>Ga0114931_10004286_pt1 | contig 17808 bp, 14 predicted proteins | sample 2SBtaG_FD_89579 | JGI IMG/M metagenome (GOLD analysis project Ga0114931, IMG submission 89579) | Deep subsurface microbial communities from Kolumbo volcano to uncover new lineages of life (NeLLi) - 2SBTROV14_V59a metaG | ecosystem: Environmental > Aquatic > Marine > Volcanic | place: Kolumbo...
CAGCAGCTTGAGAAAATACTCCCACTCGGTCTTGTCGGTCGTGCCCTCTTCCTGGAACGCGATGCGCCCGGCGGTGTCGAGCAGCACCGCTTCATTCGTAAACCACCAGTTGTAGTTGCGCGTTCCGCCGAAGCCCGGCACCTCGTCCTTGCCCAGTGGGAAGTCCAGCCCCGAGTGAATCAGACTCGCGGTTTTCCCGCAGCCGGGCTCACCCATCAGAACGAACCACGGCAGCTTGTAGACCGAGAGGCCGTTGGTTTTCAATTCGCTGAGTTTGGCGCGAAACTTTTCGCGATAAATCTGCTCCTGCTCGGCGATGTCGCCGCGCGTCGGGCCTTGCGACTCGAGCGCGTCCGAGAGTTGTGAAGACTTCTTTCCGAAGAAATAGCGGCGAATGAGGAAGACGATCAGGAAGAGCACCAGCGCGATTCCGCCGATGATCAGCACCCACATCTTCCCCTGCCGCGTGCGCAGGCCGGGCATCACCATGAACAAAATGGAAGCGAGCGAACCGAACCCGGCCAGCGCAAGCATCATCTTGACCGCCGGGGGCAGCTTGAAGAACTTCATCAATACGTCATTGGCACTGGTCATCGCAACGGTCTCCCTCTCGAGACGACGGACGAAGAGTCATCCTCGCGCGCCGGGTCGGATCAGCCGCCGGTGGCGGGCTGTGATGCCTGCACTGACGCGTGCGAGGCGGCATTCTCCAAATCGGTCACCGAAGTGTTCCAATACGCCCACGTCGAAACGAAGTAGAGAATCACGACGCACAAAAAGGCGATGAACACGTACAGCAGCCGCATCACCGGCTCGTAGTTCGCATCGATCAGCACGGTGTGGTCGTCGGCCTCTGGAAACAGCTCCTTGGTCCGCGTCTGCGCGTACGCGGGGAGCTTGGAAAAGACGTGGCCCTTGTACTCGCGCCACGCGTCGAGATCGAGCGCGTACTTTCCCTTGAAGCCGTTCTGCATCGCGACGTAGAACACCATCACGACCTCGGCCGCCGCCCGAAAATCGTGCCGCTCGTGCCGCTCGGCCGCTTCCAGCTCATGCAGCGCTTCATCACACTCACTGTAGAAGTTCTCGCCGCCGAGCGCCTCGGTATGCCCTAGCACGGATACTTCCAAACATTCGTTGGCCCACTCCTGACGGTGCGGCCAATTACAGTTGAGGATCATCACTTCATCGATCAGATAGGTGAGCGGATTGCGGGCCTTGACCCACTTGTCCCACAGGCCCGGCTCGGCGTGGCTGCGGCGATCCAGCTCGTTCAGCAGCGACAGTACTTCGGCGCGCGTGTCTTCATAGCTCACCGACTCGCCGTCTTCGGCGCGCCGTTGAAAGCCGACCAAGTAGAGGAAGACCTCTACCGACAGGTCATACACTGAGAGTGTCAATCGACGTCTCCTGCTATTTGAGCTTGACGACGAATAACGCCATCTTGATCTGCCCCAGTTTCGCCATATCCGCCGGCGGCATCGCGATGAAAATCCCGCGCTCGGTCTCGCAATGCTCCCAATAAGGCGCGGTGCGCGTGATGCGGAAATAATGCTGATCGCCGCTCTTGGGAAGATTCGCGACCGTCCCGGCCGACTTGAATTCCAAGCCCGGCAGACGCCTGCGGTAGACCTCGAGCGCGTCACGCGGCGAGGCCAGTTTGAGATTGAGCGTCTTGAACAGCGCGACAATCTCTTCGAGCTGCATCGGCGAGCGAATTCCGAAAAACATCTCGTGCTCCGCCGTCAGCCAGGCGTGATCCAGCTCGACACCGAAACCGCCGTCCTTCTGTTCGAACGGCCGCTCGATGTAGTCCTTCGGGAGCATGCCGTTGACCAGCGCCCGCAGATAACGAAACAATTCTTCGAGCACCGGGCCGCTCTCGTCGTGATCGTACGCCGGCAGCTCGCGCGGGCGGCGCAAGTCGTCCCACAGCGCCACGCGCCCAATCCCGTCGATGAGGGCCGTGTAGAGCGTGTGCGGATGCAGATCCTGACTGCTCGCGAGCATGCCGAACTTTACGTTGAGCTCGTTCAACGCTTGCAGCTTGACCAGTTGTTCAATATCCGCCGGCGATCCCGTCGCGAAGGTCAATGCCCGATCCGACGCGTCGCCGCCCAGTTGCTCGCAGCGTGCTCGAATGTCGTTCCACAATCGGTCAACCGCGGTGCATAACGCCGGCCAGGCCCGCATCCTCATCAGCGGCGGGACGGAGTTCTTGACCAGCGCCGGCCCGGACGCCGAACGTTCGATCCGTCCCAGCGGAACGCACTCGTGCCCGGCCCGCTCCTCATCACCAAAGAACAGCGCCCCGCGAAAACGCCTGATCTCGATCGACTGCGGATTGTCGCCGCTGTTCTCGTCGTATCGCTCGAGCAGGTCGATCGAATAGCGCGGCGAGCGCCCGTCGACTTCCTCGCCGGGACGTTGCACGTTCGCCCGCACGACCTGCACCTCAGGCACGCCGAAGTAGACCGGCATCGGCCCGGCGGATTTCTCGAACGGCTTCTTGAACTCGCGCGGCGAGATCGTGCAGTTTTCAGGAACCTTGACGAATGTTCCGTCTCCGAGCAGTAGCTCACACGAACGAATCTCGACCGAGCCGTTTTCGATTGCGTCGGCCGCAAGATCGAGCGACAGGAAGCCCCAGCCATACGGATCCAGCGCACGCGCCGTCTCGGCCCGCAACGTGTCGATTTGGCGAAACGCCGCCTGAAAATGGTGCGGGCGCAGAAACTGGCCTTCCGACCAGTGTATTTCACTCCAGAATCTCATGGCGTTGCCCTGCTCGCTTATTCGTTATGGCGCATGCCGAGACGCGCGAGGTCGAGGCGTCATTCTAACGCCCGGCGCGCCCGATGGCAGATGCGCATCGAGGAAATCTCATACCCGTCTTGAACATCCGCGCCTGTGACTCCGCCCCTGTGCCACTGCTCTCGAGCAGTGATACTTCTACTTCATCCGCCGGCCGGGGGCCTGCACTGCTCGAGAGCAGTGGCACTCCGACTCGTCACAGCAAGCCGGACCCGGCGCTAGCGCACCGCTCGTTTCGCCCACGACCGTTTGCTCACGTCGATCACGATCTCCTTCTTGCCCGCCGGCGGAGGCTGGATCACGATCGGCGGCGTCTTGCGGTATCCGCGGCCGGTCTCGTCCTTGAAACCCGCATAGATCACCAGCGCCGCCTTGGAGCTGCCCGCCTGCGGGTGCTTGATCTTGATCTGAACCGTGCGCGGCCCGCCGTTGCGAGGCGACAAGAGCGTCTCGCGCACACGTCGATCACGCTGCGGCGCGGGGCCCCCGTCGCGCAGCGCGAAAATGTGATCCGGGCTGATCCCGCTGATCTTGGTCAACTCATCCGTACGCGCGTGGAACCACTCGTCCGCGCCCATCCGCCCTTCGACGATCTCCGGATAGCGCTCGGTCTCGTCCTTGGTCATCACGACGATGTCCACCGGAAGCGGCTCGTTCGGAATGTCCGCACCCGTGTAGCCGTTGATCACGTCGTCAAGCTCGAATGTGATCGTGTAGTTCCCACAGCCGGTCAACGCCAGCAGCAGCGCCCCCGCGAAGCCGCAATGGCCAAACACTCGCATCTTCATCGTTCGGGCCTCCTCAGCCTTTGGCGATTCTCGGATCCAAGGTCCGGAAAAATGTGTTCCCGCGGGTCCGGTCAGAAGGCTCGCGCCGCGGACCCCGATGCCCGCCTATCGAGCTCGCGCCCCCATCATGCGTAGCGCGGGCTCAAAATCAAGTAGCCGAACTTGCGGGGCGTCTTCAACCCGGATAATGTTTCAGATACTTCTGAAGATACGAGGCATACGGCCACCGATGAACACACTCGACGAAGCCAGAAACCTGCTCGTCCTGCGCTGGGGCGAGATGGGCGGGTACTGGGGCATCAACCGCACCATGGCTGAAATGCACGCGCTGCTCTTCGTCACGCCCGAGCCGCTCTGCACCGACGACATCATGGATCTGCTCGAGATTTCCCGCGGCAACACGAGCATGAACCTGCGCGCCCTCGTCGATTGGGGATTGATCGAACGCGTCCACAAAAGGGGCGACCGAAAGGAGTATTTCCAGGCCGACACCAACGTCTGGCACATGTTTGAGACGATCATGCGAGAACGTCGCCGCCGCGAGGTCGAGCCGATCATCTCAACGCTCGAACGATGCAGCCGGATGGTCACCGAGACCGGTGCGGGACGAAACGGCGAATCACGCCCCCCGACCGATGTCGCCGAGTTTCGACGCCGGGTCGATCAGTTGCGACACTTCCTCGCGACAATGAGCAAGCTGTTTGAGTTGGTGCTCGAGTTCGGACCTGAGCGGATCGAGGCGCTGGCTGGCATGATCGCGGTTGACGAAACGTCTGCGCCACCCGCCGCAAAGCGTGCTTCTCTCCGCCCCGCGTCCAAGAAGAAATCGCCGCGCTCGCGCCCCAGCGCCCGCTAGCGGGTGCGTGACGGAATCCGCAGCCGCTGCGTAGCGTCGTCCCCCCGTGGGCGACGTAGAACGGCGACGGCGCTCGCCACGAACACGTCCGCTGCGAATACGTCCGCCACGGGGGGCGGACGCTACTTTTTCCGCAGCCGCGCCGTAGCGTCGTCCCCCCGTGGGCGACGTAGAACGGCGACGGCGCTCGCCGCGAATACGTCCGCTGCGAATACGTCCGCCACGGGGGGCGGACGCTACTTTTTCCGCGGACAACCTAATCCGCAGATTGTGTCACGCACCCCCCGCTAGCGCCGCTCCGCGCGACTCCTGGCCACGCCGCTGCGCTGCGGTTAGTTTTCGACGACGCACTCACGGGAGATTTCAATGACCGACACGCAACTCGCCGACGCACTCAAACTGGCCGCGTACCTCGAAGGGGACTTCACGCTGCGCAGCGGAAAAAAGAGCCGCTACTACCTCGACAAATACCTGTTCGAGACCAAACCCGAACTGTTGCGCGAACTCGCGACGCGCTTCGCCGCGTTCGCAACCGACCGGATAGACCGCATCGCCGGCGCGGAACTCGGCGCGGTCGCGCTCGCCGCCGCCACATCGCTGGAAACCGGCAAGCCCTTCGTAATCGTCCGCAATGCGAAGAAGGCCGGCTACGGGACCGGCAAGCTCATCGAAGGCGCGCTCGAGACCGGCGACCGCATCCTGCTCGTCGAAGACATCGCTACTTCCGGCGGCCAGGCGCTCGAGGCGATCCAGACGCTCCGCAATGCCGGCGCGATCGTCGACCGGCTCGTCGTCACAATCGACCGCCAGGAGGGCGCTCGTCAGAGTATCGAAGCGCTCGACTGCCCGTTCGAGTCGCTCTTCACCTCAGCCGACCTCGGGATCGGGTCGTAGCCCGACGCCGACGCGCCCGCCGCGCGCCGCCATCCGATCCCGAAGCGCAAGCGAGGGATACGCGCCGATCGGTGAATCCGCTCCAACTTCCCGCATAAACCCTCGCTCGCGCTTCGGGCTCGGATGCACCGCCAAAACCTACGGACCGCTACGCCGCGCGCCGCCATCCGAGCCCGAAGCGCAAGCGAGGGATACGCGCCGAACCGTGAATCCACTTCAACTTCCCGCGTAAACCCTCGCTCGCGCTTCGGGCTCGGATGCATCGCCAAAACCTACGGACCGTTCCGCCGCGCGGTCCGAGGCGTGTACAATTGAGAGAGCGGGCCGGCCGCCGACGCTTGAAAAATGCTCCACCGACGGAGTTCCGAATGCGCAGACGCTACTTCAAATTCAACGGCCGAAAGTTCCAGTTTCAAGACGACCTTGACTGGGCCGGGCAGTTCTTCGACTTCGTCTTGTCGTTCGGCGATGAGGCCTTGCGCGCCATCGAGCAATTCGAGCACGATGACGAGCACGGCGACTTGCTCCAGCAACTGCTCGACCAGGGCCTCATCGACCGCGCCGCGGGACGATTCCGACTCACGCCGCGGGCCGTCAATGCCATGCAGCGCAAGGCGCTGATGGAAATCTTCACGCACCTCAAACGCGGGCGGAGCGAGGGACACGAAGCGCGCCGGCACGGCGGGCTCGGCGAGCGCGTCGAAGGCACGCGGGCGTGGGAGTTCGGCGACCCGGTCAGCGAAATCGATCTTTCCGCGACCTTGAAGAACGCGATTCGCAGACGCGTCACCCAGCGGGATGAGAACGAAACGCGCGGCGACGAACATTCGCGTCGTCTGCTGCCGCTGCGGATCGGCTACCACGATTTTGAGCGTTACAACACCGAGTCGCGGGCGAGTTGCAGCACCGTGGTGTTGATCGATCAATCCGGGTCGATGGGTCGCTTCAACCGCTTTTTTCAAGCGAAGAAATGCGCGATGGCGCTGATCGCATTGATCCGTCAGCGCTATCCGCTCGATACGGTCGATCTGGTCGGCTTCGCTTCATTCGCCGAGCGGATCGCCGAAGGCAGGCTGCCGCTGCTGATGCCCAAGCCGGTGACGATGTACGATCCGGTGATCCACGTGCGTGTTCCGTTTGATCGAAGCGCGGACGCGCCACAGCACTTTACGAATCTGCACATGGGCCTGCTTCAGGCGGATCGCATTCTTCGGCGGCGCGGCGGCGACAACAAGATGGTGTTCATCATCACCGACGGCCAGCCCACCGCGCACGTGCAAGGCGACTATGTCTATCTCCTCTATCCGCCCGATCGCCGCAGCCACATAGCGACGCTCAAGGAAGCCCTGCGGATCGCGCAGCGCGGCGTACGGATCTGCACGTTCGCACTGACCGACGATTATTGGGACATGGACTGGCTCGGGTTCGTGGATGAGTTGGGACGACTGACGCGCGGCGTCACATTCCACTGCGCCAGCGGCGACCTATCGAGCTGCGTCATGGAATCGTACCTGAGCGGACGCAAGCGAAAGACGTTCATCGCCTGAAGACCGGTGCGGCCGGGTGCGCGACGGAATCCGCAGCCTGCAAGGCCGCTCCGTAGCGTCGTCCCCCCGTGGGCGACGTAGAATGGCGACCGCGCTCGCCGCGAATACGTCCGCCATGAATACGTCCGCGGCAGAATACGTCCGCCACGGGGGGCGGACGCTACTTTGCCGCGGCAAACCCGATCCGCAGATTGCGTTATCCACCGGGCGCTGCGGCGCGGCAAGAGTCGTCTGGAATCCAAGCCCGACGCGGACTAGGATATAGGCATGTGGCAACGCGAAGAAATTGCTCAATCCCGAACTATGAAAACCGCCGGCACGCGTGCGCTGCTGGCGCTGGCGCTATGCGGACTGCTTCTGCCGCGTGTCACCCAAGCTGAACAACGGCCTCTGTTCGACCTGCGCGGGCATCGGACGGCTGTGCTCCAGGTGGTGTTCGATCCGAAGCGGCCGGCGCTGGCGAGCATCGGCCACGATCGCAAAATCCTGGTCTGGAATCTGGAACGGCACACGCTGGCGCGCCGCATCGCTCCTGTGGGCCGCAGCGCCGCCGCCGGTGGCAGTCTGCTCGCCGTCCCCCGAACGATCGAAGGAATCGGGTTCTTGCCGAACGGCGAACTCGGCGAGCTCGCCGTCGAAGGCGGCGTCGGGACCGTGCGACTCTGGAACACACTGAATGGCAGCGAAATCCGCACAATCGCTTCGGACGATCGCGGCAGTCGCGCGCTGGCGTTCAGCCCGGACGGCGCGATCGTCGCGACCACCGCCGCCGACGGCTCCCAATTCAATCAAAAGATCATTCTGCGAAACGTGAGCGACGGGCGCGTCTTGCATGAGCTGCGCAGTGCGCGGCTTTCGGCGACGCGGCTCACGTTCAGCCCGGACGGCGCTCTGCTGCTCAGCGCCGGCGGAAAGCGGATGAACCTCTGGAACGTCGCCGACGGCACAATGCTGCACCAGATCGGCACGCACAAGAAAACCATTCAGGCGATCACGTTCGCCCCAGACGGAAAATCGTTCGCCAGCGCCGGTGACGGCGACCTGATCCGAATCTGGAATCCAACCAGCGGAACACTCTTGCGCGATTTCGAGGCCGAGCAGGACGGCGTCAACGCGTTGGCCTACAGCCCCGACGGAGGGCGGCTCGCCTCTGCCGGAGACGACTGGACCACACGCATTTGGAATCCCGAAACAAAAAAACTACTCAAGCGGTTGCGCGGCCACACCGAGCGCGTCCTCACCGTCGCGTACAGCCCGGACGGAAAATTCTTAGCCACCGGCAGCCGCGACACGACTATTTCAATCTGGAGCGTGGCGGACTTCGAGAAATAAGAGGCGCGCTGTCGCAGCCCGACCGCTTGCGATAATCTGTTCGCCGACCGATCAAACGTGCGGGCCGAAGCGTGGATCGGAGCAGACCGTTGACAATCTTCTTCCGTGCATCTGATCTTGTGCGCTGGGCGACCGTACTTTTGCTGGCGGCGAGTGTCGTTTTCATCGCCGCGAGTCCGCGCCCCGCGTCGGACGAACCCCACGCGCCGGTCGAGGTCTCGCCGGCCCCGGGCCTGCCGCGCACCGTCGACTGGGGGCTCTACCAGATGCTCTGGAGTCGCCGCTACGGCGATATTCTCGATTCCGAACTCAAAAAGTTTTCCAGCAAGCCGGCCTACGTCATGTTCTACCGCGATCTCGGACGAGCGTTTCCCCGCCGAGCGATCGAACCCATCAACCGAATTGGCGCGACCGCGATTGTCTCGCTCGAACTCTGGCAATGGCACGGCCGGCAGCGCGGCTCGTACCTGCCGCTGATCAACAGCGGCGAGTTCGACGATTTCTTCAAGCAATGGGCCAGAGACGCGAAGAATTACGGCAAACGAGTCATGCTGAGATTTGGATTCGAGTGCAACGGCGACTGGTTCAGTTGGTCGCTCGATCCGCCCGCGTATGTCAGCGCCTGGCGCCGCGCGCGAAGAATCTTCGTAGCCGCCGGCGCAGCCAACGTCAAATGGGTCTGGTCGCCGAATATCATGAGCGTCCCCGACCGACCCGATAACGACATGCACCTCTACTATCCCGGCGACGAATACGTCGATTGGGTCTCGCTCGACGGATACAACTTCGGCGAAAACCACGATCGCTGGCACCACTGGGAGTCGTTCGAGCAGGTTTTCGGAAAGACGCTTCGCGATTTCGCACGCCGCTATCCCCACAAACCGATGATCATTTCAGAGTTCGGCTGCGCACCCGGCAAACCCGGCCAGCGCCCGCGCTGGATTCGCGACGCCTACGCCTTCGTCACGCGCTTCCCGAACGTCAAAGCGGTGGTCTGGTTCGACTATGACAAGCGACGCGAGAACGAACCGAATTGGCGGATCGACGTCACCCCCGAGTCGCTCAAAGCCTTCAATGAAACATTTGCCAAGCCGCGCAGGCCCGAACCCGCCAGCCCCTGACGCGTATGCCCGGATAGCCGTGTTGGCTTCGGTCGATCTCAGATGAACCGCAGCGATTTCCGATCAGAGCCGCGACCGTCAGGGAGTCCGGTCAGAGCCGCGACCGTGAGGGAGCGGTAGCACGGGGACGTCGCATGCTTGAGAAGGTTACGCCCTTGCGGTCGAAGCGTAGTTCGGCAACCGCTTCCTAACGGGCGCGGCTCTGACCGGAAACCGCTTTGTCCAGTCAGAGCCGCGACCGTGAGGGAGTCTGATCAGAGCCGCGACCGTAAGGGAGCGGTAGCACGGGGACGTCGCATGCTTGAGAAGGTTACGCCCTTGCGGTCGAAGCGTGGTTCGGCAACCGCTTCCTGACGGGCGCGGCTCTGACCGGAATCCGCTTTGTCCAATCAGAGCCGCGACCGTAAGGGAGCGGTAGCGCGGGGACGTCGCATGATTGAGAACGCCACGCCCCGGCGGTCGAAGCGTAGTTCGGCAACCGCTTCCTGACGGGCGCGGCTCTGACCGATACGTCCTTCGGAAAACCGATGCCGCGTCGTGGTTCGGCCGGGATCCGTTTATACTTGACAGTTTGGGAACGAAAGGCGCGGAATGCTGATGCGAGGAACTCGACTGGTTTGCGCTGCCTTGGTGTGGACGGGGTTGGCGCTCCTGTGCGGCTGCTCGAAGACACCTGCGGCGAACGATCCGCTGGCCGGCGCGCCCGCGGAGTGGGGCGGATTTCTCGACTGGGCCGCGACGAGGCTTCAGACATTTCCCGACGCCGTTCCGCTGCCGAAAGAAGAGGACTTGCCACGCATTCGGCCGCGCTGGAAGGTCGTTCCGCTCGTCGATCGTACGCCGAGCGTCAAGAGCGATTGGAAGCACGCGGATACGCCGCTCGTGCCGCTGGCGAGCATTCGCGACGCGGGCAGCGGGCACCCGTCGCCGACGGTCGGAACGCAGGTCCGCAAGAGAGCGACTCAGGACGGCGGCGACGCGCTCGCGCTGGTAATGCGCGGGTTTCAGGTACAGCGCGAACAGGTCGGCACGATCGCGCTCGAGGTGCGAATCCCGTTCGGGCGGCAGTTCGTGCTCAAGTGGGCCAAGGCCGGCGAGATCACCGTCCCGGTGCTCAAGCACGACGCCCCGTTCGCGCTCGCGATTCCCACTGACGAATTCGCCGAGTGGGAAGGATCGCTCAGCACGATATTCCTCGTGACCGACGGACAGGGACAAGGCGAAGTTCGCGTCAACCGCATGGATTTTCTGCCGCGAACAAATTCGTATCCGCTCGCTTCCGGCGTAAAGCGCGTCAAGCTCGGCGAGGAAATCCGCAGCGTGCGATATGTGCATGCGCCCGGGTCGCTGCGCTTTCCGCTGCGCAATGTCCCGGCGAGGGCGCGGCTGCAGCTCGGGCTGGGTGCGGCGGGCGGCTCGATCGACGTCGAAATACTCGTAGACGACGCCGGCGCGATCGAATCACTCGATCGCCGCAGCGTGGACGCTGGATCGAATTGGGCTGACGTACGCCTCGCGCTTGCCAAATATGCCGGCAAGGATGTCGCGCTCGAGCTGAGAGCGACGAGCGGTTCGGACGAGGCGGTCGCGCTGTTCGCCAACCCGGTTGTCTACGAGGCGCTCCCCGCGGCGCCCGTCGTCGTGGTCTATTTGGTCGACACGCTGGCAGGCGAACACGTGTATCTGTACGGCTACCAGCGCAACACGACGCCGCGGATCGCATCGCTCGCCGAACACGGCGTATTCTTCAGTGACATGGTGTCGAATTCGTCGCGTACGCTCGAGTCGATCCCCGATCTGATGCTGTCGATGCCGACTGAGCGGCACGGCGTCTGGCACAACCTCACCCCGACGCCGAAAGAGCTGGTCACTCTGGCGGAGATGCTCCGCAAAACCGGGTTCGCGACCGCGTCGTTCTGCACAAACGTCAACGCCGGCCCGCGTCAGGGCATGGACCAGGGCTTCGATCAGTTCTACGACAAGATCGGCTATTGGTGGACGAAGGTCGACCGCACGGTGCCGCTGGAGGATGTAACGCGCTTCCTCGACATGAACATCGACCGCCCCACGTTTCTCTACGTTCACACAGCCGAGCCGCACGCGCCTTACGCCCCGCCGCCGGGCTACGCCGGGCGCTTCGACCCGGACTACAAGGGCGACATCGACGGCACGTACGACCGAAGGACGGGATTCCGCGCGCGGATTGATCCGCGCAACGCCGCTTCGCTCCGCCGCGACCTGCGGCACGTCCGATCGCTGTACGACGAAGAGGTGCTCTACGCCGACGCGCGCTTCGGAGCGTTCATGGATCTGCTCGACAAGCGCGGGCTGGGTCAACGCACCACGCTTTTCGTAACCAGCGATCACGGCGAGGAGTTTCTCCAGCACCGCATGTGGGAGCACGGGCTTGACCTGCACAACGAGCTGACGCGCGTGCCGCTCATCGTGGCGGGGCCGGACTTCTCCGCCCGCGGCGTGATCGACGCGCCCGTGCAGACGATGGACATCATGCCGACCATTCTCGATATGTACGACTTGCCGCATCCGTACAGGCTCAACGGCCGAAGCTTTCTGCCATTGCTCATCCGCTCGGCCACAACGCCGGAGCGCGCCATCGCTTCGCCGGCCGAAGGCGCTTCCGATGCACAGATGAAAGAATCGTCCGATTCCGCGAGCGGCGAGCGGATGCGGTTCGGATCGAACCACAATTACCGCAACGCGCCGCAGTTCAAACTGATCGAGTACTACGCCATTCAAGGTAATCATTGGAAAATCGTCTACGGGCTGACCCCCTACCCCTCCAAGCCCGGCGGCGCGCCGTCGCGATTCGCACTCTACGACTTGCACAACGACCCGCACGAACGCACCAGCGTGCTCGCCTTGAACAAACCGCTCGCCCGCCAACTGATCGGAAAGCTCGTCGCATGGCGCAGCCGGCAAGCGGCGTACGACCCCGGCGAGCGGCAGGCGAGCTTCTCCCTCGGCGTTTCCAAGACCCTTACCGATCTTGGGTATCTCGGCGGCGGCGACGACGAAGCGGGTGACGAAGACGAGGACAACTGACGCGGCGGTAGCATCGATAGCAGCGGTAGCGTCCGCCCCCCGTCGCGGACGTCGCCCGACGGGTTGCCACGACTGTGCAAGACCGATGAGCCGGTCACGACCCAACACGCTATAATCCGCGGCATGAGCGACACCATCGATCAATCCGCCGCCTTGCGCGAGTTGCCTTCGGTCGATCAGCTTCTGAACCAGCCGAGCCTCGCCGGTTTGCGCGACGAATACCCGCGTGCCGAATTGGTGCGCTGCATCCGACTCGTGCTCGATGAGCGCCGCGATGCGATCCGCTCAGGCCGGGCGCTCCCCACCGCAGCGGCGGCGCTCGCTCTGGGCATACACGAAGCGCTCTATCGCCGAACGCGGCCGTCGCTGCGGCGCGTGATCAACGCGACCGGAATCGTGCTGCATACCGGCCTCGGCCGCGCGCCACTCGCGCCAGCGGCGGTCGAAGCGGTCGCCGAAGTCGCGGGCGCATACAGCAATCTCGAGTACGAGCTCGAGTCAGGCCGCCGTGGAGATCGGCACGCACACGTGCGTGAGTTGATCCGCGAACTGACCGGCGCGGAGGACGCGCTGCTCGTCAACAACAACGCGGCTGCGACGTTCCTGGCGCTGAACACGTTGGCGGCGGGAAAGGGCGCGGTGATCTCGCGCGGGCAGTTGGTCGAGATCGGCGGCAGCTATCGCATGCCCGACATCATGTCCGCCAGCGGTTGCAGAATGATCGAAGTCGGCGCGACAAATCGCACACGCATCGCCGACTATGAGCGCGCGATCGACGCGGAGACGGCGGTGCTGCTGCGCGTACACACGAGCAACTACCGCATTCGCGGATTCACCGAAGAAGCCCCCCTGGCGGAGCTCGTGCAGCTTGCGCGTCGGCACGATCTACGCGTCATCGACGACCTCGGCAGCGGTCTGCTGAATCGAGACCTCGACTGGCCGACGTCCGCCGACGCCCCCGCCGGGCCCGAGCTTTGGGACGAACCGACCGTGCGGGAAAGCATCCGCGACGGTGCGGACGTCACGCTCTTCAGCGGCGACAAGCTGCTCGGCGGACCACAGGCCGGCGTGATCGTCGGGAAGAGCGACCTGCTCAGCCGCATCCGCAAGAACCCGCTGATGCGCACCTTCCGTCCGGACAAAATGACGATCGCCGCGTTCGAGGCGACGCTGCGGCTCTACCGCGACCCGGGCGCGCTACGTCGCGAAGCGCCGATCTATCGCATGCTCTCGGCAAGCGCCGCCGAACTCGAGCCGCGGGCGCAGAGTCTGGCGCGCGACATCAACGAGCATGCGCACGAGTGCCGCGCCGACTGCGGCCGTGACGAATCCGAAGCGGGCGGCGGATCGCTGCCTACCTGGACTTTCCCCACGTGCGTCGTGCGTGTTCGGCATCCGCATCTGACGCCGCACGCGATCAGCGCCGCGCTTCGCAATCGAGAACTGCCGATCATTTGCCGCATCAGTGATGACGCGCTCGTGCTCGATTGTCGAACCATCCAGCCGCAGGAGTTTGAGCAGGTCGCCCCCGCGCTCGCCGAAGCGGTGCGCGAAGCCGCCGATCAGTGATGACGTAATACGCGACCCGCTGATGGCGTGGCGCGGCCGGCGAACCTAATCCTTCTCGAACTTGTACATGCCCTGCTCACAGGCGGCGACGAAGGTCTCGGCCTGGCCCTTCATCGTCTCCCAGGTCTGCCGGATGTGGTCCGCCTCGTCGTCGGTGATCTGGCCGTCGTTTTCAATACTTCGGCTGATCGCGGTGAGCATGCGCCCGAAATCCTCGACGACGCGTTGCGTCACCTGGAGCATGTGCTCTTCGCGAGGCCCCGGCGAGGCGCTCGGATTCTCGACAAAGTAGCCGCCGGCGGCGTTGCAGAGCCAGTTGATGATGCGTGGTTCGTCGGTGGCGTCGTAGATTTCCTTGACGCGATCGAGCGGGTTGCGCGCCCCCGACCCTCCGGGCTCGTCCTTCGGCGACTCCTGGCACCACTTGTACACCAGCGCCGTGCTCAGATTCAGCTTGGCCGCGAGCGACTTCACGCCGATCTTGTCCGCCGCTTCTCGCAGCAACACCCAGCTTTTCACGCGACACCCCTGTTCCGCAACAATCCAGAAGGCGATTCGCCAGGAAACGCGCCCGCAACCGAACGGTCGGCGTCATTGTGTGTGCGCCGCTGCGCAGCGTCAACCGTCCCAGCGCATTGACGCCGCCGCGACGGCGCGCAGAATGGGGCCGTCGGCCCGAGGCCGAGCCGACCGTTGCGAAAGTTTCTAAACGCGCATCCGGCGAATCCGCTCCGCCGAAAGGAGAGACATGATGGCGCACCAAGTACCCGCGCTGCCTTACGCGCACGACGCGCTCACCCCGCACATCGACGCCCGCACCATGGAAATCCACCACGGCAAACACCACAACGCCTACGTCACGAATCTCAACAAAGCGCTCGACGGGCATGCCGACCTCGCGGCAAAGCCGATCGAGCAACTGCTCCGAGAGATCGAACAGACGCCCGATTCCATCCGACAGGCCGTTATCAACAACGGCGGCGGACACGCGAACCACTCGCTCTTTTGGCAGGTCATGTGCGCCAACGCCCCGGCCGCACCGTCCGCCGCGCTCGCCGACGCGATCACCGCCACGTTCGGCGGACTCGATGATTTCAAGCAGACCTTCGCCAAGAACGCGGCGACGCGTTTCGGCAGCGGATGGTCGTGGCTGGTCGTCGATGGCGCGGGAAAGCTCTCGGCCTACTCCACCGCGAACCAGGATTCGCCGCTGATGCAGGGACACACGCCGATCCTCGGCATCGACGTCTGGGAGCACGCCTACTATCTCAACTACCAGAACCGCCGCCCGGACTACGTCGCCGCCTGGTGGAACGTCGTCAACTGGGACAAGGTCGCCGAACTCTTCGCGAGCGCGAAGCCGTAGCGTCCGACCCCAGCGACGGAAACGTCCGCCCCCAGCGACGGTAGCGTCCGCCCCCTGTGGCGGACGTAGATCAACGGAACGCGGCTCAGCAACGGTAGCCTCCGCCCCCTGTGGCGGACGTAGATCAACGGAACGCGGCTCAGCAACGGTAGCGTCCGCCCCCTGTGGCGGACGTAGATCAACGGAACGCGGCTCAGCAACGGTAGCCTCCGCCCCCAGCGACGGTAGCGTCCGCCCCCTGTGGCGGACGTAGATCAACGGAACGCGGCTCAGCAACGGTAGCGTCCGCCCCCAGCGACGGTAGCGTCCGCCCCCTGTGGCGGACGTAGATCGACGGAACGCGACTCAGCAACGGTAGCCTCCGCCCCCAGCGACGGTAGCGTCCGCCCCCTGTGGCGGACGTAGATCGACGGAACGCGACTCAGCAACGGTAGCCTCCGCCCCCTGTGGCGGACGTAGATCGACGGAACGCGGCTCAGCAGGAGCTTCGCCCTCCCGCCGAACGCCGCAGGATTCGTTTACGAGGGATTACGGGCGCTGGTCGTCCGCAGTCGGATGAATAATCGGCGCCTCGATCTCCGCCCGCTGTGTCAGACCGCGCTCTTCCGCAGTCCCGGGGATCAGATTGTCGAGCGTGATGCCAATGATGGCGGCGACGGCCATTCCGGTGCTGCCGACCGAAACGATAATATCCCGCAGCCACGCCAGCGACTCCGGCAGCCGCGCCAGCAGCTCCGCGGAGGTCGGGTGATACAGTGAAACCATGCCCTTGAAGTAAGCGGACACGGACAAGCCCATGAACAGGCTGAACCCGGCGATGAACAGATTGCGCTCGCTCGAAAGGTCGGCTTTGGCAAGTTGCTGAATGCCGACGGCCGAGATCAACCCGAACAGCGCGCAGTAGAGTCCGCCGACGATCGGGCCGGGGATCGTCGCCGCCAGCGCGCCGAACTTGGCAAACACACCGAGCAGAATCAGCACCACCGCCGCCACCTGCACGACGTAACGCGACCCGACCCGCGTCAACCCGACCAGCCCGACGTTTTCAGAATATGACGTCGAGCTGAACCCGCCAATGAACCCGGTGAACAAGCAACCCAATCCCTCGAACCCGATCCCGCGCGAGATCTGCTTCGGTGTCGGATCGCCGCCCCCGGCCATGTGCGAACATGCGTGGTAGTCGCCGAACGATTCGATCATCGACGCCAGGAATCCCGCCAACGTCGCGACAATGAATCCGATCTTGAACTGGGGCGCTCCCCACGGCAGGAACAGCTCCGTCGGACTCAGCCGCAGCCACGGCGAATCATGGACCGGCTGCAAACTGATGAACGCCGGATGCCCCGCCTTGTACACGCCCGCGGCCGACAGAGCGGCGCACAGCGTACACACGAGCACGACCGCGGACAGGATGGGAAAAATCCGGAAAAACCGGCTGCGTCGCGCGAGCACGAGCGAAAAAACGATCACGAGCACGATCGTCAACCCGCTGATCGGCCAGTTCGTCCCCGCATAGGGAGCGCCGTGCTCGAACAGCGCCAGGCCGATCAACATGATCACCGGCCCGATCACCACCGGCGACAGAAAGCGACGCAGATAGCCCATCAACCCGCTGAATCCGACAATCGCCTCGATCAGCGAACCCGCGATAATCGAGCCGGCGATGAGCTGCATCATCTCCGCCGGCGACAGCCCGTTCGCGACGCCATAACTGATGATCGCCCCGAACGCCGCAAGAAACGAAAACGAGACACCCTGAATGATCGGCAGACGCGTCCCAAACGTGGATTGCAGAAGCGTCGCAACGCCGGAACACAGCATTACCGAACTGATCAGCGTCGCGATCTGCGCGGGATTCATCCGCATCTGCGGACCGAGCAGCAGCGGCACCGCGACCGTCGCGCCAAACATCGTCAGCACGTGCTGAATCGCCAACACGAGCGTCCGCCCGAACGGCGGCCGGGAATCGATGCTGTAGACAATCCGTGGCGTTTCATTCATGGCTGCTCATCCTCCTCAGGATTGCCCCTGCGAGCTAGGCCTTGTTTTGAACGCTCCGGTTTGAGCGACGACAGCGATGCCGCCAGAATCGTACGGCTACTGTAGGCGACGCCGCGGCGTATGTCGATCAAGTCACCGCTCCGCCGAGATCGATCAGAGCCGCGCCCGTGAGGGAGTCGCCGTCCGATCAGCGCCGCGACCGCCAGGGAGTCGCTGTCCGATCAGCGCCGCGCCCGTCAGGGAGTCCGATCAGAGCCGCGACCGTGAGGGAGTCCGATCAGAGCCGCGACCGTGAGGGAGCGGTAGCGCGGGGACGTCGCATGATCGAGAATGCTACGTCCCCGCGGTCGAAGCGTAGTTCGGCAACCTCTTTGTCCGATCAGAGCCGCGACCGTGAGGGAGCGGTAGCGCGGGGACGTCGCATGATCGAGAATGTTACGTCCCCGCGGTCGAAGCG
>Ga0114931_10004287_pt1 | contig 17805 bp, 17 predicted proteins | sample 2SBtaG_FD_89579 | JGI IMG/M metagenome (GOLD analysis project Ga0114931, IMG submission 89579) | Deep subsurface microbial communities from Kolumbo volcano to uncover new lineages of life (NeLLi) - 2SBTROV14_V59a metaG | ecosystem: Environmental > Aquatic > Marine > Volcanic | place: Kolumbo...
GGGTTTTATACCGTAGCCCAGGGTTGCGAACGAAGTGAGCTACCCTGGGTTGGGAGCCTAGCAGATGTACCCTGAAAGGGTTCCACATCTTCTGGCCTGTGAGTGTGTAACCCTTTCAGGGTAAACATTTTGTTTTTCTACGAACCCAGGGTAGCTCGCTAGCGCTTGCAACCCTGGACTATGGTGTGTAACTCCTTCGGAGTAGTTGAGTTACAACTCCTGCCGATTTTGGAACTACTGACTTTTCTATTTGCAATGATTCAGTCGTCATCGTCGTCGTCCTCTCCGCTGCTAGGCGGCTTGGTTAAGATATCGTCGACGATGCCATATTCCTTGGCTTCTGGGGCGGTCATGTAATAATCACGGTCGCATGCGGCGCCAATTTCTTCGGCGGTTTTACCGCAATGACCTGCAAGAATTTCGTTGAGCGTCTCTCGGGTGCGAAGGATTTCGTTGGCCTGAATTTCGATATCCGAAACCTGGCCACCCACGCCCCCATGCGGTTGGTGGATCATCACTTTCGAGTTCTTCAGGGCAAACCTCTTCTCAGGGGCCCCACCGGCCAGCAACACAGCTCCGCCACTGGCTGCCAGTCCTACGCAATAGGTAGCTACCGCAGGGGCAATCATTTGCATCGTATCGTAAATCGCAAGCGTGGACGTGACGCTACCGCCGGGCGAATTGATGTAGAAATGAATGTCTTTGCGGCGATTTTCGCTCTGCAAATACAATAGCTTCATCACCAGTTCGTTCGCATTGCCGTCGTAGATCTCTCCCTGCAAAAAGATGATCCGATTTTCGAGCAGCAAGTCGCCTAGCGTCATTTGACGTTGGCGTTGGTAGTCGCGCATCGCAGCAGCCATTTCAAGGTCTACCGGTGGGCGAAAATGAGGCAAAGCGTTTTGATACATGTCCAATCCGTGGTTAATTGTTTTCACGAGCAAGATGGGAACCACAAATTTACGGTTTCCTTTTGCCCGGCCATTGACTTTGCATTAGAGGATTAAGAAACCTCGGCCTCGACAGTTTCATCAGTCTCGGTTTCATCCCTAGTCGCATCGGGGATCGATGCGGCGCCTTCACCGCCTCCCACAGCAAAGTGGACAGCTTCCACGTTGAGCGGTTCCGGCTCGTAAGGCTGATCGTTGAATTTCGCTTCCGACTGCACTAACTCCAAAACTTTACGCTCCAGTATTTGGTTCTGCAGCACGTCCATGAGACCCCGTTTCTCGATTTGTGCTCGCACTCGTCGGGGCGACTCGCCACTTTGAGCTGCAATCAAGAAAATTTCCTTTTCAAAGTCGCCTTCCTCGGCTTCGATGTCTGCCTCTTCGGCCACCCGTTCGAGGATGAAGTGCTCCTTGAGCCCCTGAGCCGTTGAGGCAGCGCTATTTTGCTGCAACTCGCTTTCGCGGACACGGATCTCGGCTTCGCTGAAGCCTGCACGACGCAACTCCATAACCGCTCGCTCCAACTCACGGGCACTTTGACGCTGGAGTAGGCCGGGGGGCAATTCCCAATCGGCTGATTGGGTAAGCAAGTCCGTGATTTGCCCCCGTATCTGTTGTTGCTGCTTGTATTCCAATTGCCGACCGAGATTCGCGCGAATCGCTTCGCGAAGTTGTTCCTCCGACTCGAAGCCACCCATCTCATCCAGAAATTCCTCGGTGAGGTCCGGCAATTTTAGGCGTTTTACATCGAGTATCTCGAAATCGACATCGACCGTTTGCCCGCGAGCCTCCTCATTGGGAGCATCCTCGGTGAGCTCAACTTTTCCGTTTCGGTGATCACCGGCCTTGGCACCTTCGACAAGCTGAGAGAATCCTTCCAGACGGCCATCAGAGAAACTCAGCGTCTCGCGAATACGGAGTACAAGCTCTTCATCATGTTTAAGCTGCTTGCCGGCTAGGGTCGTTGCAATATTGACGGTCAGGTAGTCGCCCTCGCTCGCGGGGCCATCGTGAGGAACCAACTGCCCGAAGCGGGTGAGCATCTTTTCTAGCTGCTGATCGACATCTTCCTCGGTAAAATCGCGAAGCGGCCGATCGAGTTTCAGCCCTTTCCACTGGGGCATATCGAATTCGGGCCGGACTTCGATATCGAATTCAAAGGTCATCGGGCCTTCGTCCGGAACTTCTACCGCATCGAGATTCAGATCGGGCTCGCTGATCGCCACGAAATCTTGTTCTTCGCTGATCTGGCTCAGGCTGTCCATCAACAAAGAGCCTTTGATCTGTTCGCCAATTTCCTGTTTATGCCGACTTTCGACTAGCTTTCGCGGGGCACGACCGATTCGAAAGCCTGGGACATTGGCTGCCGGCATCAGCTCGGTAAAGGCGTCGTCGAGGTATCGATCGATATCCTCACGCGAAATTGTGACCGTCACATGCCGTTCGCAAGCACTAGGATTCTCAATCTGGACTTCTAGCTTAAGCTGTACGTCCTCGCCCTCTTCTTCAGCGGTGGCATCGGAATTGACATCATCCAGTTCGTCATCAGCCATGGACTTGAAACCTAAGGTATTTTGAACCTGATTGATTAAACTTCTAGAGCGGGTGATCGGATTCGAACCGACGACAACAACGTTGGCAACGTTGTGCTCTACCAACTGAGCTACACCCGCAGGGACAGCGCTGCAACCTCATGTAGTAACTACCTATACCTCACAAAATTGCCAGCTTTCCAAAATATCCGAGCCCACAGCCCATCGGCTGGAAACTCCTGACTTCGGCAAGCGGAGAGATAGGTCACAGAATTATAGGTCTGCAACAGGCGTACGCAAGGGGACTCTAGGGGCAGGAAGTGGTCAGTTTGCCGCCCAGAGGTTGCCTACAAGGCAATAGTGACCAATTCTAAGAACCAAGTCCGCTCCTCCCTCGGTCACTGGAGCTTAGCCCTTCTGATACGCCCAGTGCCATACCTGTGGCACTCGTCAACAACATCTCGACGCTCCCCGGTTAGGCTACAATCTGATACGATTCTGCGCATGTTGCTTTTTAAGAAGAAATTTCTCCCTGCGATCCGGAGTGGCGAAAAGACGCAAACGATCCGCCTCTGGCGCTGGCGGATGATGCGGGCTGGTCAGCGGAGCTATATCCCAGGCATTGGACACATCAGAATAGACCGCGTCGAGCAGGTCTGCCTCGAGGATCTCACCGACGAGGATGCCGTGCCCGATGGGTTTGAGACTGCCGACGCGCTGCGAGCCGAACTCCATTCGATCTACGCCGAAAAACTGGCCCAGGGCTACCAAGCTTTTCGCGTCGTCTTTCGCATGCCGGAAGAGTTGACCTCGTCTTAGCGCAAGCGGCAGACAGGAATTTTCCTTCATAACCCGGGAGAGCCCACGGGCGTCAGCCCTGGGATAATGGCCAAGAAAAAAACTCGCAATCGCACTCCCAACAAGCGATAATCTCAAACGCACCAAGCTGCATACGTTCTTTGAAAACTGAATTAAACTTTTGCTCCGGCAAACCTTGGGCCGCGTGGTAGCCCCGCTGGAAATCATTCCGGTTTCTGCAATCCGGCTTCCCAATTCAATGGAGTTTTGTTTCGAAAAATCGCGTGCAAATTGCAAAACTCCCCGACTTTTGCACCCACCTCAAACACGAAACCCTCGCCCGCTTGCGGCTTAGCCAATCGAACCGTGCAAAACAAATAGTTTTGCACCCAAAAACGCATTTTCCCGCTTTTCGCGACAAAACTCTTGCCCCTCAATACAAAAAATTACGACCTACAAAGCGCCGCTCTTAAGAACGACCCCAAACTTTTGCAGTTTTGCAATTAAAAAGTCGTTGCAAAATTCCCATTTCTCGCGGGCAGTAGGCTTTCAATCGTAGAGATCACCGTGACGCATCAATAGGTAAGCATCTCTTGCATCGCCTGAGCCAGTCGTTGGGGATGAGCCAACATGTGGGCGGTGCTGCTGGCTAGCAAGATCAGTGCCAGGAGTACAAGCCCTAGTGCTCGCGGGTTCGGCTCGACACGGAGCGGTTGTAGTCGCACGTAAAGTTGGTGAGTTAGCTGCCGCCAACCGACAAGATTCTGCTGGGAACCGCTCGCGATCAGCGACACGTGACGCATCAATTCAAAACTTTCCAGATGCAACTGCACACCCAAGGTAGGGAGCGAGAGGCTTTCGCCGGCCCAGCGAGCTTGGGGGTCGATCGCCCGGGCAGCTTCGGCGAGGACAGGGCGAAGTTCTTCTTCGCTAATGTTGTAGACGACCAGCCGAGGTCGGGCCAATAACACCGTTAACCAAATCGACAGCCAGTAGAAGACCAGCAAAAATGCCCAGACGTAGGTACCATACTCGGCCGAGGCAGCTTCGGGGCGGAACAGTTCGATAGGGCCAACCAAGACGAGTCCCGAGAGAGCGGCTCCGAGCGCCGCCAAGTCGGCGCCGCCGGAAGTGAGAAACGGACGCCGCCGCGCATTGAGCAAACCGATCAGAAAACAGTACGAAGCCAAAGGAACGAAAGCGATGGCCAGCCGTAGTGGGTCAGGGAGCATGGGAGTGAGTCCAGTATCGAGGGGATAGAGTCGAGTGCAATATCCTACAGCTTTCCCTTCAACCATTCTTGGATTACCCAACCGACTTTTCCGAGCGAATCGGCAGAACAGCGGCCGGGGGCGTCTGCAGTGGTATGCCAATTTCGATTGCGGAAGTCGGAGTATTGGAAATCAATCACGTCGCAGACAGGGATTTTCGCAATTTGATTGAGAGGTAGATGGTCGTCGCGAACTTCGTATTTTACACGTGGGATAAACTCCTTAACGCCCAATCGCTGGGCAGTGCCCCAAATTTCTTTCACCAGCGGACGGGTTTGACTCCACGTAGAGCTGTAACGTTCTTGATAGATTGTCAACTTGGCGTCCGCGACCATGTCGAACAAGACGCCTGCCTCGTATTGGTGTTGCGGCGGGTGCTGTTGGTATTGCTGAGAGAATTCGATGCTGCCGTGGAAGTAGCGGCCGATATCGCGATTGCCATCGAAATAAACAAGCTCCTCGCCATCGAACATCACAAAATCCAAACCATAATTGCTAGGCAGCTTAGCGACGTGATGACCCAGTTCCATGAGTAGCGAGACGCCACTGGCTCCATCGTTGGCACCGAGGAAAACCCCCGTCTGGCGAGTACGAGGATTGAATTCGCGGTCGAGCAGCGGGCGCGTGTCATAGTGGGCACAAAGCAAAAGACGCTGACCGGCTTCTGGCCGCCACTCGACAATCATGTTGGCCATCGGTACACGTTTGCCGTTGAGCGGGTGTTTTACTTGAAAACGTTGATAGGTCACTTTTGCGCCGAGGCCAGAAAAATGCTTCTCCAGAAATTGTTGCTGCCGCTGCATTCCTGAAGAACCACTCATCCGGTTTCCGAATTCGCAAAGTTGCCTGAGATAGCCGTAAGCCCGGCGACCATCGAAACGAACGTCGTCCGAGGCCGCTGAAGGAGCCTCAAGCCAAACCGCGAACATCAGCGACATGAAAAAGAGGGCTGGTGCGAGCGATTGGGGGCGAGAGACGCGTTGCGTCTTGGTGGAAGTCGAGTCGATAGCATTCATATGGTGCATTGTAGGCTATTTGAAGTTGGTTTGTAGCCGAAAGCGGAAGCTGGCGGTCATGCCGTTTTCTGTTGAGATTACCCAATTTACCTTGCCCTACTATGCCGGGATTCCTAGAATTCGGCCCGCTCTCTTTTAGCCGTGTGGCCTCACCCGCTCTAAGGACATTGTTTGATGACTGAAGAATCCTCGTTTCAACCCCTGGCATTTGTTTCGGCAGTCAATCGATTGCAACAGGAGACCGTTAGCCGTTGGCACCATTCGGATCCCGATAATACCTATGGAGGGTTGCTAGGCATTGTCTGCCAGCAGCACCAGTTTAATTTTCTGCTCTGGCACGAAGAAGATATTGCCCGTAGCCCGGATGTGAGCGACGAGCGTATTGCCCGCGTAAAACGAGCGATTGACGGATACAATCAGAATCGAAATGACTGGATTGAGCGAATCGACGAGGCACTGATCAAGACATTCGCCGTGGCAGCGGTTGAACCTGCTGAGGAGGCTCAAATCAATACCGAGACTCCCGGTAGTGCGGTCGACCGGTTGTCGATCATGTCGCTCCGAGTCTACCACCTTAACGAACAATTGCAGCGTACCAACGTCGACCAGCATCATCTGGACAAGGTGCGAGAGCGTTTGGCCCGTTGTAGCATCCAGCAGCAAGACCTTTCGCAGTCGCTTACCGAGCTGCTCGAAGACCTTATGGCGGGTCACAAGCTGTTAAAAGTTTATCGACAAATGAAGATGTATAACGATCCCACGATGAACCCCTACCTGTACGGCGAAGCGCCACGCGAGGCCGCTTGAACACTTTTTCGTTGGCCCCTGCGCGGCCCGACAAACGAACGGGGCTGCGGGTTGCTATCACTCGTCTGAGCGCGATCGGTGATGCGATCATGTCGATGCCGCTTGCTTGTGCGCTGCGCCAGCACTATCCCGACGCTTTCATTACTTGGATTGCCGAGCCAGGGGCAGGGGCGATCTTGAAGGGCCATGCTTGCATCGACGAACTCGTGGTGCTGCCCAAGGGGTGGCTCAAATCGCCTCGCACGGTAATGCAGCTTAGGAAACGCTTGCATGCGATGCAGATTGATATCGCATTGGATCCTCAGAGTCTGAGTAAAAGTGCCATCGCGGCTTGGCTAACCGGTGCGCGGCATCGAATCGGCTTTCAATCGCCGCGAGGCCGTGAGCTAAGCGTGCTGATCAACAATACACGTCATAAGCTTCGGCAGAAACACGTTGTGGATTCGCAGCTTGAATTGCTGCAGTATCTTGGCATCGAGCAACCTGGAGTACAGTTCCAGATACCACGAGACGCCGCTGCCGAGCAAGTCGTCGATCGATTTCTTGACGAGTCTCAAATCGCAGGGACGTTTGCATCGATCAATCCGGGTGCCGGCTGGGACTCGAAACTTTGGCCTGCCGATCGGTTTGGGCTAGTTGCCAAATATTTGGGAGAACAGCATGGAATCCGGTCGATCGTCGTTTGGGCAGGAGAAAAGGAGCGAGCCTGGGCTGAAGAAATTGCTCAGGTTGCTGGCCAGCATGCGGTGGTTTCGCCTGCGACCCGCTTGCCCGAATTGGCTGCACTATTGCGAAGAGCCAGCCTGTTTGTGAGCTCCGACACAGGGCCTGCCCACCTTGCTGCTGCGGTAGGGACTCCTGTCGTTGGCCTCTTTGGCCCGACCTTACCCAAGGTGACTGGCCCCTACGGCGACCAGCACGTCGCTGTGCAAGCGTTTCTTCAAACGGGGGCGTCGCTACGACGTCGCTACACCCCGAACACTGCGATGCTAGCCATAACGGTCGAAGACGTTTACCGGGCGTGTGATGTGATTCTAGGACGGCAGAACGGTACGGTTTCTGCCGCTTAGCATCACGAAATGGACTTTTCTTCAATCTCGTTCTTAAAGCCCAGGGATTGCAATCCCTGGGCTTTGCCCCACGCGAAATTGGCGGTTTCGATCCGCACCGTTCGAGGAAACTTGGTACGGGTAAACTCAATGCTTTCGGCAATCACACGTGCCAGAAGGAACGCGAACATTGAGAATCCTCTCGAACGACCAACTTAGAGGTAGGTGGCGGAACTGTAAGTTTGCCGAGTCGGTCGTCAAGATCGGCTACAGCGCTAGCATTGCGAGGTTGCGGCTACCAAGCTTGACATATGTCGGTTATGACATACAATTGATTCGATGGATGAATGGGGCAAACCACTTGTTTGGCTGCAAGGCGAGATTAAAACGCCCCCGTTTTTGGTTGATGCACGAATTGAAGCTGGCACACTGTTGCGACGGCTTCAAAGTGGCGAGAGCATTGGCCTGCCACATAGCCGACCGATGCCATCTCTCGGTCGTCGGTGTCACGAATTGCGTGTTCCCGATGAAAACCTGACTTGGCGGATTGTCTATCGAACGGATTCGGACGCAATCGTCATAGGCGAGGTGTTCGCGAAGAAAACTGGAAGGACGCCCAAAAAAGTAATCGACGTCTGTAAGCGACGTTTCAAAAGATACGATGAGGCGACAGGATGAAAGCATCAAAAAAAAGAAAACTTGAGTCCAAGGGATGGAAGGTCGGTTCGGCTGCTGAGTTTCTCGAACTGAGCGACGCCGAGGAAGTGCTCGTGAACATGAAATTGGCGCTTGCCAATAGCGTGAAATCATTGCGGCAGAAAAAAAAGATTACCCAGCTCGATTTGGCAAAACGAATTGGTTCCAGTCAGTCGCGTGTTGCGAAGATGGAAGTTGCCGATCATTCTGTCTCAATGGAGCTTCTCGTTCGGTCACTAGTTTCACTAGGCGCATCGCGCACCCAGATTGGCAGGATCGTGGGAGCACGGGCTGCGGAACAAAAAAAGAGTGCGGGTAAGATGTGACGTGTAAAGAGAGACTACTCGCTGGAAATGGCATAGACAAATAAGCCAATAATACTGCTCAGTAGAACTGCCACCAACAGCCCCTGGCACTTTGTAATCGGCATCTGACCGCGAGTGGATCGCCACTGATGGAAATCAGCTCGACGCCACCAACCAAATGCTGTCAGGAGGCATGCCACACTAAGCAGTGTAAGATCGACATAAAACGGCAAGCTGTCCTGACGAAATGTGCGCAAAAGCACCGTGCCGATGAGGACTTCGCCAGCAAGAATAGTTGAGAAGTATCCGAGCAAAGCAATTGTCGAGATCGGTCCTTTGGCGGAGTGGTCATCCTTACAGCGAGCCTACGGCTAGCGGGTTTCTAGGCGACACATTATCGCAATGTGTCGTGAATCTGCCTCTCTACAGATCATAATACATACAAAACTCATACGGATGAGGCCGCAGGGCCAGGGCGTCGACTTCGTTTTCTTTTTTGTAGGAAATCCAGGTGTTGATTACGTCCTGCGTAAAGACGTCGCCGCGGAGTAGGAACTCGTGGTCGCGGGCTAGGGCGTCGAGCGCTCGGTCGAGCGAACTTGGTGTGGTCGGTACCTGAGCCAGTTCCTCGGGCTCCATGTCGTAGATGTCTTTGTCGAGGGGCTCGCCGGGGTGGATTTTGTTTTGGATGCCGTCCAGCGCGGCCATCATCAGTGCCGAGAAGGCCAGGTAGGGGTTTGCGCTCGGGTCGGGGCAGCGAAACTCGATTCGTTTGGCTTTGGGGCTCGGGCTGTACATCGGGATGCGGCAGGTGGCCGATCGGTTGCGTTGTGAGTAGGCCAGATTTACCGGAGCTTCGTAACCCGGTACCAGTCGCTTGTAGCTGTTGGTTGTGGGATTGGTAAATGCTAATAGGGCAGGCGCGTGGGCCAAGATGCCGCCGATCGCATGGGTGGCCATGTCGCTGATGCCCGCATAACCACCGCCAGCAAAGAGTGGCTGATCTCCCTTCCAGAACGAAATATGGACGTGCATCCCCGAGCCGTTGTCGCTGAAAATTGGCTTCGGCATGAAGGTGGCGGTCTTGTTGTGCTTGTGAGCCACGTTTTTGACGATGTACTTGAACAGGCACATGTCGTCGGCGATCGAGACTAAATCGGCAAATCGCAAATCGATTTCCGACTGCCCGGCTGTTGCCACTTCATGGTGCTGGGCTTCGACTTCTAGGCCGCAGTCGATCATTGTCTGCATCATTTCGTTGCGAATGTCCATCAGCGAATCGGCAGGCGGCACAGGGAAATAGCCTTCTTTGTGACGCAATTTGTGACCGAGGTTCGGGCCCTCGGCCGTACCTCGGTTCCACTCGCCTTCACGGCTGTCGATATAGAAAAAGCTGCTGCTAGGCGTCTGATCGTAACGGATATCGTCAAAAATAAAGAACTCGGCTTCGGGACCGATATAGCACGTGTCGGCCACGCCAGTGCTTCTCAGATAGTTGGCCGCCTTGCGGGCGACATTCCGCGGATCGCGTGAATAATCTTCGCGTGTAATTGGATCCTGGATATTGCAGATCATGCAGAGCGTGGGCAACTCGGTGAAAGGATCGAGAAACGCGGTCTCGGGCTGGGGCACGAGCAGCATGTCGCTTTCGTTGATTGCCTGCCAACCACGGATGCTCGAACCATCAAACCCGAGGCCATCTTCAAAGACTTCTTCGTCGAGTTTGTCGACTGGAATTGTAAAATGCTGCCAAAGGCCAGGGAAATCCATGAAGCGCAGGTCGACGGCCTTCACGCTTCGTTCGCGGCACATGGCCAATACATCTTGTGGCGTCATCGTCTTGTCCTTGGTGAAAAGAACGGTTGAAAGAAGGAAAGCCAAGGGGTTGCAACCCCTTGGCCTTGGTTGAAACTTATCTCCTATCTTTTTTCTCTCACTTACGACCGAAGGGTCGTAAGGATCTCGCCGACGACCTTGTAAGGATCGGCATTGGAGGCCGGTCGACGATCTTCCAGGTAGCCCTTCCAGCCATCCTGCACTGTGCCGACAGGAATGCGAATCGAAGCGCCGCGATCGCTCACAGCATAGCTGAACTGGTCAATCGACTGCGTTTCGTGCAAGCCGGTCAGACGCTGGTCGTTGTCCGAACCGTAAGCAGCGATATGATCTTCATGGCGATGCTTGAACTTCTCGCAAATCCCCTTGATAAAATCCTCGCCGCCTTTTTCACGAATCTCGGTCGTCGAAAAGTTGGTGTGCATGCCGCTGCCGTTCCAGTCGCCCTTGATCGGCTTGGGATGCAACTCGATGGAGAGCCCATACTGCTCCGCATTGCGATAGAGCAGGAAGCGAGACAGCCAAAGGTCGTCGCAAGCATTCTTGGCGCCTTTGGCAAACAATTGGTACTCCCACTGGCCTTTCATCACTTCGGCATTGATGCCCGTGATCGACAAGCTTGCCTCAAGGCAGGTGTCGAGATGATCTTCGACGATGTCACGACCAACGCAGTTGTCGATACCTACCGAGCAGTAGTAAGGACCTTGTGGCCCAGGGAACCCATTCTCAGGAAATCCCAAGGGCTTGCCGCCTTCCATGATCGTGTATTCTTGCTCGAAGCCGAGCCACAGATCAGGATCGTCTTCGAAGTTTCCACGGCCGTTCGACGCGTGGGCTGATCCGTCGGCATTGAGCACTTCGCACAACACGAGCGAAGCATTGTTTCGCTTCGGATCTAGCACCATCTTGACGGGCTTCAGCAAACAGTCTGAGGAGCTTCCCTCGGCCTGTTCGGTGCTGCTCCCGTCGAAGGACCAATCGGGGCACTCTCCGAGGTTACCGGGTTGGCTGCCGACAATTTTCGTTTTACTACGCAGGCTGGGCTCGGGTGTATAACCGTCCAACCAAATGTACTCAAGCTTGTGGCTCATTTTTTACATACTCCTTAGTTTGGTGGTCTGACTGAAAGTCGTGAATTAGTGGCTGACTGAAAGTCCTGGAAGGGTGCATCCTGTGCAGGAAAATAACGTTGTCGATCCGAGCGCTTTAGCAATTCCAGGTAAGGGAAATGACGAGTACCGACCAACACATCAAAAAATGGCCCAATGACGAAAGCAAGCCAAAATGCGGATCAACTAATTTTCTGCGAAGATCACTGCCTTATTTTTGGATTTCGTGCTTCGGAATTCCTTCGTCATGGGGCCACTTCTCAGCAAAGTGGGCGTCATTCGTAGCTTGCCTTTATTGGAACGGAGAAAGCACTAGTGCTTTGACAACGGGAAAATGGTTAGCTCAGCTTCGGCTGCCATTTGGATTGGCCGCCGGTAAGCACTCGCCTCGGCGGCAGCGCAAGCCCTCATCGTAGAAAATTCGCGTCCGCCTCGCTAGGTCCTCAGTGAGAGCAAACTAAGCGCCAATTCCCTTACCCAGGCCATCAAGATTGCCGTAAGTGGTTTTTTAGTCCCCACTTACTGCCCCTAGGAGCAATTTCTGCGAAATCCGCACATTTGGCTCATTGCCCATCTACCAAGCATCGGCTGCCAATCCGGTAGGCACTACGGACACCAGCAGCGGTGGTGTATGGTATGAAAGTTCCTCCACCTGTGCGAGAAAGGGCGTCCCCGCCCAAGCTTCCAAAATCATGAGTTCTCTCCCCCATCGCAAGCTGAAATTCCTACCGACCGCAGCTACTTTCAAGTTGCTGGAACCGTTGGGCGTTGGCACCGTCGGCACAGTTTATCGTGCCGAAAGTCCTGATATTGATGGTCCGGTGGCGGTCAAGCTTTTGCATCCGACCATTGCTGACGACCCGAACATCGTCGACCGGTTTCAGCGAGAAATCATGATCATGGAACGGCTGAGCCATCCGCATATCGTACGCAATTACGGCGGCGGGCTGATGGATGGGCAATACTTTTATGCAATGCAATTGCTTGAGCATGGTACGTTGCGAGATCGACTGCGAAAGTTTGGGCCCCTTCCCTGGCAGCAAGCCGCTGCCTATGCCGCACAGATTGCTTCTGCGCTGCAGCACGCTCACAACCATGGGATCATTCACCGTGATTTGAAAGCCAGCAATTTATTTTTCGGTGAAGACGGAAAACTCATCCTTGGCGATTTTGGAATTGCCCGCGACACGTACGAGGCTGATGTGACCGGCGATGGCATTACGGTCGGTACTTATGCTTATATGTCGCCGGAACAAATTTGTGCAGATAAGCAGATTTCTGGCAAGGCAGACCTCTATTCGTTGGGCTGTGTGATGGTCGAAATGCTGACCGGCAAACCGCCGTTTCTCGGTCTCAATTTTGCCCAAATCTGGGACCAGCATTTGCACGCCAAGCCCAAGCGCATGAGTGAACTGGGCATCGACTGTCCCGAGTGGTTGGACGACCTGATCATGCAGCTCCTGGAAAAAGATCCTGAGCAACGACCTTTCAATGCCCGCTCGGTTCAAGGCTTGATCAAGGATCGGTTAGAAAGTGAATTTGGCGACGACCTCACAACGCTCACTCAAAACTTACCGCCACTGGAGGAAGTTGGCTCAAAGACGAGCCTAAGCATCAAGCGTTTGCTGATCGGCATCCTCTTGATTGTCGTATTGATTGTAGTCATGGTGTTATTCGGCGAATAAGACCTGAGGGGCTAGGTATCAGGCTTTCGGAGCATAGTGCATCATGTTAGAAACCTAGCTCCTAAATCCTAATCTCACCTGTAAATAGAAAAATCATCGCATGACTCGCCGTCGCGCTAAATCTCTCTCGATCGAAAAGGACCTAGGGCAGCTACCGGTCACGCATCAGCAAGTGATTCCCGAGTCTTATCTGGACATGATGGGACACATGAATGTTTCGTGGTACACACAACTGTTCAGTTCGTCGACGTTAGGAACCCTTAATCTGATGGGCATGGACAAAGAATATTTCGTCAACAGCCGCGCTGGATCGTTTGCGCTTGAATCTCATATTCAATATCTGGCCGAAGTCTTGGTAGGAAAAAATGTAAGTATTCGTACTCGTTTGCTAGGAGCAAGCCAGAGAATGTTTCATTTCATGCATTTTCTGATCAACGATGACGACCAAGTGCTTTCGTCGACTTGCGAGTTTATTGGCGCCCATATGAACTTAGAAAATCGCTGTATCGCCCCCATGCCCCCTCGGGTTCAGCAAGCGACACAAAAGGTTTGTGAAAAGCATGCTCAGCTAGCCTGGCAGGCGCCCAGCTGTGGTATCATGAGGCCTTTATGAGCCTGGAGTGCGCATTAGGCAGATATTAGTCAAATGACGAATTGCAAAAATACCCAAACCCGAAAAAACGCAACGTGAGAAGGGTGAGCCTTTGCATGAAATACTGTATTTCTTGTTTGTCATTGGGCAGGGAGATTGCCAAGTCCTCTGTTTGGATTCAATGACCCATGTTCAATGACCCAATGACCAATGAATTTAGGTTTTTTCACCTCAGTATTGGTCATTGGGGCATTGGTCATTGGACATTCCTTACTTGAGATGTTGACTTGGCAATCCTTCTGTGTCATTGGGCTCATCTCTGGAAAAAGGGCGTCATTTGTGCTTTGCCTTAGCTTAGGCTGCGGTATTCGGCAGATTGGAAAAGGGGAGATCGCGTGGATGGTTTGATGATGGACTTCCCGCTGACGCTCAACGTCATTTTGCGTCGCGCGGAAACAATTCATGGCAATCGGAAAGTTGCCACGAAGTGTGATGATGGCAGCTGGCATCATTACACCTACGCCGACATGGGTCTGCGTTCTCGTCAGCTTGCCGTGGCACTGGGGAAACTCGGCATCAAGTCGGGTGATCGTGTCGCGACGATCTGCTGGAATCACTACGCCCATTTCGAGGCTTATTTCGCCATCCCTTGCAGCGGTGCTGTACTTCACACCATCAATCCTCGTCTCCACGAAGACGACCTCACCTATATCCTGAAAGAAGCCGAAGATCGTATTGTCATCATCGACCAAACGATGTTCCCGGTACTCGAAAAAATACTTGATCGAGTCTCGCTAGATCATGTGATCGTCTTCTCTGGCGACCAGCAGGGTAGCGTCCCCGAGGGAACGCTCGATTACAACCAGCTCGTCGAAGAGACTGATGCCAGTGGGTATGAGTTTCCTGAATTCGAGGAGAGTCGAGCCGCGGCGATGTGCTATACGTCAGGCACCACGGGCAAGCCGAAGGGCGTGCTCTATTCGCATCGAGCCCTTGTCGTTCATACGCTTGGCTCGGCGCTCTCGAGTGCGATCGGAATTCGAGAGGACGATTCGATTTTGCCTGTCGTGCCTATGTTTCATGTCAATGCCTGGGGGCTTCCTTACACGTGTGCGATGATGGGTTCCAAGTTGGTATTTCCTGGTCGCCATTTGGATTCGAAAAGTCTTCTCGAGTCTTTCGAGCAAGAAAAAGTAACCGTCGCGGCCGGCGTGCCTACGATTTGGATCCCACTGCTTGAAGAACTAAATCGATCTGCCGACCAATACGATCTCTCGGCCCTTCATAGTCTGGTCGTCGGCGGCTCGGCAGCGCCCAAGAGCCTCATGACCGAGCTGGAAAAACGTCATAACATACGTTTGGTTCACGCATGGGGAATGACTGAAACCACTCCCTTGGGCACGGTTGCCATGCTTCGGCCTGGCCAAGAAACACTCTCCGAAGACGAGCAATATGACGTGCGGCTTCGACAAGGCCACCCTGTACCATTTGTCGAGATTCGTGCTCGTGGCAAAGAGGGCATCGTCCCTTGGGACGGCAAATCGATGGGCGAGCTTGAAGTGCGCGGGCCTTGGATTGCCGGCAGCTATTACAAGCGGCCCGATGCGGAGGTTCAATTTACCGAGGACGGCTGGTTCCGCACCGGGGACATCGTGACGATCGATTCTAACTGCAGCATGAAAATCGAAGATCGATCGAAAGACCTTATCAAATCGGGCGGTGAATGGATCAGTTCGATCGACTTGGAAAACACGATCATGTCGCACTCTGCCGTGACCGAAGCAGCGGTCATTGCCGTGCCAGATGAAAAGTGGACCGAGCGACCGTTGGCGGTCGTCGTCATACGCGACTCCGCAGAAGTCACGGCCGAGGAACTGAGGGAGTATCTCTCAGCGAAAGTAGCCAAGTGGTGGATTCCAGACACGTTTGAGTTTGTCGAAGAAATACCAAAAACAGCGACTGGTAAGTTTAAGAAAACTGCGTTACGGGAGCAGTTTGTTAACGGTTCACAGCATAGAAGCTAATCTGCCAGCAAAGAGGGTGCCGGTTGCCCGTCGATCTTGGCTTCAATCGATTCTTTGAGGAAGTTGAAGAAGCTGCGTCCCTACTTGTTACAGGTGGCAATGGCGAACCACCGAATGTACCCGCGAACGGTTGCTGCAAATATTACACGCAACTGAAGTCGACTCCAATCCAATGTCGTAGCACCAATGTCGTAGCACTAAGGCAAAGCATGAATGACGCCCAGAACATCGAAAAATGGCCCAATGACGAAACAAGAAATACTGTATTTTATGCCATTACTCAAACTGAAAAGACTAACCGCCAAGAGAACAGAGAAAATCCTGACACCCGCCTAGTAAAGCATGATTGACGAGCAAAGAGGAAAAACTCCTTGTTGGTTCTACAAAAATAGCCCCTCGGCGCTCTTGGCGTCCTTGGCGGTTTTCACTTTGAGTTAAGGTATTAGCAGGATGAGACCGGCGATGGCGGCGGTTTGGACTAAAGCGGCCGATCCTTGGCGTGGCAGGCGGTTATGACGACGTGGTACGCAGCTTCCTGGGCGGTAGTGTCCCAAGGTGTAGCTGCATTCACGCGGGCAGTCGACGGCTAGCTTGTAGGGCAGTATCGGGATCGTAAGAAAAAAGTGGCCGGCCGAGATCAGCGGCTGCAGGCTGTAGGAAGGCGTGTAGCCGTAGCGTTCGGCATTGATTTCCTCGAAGTACAAAGGCTGATGAGCTTGGCAAGTTGCTGACCAATGATGTTGAGTCGTTGCCCAATTGCTTTGGAGTCGAGAATCGCCCTTTGGGATGGTTGTTGCGGCGCAGTCGGCCGCAACATTTTGGGGTAGTCGACCTGTTGGCAAAGAGACATCGACAGACAGTGTCGACATGGGCGCAGCGACAAAACACGCGGGCTGTCGAGGACTTGCATCTTTGAGATTGGGCACTTGGCTGTGCTTGTCGGTTATGATGGTGGGTGGCTCGGGGGGAGGATCAAGATTTTCTGCTGGTGCCGGCAAATAGCTAGGGTCATTGGTCGTGGTTTGATGGTTGACCAAATGAGAGGTCCAGTGGTCTGTTACGAACACCGTCTCGCCGGCGGAGAGCGAAGTCGTGGCTGTGGCAGAGCAAGCAATCGCACATGCCAGGAGCATCATGAAGTAGCGGAACTTCAGATTTTCTGAAGCTTTTGTATCACATGGCAGGGGGGGGTATGCAGAGGACATAAGTTTGCATCCAGTCGCGATCGTTGTTTTGGCAGAGCAGGGGGTTTTGACAGAGAAGGGGTGGGAGCCGATTCTTCCTCAATGTTTTCGACGCCGTAGAATCGTTTCCTCAAGCAGATTCCGATTGGTCGATACGACCGGTATGAACGGTAGAATTGGAAGAGATAGCTATCAGCTTTCAGCCAGAAATTCCCTAGCCGCTGTATTTACAAGGCTGAAAGCTGGACGGCTGACAGTTGATCGCTCATTAAATTTGATTGACAAGCTTGCCTGATTGAAAATAATTGAATAATGGGACTTTTTGCTTCTATTCGTAGTCTATTACTTCGTGAACGCCTGTTGCACAGCGGCCGTAGGGGGCATTCTCGCTTGCTCGATGCAGCCCCTTTTTCGCCGCAACGATTGGAATCTCGTCGACTGCTCGATGCATCGGCAGCCGGTTTGTTGCTAGCACCTCTGGGAGATCCTGGAGAATTTGTCCAGGCGGGCGAAAATGTGGATACTTCTCCCGTAAGCGGTGCAGCGCCGGGAGATGATCAACTTGGCGCGCCGCCGTCGAATCTACAGTTTGCGCCAGTGGCGATGATTAACGAAAACGGCTTTGCCCAGCTACAGTTAACATTCGACGATCCGGGACTACTGGATACGCATACAGTGGAGATCGACTGGGGCGATGGAACGGCGACGACCGTCGAGCTAGCAGCCGGCGAACGGTTTGTGGGGACGAATCATCAGTACCTTGATGATGACCCGAGCGTGACGAGCCAGGATGAGTACACGATCTCAGTCAAAGTGACCGACGACGACAGTGGCATGACGACGGGCGAGACGACCGTGCTGGTAAAAAATGTTGCGCCGTCGAATCTACAGTTTGCGCCAGTGGCGATGATTAACGAAAACGGCTTTGCCCAGCTACAGTTAACATTCGAC
>Ga0114931_10004288_pt1 | contig 17802 bp, 14 predicted proteins | sample 2SBtaG_FD_89579 | JGI IMG/M metagenome (GOLD analysis project Ga0114931, IMG submission 89579) | Deep subsurface microbial communities from Kolumbo volcano to uncover new lineages of life (NeLLi) - 2SBTROV14_V59a metaG | ecosystem: Environmental > Aquatic > Marine > Volcanic | place: Kolumbo...
GAAAAGCTTGTCCAGGCGATTAAGGAGCGAAATGGAATCCAGCAGGCAGTGGCAGCAACATAGTGGCTTAGTTCTTGATTCCGTCAATGAATTTGATGTGATTGAGTGCACATCGTGCGGCTACAAACATGTCGTGCCTATTCCAACCCAAGATGAGTTAGAGCACGTCTATCGTGAAGATTACTATTCAAATGAAAAGCCATTGTATTTGGAAGAACATAAAGAGGATTTAGATTGGTGGAACCTTGTCTATGATGAACGCTATGACTATTTAGAGTCTCAACTTCCTGGGAAATCAAAAAAAATATTGGATGTTGGGTCAGGGCCAGGCTATTTTCTTCTTCGCGGAAAGTCTCGTGGATGGGAAACTGTGGGCATAGAGCCGTCAAAGCATGCTGCGGCTCACAGCCGAGGCTTGGGGTTAGATATTAGAGAAGGGTTTCTGAATGAAGCAATGGTCACCTCATTAGGTGACTTCGATGTCGTCTACTTGCATGAAGTATTAGAACATATCCCGAATCCCTTTTCACTGCTGTCAATTGTAACTCAATTACTCAAGCCGGGAGGAATTCTTTGTGTCATTGTTCCAAATGATTATAACCCGCTCCAGAAGGCCCTGAGAAACTCCATGAACTTTGAACCCTGGTGGGTCGCGCCACCTCACCATATCAATTACTTCGATCATGACTCGTTGCCTAAGATTCTGGAAAAACAGGGATTTGAAATTCTCTTTCGGAACTCAACCTTCCCGATCGAGTTGTTTCTGTTGATGGGAGCTAACTATGTTGGAGATTCATCGGTTGGTCGGATGGTTCACGGGCAACGAAAAAACATGGAATTGAATATGGCAAAAATTGGTTGTACGGAACTGAAACGGAAGACATACCAGGCCTTTGCTCAGGAGGGCATTGGCAGAGAGGCTGTGATCTATGCCCGTATGCCTTCCTAGGAATCATTTTTGTGGATATTGATAGAAACTTTCATGATTGACGTGTTGAGACTATGACAAATTCTACTCTGGCAGCAGATTTCAAGCTTCTCCTTATTGGACGGGGTTCCATTGGAAAGAAACATGAACAAAATGCACAAGCTCTTGGAGCCCAGATCGTAACGGTTGATCCTGACCCGGAACAGAAGGCCGACTTTCACACTGTCGAACAGGCAATGGCCTCATGTGGAGAGGGCCATTTCTCCCATGCCCTTGTGGCCTCTCCTGTACAATTTCATTACGCCACTCTTCTCCAGTTATTGGATTATGGATTGCCGGCCATTCTGATGGAAAAACCTTTGGTTTTACCGGAAGAACTGGATCGCGTGAGGAATCTGTCGACCCAGTTGGAAAACCAGTCAGTCTTTGTTGGATTCAATTGGCGCTTTAATTCCTCAGTTCAACATTTAAAGGAAGAAATTTCGCGTGCCGCCATTGGTTCCGTTCAAGTCGCGCAATTGTGGGCACGGGAATGGTTGCCACGTTACCACGGCCATGTCGTCCTGGAAAGTGGGTCTCATATTTTAGATACCGCGCGGTATTTGCTGGGAGATATGAACGTCACGGGGGCACATGTGAGTCAACATGGAATGTTGGGGGATGCAGATGAGGCTGGATCCTTTTTATTGAAAAGCGACACCGGTGCTCATGTGTCGGTTCATGTTAATTTTATTCATTCCGGTTCCTATGACTATACGATTAATGTTCAAGGAAGGGCTGAGAGTGTGACTTGTCAACCCGATCGATTCGAACCCATGCATCTGCGTGAGCTTGAAGCATTTTTTCAGGGAAACTCAAGCGTGCTCGCAACCTTGGACGATGGAGTAAGAAATATGGAACTCTTAGAGTCCATCCTCGCACCAGGAAATGGTGCGTTAGCATATGCAAGGTAATTTAGGCCTTCAAGGAGTCTTATGGCTATGATACTGGTGAATCCCCAAACAGCGTTTCAGTGGACGGGCCCTTTGGATATTAAGGGGGTTCCCATGAAAGGGATCCGTGAAAAACAAGGCCATTCCTTTACTCGCGTTGGATACTTGGCTGGAAAAAAACATCATGAGTGTGATCCTGATGAAGTCGGGAGTGTTCACCGACAGCAACTTCGGCCCCTTTCCAAACCAACCTTGATGCAGGCTCGACAAGAATATGCCGAGCGTCAGGTGCCAGTCTTTCCGCATTATTTCATTATCGAGCCCACCAATGTCTGCAATAAGGTTTGTCCATTTTGCACGATTAATGTCATGGACCGGAAAGATGCTGACGGAAAAGCGGTCAAAGGGTTCATGCAATGGGCAACATTCATGAAGTTGATGGAGGAAACCTGGCATTATTCAGTGTATGGGATCAGCCTGTATCAGCTGGGAGAATCGTTTTTATGGCATGGGAAAGATGAGTCGGGTCAAAAGCTCGATATCTCGGATATGGTCAATGCGGCAAAACGGGTGGGGGGATTTCGGGCAGTCAATTTATCAACGAACGGTGATGTGCCAAATTTGGCCTGCATCCTGGACTCTGAACTCGATGATTTGATTATCTCGATCGATGGGGTGACAAAGAATGTCTATGAGGAAAACCGTCCCGGAGCTTCCGGGCTAGAAACGTTTGAACGGACCATTGATCGGGTGCACGAATTTCTGGAACTCAAGCAACAACGGGGGTTATCTAAACCCTTTGTCCGAATGCAGATCATTAATAAAGACAATACCGCCGACCAGATCGTTGATTTCATTCGGTATTGGATCGAGGTGCCCGGAGTGGATGATGTATTTGTCAAAGACTTGGATTCAATGCGGAGTTGGTTGGGGAGTGCGGTGGTTGATGACGAAGAAGATCGCCTCAAAGCCGAGCGCGTGGAACAAATGGCGTGCCAACACTTATTCGCCATCGGGTCGATGGTAGTCAATGGCGATTTGAATGGGTGCTGTCACGATGCGCAAAACCAACTGGTCCAAAAGGTGACTTTGCCGGATGGCCGAGTCGGGAATGCGAATATTCATGACATGACATTTGCTGACTGGTGGAATGGTCCATTTATGACGCAACTGAGAAACGAACATTGTGAGTGACATTTCTGAATGCCCTGCCGAGACTGCCGGGAGCGTGACCCATGGTTGGGTTAGAAGGAAAAACTGCGTGCCTTTCTCGAAATGGCCGAGGTGGGATCGGATCTCACCTTCGTGAAGCTCTGATTCGATCCGGAGTCACAATCATGGATGATTGTGACGTTCCGGATGCGGTAGATTTTGCCATTTGTACCGCCGGGAAAATGTTTGTCCGGGATCCAGGAACCTTAGGGGATGAGGAAGTGCATCAATTGTATGATGCAAATTATTTTTTCCCTCGAAAATTTACGGAGCGGCATATCAAGGTTATGCGGGCTTCGAAAAAGTCTGGAACCATTTTACACCTGGGGTCCAACGCTTCCCGATATGGAAATCTTGGAGCTGCCGATTATGCGGCGATGAAGGCCGGGCTCGCGAAATATTTGGAATTGCGTGGGCAAAGTGTGCGAGGTGATGGCATTCGGTTATCCCTGATTAATCTTGGCGCGGTCGCTTCGGAGTTTTGGGATAAAGTATGTCAAACTGCGGACCCTGAATTACTCAAAACAATTATGCCGGCTTCGGAAAAAGCACTGACCTTGGAAGAAGTATCCGAGATGATTTTAGCGGTTTTGCAAATGCCTAACCGGTTAGTCATGAAAGATGCCCTGATTTTGAGTTCGGACTATCAATAATTAATGCAGTGGTGCATCCCACCAGCGACGTTTCCCTATCCAAATGAGCAGTTCTCATAAAAAGCGATTACTCTTAGTCGGAGCAGGCCATGAACAGATTGCCGCGATTCACGCAGCCCAGGAATTAGGCCTCTTTGTGATCGCGGTCGATGGCAATCCGCAGGCTTCAGGTCTGCAAATCGCCGACCAAGGCATCTGTGGTGATATTCGCAATGTTGAGTATCTTGCCCAGCTGGGGAGACAAGAGCGCGTGCATGGCATATTTAGTCATGCCGTGGATTTGCCGCATGTCGTCGCGGTCGTCGCTCAACAGTTAGGTCTTCCCGGGCTTTCACCTGAAGTGGCTGTTCGGGCCACGAATAAATGGCAGCGGTACCAATGTTTGGAGGGGCATGGAGTCCCCTGTCCAAGGTTTAGTCTTGTACCGTCCGTTGAGGAAGCTCATGACGTGGCTATCCAGATTGGGTATCCGGTGGTTGTGAAACCCCTCGATAGTGCAGGGGCTCGTGGTGTGTGTAAAGTGAATGATCACGGTGAGTTGAAAGATGCTTTTCAATGTGCATTGCAATTTTCGCACGAGCCCTCTGTGTTGGTCGAAGAGTTTCTTCGAGGGGCGGAGATTAGTACCGAATCCATCATTGTCGATGGACATATTATCACCACGGGTTTCGCTGACAGAAATTATGTCTACAAGGAACGATTTGCTCCTTATTTTATCGAAGATGGGCATACCATTCCCTCGATGTTATCGGATGATCAACAAGTCCAGGTTGTTGAAGTCGTTGAGCGGGCCATTCGATCTCTTGATATTCACTGGGGGGTGGCAAAGGGGGATGTGATCTTTGGGGCATCTGGGCCGGTAATTTTCGAAATGGCTCCACGGACGAGTGGTGGTCGCTTTTGTGCGGACATGGTTCCGTTGGCCACCGGTGTCCACATTTTGCCCTTTCTTATTTCGATGGCTGTGGATGAACCCGTCTCGTTTGACGCGCTGAAACCAACAATTCAACAGGGTGCGGCGCAGCGTTATCTTTTCCCAGAGCCCGGTGAAATCGTTGGTCTTCAAGGGGTCGAAAGTGTCCGTGAGTTTCCTGGGATATACGATGTCGTGTTACGAGACGATGTGACGATTGGAGGGATGATTCCACCTATAACGAATCATGGTGACCGCATTGGCCATGTGATCGCTTCTGGAGATACGAGAGAAGAAGCTGTCCAACGTGCTGAGCATGCGGTGCAAATGATAAAAGTTAAAACCAAGTCTCTTGTGAAAATTCACGCATGAGTAAGCAGCCGATTGAAGTCTTAATTATTGGGGCGGGGATGTATGTCTGTGGTCGTGGTACTGAAGGGTACGGGACCATCTTGCCTTGTGTCATGCAAGCCTACCGCGATGGAGTGGTCAGGCGAATTATGGTGACAGGGACTCAGGAGACCTCTATCAGGTTTCTCAATCAACAATTGGAGAATTTAAATCAGCAATTAGGTCTTCAAGTGGAAATTGAGGGATTTCCCAAAGAAGACACTGATCCGGAGGTGTACCGAAAGGCTCTCGCACAACTCGGCCCTCGTGGGTGTGTGATTGTGGCGGTACCTGATCATTTGCATGGACCAATCGTTCGGGATGTCTTAGAAGCCAATCGCCCAGTGTTGGTGGTAAAACCGTTTACTCCTACGGTTGAAGAGGGACAGGAACTCTGTCAGCTGGCGCAGGCCAAAAACCTTTATGGCGTCGTTGAATTTCATAAACGATGGGATTTAGCGAATCGAAAACTTCAAGAGGTCCTTGAGGCGCAACGATTGGGCATTCCGTTGTATGCGCTGGTGGAGTTCAGCCAACGGAAACGCGTGCCTCAAGACATATTTGGAGGGTGGGCCGAGCAGACGAATGTGTTTCAGTATCTCGGAGTGCATTACGTCGATCTCTTGGCACATATGTTCAAGGCCACACCCATGCGCGCAATGGCGGTTGGTCAATTTGCCTATCTTCAGGGTTGTGCCAAACAAACGCAAGACTCCATCCAGGCGATAGTTGAGTGGGCAATCCCTGGCTCGGATACGCCCTTTGCGTCCACGTTTTTGGTGAATTGGGTTGATCCGAATTCCTCCTCGGCCATGTCCTATCAATCGATCAAGGTGGTGGGTACCAAGGGGCGGTATGAAAGTGATCAGAAATATCGAGGGCAACAACTGGTGACGGATGAGGATGGCATAGAAGACATCAATCCTTATTTCTCTCAGTCGTACTCCTTAGGGAAGAACGGACGGAAAGAATATCTGGGGTATGGCCTCGAAAGCATTCGAACCTTTTTGGATGATGTGCAAGCCTTGCTCGAAAAGAAGGTGACTCTTGAAGAATTGAGGAAAACACGTCCTACCTTTCAACAGGCTTTAATTTCAACCGCAGTAACTGAAGCTGTAGTTCAAAGTTTACGCTGTCATAGTGATTGGATACCCATACCTCAAGTGCCAGAAATGTTTGCATTCACCTCGTAGTCTTTTCTAAATCTCTCCTCCAGAAACTCAAAATTTTTCTCCCTTCGGCATTCACATCTCATGTTTTAACAGAAAAGAACCGATAATAATGATGTGCAACTGTATGCAATCTTCCATCTCAACCTTTTCTACTCTTCCATAGAAGAGGAGCAACGGCATGAGGTCTTGCGTCGTTGCTACTGGCCGTTACTCCGTATAGCCCAAGACCTTGGCCTTCCTTTTGGTCTTGAAGCTTCGGGGCATACCCTTGAGCTCGTGGCTGAGATTGATCCTGGTTGGGTGGAAACCTTGCGCCATCTCGTGACAGATGGCCCCTGTGAATGGGTTGGCAGCGGGTATGCGCAATTAATTGGCCCGCTTGTTCCAGCCCAGGTGAATGCAAAGAATCTTCAATTGGGGCATGAGGTCTATAAACGGTTGTTGGGCGTTCGCCCAAAGCTGGCGTTTGTGAATGAACAAGCGTATTCAGCTGGGCTTGTGCAGCACTATCTCGATAGTGGCTATCAGGCTATGGTGATGGAGTGGGAAAATCCCGCCCATGACCATCCTGAATGGGATCCAGCTATGCAGTATCTTCCCCAACGAGCCTGTGGAACGGAGGGTCAAAGTATCCCATTAATTTGGAATAAATCCCTCGCCTTTCAAAAGTTTCAGCGGCATGTTCATGGGGAAATGAGTATGGCCGATTATCTCGAATTTTTGGGACAGCATTGTTGCGCAAGTCCGAGGACATTTCCTATTTATGGAAATGATGCAGAAATTTTTGACTTCCGTCCTGGTCGGTATGACACGGAAGCATCCATCCATCCAGAAGGTGAGTGGACTCGTATTCACAAACTATGTGAAGCGCTTCAATATGATTCACGGTTTGATTGGATTCAACCCAGTGAGGTTCTTGCGCTTCAACACGTTTCAGGTGCCGATTGTCCGTTGCGATTAGAATCCACCGCGAACCCCATCCCGGTGAAAAAACAATCCAAATACAATGTGCTGAGATGGGGCGTGACCGGGCGCAATGACTCAGCACTCAATGCCACATGTTGGCAATTGCATGAAAGCCTGCAACGGCAGCCCTATAGTCAAAAAGAATACTGGAAGGAACTTTGTGTCCTCTGGAGTAGCGACTTTCGCACTCACATTACTCAACAGCGATGGGATTCGCTTCAGGCACGATTGCGTGTTCTTCAGCAGACTCAACTTTCGCTTCCCATTTTCGAATCAACCCACCTAGACAGAAATACTCTTTCACCGCTGGGCCCTGCCCAATGGTCGAGTCATCGGGATGGCGCGGTGTTGACTGTTGAATCAGGCACGGTAAAACTTCAGGTTAATTGTTCAAAGGGGCTCGCCATTCATGGGCTTTGGATTAAAGGTGTCTCAGAGGTTCCATTAATTGGAACCCTTCCTCATGGGTATTACCAAGATATTGCTATGGGGGCAGATTACTTTTCTGGCCATTTGGTGTTTGAATCTCCCACGCAACCGAAACTTACAGACCTCGCAGTTGTCGATCCTGACATCCAATTCTTGGATGGAGGAAATGTGGTGAAAATTTCTGGAGAAATTTCCTCACGATTGGGACTGATTCGAAAAGAACTTCTTCTCTCTTATGAGGGCCAAGTGACGCTCCGGTATCAATTGGATTGGGCGGATGTGCCTGCAGGAGTTCTTCGGCTGGGACATATTACGCTCAATCCTGCTGCCTTTCAGGTTGAGGACTTACAATTAGTCACTCATAACGGAGGGTATTCTCCTGAAGTGTTCTCCTTGCAGGAATCATCAGTGGATCATGGCCGGCCTGTGTCCTTTCTTGTTTCCGCAAATAACGGATTTGGAAATACCGAAGGGGGTGTACTTCTTCAAGACCGGTGCACCACGGTGGATATAGGAATTTCAATGGCTCAGGGTTATCTCATTCCGTTGTTAACGGTCCGACCTATGACGCCATCGTATTTTTGTCGAGTGAGTTTTTCCGCCATGGAATTCGATGATACGACGCGTGGGATAGGCCATGCATCGCTTTGTCGGACCTATGAAATAACAATTGGGGCCAGGATCGCTGATTGTAGCCGATTCGTGATTCCTGCTAAAGCGTTTGCTGTAAAGGAAAGCGTCTATTGATGTCTGATACAAAATTGCTGGATCATCCTGAATGTGGCTCGACCCAATCCACTGAATCTCACTTGGAACATTTCATTATAGCGAAAGATTCCTCACGGCATTTAGCCTTTCCGGATGTCTGCCAACTGCGATCCAAAGAATTATTGGTTGTCTATCGTGAGGGTGCCAAGCATGTGGATTCTTCTGGGCGCATTATGCTTGTTCGCGGAAACACTATGGGATCAGGTTTAAAATTTCAGGATCCTGAAGTGGTCTGCGATACGGATTGGGATGATCGAGATCCTTCTGTTGTTGAATTATCCAATGGGACGATCCTGATAAATTTTTTTCGTCTCAATTTGGAAACAGGGCAGATTCGCCTTTCGGTGATTTCTTCGAGTGACGCGGGCCACTCATGGGGATCAATGCGCACTATTGCCTTTCCAAGATTTTCCGAAGGATTGGCTTGTAGCGACGCCATCGTTGAATTACCAACCGGAGATCTGGTGATGGCTGTCTATGGCAAGGCCGATGATGGGCAAAGCGGCTCCTATATGATTCAGTCAAGCGATGGAGGGGTGACCTGGCCCATCATCAGGCCTCTTGCGGTTTCAAGTGCTCCAATTTTCGAAGAACCCTCTCTGGCTCTACTTCCGGATGGACGGCTGCTCGCGCTTCTTCGGTCAGATAACAAGGGGCGGGGCTATGTGTACCACACGATATCTTTTGATTTTGGTCTGACGTGGTCTTCTCCACGGAAACTCACGGTATGGGGATATCCCCAAGACATATTGGTCATGCATGACGAACGACTTCTCGTGACATATGGATATCGCCAACTTCCCGCAGGAATTCGGATGTGTGTGCTGGGTCCTGGCTCTTCTTTGTCAATTGAAGAAGAGGCAATTCTTCGTGCTGATGGGGATGATGGCGGAGAGTTAGGGTATCCCTCATCCGTAGAGCTGGATAATGGAGAGGTGCTGACGGTGTATTATTTTACTGATTCCAATGGCGGACAGCCCTCTATCGTTGCTACTCGCTACAGGCTCGCTTGAAAAAGGGGTGGATCAATGAATGGGTATGAAAAAAATTTACAGGCTCTGAGAGAACATCATCCAGAAGTTGCCGAATTGCTCGAATGCCCGATTGAGACGGATCACATTCAAGTCATTCATGCCAAATCCGGAGCAGCTCGATTGTTAGTTCGTACTGAGTCTGGGGCGACCCTGGCTGTGCACAACGAAGACGATCCTATTAAGGTGGCCCGACGGACGGCCGCAAAAATTCGTCATCTTGAGGGGGTGCTTGTCGTGTTGGGCATGGGCTTAGGGTACTTGGCAAAATATTTGGCAGAGGATTTAGAAAATGGGGCTGCGTTAATCGTCTATGAAGCTGATCCTGGAATTTTCAAAACGGCGCTGAAGGAAGTTGACCTGAGTGCACTTTTTTCTTCTCCACAGGTCAAAGTGGTGGTTGGTCCTGATGCGAATATTTCGCAATGGGCCTATTATTATCTGCTTAAAACAGGAGGAACGGTTCAAGTGGCTCGATTTGAACCTGCCTTCCGATTAAATCCAGAACTCTATCAAAAGAAATTAGGTCCTGAACTTCTTCAGACCACGAAATCAGCCCTCACCAATTTAGCCACAGCCAAATCGTTCGGCCCCATATTCACGAAGAACATTATTGAGTCCATTCCTCATATTGTCAGTACCCAGGGTGTGAATGCGTTACACAATCAGTTCCAGGGGGAAACGGCCATTATTGTCGCAGCAGGACCTTCCCTTGGGAAGAATGTTCAGGTTCTCAAACGCGCAAAAAATCACGCGGTGATCATTTGCGCGGATACGGTGTTGGGGTACCTCTTGGCTCGTCGAATCACCCCAGACTTTGTGGTGAGTGTGGACCCTCAAGTAGAAACCTACTATAAGTTCAAAGAGATTGATATTCCCAGGGATGTGAGTTTGGTTTTTCACCCCTCCTGCCATGAACAGATTGTGAAACATTTTCCTGGTCCGAAGTTTGTGACTGAATCCGGCATGCTGGCCTATCAATGGTTAAAGGCCTACTGGCCTGCAAAGGGGGCTATTGATAGAGACGTGCAATGCCAAGTGCATCTAGGATTCAATTTGGCCGAATGGATTGGGTGCCAAAATATCATTCTTATCGGTCAAGACCTGTGTTACACCGATGATCGAATGCATGTTCGAGGAGGAAGCTATCTTTCGGAAAAAGACGAACGACAATATGTCAACACGGGCGCGAAGGTGGAAAATATCTTTGGTGAGCACGTGGGTACCTACCCTGTGTATTTATCCTATCGATCCTTATGGGAGAAAAAAGTCAAAGAATTTCGAGGGATAGTTCTCAATGCCACCGAGGGTGGGCTCAATATTTCTGGCGCTCGAAATTGTTTATTGACCGATGCTCTTCTTGAGTGTTGTTCCGATGCCACATTCTCTGTGATCCAAAAGATTCTCCCACTTTCAGAAAATGTAGATGTTCCGAATTTAATGCCCTTAACGAATGAAATTCGAGATCGGCTTCGAGACTTTCATCGCCTTCAAAGAGTATCTAGGCGTCTCATGCGCATGCTCACCGACATGAAGGTTCGCAGAAAGAACACGAAACAAGTTGATGAGGAACTGGCTCGGATGTCTCATCGGTGTGAACGTCTCACCAGCTTGATTCCGAGGTATGCCAATACCTTAGGACTCTTGCAAATGATTGATTTCAAGCTTGAGTTATACATGGTTCAAGATCGAACGAATGCCATTGATGAGATTGAAAATGAGTTGGAGCGGTTTGATAAGCAAATCGAGCGAGGCCTCCGTTTTTATGGAGATATCCAAAACGCCGTGCCGTTCATGCGGAATTGCTTGACTCCCTTGCATGGGCGTTTGGAGCGACTCCAAGATCTTTTTGAGAAAATTTATCAAGGCAAGGCGCCAGGGCCATTAGGCCAGGATTTGGCGCTTGTGGAAGAATGCAATCTTCTTGAACTATTTGATAAGGCTGAGGATATTATTTCTAGGCATCTTGGAGACAAGCTTTCTGCTGATGGTGAGAGTGAGAAATTTGCCATTCTTCGAATGCGGAATGCCTTAGAGCTCCATCAAATTCACAAGGCTGTTCAAGCGGGGAGCGATGCTGATCGACTTTTCCCCCAAAATCCAGAGGTTAGGAGTCTCAGGGCGCAGGTTGCGGAACAGTGGGATCATTGGCAGTCGAAAGTCCAATCCGTGGGAAAGGCATGTGAAATCGTAGACCGTCCGGTACTTGCTGATGGCGATTTTTATTTTCAATTGGGACAGTACGAGTGTGCGGCTGATCATTATCAAAGAATTGCTGAGCATGCTAGGCAAAATAACCAGGTGAGGGGGGAAGCCTGGTATCGGGTTGCCCAGTCACATCAACAGGCACAGCAAACTGAGTCTGCGGTATGGGCGTTGGAGCAAGCGTTACTCATTGATCCGGCGAACTCACGTGTGTACTTTGATCTGGGAGTTCAAAGCTTAGCGAACGGGGTTCTTGAAAGTGCTGAACGGTTTTTTGAGAAGGGCGCGGAGATTGCCCTTGATGATCCAGAGTATTGTGAAGCTGTCGGGGCTGTGCTTTCCGCTGCTGGAGCTCATTCGGAAGCGATTCTTTTTTATGAACGAGGATTAGTACGTAATCCGGCAGACGGGGATCTACTAGAGAAAATTAATAATGCTTATCAATCAGTTTTTGAAGTGACTCATTCTGTTTAGGTGATCGTCATGCACATATTTAATAAATAGGGCAAGCCAATGTTTTTTAGGACTTTGAATTGTGTCGATGGGGTTAAGTTTTGTTCTTTAAATCCGAAAGGGGCAATAGAGAGAAATTTCCGATGCCGTATCCTCAGTAAAATAAGCTGATTGTATGGCTCAAGGTTTCTCGCACCTTTACCGAAAGTAGAGAACAAGAACAGAAGAGGGGCTCTTCGTATTTGGAGAATCCCATATGCCACGAAAGGCATATTAACTTTTATCGATTCAAGGAGGAATCAACATGCCACTTATTGTTAATACCAACATTGCCAGTCTCAACACCCAACGGCAATTGACTGGTGCCAACAACGCGATTAACAAATCCCTCGAACGGTTGTCTTCAGGTCTCCGAATTAATCGGGCGTCTGATGATGCTGCTGGCTTGGCTATTGCCACGAGGTTGCAAGCGCAGGTTCGTGGTCTTCAGCAAGCTTCACGGAACGCCAATAACGCCATTTCATTAGTGCAAACCGCTGAAGGTGCGCTCAATTCTGTCACCAATATTCTGCAACGACTTCGTGAGTTGGCCGTGCAAGCGGCATCTGATGACAATACGGATACTGACCGCACTGCGTTGAATAATGAAGCCACCCAGTTAAGGAATGAGTTGACTCGGTTGGCTCAAACCGTTGAGTTCAACGGTACGACGCTATTGGATGGCACCTTTAGTGGGAAAAAATTCCAAATTGGTGCCAATGCAGACCAAACCTTGACCTTTGAGATTGCGGATGTTCGGGCTACGGCGATTGGACAGTTTGCGACTAAAGCCGCTGATGTCGGTGATGGGATTTCCACCCCGACAGCCAACGGTGTTGGGAACTTATCCGCTGGAGAATTCAGCATCAATGGAACCGATGTGTTGGCCACTTCGGATAGTGATGACCAAGTCTCGGTCCTTTCTTTGGGCGGTGGAACCATTACTTCCGCCGAGGTTGTAAGTGGTGACACTTATACGACGAGCTTCGTTACGGGTTCTTTGTATATCAATGGGACAGCGATTGATCTTTCAGATTTAGCGGGGGCTGTTGGTTCATCCGTTAATTCGTTGGCAACGGATGTTGCTTCCCTCGTGAATACGGCTTCAATCACCAACGTGACTGCCAGAGTGATCCAAGGGAGTACATTGGTTTTGGAAACTGCCGCAGGAGCGAATTTGACCCTTGGTTTTAGTGGTGTGGCGGCGAATACGACCTTTAGTGCTGCCTCTGCGCTTGGATCTGCTTTAGGGGTTGGAGCGGGATTTGTGGGCTCCACCGCGACGACTAGCGCGGTTACGACCTATAATGGTCAATCATCTGCCCTTGCTAAAGCGGCGGCGATTAATGGTATTAGTTCAACCACTGGCGTTACCGCTACTGTGGAATCCAATGCCGTGACCTTTACGGGTGGAGTCTCATCTGGCACTCTATCTTCAGGCGATTTGTTTATTAATGGCGTGAACATTAGAGGTCTTACTGTTTCCACCAACGATTCCAATGGGGCCCTTGCTGCGGCGATTAACGCGCAGTCCAGTAGTACGGGGGTGAAAGCCACTGTGTCTTCTGGAAATTTGACCCTCACGGCTGCTGATGGACGAAATATTGCGATTGCCGCAACCACCGGGCTAAGTCGGTCTTAGGGAATAGTGGCAATCTGACGTTTACCGGGAATTCTGCAATAGCTCGAGGAACCGTGACACTTACTTCCACGAGTAACTTTACTGTTGCGGGGACGACGACGGATATCGGGGCCATTTCTGCGACGACCTATGTGGCTTCTGGAAATTTGAGCACTTTGGCCATTACAAGCCGGTCGGCCGCGAATACGGCCATTACGCAAATTGATTCGGCCTTGGATACGATTAATACTAGCCGATCAAGTATCGGTGCTGTGCAAAGCCGGCTGTCTACGGCCATTGCATTCTTGGATAATGCCGCTGAGAACCAGTCGGCATCGGAATCTCGAATCCGGGATGCCGACTTCGCCTTGGAAACGGCCCAGTTTACACGGGGTCAGATTATGGTGCAGGCTGCCACTTCGATCTTGGCTCAGGCGAATGCGCAGCCTCAGGTGGCCCTGCAGTTGCTTAAGTAATTTTTGATCATCCATTGGGAAAGAGTTTGCCATGAGTGGTGGACTCTTTCCCATGCGTGCAGTCGTCTTTCATGCGAAGCTTTTCTGTCGAAACTCAGGAAGGAGTTGAGAGAGTGAGGGCTAGCTAGATCCTCGTGATCGACATGTGAGAGATGGGTATGGAAAACGTCAATGTCATAAGCGCACTTAGTCAGTCGGTGTCTCGTGCCGCAAAACCACCTGCTCCTTCTATAGGTATCGCGAAGTCGGGCAGGAGCGATACTCGCGGAAGCCAAGCGGTCAACGTTTCCTCTGAGGGAGTGAAGGCCACTACTTCTGCGCAGGTCTCGAACAAAAGGAAAAGCTTCACGGAAGTGAATGCGGTGATTGAAGACCTCAATCAAAAGTTGGAAGTGGCTCAGAACACACTTCGTTTCCAAATTGATGATGCCACGAAAGAAATAAAAGTACAGGTGGTGGATAAAGAGACAGGCAAGGTCGTCCGTACTATTCCTCCTGAACCATCATTGAGTTTGTTGGCCAGTGGGGAGTTTAGCGGTCTGTTGTCTGTTCAGGGGTAATACCACGGGTCAGTGAACCCGTGGGGTTCTTGCAGGTGTTGCTCATCACTTCAGGAGGAAGAATGTAGCATGGGGATCACTTCGGCAACGGGACTTATATCCGGCATCAATTTCAATGATGTCGTCAGCCAGTTGGCTGAACTCGAATCAAAGCCTATTCTCCTTCTCCAATCGAAAAAAGCCGATCTCCAAACCGTGAGCGCTGAGCTGAGCACACTCGGCGTGAAATTGTCCGGACTCCAAAGCGCAGCCAGCAGTTTGTCTTCATTGTCGAATTTCAATGCCAGCACGATTTCGGCGACCAAGACCACGTCTGGAGTCGAGTTGTTATCCGCTACCGCGGATAGCACAGCGGTGGCTGGAACGACACAAGTGCAAGTCAACCAACTGGCCCAAACCCATTCGATTGCCTCGCAGGGATTTGTAGATGATGATACCACCGGAGTGGCCAGTGCTGCCGGAACTTTTCAATTTAAAGAGGGAACGGCTGGAGCTGTGACCTCGATTAGTGTGACGACCTCTACCACACTCGTTCAGTTGCGCGATGCCATTAATGGTGCCAATGGTTCGGTTAACGCATCGATAATCAATGATGGATCCGGGTCTAATCCCTATCGGCTGGTTCTTACGGCCAAAGATTCCGGTTCTGCCAATACTCTATCGATTACAAGCAATCCTACGACATTAGATTTCACGAATAAAAAAGTTGAAGATGCCTTTGCCAAAACAACTAATAGTTATGCCGGTACGGTTTCATCAAATTCAGGAAATAACTATCTAGGCTCAAAGAATAAAACTTTTCTGGTAGAGATTGTGACGGGGGGAGATCCCGGGACGGCGACCTACAAATATTCAATCGATGGCGGCATTACCTTTTTAGGCGCGAATGGGGCGGCGTATGTCGCTGGGTCCAATGAAGTGACCACTCAGACGGCGTTAACCAATTACATTGATGGACAGGGGTCTACCAGTACCACCGAAGGGCAGAATGAAGGCGTGCAAATTTCCTTTGGGGCCTCCTCCGGGACTCTTGTGGCGGGGGATCAATTTTCGATCGATGTGTTTGCTCCAACACTACAAGAAGCAAAAGATGCGGTGATTGAAGTCGGATCCCTCACGATCTCGAAATCCTCCAATACGATTTCTGATGTGATTCAGGGCGTCACGTTAAATCTCCTCCAGGCTGGATCGAGTACCGATACGATTGAAGTGAAGGTGTCGGAGGACACCAGTGGAATCAAAGGGGAAGTGGATAGCTTTATTTCTGCTTATAATGATGTGATCAGTTACTTGCATGACCAATTATCATTTGACCCTTCGGATCCTGCCTCCAGTACCGCTAAGCCGTTGCTCGGTGACAGCACGGCGATTTTGTTGAATCGGCAATTACAAAATTTCATTGGTTCAACCGTGCCCGGGGCCAGCAGTGGATTGAACAGCTTGGCCACATTAGGCATTTCGACTGATAGCAAAACATCAGAAATCAGTTTGGATGATTCAAAATTTCAAGCGGCTCTTTCTAAAAGCTTGACCGATGTCACGAGGTTATTTATCGGCATTGGTGTTCCTTCGAATTCGCAGGTAGAATTCGTGAGTAAGACGGATGCCACGGATCCTGGAAGCTATGGCTTAGTTATCAACACGGCACCTACTCGATCCACGGTTCTTGGGGCCAATACGGTTACAACCGCGGGCATTACGACCCAAGAAACAATCTCTGTCAGCTTTTTCACGGACGCGACATCCGCGACGACTACTCCCACCACGGCCCAAATTACGGCTGCTGCTGGCAGTAAAATTAATGATATTGTGAATGCGTTAAATAGCGAATTTGCCACAAAAGGTCTCGCGGTGAGTGCCTCCAATAATAGTGGAAAGATACAAATTCGCGCGGATGAATTTGGTGATGATTTTAAAATTCAAGTTCTTTCAACAGCGACGAGTCCGACCAATCAATCCGGTTTTAGTGATATGGTCGCTGAGGATGCCGGCGTTGACATCGCCGGCACGATTAATGGCTTTAAGGCCAACGCGAAGGGGGCGATTCTCACGAGTGGGTCGGGGTTTGGTGACGATGGTCTCTCCATTCGTGCCGAAGTCTCAACGACAGGAAATTTTGGGACAATAACGGTATCCTCAGGAGTTGCTGACCGAATGGCCAATCTTTTATCTTCCGTGAATGATGCCACCAATGGGACCCTTAAAACTCGGCAGGATGGGCTTGCGGATTCTAGTAAGGATATCGACGAACAAATTACGAAAAAACAAATCGCCGTCGAGGCGTTTAAACAGCGAAATCTGAAAAAATTTCAGCGGTTGGAAGTGCTATTGGGACAGTTGCAAAGTCAAGGGAATGGCCTTAATGCCGGGCTAACGAGTATTCAAAATCTTCAGGGTCAGATCAACAATCGGTAAGTTCTTTTTTTTATGAATCCCCAACTTCAGCTTTATCGTCAGCAACAAGTTCAGCATGAGATCGAACAGGCGTCGCCTGTTCGGCTAGTGGTGATGTTCTATGATAAAGCCGTGTCGCTTCTTCGGCAATCCATGCTCCATATCGATCGAAGCAATGTCAAGGCCAAAGGCGAAGCCCTCAATCGGGTGGTGGAAATCATCGGAGAATTGCAGGCAGTGCTTAATCGGGAAGAGGGGGGGGTTGTCGCCCAAAATCTCGATGCCATGTATGAATTCATGATTCGTTCTATTACGCTTGCGAACTTGAATAATGACCCTCACCCTCTCGGTGGCGTGTTAAAAATCCTTGATGAATTACGGCAAGGTTGGAAAGAACTAGAACTCATGACTCAAAACGGTGAGGTCGCCTCAGGGAGCAATTCCCTAAAACATCGAACCTAGAGTTTGCTATGCCTACTACTCTGATTGAACAACATCAAGCGTATCTTCATCTTCAACATCGCATCTCGAAGGCGATCTATAACCAGGATGAACGCCTGCTGATGCATTTGAAACTAGCCAGCCATGAATTATTCATTCAAATTGAAGATCACAGGAAAGGTATGGTAGAGGCTTTTAATGTTCAAGGTTCTCGCCGAC
>Ga0114931_10004289_pt1 | contig 17802 bp, 14 predicted proteins | sample 2SBtaG_FD_89579 | JGI IMG/M metagenome (GOLD analysis project Ga0114931, IMG submission 89579) | Deep subsurface microbial communities from Kolumbo volcano to uncover new lineages of life (NeLLi) - 2SBTROV14_V59a metaG | ecosystem: Environmental > Aquatic > Marine > Volcanic | place: Kolumbo...
CGCCTGGTGTGCGAGCGGGAAGCGGAGATCGAGGCGTTTCGCGCGCAAGAGTTCTGGACCGTCGACGCGCTTCTGGCGACCGCCGGGGGCGAGGCCTTCACGGCGCGCCTGACCCATCTGGACGGGCGCAAGCTGGACAAGATGGACCTGGGCGACGAAGCCGCCGCGCGCGCCGCCGCCCAGGCCATCGAGGCGGCGCCCGCGCTGGCCGTCGCCGAGGTTGCGCGCAAGGAGGCCCGGCGCCACCCGCAACCGGCCTTCACCACCTCGACCCTGCAACAGGAAGCCTCGCGCAAGCTCGGCTTCGGGGCCACGCGCATCATGCGCATCGCCCAGCGCCTGTACGAGGGCGTCAACCTGGGCGGCGAGACCGTGGGCCTGATCACCTATATGCGGACCGACGGCGTGCAGGTCTCCGCCGAGGCGGTGGCGGCCACGCGGCGCATGATCGGCGAACGCTACGGCGCCGCCTACGTGCCCGCCGCGCCCCGGGTCTACAAAACCAAATCGAAGAACGCCCAGGAAGCCCACGAGGCGATCCGCCCGACCGATGTCGCCCGCGCGCCGAGAGACATGGCCGCCTACCTCAACGACGACGAGCGGCGCCTCTACGAGATCATTTGGGCGCGTATGGTGGCCAGCCAGATGGAAAGCGCCCGGCTCGATCAGGTCGCGGTCGATATCGACGATAGCGCCGGGCGCGCGCGCCTGCGCGCCAACGGCTCGGTGATCGTGTTCGACGGCTTCCTGAAGGTCTACCGGGAAGGCCGGGAGGACGCGCGCAACGGCGCGGCCGCGCCGGCCGACGAAACCGACCGCCGCCTGCCCAATATGAACCGGGGCGAGGCCCTGGAACGGCGCGAAGTCCGGCCCGAGCAGCACTTCACCCAGCCGCCGCCGCGCTACAGCGAGGCCAGCCTGGTCAAGAAGCTGGAGGAGCTGGGCATCGGCCGGCCCTCGACCTACGCCTCGATCCTTCAGGTCCTGCGGGACCGGGACTACGTGCGCCTGGAAAAGCGCCGCTTCGTGCCCGAGGACCGGGGCCGGGTCGTGACCGCCTTCCTCGGCGCCTTTTTCAGGCGCTACGTGGAGTACAACTTCACCGCCGATCTGGAAGAGCAATTGGACGACATCGCCGGCGGCCGCAAGGACTGGAAGAGCGTCCTGCAACAGTTCTGGCGGGCGTTCAACGCCGCCGTGGCGGAGACCAAGGACCTGCGCATCAGCCAGGTCATCGACGCCCTGGACGAGGACCTGGGAGCCCATTTCTTTCCCCCCGATCCGGAGCGCCCCGAGGCCGACCCGCGCACCTGTCCGGCCTGCGGCACCGGGCGCCTGGGCTTGCGTCTAGGGCGCACCGGTGGGTTCATCGGCTGCTCGGGCTATCCCGAGTGCCGCTATACGCGCCCCCTGGGCATCAATGGCAACGGCGCGGACGAGGCCGCCCTGAGCGGGCCGAAGGTCCTGGGCACGGACCCGGAGACCGGCCTGGAGGTGAGTCTGCGCAAGGGGCCCTACGGCTTCTATCTGCAATTGGGCGAAGCCGATACGAAGGCCAAGACCAAGCCCAAGCCCAAGCGCTGCGCCCTGCCCAAGGCCCTGGCGCCCGACGAGGTGACCCTGGAGAAGGCGCTCGCCCTGCTCGCCCTGCCGCGGGAAATCGGTCGGCACCCGGATACGGGCACCCCGGTCACGGCGGGGATCGGGCGCTTCGGCCCCTACGTCAAGCACGAGACGACCTATCGCTCGATTCCCGGCGACGAGGACGTGACCGCCATCGGCCTGAACCGCGCGGTCGCCCTGCTGGCCGAGGCCCCGGCGCGGCGCGGCGCGGCGGGCAAGGCGCTGGGCACGCACCCGGATAACGGCAAGCCGATCACCCTGCACAGCGGCCGCTACGGCCCCTACGTCAAGCAAGGGCCGCTCATCGCCTCCCTGGCCAAGGGCGAGGACCCGGACACCCTGACCGTGGAGCGCGCGGTGGCGCTCCTGGCCGCCCGGGCCGCCAAGGCCGGCAAGAAGGCCCCCGCGAAGAAGAGCGCCAAGAAGGCCAAGCCGGCGCGCAAGAAGGCGGCCAAGCCGCGCAAGAAGGCCGCCAAGCCCAAGCCGGCGCGCAAGCCGGCGAAACGGGCCGCGGCACGGAAGGCGGACACCTGACGCGGAAACGCTCCACCACCAAGGCCGCCTCGCGGCGGCGCGCCCGCGCGCCCATGCCAAGCCGGCAGGCGGTTCTGGATTTCATCCGCGAGAGCCCGGTTCCCGTGGGCAAGCGCGAGATTGCCCGCGCGTTCCGCATCGAGGGTGACGCGCGCATGGAGCTCAAGGCGATGCTGCGCCAGTTGCGCCAGGAGGGGCTGCTGGAACGCCAGGACCGGCGCAAGGTGGGGGTGCGCGGTCAACTGCCGCCGGTGGCGGTGATCCAGGTCACGGACCTGAACGAGGATGGCGAACTGCTCGGCCGGCCCGCGGCCTGGGACCAGGAGGAGCCGCCGCCGACCATCTACGTGGCGCCCGAGGCGCGCAGCCGCGCCGCCCTGGCGCCCGGCGACCGGGTGCTGGCCCGGCTGTCGCGGATCGATGCCCACGCCTACGAGGCGCGGCCGATTCGGCGCATCGCCCCCCTGCCGCGCCGGGTGCTGGGGGTGTACGAGACCGGCGAACGCGGCGGCCGCCTGCGCCCCACGGACAAACGCGCCAAGCACGACCTGAGCATGCGCCCCGAGGACGCCGCGGGGGCGCGGCCGGGAGAGCTGGTGCTCGCCGAGGTGCGCGCCGGGCGCCCGCGCCTGGGCCCGCGCGAGGCCCGCGTGGTGGAGCGCCTGGGCGATGTGGCCGACCCGCGCAATCTGAGCCTGATCGCCATCCACGAGCACGACCTGCCGGTCGAGTTCTCGCCCGAGGCCCTGGCCGAGGCCGAACGGGTGGCGGCCCCGCCCAAGGGCAAGCGAAGCGACCTGCGCGACCGGCCCCTGGTGACCATCGACGGCGCCGACGCCCGGGATTTCGACGACGCGGTGGCCGCCGCGCCCGACGACGACCCGGCCAACCCGGGCGGCTGGCGCATCCTGGTGGCCATCGCCGACGTGGCCTGGTACGTGCGCCCCGGCGGACCCCTCGACAGGGCCGCGTTCGAGCGCGGCAACTCGGTCTATTTCCCCGACCGGGTGGTGCCCATGCTGCCCGAGGTGCTCTCCAACGGCTGGTGCTCGCTGCGCCCCGGCGAGGAACGCGCGTGCCTGACCGTCGAACTTAGCATCGACGGGCGCGGGCGCCCGCGCGGGCACCGCTTTGCGCGCGGCCTCATGCGCTCGGCGGCGCGGCTCACCTACGAGCAGGTTCAGGCGGCCCGGGACGGCCGCCCCGACGATGCCACGGACCCGCTCATGGAGCGGGCCATCGCGCCCCTCTACGGGGCGTTCGAGGCGCTCGCCACGGAGCGCGCGCGGCGCGGCACCCTGGACCTGGACCTGCCGGAACGGCGCATCGTCTTCGCCGACGACGGCCAGGTGGCGGCGATCGAGCCGCGCGCCCGCCTCGACAGCCACCGCCTGATCGAGGAGTTCATGATCGCCGCCAACGTGGCCGCCGCCAAGCAACTGGAGGCGGCCCGGCAACCCTGCATGTACCGGGTGCACCCACCGCCCGATCCGGTCAAGATCGAGGCCCTGCGCCAAGTGCTCGACTCCTTCGATCTGCGCCTGGCGCGCGGCCAGGCGGTGCGCGCGCGCACCCTGACCCAGGTTCTGGAGCGGGTCCGCGGCCGGGACTACGCTGAAATGGTCAACGGCCTGATCCTGCGCGCGCAAAGCCAGGCCGCCTACAGCCCGGAGAATATCGGCCATTTCGGCCTGGCGTTGACCCACTACGCCCATTTCACCTCGCCGATTCGCCGCTATGCGGACCTGCTGGTGCATCGGGCACTGATCGCCGGGCTGAAGCTCGGCGACGGTGGACTACCGGCGGACGCCGCCGGGCGATTCGTGGAGGCCGCCGAGCACATCAGCGCCACCGAGCGCCGCGCGGCGGCCGCCGAGCGCGACGCCCTGGACCGCTTCACCGCCTCGTACCTAGCCGACAAGGTGAGCACCATCGCGCAAGGGACCATCAATGGGGTGACCCGCTTCGGCCTGTTCGTCACCCTGGACGAGACCGGGGCCGACGGGCTGGTGCCCATGAGCCTTCTGCCCGACGACCGCTACGATCACGACGAGGCCCGCCACTGCCTGGTCGGGCGGCGCCGGGGCCGCGTCTATCGCCTGGGCGAGCGGGTGAGCGCGCGTCTGCGCGAGGTGGCGCCGGTCACAGGCGGCATCGTGCTGGAGCTTGTGGAAGGCGCCGAGGCGGACACCAAGTCGCGCGCGCGAGGGCCTCGGCGCGGCAAGAGCCGCCGCGCGGCCAAGGCCCGGCCAGGGCCCTGACCGACCAGCGCGTCCCCACCACGCCTCACGTTTACTTTAAATGGAAACCAAGTACACGACCGCCAATCTTTAATAAATTAATAATACTTATTTGTAGCGTGCGCACCCCGGCTGGATTATTATGACCTCAAGCCGTTAACAAAGCCTTACCAATTGGGCGGAGAAAAAGGCGATGGGAGGTTACCGAGGAACCAGGGGCGGCGCCAAGCCGCGCGCGTGGCGCCGGCTGGGGATTCTGGGCGCCGCGTTCTTCTTGGTCGCTTGCGCGGGGCAGGATACGCGGGTTTCCGCGGGCACCGCCCTGAGCGGCGCGGAGCGCCTGTTCAGCGCCGGCTACGGTGACGTCGAGGACATCTACATCCAGGACGTGCCGATCGATGCCCTGGCGATCGACGGCTTGAACAGCCTGTCCACCGTCGATGCCGAGATATCGGTGACGCGGGCCGGAAGCTGGGTGGAGGTCGCCAGGAGCGGCGCCCAGCTTGGCCGTTTCCCCGCCCCGGCGCCGAGCGACGCCGAAGGCTGGGGCGCGGTCACGGCGGCGGTGATCGGCCTGGCGCGCGAACGCTCCGACGAGATCGCGAGCGCCCAGCCGGAACGCCTGTACGAGGCGGTGTTCGACGGCATGCTGGCGGATCTGGATGCCTTCTCGCGTTACGCCGGGCGCGACGAGGCGCGGGAGAACCGCGCCAGCCGGGACGGCTTCGGCGGTATCGGGGTCCGCATCCGCTTGGTCGACGAGGGCGTGCGCATTCTCTCGGTCATGGAGGAAACACCGGCCGAGCGCTCGGGCCTCAGGGACAACGACATCATCACCCGCATCGACAACCAGCCGACCACCGGCCTCAACCAGCGCGAGATCGTACGCCGCTTGCGCGGCCCGCTACGCAGCAGGGTCTCGCTCACCGTGCGCCGCGAGACGGCGCGGGCGCCGCTCCAGATCGAGGTGGCGCGCGCGCACATCGTGCCGCAGACGGTGCGCTATCAACGGCTCGGGCGGATCGCCCGACTCCGCGTCAGCGGCTTCAATCAGAGCACCACGCGGACCCTGCGCGACAAGATCCGCCAGGCCACGCGCGAGATCGGCCCGGACCTGGCCGGCTTCATTCTCGATCTACGAGGCAATCCGGGCGGCCTTCTGGATCAATCGGTCGCGGTTTCCGACCTCTTTATCTCCGCGGGGCGCATCGTCTCGACCCACGGGCGCCATCCCGACAGCCATCAGTATTTCGACGCGGAGCCGGACGATCTGGCGCGCGACAAGCCGATCGTCGTGATCGTCAACGGCAACTCCGCCTCCGCCTCGGAGATCGTGGCCGCGGCCCTACAGGATAGCGGCCGCGCCGTCGTGGTGGGCACCAATTCGTTCGGCAAGGGAACGGTACAGACGGTCTTGCGCCTGCCCAACGAGGGGGAACTGATCCTGACCTGGGCGCGCTTCCTCGCGCCCTCCGGCTACGCCCTGCACAAGCGCGGCGTCATGCCCGACGTGTGCACCGCCGGGCTCGCCGACCAGGCCGACGCCGAAGCCCTGGCGCGTCTGCGCAGCGGCGGCCTCTCGGTGGACCGGGGACTCCTGCGCGCGGACCTGCCCATGGGCGACGGCACCGAGATCGACACCTTCCGCGCGACCTGCCCGGGCGGCCAGGGCGAACCGGAGGTTGACCTGGAGGTGGCGCGACGGCTTATCGAGGATCCGGCCCTCTTCGCCCGGGTCCTGCATGGAGCGCCCTCGGAAACCGTCTCCACAAGCGCGCCCGGAACCCGGTCCATGCTCGCCGGCGGCACCCGCTGAACGCGGCCTGTTGCCATGGGCGCGCCGTGCGCGGGGCTTGACTTGGCCGGGTGGCCGGCTATCTTCCCGGGCTGGATCAAGCGCCGCTCCCACGCGCGACGAGGAACCGCACCATGGCAAAGCCGACGACACAGCTCATCAAGATGGTCAGCACCGCGGATACCGGCTACTTTTACGTAACCAAGAAGAATCCGCGGACCATGACCGAAAAGCTGTCGCTGCGCCGCTACGACCCGCGCGTGCGCAAGCATGTGATCTTCAAGGAATCCAAGATAAAATAAGCGCCGGGCTTGGGCGGAGGTATCAGTCCGCGCCGACCGCGCGCCGAACCGAGGAGGTCGCGTCGTCGGCCTCGGCCGCGTGCACTTGGTTTCGACCGCCTTCCTTCGCGCGATAAAGCGCATCGTCCACCCGGCGCATGAGGTGTTCCGCCGTCTCGTTGGGGTCGCTCGCGGTCGCCACGCCGATGGATACGGTCACGTGCAGTCGCTCGTCCCGCCCCGGGATCACGAAGCTATTGGCCTCGATCTGCGCGCGCACCCGATTGGCCACCGCCATGGCGGTCTCGCCCAGGGTTCCCGGCATGATGACCACGAACTCCTCGCCACCGTAGCGCGCCAGCAGGTCCGAATCGCGAATCCCGGTCGCGACCTTCTGCGCCACGGCGCGCAGCACCGAGTCGCCGGCGGCATGGCCATGGAGGTCGTTCACGTCCTTGAAATGATCGATATCGAACAGCAAAAGCGAGACCGGCTTGTCGCTGGTCCTCATTTCCGCGATCGAGCGCCCCAGGTGGTCGTTCATGTATCGGCGGTTGTAGACGCCGGTCAGGGAGTCCGTGTAGGCCAGGGATACGCTGGTATCCAGCATGCGCCGCAGGCGCAGGTGATAGCGCCGGTGGCGGATTTGCGTGCGCGTGCGGGCGAGTAGCTCGTTGCGGTCGATTGGCTGGCTCAGATAGTCGTTGACGCCCAGATCCAGCCCCTTGGCCAGGCGCGTCAGATCGTCCGCCTCCAGCACCAGCAGGATCGGAATGTGGCGCGTGGCGTCGTGGCTGCGCAATTGGGAGCACAGGCGTAGGCCATCGTCCTCGCCCACGGTCTCGCCGACGATGATAAGATCGGGGCAGCGGGTACAGCCATGCTCGATCGCATCGACGCTGGATTGGGTCTGATAAACCTCGTGGCCCGCCGCGGTTAGACTTTCGAACAAGATGTCGCCGGGCAGATCGCCGTCGTCGGCGAGCAGAATCCGGCCGGTCAGGTCATCGTTGCCATCGGACTCGATCCCGAGGGGAATATCGAGCCCCGCCGTCGTGGCGCGGCGCAAACGCAACTCGTCCATCATCACCTTCAGGCGGGTGAGCGAGCGCACGCGCGCGAACAGCGCCACGTCGTTGAGCGGCTTGGATAGAAAGTCGTCGGCGCCGGCTTCCAGGCCCCTGACCCGGTCGCGTGGCTCGTTGAGCGCGGTCACGATCACCACGGGGATGTGCTGGGTCACCGGGTCGGCCTTCAGGCGCTCGGCCACCTCGAAGCCGTCCATCCCGGGCATCATGACATCGAGCAGGATCAGGTCCGGCGCGTGCTCGGCCGCCGCGGCCAGGGCGCTCGGACCATCCGTGGCGGTCAGGACCTCGTAATACTCGGCCGAGAGCTTGGCTTCGAGCAACCTGACGTTGGCCGGTGTATCGTCGACAACGAGGATCCGGGCGGACATGCTTGCGATCCTTCCGGGCACCCGCTTAGGCGAGAAACCGCTGAACCGTCTCCAAGAAATGCGTCACCGAGATTGGCTTGGAAATGTACGCTTCGCAACCGCCATCGCGGATTTTCTCTTCATCCCCCTTCATGGCGAAGGCCGTGACGGCGATCACCGGAATCCCGCGCAGGGCCTCGTCGTCCTTGATCCATCTCGTGACCTCCAGCCCGGAGACCTCCGGAAGCTGGATATCCATCAGAATCAAGTCCGGATGATGGGAGCGCGCCAGGTTCAACGCCTCGACGCCGTCCTTGGTTTGCAGGATATTGTAACCGTGCGCTTCCAACAGGTCGTGAAAGAGCTTCATGTTGAGCTCGTTATCCTCCACGACCAGAACCGTCTTGCTTGTGCCGTTGGCCGAACGAGACGCCACGGTGCTTGCCCTCATTAATTGGGTCCATGCCGTGCCCGACCGTCGTTGCCTCGGGTGGGATTCGCCTGGCGCCGGTCGACGCCCCGGCGATCGCCGCCCCGAGACCCGTTACCCGAGTCCGACTGGAGACAGCTTAGGTAAATAGTGTTAACGATTCGTAAGTATTTTAGGGAACCGGCCGCGAGCCATGCCGCGCAAGCAGACCATCCGCATCGGCGTCGACCTGGGGGGCACCAAAATCGAGGCCATCGGCCCACGCGGCGACTATGGGGCCACCGTCGCGGCGGTGCGCGACGCGGCTTGGCCGTGGCCCCCGGCGCCCGATGGGGACGCGGCGCCATGAGCGCGCTCTGCCGGTCGTGCCTCGCGGAATTCTCGGCCATGGACGGAGCCAAGGAGGCGCGCGCCGCCCGGACCGGCGATTGCCCCGCCTGCGGATCGTCCGCGCTGCTCCACCATCCGGAGCTCCATACCCTCGCCATCGCGCACATGGACTGCGACGCCTTCTACGCCAGCGTGGAAAAGCGCGACCGGCCGGACCTGCGCGACCGGCCGGTAATCGTCGGCGGCGGACGCCGGGGCGTGGTGACCACGGCCTGCTACATCGCGCGCATGGCCGGCGTGCGCTCCGCCATGCCCATATTCAAGGCGCTCAAGGCATGCCCCGACGCGACCGTGATCCGGCCGGACATGGCCAAGTACCGGCGCGTCGGGCGGCGCATTCGAGCGTTCATGCTGGAGGCGACCCCGCTGGTCGAGCCGTTGTCCATCGACGAGGCGTTTCTCGATCTGTCCGGCACCGAGGCTTTGCATGGGGGCGCCCCCGCGCGCACCCTGGCAGCTCTGGCGCGGCGCATCGAGGCCGCCGAGGGCATCAGCGTCTCGATCGGCCTCAGCTACAACAAGTTCCTGGCCAAGGTGGCCTCGGATTTGGACAAGCCGCGCGGGTTCGCGGTCATCGGCCGAACCGAGGCCGGCGAGTTCCTGGCGGCGCGGCCGGCGCGCACGATCTGGGGCGTGGGCCGGGCGCTGGGCCAAGCGCTCGCCCGCGACGGCATCGCGACCATCGCCGACCTGCGCGGCCATGACGAGCGGGCGCTGGTCGCGCGTTACGGGGCCATGGGCCATCGGCTCTATTGCTTCGCCCGGGGCCAGGACGATCGCCGGGTGGAGCCCGACGCGCCCGCCAAGAGCATGTCGGCGGAGACCACGTTCGACGACGACGTGGCCGACCCGGCGACCCTGTCGCGGCGCTTGTGGCCCTTGTGCGAAACCGTGGCCGGGCGCCTCAAGCGCGCCGACCTGGCCGGCCGCGCGGTGGTGCTCAAGCTCAAGACGGCGGACTTTCGCTCGATCACGCGCAGCCGCCGCCTGGACGATCCGACTCGCCTCGCCGAGGTGCTCTACCAGGCGGCGCGCCCGCTTATCGAGCGCGAGGCCAACGGGCGCCGGTTCCGCCTGATCGGCATCGGGCTCGGCGATTTGACCGACGGCGGCCAGGCCGACCCGCCCAGCCCCCTCGATCCGGAACGCCAGCACATGGCCCAGGTCGAGGGCGCGATCGACGCGGTGCGCGCCAAGCTAGGCGACTCGGCCATCGCCAAGGGCCGGGCGCTCAATAAGGCTCAACACCCCGCCGACGGCAGGGCCTCCAGGCTCGCCAGCTCGGCGCGCAACGCGAAATCGCCGTAATCCAGCACCAGCTCGCCGACCACCCCGTTGGCGAACAGGCGCAGGGTCTGCTCGTGCTCGGGCTCGGCCACGGTTTCGTCCATCCCGAAGTAGGCGAGATTGAGCCGCCACGAGGGCTGTCCCTGGGTGAGTTCGGACTTGAACGCCTGATCGGCGCCGGGCGCCAGGGCCTCCGACGGCGCGGCGTTGACCCCGAACAACCCATCGGTCCCGGACCCGTCGAACACCACCCGCCACATGGGCAGGTCCCCGGCCGCCGCGGCCTCGATCAACCGCACCGAATGGGCACTGGGAAACACGGTGCCCTTGGGCAAGGCGATCTCGCGCGGCGCCGGGCTGATAAAGGTGGCGGTGCCCTTGCCGCCCGGGCGGTCCAGGCGCGCGTCGCCGCGCACTTCCTCGGTGGTGCCATCCGCGTTGAGACGCCGGATGAAGAAGCGGTAGGTCAGGCCGTCCTTGGTTTCGAAGGAACTCAGAATCCAGCCGAACTCGACGGTCCGCCCGTCCGCCGCGATTATCTCGATTCGGGTGCGCTGGTTGACCGTCCAGGCGGTACAGGCATCGGCCCACTCGAACTCGAGCTTGCCGCGGGCATCGGCCACGGCGGCGCCCGACGAGACGCGCAGCAAACTGAGGTCGTAGACCGCCCGGTGCGGCGCGATGACTGGGCCGGCCAAGGAATCCGCGGCCGGGACCAGCAGAAACGCGAGTACCGCCAGAAGCACCCCCACGGCGCGCGCGCCGGATCGTTTGTCCCATGCCATTGCGATCCTCCAAGCGGTTTCAGCGGGCGGGGTGCGGCGCGCCCGAGGCGGCGAGAATGTCGGACCGGGCGCGCGCTGGCAACGCCAGATTCCCGGGGCCGCGCGCCCGTGCTAAGAATGCCATCCAAATTTCACCAAGTGAACGGGAGGCCCAATGCCCGCGAAGCCCACGATTCTCGTGACCCGCAAGCTGCCGCCGAACGTGCTCGCCCGCCTGGCGCGGGATTACGACGCGCGCCTGAACGACGACGACCACATCTTCGACACGGACGAATTGCTCGAACGTGCCCGTGGGTGCCAGGCCATCGTGTGTTGCTCCAGCGAGAGGCTCACCGCCGAGACGATCGCCGGCCTGCCCGCGGAGGTGCGGGCCGTGGCCACGTTCTCGGTCGGCACCGAGCACGTGGATCTCGCGGCGGCGCGGGCGCGCGGGCTGATCGTCGCCAATACGCCGGACGTGCTCACGGATTCGACCGCCGATATCGCCATGCTGCTACTGCTCGCCGCCGCCCGGCGCGCCTACGAGGGCGAGCGCATGATGCGCGAGAACGCATGGGCCGGCTGGACCCCGACCCAGCTTCTGGGCGTGCACGTCACCGGCAAGCGTCTGGGCATCCTGGGCATGGGGCGCATCGGCCAGGCGGTGGCCCGGCGCGCGCGCGGCTTCGCCATGGAGGTGCATTACCACAACCGCGCCCGCCTGCCCGAAGCACTTGAAGCGGGCGCGCTCTATCACGAGGACCCGGAGGATCTGCTGAAGGTGTCCCCGTTCCTGTCGATCAACTGCCCGGCCACGCCGGAGACCCATCATTTCCTGGATGTGCGTCGGATCGCCCTGCTGCCGGACGGCGCGATCGTGGTCAACACGGCGCGCGGCGCGATCGTCGACGACGAGGCGCTGATCGCGGCCCTCGAATCGGGCAAGCTGGCCGCCGCCGGCCTCGACGTATTCGAGGGCGAGCCGAACGTGCACGACGGCTACCGCGCCTTGCCCAACGTGTTCATCCTGCCCCATCTGGGCAGCGCCACCCACGAGACCCGGGACGCCATGGGTTTCAAGTGCTGCGACAATCTGGACGCGGTTTTCGCCGGCGCCGCGCCGCCGGACCGGGTCGCCTGACGGCGCGCGGTGGGCGGGCCGAACTGCCGCCCGGCAGGATTTGCCGCCCGCGCCAACCGGCGCGCGCCGCGCCACGCCGGAGGTTCATGGGTGGCACGACCCTTGCTTGGGTCCGAGAGCCCCCTCCCCCTCGCAACGCTCGTGGACCGCCCCTTGACCTCCGCAAAGCCCGATCCCGCCGTCTACCATTTCGATCCCGTCGCCGGCACCCCACGGCCGCGCCCGTGGGTGGCGGCGGAGCGCTTGCGCCGACTGGCGATCCACGACATCGGCCCGGACGCGCGCCAGACGATCGAGGCGGTGCTCATGGCCGCCGCCGAGGCGGAGCAGGCCCTGGCCATTCAGCGCGCGCGGATTCGCCACCTGGAAAGCCTCTCGGTTACCGACGAGATGACCGGCCTCTTGAACCGGCGCGGCTTCCAGATCGAGCTGGACCGCGCCCTGGCGCGGGCCCAGCGCAACCGGGAGACCGGCCTCATGGTCTTGTGCGATTTGAACCGTTTCAAGGCCATCAACGATACCCACGGCCACATGGCGGGCGACGCGGTGCTGCGCGCCGTGGCCGACCTGCTGCAACGCAAGACCCGGCGCACCGACTACGTGGCACGCTTCGGCGGCGATGAGTTCGCCGTGCTCATGACTCACAGCACCTGGGCCCAGGCGGCCCGACGCGTTGCCCTGCTGGCGCGCGCGATCGACGACCTCGCGGTCGACTGGGGCGGACGCCAAATCCAGGTCGGCGCCAGCTTCGGCTCCGAGGGCTATCACTGGGGCACCCAGGCGGAAACGCTGCTGTTCCTGACCGACCGGGCCCTCTACCGGCGCAAGCGCCCGCGCCTGGTGCCGTTCCCGCGGCCCGCGTCGTAGGCGCCTACTCCGTGGCCTCGGCCGACGCGGCCGGCTCCTGCTGGGTGATGCAATGGATGCCACCGCCGCCGCGCACGATATCCAGCACCCCGACCTGCCGCACCGTGCGATCCGGAAAGCACCTGGACATCGCGTCGAAAGCCGCGCCGTCCTGGCTGTCCTCGAACGACGGCATTACGACCCCGCCGTTGGCGACGTAGAAATTGATGTAGGACTTGGCCAGGCGGCGCCCATCGGCGCCGGCGGCGGGCGCCGGCTGCTCGATTTCGACGATCTCGAAGGCGCGGCCCTTGGCGTCGCGCGCCGCGCGCAGGCGCGCCAGGTTGTCTTGCAGGGCCTCGTAGTTGCCGTCTTGCGGATCGTCGGTGGTCAGCGCCAGCACGGTGCCCGGCCGCGCGAAGCAAGCCAGGTTGTCCACGTGGCCATCGGTTTCGTCGTCCTTCAGGCCGCGCCCCAGCCAGACGATGGCCTCGACCCCCAGATAAGCGCGCAGCAGATCCCCGATCTCGGCCCGGCCGAGCGCCGGATTGCGGTTCGGGTTGAGCAGGCACTGTTCGGTGGTCAGCAGGGTGCCCTCGCCGTCCACATGGAACGAACCGCCTTCGAGCACCAGGGGCGCCTCGTAGCGATCGAGCGCCAGGTGCTCCAACAGCCCGCGCGCGATCGCCGCGTCGTGGGCGTAGGGCTGGTATTTCTCGCCCCAGCCGTTGAAGCGCCAGTCCACTCCGGCCACGGCGCCGGCGGCGTTGGCGATGAAGGTCGGGCCGGTATCGCGTAGCCACGAATCGTCGAGCGACATGGGCAGGGAGGCGACCCCGGCGCCGCACCGCAAGGATACCTCGGCCACGTCCTCGGGCCGCGCCACCACGGTAACCGGCTCGAACTCGGCGATCGCCGCGGCCACGCGCGCATACGCGTCGCGCGCCGCGTCCAGCTCGTCGCCCCACAAGGCCTCCCGGCATGGCCAAGCCATCCAGCAACGCTTGTGCGGGCCCCACTCTGCGGGCATGAAAAAACCGTCGTCGGCCGGCGTGCGCATGGCGTTGACTCCCTCGCTCGCCAAGGGGGCGGCGAATCGATTCCAATCGAGTCTAGTTGAGATAGGCGCGTAATGGAAACGCGCAGGCCGCGCGTGGGCGTAGCGGCGCGATCAGCCCCGCGCGCTCTTTCGCGAATAGTCCGTCATCAATCGGCGCGGCGCCCGGTTGCCGGGCAACCACCCGTTGGACAGGTAGACGCCCAGGGCGCCGCCGTCATCGGCGGCCGTGCGGGCGCCGTCGCCAAGATAGTCGCCGAGGCGCGGACTCGCGCCCCCATCCGGCCCGCCGGCGGGCGCCCAGTCGAGCGCGCTCGCCCCGTTTCCGTCAGGACCCGTGAACGCCTGAGACAGCACGATGCCAAGCGCGCCGGTCGACCGCTCCGGCGCCGGCCCCGGCCCGCGGGTCAACGCGCGCCCGCCGGGTCCGTCCAGATACGCCAGATCCGACGGTAACTCCATGGGATCCTCCGCAACCACCCGCGCGGCGGGATCGCCCATGGGCTCAAGCGCGGCAAGGGCGGTTTCCGGTGCGTTCGGGTCGATCTCGTCGCGGCACAGCTCCCCCTGGAAGATCCGGAGCAAGGCGCAGTCCTTTTGCAACAGGAACGACAGACCGTGATCGCTCACGCTCTTTCCCGTTTCCCCGTAGCTGGCGAAATCGAGCGCGAAGGACGCAACGGTCATCACCGGCGGCAGCGCGCACCCCCCTAAAAACGCACCAGCCGCGACGACCAGCGCCATCCGCGTAGATGGAATCCCCGACAACTACTCGCCCCCCTCGGATTCGGGATATTGGCTCGATTCGCCGAGCCGGGCAACCGTATCCTCGCGCGGGGGTCTTAACGTATTGTTAATCGGCGTCGATTTCCGGGGGCAGGTCGAGCCGAATCGACAGTTCCTTGAGTCGCTCGGGCGCGACCTCGGCGGGCGCGCGCATCATAAGGTCCTCGGCCTTCTGGTTCATGGGGAAGGCGATAACCTCGCGAATATTGGGCTCGTCGGCCAGCAGCATGACGATCCGATCGATGCCCGGCGCCGAGCCGCCGTGAGGCGGCGCGCCGAACTTGAGCGCCGAGATCAGGCCGCTGAAGCGTTGCTCCACCTCATCCTGGCTGTACCCCACGATCGCGAACGCCTTGTACATGACCTCGGGCAAGTGGTTGCGAATCGCGCCCGACGACAGCTCCACCCCGTTGCACACAATGTCGTACTGGAACGCCTTGATCTGCAAGGGGTCCTGGCTCTCCAGGGCCTCCAGGCCACCTTGGGGCATGGAAAACGGGTTGTGGCTGAATTCGATCCGGCCGGTGTCCTCGTCCAGCTCGTACATGGGATAATCGACGATCCAGCAAAACCGGAACGCATCCGGCTCGATCAATCCCAGGTCCACGCCCAGGCGCGCCCGCGCGGCCCCGGCCAGGCGCGCGGCCGCCTTGGGCTTGTCGCAGGCGAAGAACACCGCGTCCCCGTCGGCCAGGCCCGCGGCCGCCTTGATTTGGGCCACGCGCGCCGGGTCCAGGTTGCGCGCGATCGGCCCCTTGGCCTCGCCGTCGGCGAAGATGATATAGCCAAGCCCGGCGGCGCCCTCGGCGCGCGCCCAGTCGTTCGTCTTGTCGAAGAAGCTGCGCGGACGCGCCGCCGCGCCCGGCGCCGGGATCGCGCGCACCACCGCGCCGCCCGCCACCGCCTTGGCGAAAATCCCGAACCCGGACCCGGCGAACGCCGCGCTCACGTCGCAAATCTCGATGGGATTGCGCAGGTCCGGCTTGTCGGAGCCGTACTTCAGCATCGCCTCGGCGAAGGGAATGCGCGGAAACGGCGGCGGCGTCACCGCGCGGCCTCCGGCGAATTCCTCGAACACCCCCGCCATGACCGGCTCGATGGCCGCGAAAACATCTTCTTGGGTGACGAAGCTCATCTCGAAATCGAGCTGATAGAACTCGCCCGGCGAACGATCGGCGCGGCTATCCTCGTCGCGAAAGCAGGGCGCGATCTGAAAATAGCGGTCGAAGCCCGCTATCATGATGAGCTGCTTGAACATCTGCGGCGCCTGGGGCAGCGCATAGAACTTGCCCGGATGCAGGCGGCTCGGCACCAGGTAGTCGCGCGCGCCCTCCGGGCTGCTCGCGGTCAGGATCGGGGTCTGGAACTCGGTGAAGCCCCGCTCGATCATGCGCCGGCGGATCGAGGCGATGATCCGGCCGCGCAGCAGGATCTTGCGCTGCATCTTGGGGCGGCGCAGATCCAGATAGCGATAGCGCAGGCGGAACTCCTCGCCCGCGTCCTCCTCGGCGCTGACCTGAAGGGGCAGCACGTCGGCGCGCGAGCGCACCTCCAGCTCGGCGACGCGCAGCTCCACCTCGCCCGTGGGCAGCTCGGGGTTGACCGTCTCGGCGGCGCGCGCCACGACCGGCCCGGTCACCGTGATCACGCTTTCCACGCGCGCGGACTCCAACGCCTCGAACAGCGGGCTGGAAACGTCGATCACGCATTGGGTGAGGCCGTGGGTGTCGCGCAGGTCGACGAACAACAGATGGCCATGGTCGCGCTTGCGGTGGACCCAGCCGGACAGGCGCGCGCTCTGGCCCGCGTGGGCGAGGCGCAACTCCCCGCAGGTATGGCTTCGATAAGGGTGCATGGCGGCGCTCGGCGCGGGGCTATCGTTGGGCACGGGAGCTCTTGAATTCCAGGGTTCGGGATGGCGCGCAAGAGGCACGGAACCGCGGCCTTTGTCAAGCAAGCGGCGGGGGACGCGCTTTCGCCGGGCCGCCATAGCGTGTATACCGCCCGCCATGACCATGATCACCGATTCGGACGCGCTGGCGGCGTTTTGCCGCCGTCAGGCGGAGGCCGAGTTCATCGCCGTGGACACCGAGTTCATGCGCGATACCACCTATTGGCCGAAACTGTGCCTGACCCAGATCGCCGGGCCGGACGAGGCCGCCGCGATCGATACCCTGGCGCCGGATATCGACTTGGCGCCCATGTTCGATCTGATGAAAAACAAGAAGATATTAAAGGTTTTTCATTCCGCGAGACAGGATGTGGAGATCTTTTTCCTGCTCATGGATTGCCTGCCCGAGCCGATTTTCGACACCCAGGTGGCGGCCATGGTGTGCGGCTTTGGAGATTCGGTTGGCTACGACACCCTGGTGCGCAAGCTGACCGGCACGCATATCGACAAGTCGAGCCGATTCGCCGATTGGTCGCACCGCCCGCTCAAGCGGCGCCAGATCGACTACGCGCTGTCCGACGTGACCAACCTGCGGCCGGTCTACCGGAAGCTGCGCCGCCGCCTGGAAAAGAACGGGCGCATCGCCTGGCTCGACGAGGAAATGGCGATCCTGACCAACCCGGAAACCTATCGCCTGGAGCCCGAGACCGCTTGGCGCCGGCTCAAGACCCGCTCCAGCGACCCGCGCTATCTGGCGTTGCTCGCCGCTCTGGCGGCTTGGCGGGAGCGCGAGGCGCAGCGGCGCGACGTGCCGCGCAACCGGGTGCTGCGCGACGAGCAGATGTTCGATATCGCGGCACACCGCCCGGCCACGGCGGAGGAGTTGGCGCGCACCCGGGGCCTTTCCCACGACGCGGCGCGCGGGCGCATCGGCCAGGCGATTCTGGAGGCGGTGCGGGCGGGCTTGGCGGTGCCGGACGCGGACTGCCCGACGGCGCCGCCGCGCGCCGAGCGCCCGGCCGGCCTGGGCCCGGTCATGGACCTGCTCAAGGTACTGCTCAAGATGCGCTGCGAGGCGCACGGGGTGGCCACCAAGCTGGTCGCCAACACCGCGGACCTGGAGGCGATCGCGGCCGACGACAATGCCCCCGTGCTGGCCCTGCGAGGCTGGCGGCGAGAGGTTTTCGGGGCCGACGCGCTGGCCTTGAAGCACGGGCAGCTCGGCCTCGCGGTGGAGAACCGGAAAATCCGCGTCGTCCCCCTGACCGGGCGGGAGCGTCACGCCAAGGCGTCGTAACA
>Ga0114931_10004290_pt1 | contig 17801 bp, 14 predicted proteins | sample 2SBtaG_FD_89579 | JGI IMG/M metagenome (GOLD analysis project Ga0114931, IMG submission 89579) | Deep subsurface microbial communities from Kolumbo volcano to uncover new lineages of life (NeLLi) - 2SBTROV14_V59a metaG | ecosystem: Environmental > Aquatic > Marine > Volcanic | place: Kolumbo...
CTGGCCAGCAGCGCCCGCACCGCCGGCACCGGGCCGATCCCCATCATCTCTGGGCGCACCCCGGCATGGGCATAGCCCAGAAGCCGCGCGCGGGGGCGTAGCCCTGCCGCCTCGGCCGCCTCCGCGCGCGCCAGAACCACCGCGCCTGCCCCATCATTGATGCCGCTGGCATTGCCCGCCGTTACCGTGCCGTCCGCGCGGAACGCCGGCTTGAGGCTGGCAAGCGCCGCCGCGGTGGTCTGCTTGGGGTGCTCATCGGTGTCGAAATCGACAGTCTCGCGCCCTGCCCGCACGTCGATCGGCGCAATTTCCGCGGCAAAATGCCCCGCCGCGATGGCCCGCGCGGCGCGCTCCTGACTTTGCAGGGCGAAGGCGTCCTGATCGGCGCGGCTGATCCCATGCTCGCGGGCGACGTTTTCCGCCGTCACCCCCATATGGCCGCTGCCGAAGGGGCAATGGAGCGTCCCAAGCATCATGTCGAGCGCGCGCACATCGCCCATCTTCGCACCCCAGCGTTGATCGGGGACGACGAAAGGCGCGCGGCTCATCACCTCGGCCCCGCCGGCAAGGCCGAAATCCGCATCCCCCAGCATCAGCGATTGCATCACCGACACGATCGCCTGCGCGCCCGATCCGCAAAGGCGGTTGACGTTCATCGCCGGCGTGGTCTCGGGAATGCCGGCCTCGATGGCGGCGACGCGGGAGAGATACATGTCGCGCGGCTCGGTGTTGATCACGGTGCCAAAGGCGACATGGCCGATCTGCTCGGGGGCGATCCCGGCCCGCGCGATGGCGGCCCGCGCGACATGCGCGGCCAGCGCCGTTGGCGGGGTGCCGGCGAGCTTGCCGCCGAAACTGCCGATGGCGCTGCGCGCGCCGTCGAGAAGGACGATATCGGTCATCATGGGTTCCTTGCGTGACGATGGGCGGGTATCCGGAGTTCATCTAGCCACGACGTGGTGGGAAAATGAAGGGGTTGCATCAGCCGCGGCGCAGCGGGCGCGGCCCGGCTTCGGTGATCTGCTCCACCTTGCGGCCATCGAGGCGAAAAAGATTGAGCGGCCGGCCGCGGCCACCACCGGCGTCAAGGGCGACGCGATTGCCGTAATCGGTGGGCAGCTCGACCGGCGTATGGCCGTGGACGATCAGCTTGCCATGGTCGCGCCGGTCGGACAGGAATGGCTCGCGAATCCAGATCAGATCGTCATCGGCCTGATCCGCGAGCGGCACACCGGGGCGGACCCCGGCATGAGCGAAGAAAAGCCGGGGCGTCTCGTAGCGACAGGGACGCCCGGCGAGAAATGTCTGGTGATCGTCGGGCACGGCGCGCGCCATCTCGCGCCACCCCGCGGCACCAATGGGCAGGCTGACGCCATAGGAAAGAAGCGTCTCGATGCCGCCCATGCGTTCGCTCAGCCAGCCCTCGCCGGGGCGCAGAGCGGGATCGTCGCGGGCGGCCGCGGCCAGAAAATCGAGGAACATTCGATCGTGATTGCCCCGCAGCACGATCCAGTCGCGGCCCCGTGCAATGCCGTCGATCAGGGTCTGGATGACGCCCCGGCTGTCAGGTCCACGATCGACCAGATCGCCGAGAAAGACGATCCGCGCCCGCCTGCCACATTGAGCATCCGCCAGGCGCAGCACGCGGTCAAGCTCGCTCTTTTGTCCGTGAATGTCGGGAATGGCGAGAAGGGTCATGTCCGGCAACATGCGCGCGCGGCGCTCATTCGGCAAGTTGCGACTGGAAAGAGAAAACGCCGCCCCGGCTCCCGGAGCGACGTTTGAACGGTCATGCGGCGCATGGCGCATTCACCCCAGATCGAATTCCAGGGGCCGAACACTGCGAAACTTGCCGGTTTTCTGCAGTCCGGCAATCACTTCGGGAGCAACCGGTTCATCGACGTAAAGCAGCGCGATCGCCTCGCCGCCCGCCTGTGCGCGACCGAGGGTGAAATTGGCGATGTTGACACCCGCCTCGCCCATCGTCCGCCCCAGAGCGCCGATGATCCCCGGCTCGTCGCGGTTGGTGGTATAGAGCATATGGCGGCCGATCTCGGCGTCGATGTTGATCCCCTTGATCTGGATGAAGCGCGGCTTGCCATCCGAGAACACCGTCCCGCCGATCGAGCGTTCGCGCTTGTCGGTGACCACCGTCAGCTTGATGTAGCCCTCGAAAGCGCCCGACTTGTCCTGCGTCGTGGTCGAGATCTTCACCCCGCGCTCCTTGGCCAACAGAGGAGCCGAGACCATGTTCACCTCCGGGTTGATCACCTTCATGATCCCCGCCACGGTGGCACAGGTCAGCGCCTCGAGGTTCATCGTTGAGACGACGCCGTCGTAAAGGATGTTGATCGCCTTGATCGGCTCGTCGGTCATCTGGCCGATGAAACTGCCGAGATGACCGGCAAGCCTGATCCACGGCCCCATGACCTTGGCCTCTTCGGCCGTCACCGAGGGCATGTTGAGAGCGTTGGTCACCGCACCCGTCAGCAGATAGTCCGACATCTGCTCGGCCACCTGAATGGCGACGTTTTCCTGCGCCTCGGTGGTGGCGGCGCCCAGATGCGGGGTGCAGACCACGTTTGGCAGGCCGAAAAGCGGGTTGTCGCGCGCCGGCTCTTCGGAGAAGACATCAAAGGCCGCGCCGGCGACATGGCCCGATTTGATGAGTTCGGCCACCGCCGCCTCATCGACCAGCCCGCCGCGCGCGCAGTTGATGATCCGAACGCCCTTTTTCGTCTTGGCGAGGTTTTCCGCCGACAGGATGTTGCGGGTCTGATCGGTCAGCGGCACATGCAGGGTGATGAAATCCGACCGCGCAAGCAAATCGTCAAGCTGCTCGATCTTTTCCACGCCCATCCTGTCGGCTTTCTCCTCGCTGAGATAGGGGTCATAAGCGATGACCTTCATCTTCAGTCCCCGCGCGCGGTCGCAGACGATTCCGCCGACATTTCCCGCCCCGATCACGCCAAGGGTCTTGGCGGTCAGTTCCACCCCCATGAAGCGCGATTTCTCCCATTTCCCGGCCTGGGTCGAGGCGTTCGCCTCGGGGATCTGGCGGGCCACGGCGAACATCAACGCGATGGCGTGCTCGGCGGTGGTGATCGAGTTGCCAAAGGGCGTGTTCATCACGATCACGCCTTTGCGGGAGGCCGCTTCCTTGTCGATATTGTCGGTGCCGATCCCGGCGCGGCCGATCACCTTGAGATTGTCGGCACGCTCGAGAATCTTCGCCGTCACCTTGGTGGCCGAGCGGATCGCAAGACCGTCATACGCGCCGATCACCTCGGCCAGTTTTTCCTTGTCCTTGCCCAGATCGGGCATGAAATCCACGTCGATGCCGCGATCGCGAAAGATCTGCACGGCGGTCTCGGAAAGTTTGTCGGAGACGAGTACCTTGGGAGCCATGTTTGTGGTCCTTTGATGAAACCTTGGGGGGAGGACCCGGACTCTTGAAAAGAGTCCGGGTCGATTTCCTTTCAGGAAATCGGGATCACGCTGTTTCTGCCAGCGCCGCGATTTCGGCCTCGTAGGCCCATTCGATCCACGGCATCAGCGCCGCGACATCCGTGGTCTCTACGGTGCCGCCGCACCAGATGCGCAAGCCCGGCGGCGCATCGCGATAGGCCCCGATGTCATAGGCCACGCCCTCGGCCTCGAGCCGCTTGACCACCGCCTTGGCAAATCCGGCTCCGTCGGTGATGCGCGCGTCGGTGAATTTCAGGCACACGGAGGTATTCGAGCGGATCGCCGGATCGTGGGCCAGGAAGGCAAGCCAGTCATGTCCGGCAACGAAGGCCTGAATCGCAGCGAGATTGGCACAGGCGCGCTCGTGCAGCCCCTCCAGCCCGCCGATGCCGCGCGCCCAATCGAGCGCCAGCAGATAATCCTCCACCGCCAGCATCGACGGCGTGTTGATCGTTGCGCCCTCGAAAATCCCCTCGTTGAGCTTGCCGCCCTTGGTGAGGCGGAAAATCTTCGGCAGCGGCCAGGGGGGGGTGTAGCTTTCCAGCCGCTCCACCGCGCGCGGGGAAAGGATCAGCATCCCGTGCGCCGCCTCGCCGCCCAGCACCTTCTGCCAGGAAAACGTCGTCACGTCGAGCTTCTCCCAGGGCAGGTATTGGGCAAAGGCGGCCGAGGTGGCATCGCAGATCGTCAGCCCCTTGCGATCGTCCCTGATCCACTCGCCATTGGGCACCCGGACGCCCGAGGTCGTGCCGTTCCAGGTAAAGACCACGTCATTGTCGGTGTTCACCGTGGCAAGATCGACAATCTCGCCATAGTCGGCGGTCTTCACTACCGCGTCGAGCTTCAGCTGCTTGACCGCATCCGTCACCCAGCCGGCCCCGAAGCTTTCCCAGGCGAGCATCTCGACCTTGCGTTCGCCAAGCAGGCTCCACATCGCCATTTCCACCGCCCCGGTATCCGAGGCCGGCACGATGCCGATACGATAGCCCGCCGGGATGCCCAGAACCTCGCGCGTGCCCTCGATCGCGGCCTTGAGCCGCGCCTTGCCGATGGCAGAACGATGTGAGCGCCCCAGCGGGGCGTCCCTGAGTTTGTCGAGCGAGAAAACGGGGGGTTTGGCACAGGGGCCGGAGGAAAAACGCGGATTTGCCGGCCGCGCGCCGGGTGTTTCGACAGTCATTTTGCTACCCTTCCAGATAAGCGCCCCTCGTTTGGGAGGGGTGTCCCGCGGACGGGCATACGGCCAAGCCGCCCCTTTCGCAAGTGCAGAAATGGCGCTAGAACGTCGCATCAGTGAAAAAAGCGACTCCTCGCGCCCGTTACGCGCGCCCGTCATCGGAAAGCTCCACCATGTTCACAGCCACCCTGATCGCGCGCCCCGGTGCGCTTGAGCCGGCCCTTGTCGACAATTTGCGCCGTGCCTGGGGCGGCGGCGCGGCGCATTGGCTTGCGCGAGGGGAAGCGGCGGAGTTTTCGCTCCCCACCCTGCCCGACAACCGCGCCGAACTGGCCGCCGAGTTGCGCAAATCCGGGGTCGATCTCGTCGTGCAACCCGACCGGGACCGGCGCAAGAAGATGCTGATTGCCGACATGGACAGCACCATGATCGAACAGGAATGCATTGACGAGCTGGCCGAGCTGGCCGGTGTCGGCGCACAGGTGCGCGAGATCACCGCACGGGCGATGAATGGCGAGTTGGGTTTCGAGGGCGCGCTGCTCGAACGGGTGGGGCTTCTGAAAGGGCGTGACGCGGGGATCATCGACAGGGTTCTGGCCGAGCGCATCACCATTGCGCCCGGCGCCAGGGAGCTCTTGGCGACGATGAAGGCGCATGGCGCCCATACGGTACTGGTCTCCGGCGGCTTCACCGCCTTCACCTCGCAGCTGGCGGCGCGTCTCGGCTTCAATGAGCACCGCGCCAACAGGCTCATCATCGAGAACGGCCGACTGACCGGCGATGTCGCGCGGCCTATCCTGGGGCGCGATGCCAAGGTAGCGGCGCTTGCCGAGATCACCGCCCGGCTGGGCATTGCCGAAGAGGAGGTGATCGCCGTCGGCGACGGCGCCAACGACCTCGGCATGCTGGCGCGCGCGGGCATCGGCGTGGCGCTGCACGCCAAACCCGCTGTTGCCGCGCAGAGCGAGGTGCGCATCGATCACGGCGATCTGACGGCGCTCTTGTATCTGCAGGGCTACGCACGCGACGATTTCGCGTGAAGCGCCGCTTCCCTTCGAAGACCTTGCCGCCGGGGCGGTTTCGATTGGGGGCCAGCCCCCAAACCCCCGGAGTATTTGCGGAACGATGAAGCACGGCGTCCCGGGTTCATCCTGGCGCGGATCATGATCGCCAAAGGCCCGGACGCCGAACCGCAAACGCCTTGCCCTCGCCCCGGCTTGCGACTAGAATTCGCGATACCTCGGGGTGCCAAGGGCCGATGGCCCGCAGCTGAGATGCGTCATGCGAACCCGTTGAACCTGAACCGGCTAGAACCGGCGGAGGGAAGGTCAATGCATCCGCTTGAGCCTTTGCCCTTTCGCCGCAAAGGAGGATGCCATGAGACATCTTGCATTTGCAGCGGGACTTCTGAGTGCCACGGCCGCCATGGCCCAGACACCGGAACTGACCGTTTACACCTATGACAGTTTCATCGCCGACTGGGGCCCCGGGCCAAAGGTCGAGGCGGCGTTCGAGAAGGTTTGCGCCTGTGACCTGCGCTTTGTCGGCGTCGAGGACGGGGCGGCGCTGTTGTCGCGGATCCGGCTTGAGGGTGCGCGCTCGGACGCTGATGTGGTGCTCGGGCTCGATACCAACCTCATCGCCGCGGCGCGCCAGACCGGGCTTTTCGCCGAACATTCGGTCAGGGCCGATTATGATCTGCCGGTGGCCTGGAATGATCCGGTCTTTGTCCCCTATGACTGGGGCTGGTTCGCCTTCGTGCACAACGCAGGCTTCGATGCGCCAAAGAATTTTCGCGACCTGGCGGAGAGCGATGCCACGATCCTGATCGAGGATCCGCGCTCCTCGACTCCGGGGCTCGGCCTGCTGATGTGGGTCAAGGCCGCCTATGGCGATGAGGCGCCGCAGATCTGGGAGGGGCTTTCGGACAATATCGTCACCGTCACCAAGGGATGGTCCGAAGCCTACGGCCTGTTTCTAAAGGGCGAGGCGGACATGGTGCTCTCCTACACCACCTCGCCCGCCTATCACCTGATCGCCGAGGGCGACGCCAGCAAGGCGGCGGCAAAGTTCGACGAAGGCCATTACATGCAGGTCGAGGTGGCGGCGAAACTGGCTGCCACCGACCAGCCCGAACTGGCGGACAGGTTCCTGCAATTCATGGTTTCGGATGCCTTCCAGTCGCTCATTCCCACCGGCAACTGGATGTATCCCGCGGTGATGCCCGAGAGCGGCCTGCCAAAGGGGTTCGAGGGGCTGGTGCGGCCGACCAAATCGCTGCTTCTGGCGCCGGAAAAGGCGGCGGCGATTCGTGATCAGGCATTGGCCGAATGGCAGGCCGCGCTCAGCCGCTAGGAAAGGGGCCCGGGATCGGTGCGGCGCTTTGTGTCGCCGCGCTGATCCTTGGCACCCTGGCCGCTGTCGCATGGCGCGCGGAAGCCGGCCGCGGCTTGTCGGTGGCGGATTGGGCGGCGGTGCGGTTCACCCTCATACAGGCCAGCCTTTCGGCCCTGCTCAGCGTTGGTCTCGCGATCCCGGTCGCGCGGGCGCTGGCGCGGCGGCGATTTGTCGGCCGCAACGCGCTGATCGCCCTTCTTGGCGTGCCGTTCATCCTGCCGGTGATCGTCGCCATTCTCGGCCTGCTGACGGTGTTCGGGCGCGCCGGCTGGATCAGCGCGCTGCTGGGGCTCGCGGGCCTGCCGCCGATCCCTGTCTACGGGCTGCACGGGGTGGTGCTGGCGCATGTCTTTCTCAACCTTCCGCTGGCGACGCGGCTTGTCTTGCAGGCTTGGCAGGAAGTACCCGCCGAGCGCTTTCGCCTTGCCGCACAGCTGCGCTTCGGGCCGCTGGCAATGCTGCGCTTCATCGAATGGCCGCTGCTGCGACAGGTGGTCCCCGGCGCGCTGGCGGTGGTCTTCGCGCTTTGCCTGACGAGCTTCGCGGTGGCGCTGACGCTTGGCGGGGGGCCGCGCGCGACGACGATCGAGCTCGCGATCTATGAGGCGTTTCGCTTCGATTTCGACCTCGGGCGCGCGGCGCTTCTCTCGGGGGTGCAGATCGTTCTGACGACACTCGCCGCGCTGGCCGCGCTGCCGCTGGCGCGCCATGCCGGTTTTGGCGCCGGGCTCGACCGGGCGGTGCGGCGCTGGGACGGGCGGACGCCGCGCGCGCGCACCACGGATGCGCTGTGGATCATTCTTGCCGCCAGCCTCCTGATGCTGCCGCTGGCCGCGATCGTCGCGGCGGGGCTGCCGGGGCTTGTGCATCTGCCGGGCGCCGTGTGGAAATCGGCGCTGATCTCGCTGGGGGTGGCCGGCGCGAGCACTCTGATCCTGCTCTTCGCCGCGTTGCCGATGGCGGCATCGGTGGCGCTTGGCCGGCACGGGCTGATCGAGGTGGCGGGGCTCTTGGGGCTCGCCGCGTCGCCGCTGGTGATCGGCACCGGGCTTTTCATCCTGGTTCGGCCGCTTGCCAATCCGGGCGATCTCGCGCTGCCGGTCACGGCGCTGGTCAACGCGGTGATGTCGCTGCCGTTTGCACTGCGCATCCTGGTGCCGCGCGCGCGCGAGGTCGTGGCGCGCCACGGCAAGCTCGCGTTGTCGCTCGGCTTGGTGCACGGCGCGTTCTGGCAGATCGTCCTTCTGCCCCGGATGCGGGCGCAGATCGGCTTTGCGGCGGGGCTGGCAATGGCGCTCTCGATCGGGGATCTCGGCGTGATCACGCTCTTTGCCGACCCCGACACCGCCACGCTTCCCTTGCAGATCTACCGCCTGATGGGCGCCTACCGGATGGAGGCGGCGGCCGGTGCGGCGCTGCTCCTGCTGGTGCTGTCGGTCGGCACCTTCTGGCTTCTGGACAGGGGAGGGCGCTGGCATGCTGAGGCTTGAGCGCTGCCTGATCGCCAATGGCGGGTTTCGCCTCGGCGCAGATTTCGCGGTGCGCAAGGGGCGGATCGTGGCGGTTCTTGGCCCCTCGGGCGAGGGCAAGACGACGCTGCTCGAGGGGATCGCGGGATTTCTGCCGATCATTCGCGGCGCCCTGACATGGGCGGGCGAGACGATCACCGCGACAGAGCCCGGCAAGCGCCCGGTTGCGATGCTGTTTCAGGAGGGCAACCTCTTTGCGCATCTCACCGCGGCGCAGAATGTCGGGCTGGGGCTGCGCCCGGCCCTGCGCCTGACGCGGGACGAACAGGCCGAGGTGGCGGCAGCGCTCGCGCGCGTCGGGCTGGAGGGGCTGGGCGCGCGCAAACCCGCAGCGCTCTCGGGCGGCCAGCGGGCGCGCGTGGCGCTGGCGCGGCTCTTGGTGCAACGGCGCGAGATTTTCCTGCTCGATGAGCCTTTTGGTGCGCTCGGTCCGGCGCTCAAGGCCGAGATGCTGCGGCTGGTCGCCGATCTGGCGCGGGAAAGCGGCGCGACCGTTCTGATGGTCAGCCACGACCCGCAAGACGCCGCCCAGGTGGCTGACGAGGTGATCGTCGTCGCGGAAGGCATCGCACACACCCCGGTGGCGACGGCGGAGATTTTCAAGGATCCGCCCGAGGCGCTGCGCGCGTATCTGGGTGGCGGCTAAGCCGCGCTGCTGGAGATCACAAGAGCCCTTTTGCCGGGACAATCCGGCCTGTCTCGATCCCCCGCCGGTTGCGGATCGGGGCGTTGAGGAAGCGCCGCGTGGCGGGGTGTTCGGCCTCCAGCACCCCAAGCCGCACGAGAAGCGCGGCGATGGTGCATTCCGCCGCCCGCGTCGCCCCGTCGGTGATCTTGAGCGCGATCCCCAGCTTGCGTTGCGGCACGATCGCGGCAAAGAACCCCTCGGCCCCGGTCTTGAGCGCCACCGGCTCGCGCGCAGCACGCATCAACTCGGTGCAGGCGCGCCCCTCGCCTGCAACCAGATCGGGATGGGTGACCATCGCCTGCCAGAGCCGCACCATGGCGCTCTGGCGGGCACCGGCGCCTTCCTCGGCGGCGGCAAAGGCGGCCATGGCGCGGGCCATGCCATGCACCGTGGTGATGAAATTGGGGGCCGAACAGCCATCTATGCCAAAGCCGGGGCTGTCCTCGCCGGTGACCTCCTCAAAGGCGGCGCGCACGCACCTTTGCACCGGATGATCGGGCGCGACATAGTCCGGCCCCGCGCCAAGATGCGCGGCCAGGGTCAGGAAACCGGCATGTTTTCCCGAACAGTTGTTATGGACCTGACAGGGCTCCTGAAAAGCCCGGATCAGGGCGTATCTAGCCTCGCGGTCGTCGGGCATTTGCGGGCCGCAGCGAAAATCGTCGTCGCCCATCCCGAGATCGGCCAGCCATGCCTTCACCCGCGAGGTATGGATCATCGCCCCGTTATGCGAGGCACAGGCCAGCGCAAGGCGCTCGGTGTTCAGCCCGCGGGCATCCGCAGCGCCGCTTTCCACCAGCGGCAGCGCCTGAATCATCTTCGCTGAACTGCGCGGCAGAACCGCCGTCTCGGGGCTGCCCCATGCCTCGACGATCTCACCGCGTGCATCGCAGATCACCGCATGGCCCGAATGGCGGCTCTCGGCCATCGGCCCGCGCCAGATTTCCGTCAGTTCTACAGCACCTGTCATCGCTCACCTCTTCGGAATACCGCCCCGGGGGCGGATTTTTGCCAATCCCGACTTTCATCCGGGGCGGGATTCAGGCTAGTGTTGCGGCATCGAGGGAACAAGCCCATCCGGCGGGAATAATTCTGCAAAAGACCGGAGAGGCTGAGGTAAATTGAGGCTGAGAACAGTTTGGAGGCCAGGAGAATGGGATCACCGATTTCACGCCTGACAGCTTTGCGCATCCTTGCCGGCGCGTTTCTGGCGGCATCGGCAACAGGCGCGCCCGCGCAGCAACAGGAAGAAAGCACCAATCAGGTCGATGCCAAGACCGCGTGGAGCGTGTTCGAAGACAAAAACCCGCGCGAATGCTGGGCGGTTTCCTCGCCAACCAAGACCGTCAACACGCGCGACGGCCGGGTGGTCGCCGTCCGCCGCGGTGACATCCTGCTGATGACCTTCTACCGGCCCGAGGCGGGCGTCGAGGGGCAGGTCACGTTCACCGGCGGCTATCCCTTTGCCAAGGGATCAACCGTCAATCTCACGGTCGGGGACAAGAAATTCGAGCTCCTCACCGAAGGAGAATGGGCCTGGCCGGCCAGCACCGCCGACGATGCCAAGGTCATCGCGGCTTTGAAGGGCGGCACCGACGCCGTGCTGACCGCCCGCTCGAAGCGCGGCACACAGACCAAGGACACGTTCTCTCTGATCGGCTATACGGCGGCGGTGGAAGAGGCCGCGAAACGCTGCAAGTAAGGGTTCCAGGGCCGGAACCAGCCCCGCAAGAAACGCGTTTTCAATGCTCCCCGCGCGGCGCGGCCGCCCTTTGCAGCCGGTCGTTGATTGCGCGCCCGAGGCCGCTGTCGGGAATTGGCGAGACGGCAATCGGTGCGCCTCTCGCCTCGAGCCTGTGCAGATGCGCGAAGAGATTGGCCGCCGCTTCGACCAGATCGCCGGCGGCGGAGAGGTTGAGATCGCACTCCACCGGCCCGAAGCCGAGCAAGACCTCGCCTTCGCGCCGCGTTTTTGCATCGAGCCGCACCGGCACGCGGGGGGCGTAATGCGATGCCATCTGCCCGGGCGCGGAATGCGGGCCACCCGGCTCGGGCATCGCCAGCGTCTCTCCCAGCGCCTCTTCGATCACCCTGACCGGCAGGCCGCCCGGGCGCAGCAGCACCGGCGCTCCGGTCAGGCCGATGATGGTGGATTCCACCCCGACCCCACAGGCCCCGCCATCGACGATTGCCTCGATCCGGCCCGACAATCCGGCGCGCACATGCTCGGGCAAGGTCGGGCTGATGCGCCCCGAAGGGTTGGCCGAGGGCGCGGCGACAGGGCCGCCGAAGCGCCTCAGCAGCGCCTGCGCCACCGGATGCGCCGGCACCCGCACCGCCAGCGATGGCAACCCCGCCGTCACCAGCGCCGAGAGGCCGCTTTGGGGCCTGAGCGGCAGCACCAGCGTCAACGGTCCGGGCCAGAACACGCCGGCGAGGCGATCCGCGAGATACGGCCATTCGACGAAGCGGCGCACCGATGCGGCGCTCTCGACATGGACGATCAGCGGGTTGAACCGCGGCCTTCCCTTGGCCTCGAAAATTCGCGCTACCGCCCGGTCATTGGCGGCGTCGGCGCCGAGGCCATAGACCGTCTCGGTCGGAAAGGCCACCAGCCCGCCTTCACGCAGGATTTGCGCGGCCCGGTCGAAGCCGGTCGGTTCGGCGGGCAGGATTTCCGTGACTGGGGCCATTGTTCCTCTGACGCAGCGTTTCGCTTGCTGACAGTGACGAGTGCAATAGGTTAAAAGCGCGCAAGACAAGCTTAATGCCGCCATCCGGGGATGCCAAGCCGGGCTGTGCGCGGCGGGTCAGGGATCAGGAGAGAGCCGATGTCCTATCGTGCACCGGTCGAAGAGTTCCAGTTTCTTCTCGATCACGTCGCCGGTCTGCCGGATGTCGCCGCGACCGAGCGGTTCGGGGAGGCGACGCCGGATCTTGTCAGCGCGATCCTGACCGAGGCGGGGCGGATGTGCCAGGACGTTCTCGCCCCGCTGCAACGCAATGGCGATCTGCATCCCGCGCGGCTCGAAAACGGCGTCGTGCGCACCAGCCCCGGCTTTGCCGAGGGCTATCGCGCGATTGCCGAAGGCGGCTGGGTATCGACCAGCGCCGATCCCGAACATGGCGGCATGGGCCTGCCGCTGGCGGTGACCACCGCCGTCAACGAGATGATGAGCGGGGCGTGTCTGAGCCTGCAACTCTCGCCGCTGATGACCCAGGGCCAGATCGAGGCGCTGGAAAACCACGCCAGCGATGCGATCAAGGATCTCTACCTGCCGAAACTGATCGGCGGGCAATGGGCCGGAACGATGAACCTGACCGAGCCGCAGGCGGGCAGCGATGTCGGCGCGCTCCGCACCCGCGCCGAGCTCCGCGATGACGGCACCTACGCGATCACCGGCCAGAAGGTCTTCATCAGCTGGGGGGACAATGACTTCACCGAAAATATCTGCCACCTGGTGCTGGCGCGGCTGCCTGACGCGGTTCCCGGCACCAAGGGCATCAGCCTCTTTCTGGTCCCCAAATTCATCCCCGATGCGGACGGCGCACCGGGCCGGGCCAACAGCCTTGGCGTGATCAGCCTCGAGCACAAGCTCGGCCTGCACGGCAGCCCGACGGCAGTGATGCAGTATGACGGCGCGACCGGCTGGCTGGTGGGGCGAGAGCATGACGGGATGCGGGCAATGTTCACGATGATGAACAATGCCCGACTTGGCGTCGGCGTGCAGGGGATCGGGGTCGCCGAGGCCGCGTTTCAGCACGCGCTTTCCTATGCGCAGGAACGCCGTCAGGGCCGCAGCCCGATCAGCGACGGCACCGGCACGATCCTCGATCATGCCGATGTGCGGCGAATGCTCGCGACGATGAAGGCCGAAATCACGGCGGTGCGCGCAATCGCGCTGGCCAATGCCGTGGCGATCGACATGTCCCATGCCACCGGCGGCGCCGAGTGGGCGGCGCGTGCCGCCTTTCTGACTCCGATCACCAAGTGCACCGGAACCGAGACCGGCATCGCGGTCAGCGATCTTGGCATTCAGGTGCATGGCGGCATGGGGTATATCGAGGAAACCGGCGCCGCGCAGTATCTGCGCGATGTGCGGGTGACGGCGATCTACGAAGGCACCAACGGCATTCAGGCCATGGACCTGGCCGGACGCAAGCTGTCGGACGGGGGCGAGGCGGCCTTCGCGTTGCTCGACGAAATCGGCAGCCATGCCGAGGCCGCCCGCGGCCGCCTTCCGGCACTGGCCGGACCGGTCTGGGAGGCAGGCGAAACCCTCCGCGAGGCGACGGAATGGATGCTCGCGCAAGAGAACATCAACCAGCGTTTCGCGGGTGCAATACCCTATCTGCGGGCATGGGCGCGGGTGCTGGGGGCGCATTTTCACCTCCGCGCGGCGCTGGCGGAGGGCGGCAATGGCCCGCGCACGCGGCTGGCGCGGTTTCATGTCCTGCGGCTCCTGCCCGAGCACAGGGCGCTTCTCGCCCATGCCACCGCCGGCGCAGATGATCTTTACGCGCTCACAGCCGAGGATTTGTCGGCATGATGGATGGCGGCTGCGTCCTGCGCTACCCTTGGGAGACCGCGCCCGAACACGGCACCGCGACCGAGATCGCCGAGGGGGTGCTGTGGCTCCGCCTGCCGCTGCCGATGGCGCTCGATCATGTCAATGTCTATGCGCTGGACGACGGCGATAGCTGGACGATCGTCGACACCGGCCTGCATGGCAAGCGCGGGGTGGCCCTGTGGCAGGCGCTGCTCGAGGGCCCGCTGGCCGGCAAGCCCGTCGGCCGGGTGATCGTAACCCATCATCACCCCGACCATGTCGGCATGGCCGGCTGGCTGATGTCGCGATGCGGGGCGGAACTTGTGACCAGCCGCACCGCCTGGCTGATGGCCCGGATGCTGATCCTCGACGAAGAGGAACGCCCGAGCGAACAGGCCCTGCAATTCTGGCGGTCCGCGGGGATGGACAAGGCTGTTTTCGAGCAGCGCAAAACGCAGCGCCCGTTCAACTTTGCCGATATCTGCCATCCGCTGCCGGTGGGCTACACCCGGCTGCGGCAGGGCGACGTGATCCGTGCCGGGGGGCGGAGCTGGGACGTGCATATGGGCCATGGCCACGCCCCCGAGCACCTGACGCTGTGGAGCCGCGACGACAGGCTGGTGATCGCCGGCGATCAGATCATCTCCTCGATCAGCCCCAATATCGGCGTCTATCCGACCGAACCCGAGGCCGACCCGGTGGAGGAATGGCTCGAGTCCTGTGCGCGCCTCGCGGCGCTGGCGCGCGAGCATCACCTGGTTCTCAGCGGTCACAAGCTGCCGTTTACAGGTCTGCCGGTCAGGATGCGGCAACTGATCGAGAACCATCATGGCGCGCTCGACCGGTTGCGCGATCACCTGATGACGCCACGCACCGCCACAGAGTGTTTCTGGCCGCTTTTCAGGCGCGAGATCGACGAGGGGATCTATGGCCTGGCCCTGGTCGAGGCGGTAGCGCATCTCAATCACCTGCATCGCGCCGGTGAAGTGACCCGCTGCCGGCGCGAGGATGGCGCCTGGCTGTGGTCGAGCAGAGGCTGAGGCAAGGTCACAGGAGCGAGCCGCGCCGAAGGTGGTGACAGGCCCCGGCAAATGCAGTATCCCTGTCGCCGACACCAAAACCGGATGCAGGGACAAGACGAAAATGGCTGACCACAAACACGGCGAGATGAACATCGAGGATCACGAAAAGACATTCGAGGGCTTCGTTCGGGCAGCGGGCTGGACGATTCTTGCGATTCTGGTGCTGCTTGCACTCCTGGCCCTGGTGAACGCCTGACAGGCATTCCATAGCGGTCTCCCCGCGGCTTTGCGGTCTTGCCGGCAAACCGTGCCCGCGCGGCGTGTGCGGCAACATGCCTGATCGCGCGCTTCATGCGCCATAGTGGGGCGGCGGGCGCCTGAAAGAGCGCAACAACCATGGGCGTTTTCGAAAAATTCTCAGAGCGCTGGACGCGGCTTCTGAACCGTCTTGCGGCACGCCGCGCCGCCATCGGGCGCCCGGCGACGGCCTTCGTTTCGCAACCCGAACCGCGCACCATCGGCAGTTCCGCGCGCGGGCGTCAACTGATCGCCGGGAATTTTCTCTTTGCCGGGCATTTGCTGCAGGAGCCGCAAACCGGGATCTGGGAACTCGCCGTGCCCGACCATGCCTTTGCCGCCGCGCTGCACGGGTTCGGCTGGCTCGACGACCTCGCCGCGGTCGCGGATGCAACCGCCCGCGCGCGCGCCCGGACCTGGCTGTGGCGCTGGATTGCGCTTTATGGCCGCGGCGCCGGGCCGGGGTGGACGCCGGACCTTGCCGGACGACGCCTGATCCGCTGGATCAGCCACGCGCCCTTTCTGCTCAGCGGGTGCAGCAGCGACGAGTCGCACGCCTTTTATCGAGCGCTGGCCACGCAGACGGCGTTTCTCGCCCGCCGCTGGCGCGCCGCTGCGCCCGGCCTGCCCCGCTTCGAGGCGCTTACCGGGCTGATCTATGCGGGGATTTCGCTTGAGGGGATGGAGCGCCATGTCAAGCCGGCCATCGCCGCGCTCGACCGCGAATGCAAGGCCCGGATCGATGCGCAGGGCGGCCTGCCGACGCGCAACCCGGAGGAGTTGCTCGAAGTCCTTACCCTGCTGACATGGGCGGCGGTGGCGCTGGGCGAGACGCAACACCCGATCAGCCAGGCGCATTGGCAGGCGATCGAGCGAATCGCGCCGACGCTGCGCACCCTGCGCCATGCCGATGGCGGGCTGGCGCGGTTTCACGGTGGCGGGCGCGGCCTGCCCGGACGGCTCGACGCGGCGCTTGCCAACAGCGGCGTCAAGGGGCGCGCGTCCGACGGGCTGGCGATGGGCTTTGCCCGGCTTGGCGGCGGGCGCACCAGCGTCATTATCGACGCTGCCCCGCCCCCCTCCGGCATGGCATCGACCAATGCGCACGCCTCGACGCTGGCGTTCGAGTTGACCTCGGGGCGCCGGCCGCTGATCGTCAGTTGCGGGTCGGGGGCCAATTTCGGGCAGGATTGGCGCCGCGCCGCCAGGGCGACACAATCGCATTCCACGCTGGTTCTCGAAGGCCGGTCGAGCGCCCTGATCGATCCATCGCGCCAGGGCCGGGAATACCTCGTCAGCGCGCCGCGCCGCGTTCCCATGGAGATCAGCGAGGCAGCCGACGGCCTGCGCTTCGAGGGTGGGCATGATGGATATGTCATGGACTTCGGGCTGACCCATGTGCGCAAGCTGGAGCTGGGTCTCGACGGGCGTTCGCTGACGGGCGAGGACATGCTGATGGCGCTCGAGCCGGCCGACACGCAGCGGTTCGACCGCGCGCTCGACGCCAGCCGGCTCACCGGCATTCCTTTTGAGCTGCGCTTTCATCTGCACCCGGATGTCGATGTTTCGCTCGACATGGGTGGCACCGCCGTCTCGATGGCGCTGATGAGCGGCGAAATCTGGGTGCTGCGCAGCGATGGCACCGCCAGGATGTCGGTTGAATCGAGCTTTTATCTGGAAAAAACCCGGCTGATGCCGCGTGCGACGAAACAGATCGTTCTCTCCGCCCGCGCGATCGAGTATGCGACGCGGGTGAGGTGGTCACTTGCCAAGCCGCATGACTCGCCCGTCGCCGTGCGCGATCTGGCAGAGCTCAGGCTGGATCCGGTGACCGATTGTTGAATGTCAGACCCGAGGATATGCCCCGATGACCGAGTTTACCCCCGTACGCCGCGCGTTGCTTTCCGTTTCCGACAAGACCGGGTTGATCCCGTTGGGAAAGGCCCTGGCCGAGCGCGGCGTCGAGCTGATCTCGACCGGCGGCAGCGCCCGCGCCCTGCGCGAGGCGGGGCTCGAGGTGCGCGACGTGGCCGAGGTGACAGGGTTTCCGGAGATGATGGACGGGCGCGTCAAGACCTTGCATCCAATGGTGCATGGCGGCCTGCTGGCGCTGCGTGACAACGACGATCACCAGGCGGCGATGGCGGCGCACGCGATCGCACCGATCGACCTTCTGGTGGTCAATCTCTACCCGTTCGAGGAGACGGTGGCAAAAGGCGCCGATTACGCGACCTGCATCGAGAACATAGATATCGGCGGCCCGGCCATGATCCGCGCGGCGGCGAAGAATCACGCTTTCGTCACCGTCGTGGTCGATATCGAGGATTACGACAAGCTCCTCGGCGACATGGATCAGCATGGCGGCGCCACCTGTCCGCAATTCCGCCGCAAGCGGGCGCAGATCGCGCTTGCCCGCACCGCCGCCTATGATGCCGCGGTCAGCAGCTGGATGGCGGAGGCGATCGGTGTCGAGACCCCGCGCCGCCGCGCCTTTGCCGGGACCTTGAAGCAGGCCCTGCGCTATGGCGAAAACCCGCATCAACGGGCCGCCTTCTATACCGATGGCAGCGCCCGGCCCGGGGTTGCCACCGCCACCCAGCATCAGGGCAAGGCGCTGAGCTACAACAATATCAACGACACGGATGCGGCCTTTGAACTGGTCAGCGAATTTCC
>Ga0114931_10004291_pt1 | contig 17801 bp, 17 predicted proteins | sample 2SBtaG_FD_89579 | JGI IMG/M metagenome (GOLD analysis project Ga0114931, IMG submission 89579) | Deep subsurface microbial communities from Kolumbo volcano to uncover new lineages of life (NeLLi) - 2SBTROV14_V59a metaG | ecosystem: Environmental > Aquatic > Marine > Volcanic | place: Kolumbo...
GTTATATAAGGAAAACGCCTCGATCTCGGGTGCCGAAGTGGGTTGCCAGGGGGAGGTCGGCACGGCCTGCTCGATGGCCGCCGGTGGCTTGGCCGAGGTGTTGGGCGGCAGTCCGGCACAGGTTGAAAACGCCGCCGAGATCGGCATGGAGCACAATCTGGGTCTGACCTGCGATCCGGTGGGCGGATTGGTGCAGGTGCCGTGCATCGAGCGCAACGCGATCGCCGCGGTCAAGGCGATCAACGCCGCGCGCATCGCGCTGCGCGGCGACGGCGAGCACTTCGTGTCGCTCGACCGGGTGATCAAGACGATGCGCGATACCGGCGCCGACATGAAGACCAAGTACAAGGAAACCGCGCGGGGCGGGCTTGCGGTCAACGTGATTGAATGTTGAATTCGGCGCCGATCCGGGCCGCTCATCGAGTGACTGACGGGTTGTTTAACGTCGCCGACGGGAGGCGCATAATTCGCCTTCGGCGAGGCGAGGAGGGGGGCCTTTCAGGGGCCGCGGGGCAATTGCCGAAGGCCATCACACCGCGATAGTGAAAGCTATGAGATATTCGATTTTTTCCCTGGTGCGCAACGCGCTCAGCTACCATCGCGACTGGCCGGCGGCGTGGCGCAGCCCCGAACCGAAATCGGCCTATGACGTGGTGATCGTCGGTGGTGGTGGGCAGGGCTTGGCCACGGCGTACTATCTGGCCAAGGAACACGGCATCCACAACGTCGCCGTGATCGAGAAGGGCTGGCTGGGCGGCGGCAATACCGGGCGCAACACCACCATCATCCGCTCGAACTATCTGTGGGACGAGAGCGCACGCCTCTACGAACATTCCCTGAAACTCTATGAAGGGTTGAGCCAGGAACTCAACTACAATTTGATGGTCAGCCAGCGCGGGGTGCTCAATCTTGCGCATAACCAGGCCGATCTGCGCGAATTGTCGCGGCGGGTCAACGCGATCCGCCTCAACGGGATCGATTCGGAGGTGCTCACCCCGGCCGAAATCAAGGCCATGGTTCCGATCCTCAACACCTCGCCCGATGTGCGCTATCCGATCCTCGGGGCGTCCTTGCAGCGGCGCGGCGGGATTGCCCGTCATGACGCGGTCGCCTGGGGCTTTGCACGCGCCGCGGATTCCCGTGGCGTGGATATCATCCAGGGTTGCGAGGTAACCGGCCTGCGGCGCCGCAACGGGCGCATGGTCGGGGTCGAGACCAGCCGCGGTTATATCGAAGCGGGCAAGGTCGGGGTCGCGGTGGCCGGGCATTGCAGTGTGCTCGCCGAGATGGCCGGTTTGCGGCTCCCGATCCAGAGCCATCCCTTGCAGGCGCTGGTCTCGGAGCCGCTCAAGCCGGTGCTCGACACAGTGGTGATGTCGAATTCGGTGCACGTCTACATCAGCCAGTCGGACAAAGGGGAACTGGTGATCGGCGCCGGTATCGACGCCTACAACTCCTACGCCCAGCGCGGCAGCCTGCCGATCATCGAGCATCAAATGGCGGCGCTGCTCGAGCTGATCCCGTGCCTGTCGCGGGTGCGGATGCTGCGCCAGTGGGGCGGGATCGTGGATGTCTCGCCGGACGCGAGCCCGATCATCGCCAAGACGCCGGTCAAGGGCCTGTATTTCAACTGTGGCTGGGGCACCGGGGGGTTCAAGGCGACGCCGGGCGCGGGTTGGGTGTTCGCGCATACCATCGCTCGGGATCGCCCCCACCCCCTGAACGAGGCCTATACGCTGGAGCGCTTCAGCAGCGGCGCGCTGATCGACGAGCACGGCGCCGCCGCGGTCGCGCATTGAATGAGTTGGTTCACGGTTCAGGGTTCAGGGTGCCAAGTGTGATGGGCATTGGCTGATGTGTGGCATACCGCGAGAGTCCACAGCTGAAGCGCGACGAATGCGCTCTTCCGTGTTCAATTTAACCCTGAACCTTACAACCTGAATAGGAACAGACGGGCGATGTTACTTATTGAATGCCCCTGGTGCGGGCCGCGTGACGAGCATGAGTTCAGTTACGGCGGCGAGGCGCACATTGCACGGCCGAAGGATCCCGATTCGCTCACCGATGCGCAGTGGGCCGACTACGTTTTCATGCGCGCCAATCCCAAGGGCGCCTATCGTGAACGCTGGTGCCACGCGCACGGCTGCCGACGCTGGTTCAATGTCGAACGCGACACGGTCACGCATCGAATCTCCGCCGTCTACAAGGTCGGCGAGAGTCCACCGGTGGCCCCGGACGATGGTGCGGCCGCGGGCCGACGGAGATCACGCAAGTGAGTGAGCAACGATTTCGGTTGCCGGGCGGCGGGCGGATTAACCGCGATCGGCCGTTGGATTTTCAGTTCAACGGGACGACTTACACCGGATTTGCCGGTGATACCCTGGCTTCCGCGCTGCTCGCCAACGGGGTGCATTTCGTTGCCCGCAGCTTCAAGTACCACCGGCCGCGGGGAGTGTTGAGCGCTGGTCCCGAAGAGCCCAACGCGTTGGTGCAACTCGAGGACGGAGCGCGTACGCGGGCCAACGTGCGTGCAACGGAGATCGAGTTGTACGCGGGGTTGAGCGCCCGCAGCGAAAACTGCTGGCCGAGTCTCAACTTCGACGTAGCGGCGATCAATGGGCGCTTTGCACGCCTGATGCCGGCCGGGTTCTATTACAAGACCTTCATGTGGCCGCCGAGCTGGTGGTTGGGATACGAGCGGGTGATCCGCAATGCGGCGGGGATCGGGCACGCGCCGGATCGCCCCGATCCCGACCGTTACGACAAGCTGTTCGCTCACTGCGACGTGATGGTCGTAGGCGCCGGACCGGCGGGACTCGCGGCGGCGCTGGCCGCCGGGCGCGCCGGGGCGCGGGTGCTGCTGGCCGACGAGCAGTCGGAACCCGGCGGCTCGCTGCTGGCCCGGAAATCGCTGATCGATGATCGCCCGGCGCTCGACTGGGTGGCTGAGGCGATTGCAGAACTCACCCGGATGCCCGAGGTGCGGATCCTGACCCGCAGCACCGTGTATGGTTATTTCGATCACAATTTTCTCGCCATTGCGGAGCACTTGACCGATTCCCTCGGCCAGACCGCCGATTCCCGGCGCCCGCGAGAGCGCCTGTGGAAGGTTCGTGCCAAGCAGGTGGTCCTCGCTACCGGGGCTCAGGAGCGCCCGCTGGTGTTTCGCAACAATGATCGTCCGGGGATCATGTTGGCATCGGCGGTGCAAGCCTACGTCAATCGTTACGCGGTGCGCGCCGGTGACAGCGCGGTGGTGTTCACCAACAATGACAGCGCCTACGCCACGGCCCTCGATCTGTCCGACGCCGGACTTGGCTGTACGGTGGTGGACGCGCGTGCCACTCCGCCCGACGATCTGCGCACCCTGTTGCGCAAGCGCGGGGTGGAAGTGCTCGCCGGGCATGGGGTGGTGACCGCCCACGGCGGGCGCCGGGTCAGGGGTGTCGAGGTGCGCCCGCTGACACCCCGGTGCGACGCGTGGCGTGGGACGACGCGGCACATCGACTGCGACGTGGTGGCGCTGTCCGGCGGCTGGAGTCCGGTCGTTCATCTCTGCTCGCAGTCGCGCGGGCGGCTCGCGTGGGACGCGGCCAAGCTCTGTTTCGTGCCCGGAGAATCGGTGCAGGCGGAGCGCTCCGCGGGCGCCTGTAACGGCGCGTTGGAATTGGCCTACTGCCTCTCCGAAGGGCGCGAAGCGGGTAAGTCCGCGGCCGCCGACGCCGGATTTCGTAAACGTGGCGGGGGTTCGTTGCCGCGGGTGGAGACCCGGGTCGAGACCCCGATTCTCGGCCTTTGGACGGTACCGCCGGCGGCCCCTGACGGTTCCATGGACAAGCATTTCGTGGATATCCACAACGATGTGAGCGTCGCGGATATCCGCCTCGCGGCACGTGAGGGCTACCGCTCGGTCGAGCACCTCAAGCGCTATACGACCACCGGTATGGGCACCGATCAGGGTAAGACCAGCAACATCAACGCGCTGGCGGTCCTCGCCGAGGCCAACGGCATGGATATCCCCGCGGTCGGCACCACCACCTTCCGGCCACCGTACACGCCGGTCAGCTTCGGGATGCTCGCCGGGCGTGACATCGGCGCCTTGATGGACCCGGCGCGGCGTACCCCGATGCACGAGTGGCACGTTGTCAACGGCGCCGTGTTCGAGGACGTGGGGCAGTGGAAACGTCCGTGGTATTTTCCGCACCGCGACGAGTCGATGCACGACGCGGTGAACCGCGAGTGCCTGGCGACCCGTAACGCCATCGGTATCCTGGACGCGACCACGCTCGGCAAGATCGACATCCACGGTCCCGACGCCGGCGAGTTTCTCAACCGCATCTATACCAATGCCTGGAAAAAGCTCGCGCCCGGCCGCTGCCGCTACGGCCTGATGTGTGGCGAAGACGGTATGGTATTCGACGACGGCGTGAGCACTCGGGTGAGCGAAAACCATTACCTGATGAGCACCACCACCGGCAACGCGGCGCGGGTACTCGGATGGCTGGAGATGTGGTTGCAGACCGAATGGCCGGAGCTACGGGTGTATTGCAACTCCTACACCGAACAGTACGCGGTGGCCGCGATCTCCGGGCCGCTGGCGCGCCGCTTGCTGGCCGAGCTTACGACCGATATCGACCTCGGAGCCGATGCCTTTCCCTTCATGAGCATGCGTGAGGGGCATGTGGCGCAGATCCCGGCACGCGTAACCCGAGTTTCGTTTACCGGCGAGTTGTCGTTCGAGATCAGCGTCGCGGCGCACTACGGCATGGCGCTGTGGACGACCTTGATGCGGGCCGGGGAAAAGTACGGGATCACGCCGTTCGGAACCGAAACCATGCATGTATTGCGGGCCGAGAAAGGCTTCATCATTTGTGGTCAGGACACCGATGGCACGGTGACGCCGGCGGATCTCGGTATGGACTGGATCGTGTCGCGGCGCAAGGACTTCATCGGCAAGCGATCGTTTGCGCGCGCCGATACCGCGCGCGGCGACCGCAAACAACTCGTGGGCTTGCTGACCGAGGACCCCGCCGAGGTCTTGCCCGAGGGCGCTCAGATCGTCGATGAGGTGCTCACCGCGCCGCCGATGGAGATGATCGGTCATGTCAGTTCAAGTTACTGGAGTGCTTGTCTGGGACATTCGATCGCGCTTGCCCTGGTCAAGAACGGGCGTGCCCGAATCGGCGATATCGTCAAGATCCCGGGGGACAACAAGGTCGTGAGCGCGCGCATCACCGAGCCGCGATTTTACGACCCGGACGGAGAGCGTATGCATGGCTGACAAACACCTGATCCAGAGCGCCCTCGCGCACCTGCACCTGGAAGCGCGCGCCACGGCGGCCGTCGATAGCGCCGGCGTGAGTTTGTGCGAACGCGCGCCGCGCGATCAGATTGCGCTGCGCGGCGATGTGCGCGATCCAGCCTTTCGCAAGGCGAAAGAGCGTCCTGGGCGTGGAACCTCCCGGCGACGCCGGTGCCACCAACGCCCGGCGCGGGATCACGGTTTTCTGGCTGGGCCCCGACGAGTGGTTGGTGGTGTTGCCGAGTGGCCGGGCGACCAAGATACTGCAGAGGCTCGGCACCGCATTGGAGGGCCAGCACGCGGCGCTGACCGACGTGAGTTGCAGCCGGGTCGCGATTGGCCTCAGCGGCGAGCACGCACGCGAGGTACTGGCCAAGGGCTGCAGTCTGGATTTTCATCCGAGCCACTTCAGCGCCGGGCAGTGCGCGCAGTCGAGTCTGGCCCGCTGTCACATGTTGGTGCATCAACTCGACGATACACCGAGCTACGACCTCTATATCCACCGCAGCTTTGCCGACTACGCTTGGCGCTGGCTCGAAGACGCCGCCGCGGAGTACGGGGTCGCGGTGAGTTCAGCGGCCTAGCGTCGCGGCCGAGGATCTGAACCCGCGGACGGGGCGCTGGCCTCGTTCGTATCGCTGTTGCCCCTCGTACAAAACACGGCGCGGCATTTCTCCCAACGACGGCGGCTCCTTCCGAGCGGGCCGACGGCACGTTTTCTCCTAGCATCATCCCTCGACCCGCCTTTCAAGGCTGCAGCGTCGCCGGCAGCGGACGCGAGGATGCCGAAATGCCGGAAACGTAATTCGCGCTTATCGGCCTGCGTATAGCTTGGGCAAGGAGTGTGTTGCGTGCGCCGACTCGGCGGTACCCGGTCCGAGGTGCGAACTGCTTACGCCGGGAAGAACGAGCGCTGTGTGGTGGGCGGTGGCCGAATGCTTGGCGTCAGATTCTTGGCGGCACGGGAGTTTGAGCACGCTATCTCTTTGAATGTTCGACGCGAAAACCTTGGCACAAGGTTTGCTTCAGCCAAGGCAAACGGGTATTCAGAGGGATTGGGTATGGCTCAGGTGGAAGCGGTGGAACTCGCGGTCGAAGAGGCGCCGAATTCAGCGGCGGTGGGGGCGAAGTCATCCAAATTGAAGCTGTTGCTGGTGGCGGTCGCAGCGGTCGTCCTTGCTGTGTCGGCCACGCTCGGGGCGTTGTACTTCCTGGGTGTTTTTCCGCCCAAGAGCGCGCCTGCGACGGCGGATCAAGCGCCGGCTCAAGCGGTTGCCGAGCCGTTGAAGAAGGCCATTTATGTCGATCTCGATCCACGGTTCACGGTCAACTTTCAGGGCCGCGATGGAGCACGTTACCTACAGATCGCGTTGACCGCGATGACCCGTGATCCGGATGTGGAAAAACAGATCAAGCAGAACCTTCCGATCATCCGCAATGACCTGAATCTGTTGTTCAGTGAACAGGATTCCGCGACGTTGAGCACCAAGGAAGGCAAGGAGGCGCTGCGCGCGGCGGCGCTGAAGGCGGTACAGGACATACTCGAACGCGAAACCGGCAATCCCGGCGTCGAGGCGATCTACTTCACCAACTTTGTCATGCAGTGAATCGCCATGCCGACTACGGATATCCTCAGTCAGGATGAAATCGATGCCCTGTTGGGTGGCGTCGATGACGGCCAGGTAGAAACCGAAGCCGAACTCGCCCTCGACGACGATTCGCTACAGGCCTACGACTTCAACAGCCAGGACCGCGTGGTTCGCGGCCACATGCCGGCGTTCGACATCATCAACGAGCGTTTCGCGCGCCGCCTCCGGGACAGCCTCTACAAGCTCCTTCGCCGATCGTCCGAAGTCGCCGTCGACGCGCTCCAAACCCTCAAGTACGGCGACTACGTCAACGGCTTGTTGATGCCCACCAGCCTCAATCTGATTCAACTCGAGCCGCTGCGTGGTAAGGCCCTGATCGTCTTCGATCCACAGCTCGTGTTCATGTTGGTGGATAACTTTTTCGGTGGTAGCGGGCGTTTCGGAAACAAGATCGAAGGTCGCGATTTAACCCGCACCGAGCTCCGGGTCATCAACGAACTCCTCGGTCTGGTGATTGAGGATCTGCAAGAGGCCTGGCGTCCGGTGTTCGCTCTGGAAGTCGAAGCCCTGGGCGCGGAGGCCAACCCGCGTTTCGCGAATATCGCGGGGACCACCGAGGTGGTGGTCGTCAGCACGTTCCAGATCGAGCTCGAGGGGGGTGGTGGAGAGCTGCACGTCGCCTTGCCCTATTCGATGGTCGAGCCGATTCGGCACATTCTCGATTCACGCGAGAAGGGTGGACTGGCCGGCCACGATGCGCGCTGTAGCGGAGCGCTGCGTCACGAGATGGAGTGCGCGAAGGTTGAACTATCCAGCACCTTGACCCGCGTCGATCTGACTTTAAAGGAATTGCTCGATTGCCAACCCGGTTGCGTGATCCCGTTCGAAATGCCGGAAACGGTGGTGGCCAGGGTCGACGAAATCCCGGTTTTTCGGGGCCGTCTGGGCACTTCCGGCGGAAGTCTTGCGCTCAAGGTGGAAGAAATGATCAAGCACACGGCCTTGCCGGTCGTGGCCGATAGTGGTGGGGAACTGCGATGACTGAGGACACCGAACAGGCCGAGGTCGGTCAGGGCGCTGACGCCGATTGGGCGGGCGCTATGGCCGAACAAGCCGGGGCCGAACAAGCCGGGGCCGAACAAGTCGGGGCCGACCAAGTCGGGGCAGAACAAGTCGGGGCCGAGCAGGGCGTCGGCGTGGATGGGGCCGAAGCGCGGGTGGAACAAGCGGAAACAGCCCCGATTCCCGAGTCCGCGCCGGGGATCGCCGGTGACACGGAATTGCCGCCCGATGGCCTTGCGGCGGAAGCGGAGACGCTTGCGCAAGCCCCGTTCGTGACTCCCGACGACGCCGCACCCGCGTCGTTCGAGGCGCTTGGGGACGGTGCGACATCGCATACGGCGGGTGTGAATCTCGATTCGGTGATCGAGATCCCGGTCACGCTGCAGGTCGAGATCGGACATGCACGGATCAGCATCAAGGAACTGTTGCAGCTCAATCAGGGCTCGGTGGTTGAACTCGACCGCTTGGCGGGCGATCCACTTGACGTCCTGGTCAACGGCACCCTGGTGGCTCACGGTGAAGTGGTGGTGGTGAACGAAAAATTCGGCATTCGGCTCACCGACGTAATCAGTGCCCGCGAGCGGGTCACCAAGCTCGGCTGAGAAACCCGGATGAACGCCGTCACCCGCAAGTCATCATCGCGCATTCCTACTGTCGTCGTGGCCGCACTGGTCGGGCTCGCGTGGCTGGCCGCGGCCTCGGCGGCGGTGGCCGCACCGCAGCGCGCGCAAATCTTGCCGTTGAACGCCGAGCGGTTGCTCGAAATGGTACTCGGGCTGGGTGTGGTTTTGGCACTGATCGTGCTCGCGGCGTGGGTGATGCGGCGGGTGCTGCGAATCCAACCGAGCGTGAACGGCCGGATGCGGATCCTCGGCGCCCTGTCGCTGGGCGCGCGCGAGCGCATCGTGCTGCTCCAGGTCGGCGGTAGCCAACTGGTGGTCGGTGTCGCGCCGGGCCGGATCCAGACCCTCCACCTGCTCGACGAGCCGTTACCGGTGACGCCCGAGGAGGCGGAGCAAACCGTTTCCTTCCAGCGCCAGGTGCGTGCGGCGCTGCGCGGGTTTCGCGGCGGGGCGCAGCAACCGTGATCAGGTGCCTGCTGTTGCTCGGATTGTTGTTGGCGTCGCCTTTGGTGACGGCTGCCTCCGGGCTTACCGCGTTCAACGTCGTGACCGGTCCGAACGGCGTCCAGACCTACAGTCTGTCGATTCAGATCCTGGCGCTGATGACCGGCCTGACCCTGTTGCCCGCCGCGCTGATCATGATGACCGCCTTCACCCGCATCATCGTGGTCCTGGCGATCCTGCGCCAAGCGCTGGGGACCGGGCAAACACCGTCGAGCCAGGTCATGCTCGGGCTCGCGCTGTTTCTCACCGTATTCGTGATGGCGCCGGTTTTTACCCAGATAAACAGTCAGGCGATTCAGCCCTTTGCAGAGCAGAAGATCAGCCTGCGCGAGGCGCTCGATCGCGGTGCCGGGCCGCTGCGCCAGTTCATGCTCGGCCATACTCGCGAGTCGGATCTGCTGCTGTTCGAGAACATCGCCGGGAGCAAGCCTGCCGCGGGCCCCGACAACGTGCCGTTGACGCTCCTGATGCCGGCCTTTCTCACCAGTGAGCTGAAGACCGCGTTTCAGATCGGGTTTCTGATTTTCATTCCGTTCCTGATCATCGATCTGGTGGTGGCGAGCGTGCTGATGTCGATGGGTATGCTGATGCTTTCACCGTTGATCATCTCTTTCCCGTTCAAGCTGATGCTGTTCGTGCTGGTCGATGGCTGGGCGTTGATTGCCGGGACCCTGGCGTCGAGCTTTGCGGTGTGAATTGTTACTGACGACTGCGACAGGAGCCTTACGCATGTCACCCGAAACCGTACTCAGCACCGGTCAACAGGCCCTGCAGATAATCATCGCGCTGACCCTGGTGATGCTCGTTCCGGCGCTGCTCACGGGCTTGTTGGTGAGCATGTTTCAGGCCGCCACGCAAATCAACGAACAGACCTTGAGCTTCATCCCGAAGTTGCTGGTGACCTTTATAACGCTGCTGTTCGCCGGCCCGTGGATGCTGTCGTTGATCACCGACTTCACCAGTCGCTTGATGCATGACATCCCCTATCTGATCGGCTAGTCGGGGCGCTCGAACAGGATGCCGGTGCCGGGCCCGATGACGTTTCAGCTCGCTGACCTCAGCCAACTGGTCACCGAATGGATGTGGCCGTTTGCACGCATCGCCGCGTTGGTGGCGGCGGCGCCGGTTATCGGCACCCGCTCGGTGCCGGCACGCGTGAAGTTGGCGCTCACGGTGGCGCTGACGGCGGCGCTTGCGCCGCTGGCGCCATCGATGCCGGCGGTCGACCCACTCTCGGTGGCCGGGTTCCTGATCACCGCGCAACAGGTGCTTACCGGTTTGGCCATGGGTTTCGCCGCGCGTCTGGTGATGGTGGTGCTCGAGATCGCCGGCCAGCAGATCGCGCAGCTCATGGGCTTGGGATTCGCCTCCCTGTCCGATCCCCAGAGCGGCGTCCAAACCCCGATGATCAGTCAGTTCTACGTATTGCTCGCGACCCTGGTGTTTCTCGGTCTCGATGGTCATCTGCTGGTGTTCCGGATCCTCGCGCAAAGCTTTACCACCCTGCCGGTCGGAGTCGACGGCGTGAGCGGCGCCAGCTTGTGGATCCTCGCCGGTCAGGCGGGGTGGGTGTTCAGCGCCGGTTTGTTGCTGGCGCTGCCGGCGATCGCCGCAATGCTTACGGTCAACCTGGCGTTCGGCGTGATGGCGCGGAGTGCGCCGCAACTCAACATTTTCGTGATCGGATTTCCGATCAGCATGCTGTTCGGCCTGTTCGTGATGTTTTTCACCTTGCCGACGATGCTCGATCAGCTTGAGCCGCTGTTCACCCGCGCTCTCGAACTCGCGGCGCGCATGGCGCAGCCAGGCCCATGAAATGGCGAGACATCGACGTTGTGGTCGTTCACGTTGGCACGAACGACGGCGGCCCGGATGAGCGCACGGCGTGTTCCCGGTTTGGCGTTGTGATCGGCCCGCGGTACCGGCCGGTAGCGCCGCGCTCACGCCGGCCTGACTTCGAACCTCGAACCGATCGATCCGAGTAGCCATGGCCGACTAACCGGAAAGCGCCCAGGAACGTACCGAGGAGGCTACTCCCAAGCGGCGCGAGGACGCACGCCAGCGCGGGCAGGTGCCGCGGTCACGCGAACTCGGAACATCCGCCGGGTTACTCGCCGCCGGCGCCGGGTTCGCGGTGCTCGGCGAAAAGATGTTCAACGATCTGGGCGCGATCATGCACGCCAGTCTTGCCGGCGCCGGCCGCGTCGGAGTCGGTGATGGCGTTGCACTGGATCGCGCGCTGCTCGACGGTTTCGGTGCGGCGCTGTGGACACTGACGCCGTTTTTCATCCTCACCGTGGTGGTCGCGATCCTTGCACCGCTGGCGTTGGGCGGCTGGTCGTTTAGCGCGTCGCCGCTTGCCTTCAAAACCGAGCGCCTGGATCCGATAAAAGGGTTGGGGCGGATCTTTTCGGCCAAGGGGTTGATGGAACTGCTCAAGTCGCTGGCGAAATTTCTGCTGATTACGAGTGTCGCCGTGTTGCTGCTGTGGCAAGGGCGTGATCAGATTATCGGTCTCGCGGGCCAATCCCTGGATGTGGGGCTAGCGCATGCGGCCGATCAGGTCACTTCGGCCTTCATCCTGCTCGCGGCTGCGACTCTATTGATCGCGGCGGTCGACATACCCTTTCAGCTCTGGAGCAGCGCTCGCGATCTGCGCATGACCCGCCAGGAAATCAAGGACGAACTCAAACACACCGAAGGTCGGCCCGAGGTCAAAGGCCGGATCCGTGAACTGCAGCGCGAAGTCGCCAATCGACGCATGATGGAGGAAGTTCCGAAGGCCGATGTGATCGTGACCAATCCGGCGCACTTCGCGGTCGCGCTGCGTTACGCGGCGCCCGAAATGCGTGCGCCGCGCGTGGTCGCCAAGGGCGAAGGACACGTGGCGGCGCGGATCAAGGAGTTGGGCCGCGAGCATGGGGTGGCGGTACTCGACTCCCCGGCCCTGGCGCGTGCCGTGTACTTCAGCACCCGCCTTGGACAGGAGATCCCGGTGGGCCTGTATCAGGCGGTTGCGCAGGTGCTGGCCTGGGCCTACCGGCTGCGCGAGGCGAGCGCGGGCGCAGCGCCACCGCCTGCTCCCGATGCGCTCGACGTACCGCCGGAACTGCGGGTCGACGCCGAGCAGGCGCGGCGCGGCGCGTCCAGGCGCGGGGTGGCGGGGCAATGAACCGAACGTTCCTGACTCACGCGCGGCGTATCGCGACCACCGGGGTGGGCGCGCCGCTGCTGTTGATGATTGCTTTGGCGATGATGGTCGTTCCGCTGCCGCCGCTGATGCTGGATGCGCTGTTTACCTTCAATATCTCGCTTTCCCTGGTGGTGCTGATGGCGGCGATTTACAGCCGCCGGCCACTGGACTTCGGCGCCTTTCCGAGTGTGCTGCTGGTCGCCACCCTGTTACGCCTCGCGCTCAACGTCGCGTCCACCCGGGTGGTGCTGCTCAACGGTCATACCGGCGGCGCCGCGGCGGGTCACGTGATCGAGGCCTTCGGCTCTTTCGTGATCGGCGGTAACTACGCGGTCGGCCTGGTGGTATTCGCGATCCTGGTGATCATCAACTTCGTGGTCGTCACCAAGGGCGCGGGACGCATTTCGGAAGTCAGCGCACGCTTCACCCTGGACGCGATGCCCGGCAAGCAGATGGCGATCGACGCCGATCTCAACGCCGGCCTGATCACTCAGGACGAGGCGCGGACGCGGCGCGCCGAGGTCGCCGGCGAGGCGGATTTCTACGGTGCCATGGATGGCGCCGGCAAGTTCGTCCGCGGCGATGCGATCGCCGGGATCCTGATCCTGTTCATCAACATCATCGGTGGGCTGGCGATCGGGATGGCGCAGCACGGCCTGGCCTTCGGCGATGCGTTGCAGGTCTACGCCTTGCTGACGATCGGCGACGGTCTGGTCGCCCAAATCCCGTCGTTGCTATTGTCCACCGCCGCCGCGCTGATGGTGACGCGGGTATCGAGTGAGGAAGAATTCGGGCATCAGATCCTCGGGCAACTCTTTTCCAACCCACGCACCCTGTGGGTCACCTGCGGCGTGGTCGGAATCATCGGCCTGATTCCGGGGATGCCGAATCTGGCCTTCTTGACCTTGGCGGTGATCGCGGGCGGCGGCGCGCGGCTGGTCGAACGGCGCGCCAAGCTGGCTCGCGAAGAACGACAAGCCGCGGTCCCCGAGGTCGCGCCGGCGGCCGAAACCCGGGAGTTGAGCTGGGACGATGTCGAACCGGTCGATCCGCTTGGCCTGGAGGTCGGGTATCGTTTGATTCCGCTGGTCGACAAGTCGCAGGGCGGTGAGCTGATGGGCCGCATCAAGGGGGTGCGCAAGAAGGTTTCCAAAGAACTCGGATTCCTCATTCCGGCGGTCCACATTCGCGACAATCTGGAACTTGCTCCGACCGGTTATCACCTCAGCGTGATGGGCGTAACCGTCGGTGAATCCGAGGTCTATCCGGAGCGCGAATTGGCAATCAATCCGGGCGAAGTCTACGGCGAACTGCCAGGCGAAGCGGTCAAGGATCCGGTTTTCGGGCTCGAGGCGTTGTGGATCGACCCGGTCGAGCGCGACCAAGCCCAGAGTGCCGGTTACACGGTGGTCGACGCGAGTACCGTCATCGCTACTCACATCAGCCAGATCCTGACCGACAACGCGCATCTGTTGTTGGGCTACCAGGAGGCTCAACAGTTACTTGACCGTCTCGCGCAATCCTATCCAAAGCTGGTCGAGAACCTGGTGCCGAAGGTGTTGCCGCTCGGGGTGATGGTGAAGGTACTGCGGAACTTGTTGCGCGAGCGGGTACCGTTACGCGATTTACGCACGATCGTCGAAACGCTGTCGGAGCACGGGGTAAAGAGTCAAGATGCTGACGCACTAACCGCCGTAGTGCGTCGAGGGCTTGGTCGGTTTATTACTCAAAATATCAAAGGATTACAGGATGAACTTCCTGTGATATCTCTGGATCCGACATTGGATCAGATATTGCATCAGGCAGTGCAATCTAACGGAGATGTGCCAGTGATCGAACCCGGACTAGCCGATTCGCTACAGCAGCAGGTGGCGCACGCCGCGCGACGCCAAGAGCTTGTCGGCGAACCGGCGGTGCTGCTGGTGTCGGACACGCTGAGGGGCCTGCTGGCGAGTTTCTTCCGCCACAGCGTACCCGGTCTGCACGTGCTGGCGTTCGGCGAGTTGCCGGACAATCGCCAAATTCGAATCGTGGCGACCGCTGGCCGCCAGGGCGAATTGGCCGCCGTGGCTTCTTCGTAGGGCTGCTTTGTGTTGGTGGTGCGGTGGCCACGGAAAGTGAACGTCGTCCAGGGGTGACGCGATGAGAATAAAACGCTACCAGGCATCCGACATGCGCGACGCCCTGCGGCGAGTCCGTATCGATCTCGGTCCGGACGCGGTGATACTCGGCAATGAGCGTATCGCAGGCGGCATCGAGGTGACCGCGGCGATCGATGAGTCGGCGCCCTCTCACCTTCCGGCGGGCGCCCGCTCCCAAGTGCCGGGCGCCGGCGCCGCCGACTTCAACGCGCTGCTCGCCGGTGAGGCGCCACGTCTTGCCCGACGCGACCCGGCCCGGGCGAAGCGCGCCGCGGTACCCGGGCAGGCTGATGAAAAACTGAGCCTAGCGGCCGTGAGCGAAGAACTGCGGGTGCTGCGCGGGCTGCTGGAGCGACAGTTGTCCAGTCTCACCTGGCAGGACATGGAGCGCCGCAGTCCGATCCGCGAAGGGGTGTTGAAACGACTACTGGACATCGGACTGACCCGCTCCCTGGCCAACGGCGTCGCGGCGTCCGTGACCGAGATCGATGAACCGGTGGCCGCCTGGCGCCGCGCGGTGTCGGAATTGAGCGGCCGGGTGCGAGTGGTCGAGGATGACATACTCACGGATGGCGGCGTGGTCGCGTTACTCGGCGCGACCGGCGTCGGCAAGACCACCACGGTAGCCAAACTGGCGGCCCGCTTCGCGCTCCGCCACGGCCCCGAGCAGGTCGCCTTGCTGACCACCGACAGCTACCGAATCGGCGCCCAGGCCCAGCTTCGCACTTTCGGGCGGATCATCGGCATCCCGGTCACCGTGATTGAAGACGAGGCGGCACTCAAGGACGCCATCGCGCGCAACTATGACCGTCGCCTGGTGCTGATTGACACCACCGGTATGAGTCAGCGCGATCGCGCCTTCGGCAGCAGGTGCGATTGATCGGCCGTGGTTCACCGCTGGTGCGCAACTATCTGGTGTTATCCGCGACCGCACAATTGCAAGGGCTACAGGAGGCGCTCCATGCGTTCACCGATGCGCGCCCGGACGGTTGCATCGTCACCAAGCTCGACGAGAGCGCTTCGCTGGGTGCGGTGCTTTCGTTGCTCGCCGAGGGTGGGGTGCCGCTCGCCTACGTGAACACCGGGCAGCGGGTGCCGGAGGATATCCACCGCGCGCATGTGGGGCAACTCGTGAATCGGGCGCTGGCGCTCGGTACCGCCCGGAACGAGACGACGCTGGTCGGAGGCGCCGGTGCACATTGTTAGCGCGGTAGCCGATCAAGCCGAGGGTCTGCGCCGCGTCGCCGGCAGGCGCTCGGTGCGGGTGATGGCGGTGACCAGCGGCAAGGGCGGCGTCGGTAAGACCAACGTATCGGTGAACCTCGCGATCGCGCTTGCCAAGCAGGGCGACGACGTAATGTTGCTCTACGCCGATCTGGGCTTGGGAAACGCCGACGTATTGCTCGGGTTGCAGCCGCGTCTGAACCTCTCGCATGTGCTCGACGGAGAATGCGCACTCGACGACATCATCGTCCAGGGTCCGGCGGGTCTGCGCCTGATTCCGGCGTCCTCCGGCGTGCGACGCATGACCAACCTCAATTCGCTGGAGCACGCCGGCGTGATCCGTGCGTTCAGCGAACTCGCGGTGCCGCTGGATACCTTGATCGTGGATACCGCAGCCGGTACCTCGGATACGGTCACGAGCTTTGTCAACGCCTGTCAGGAAATCATTGTCGTGGTTTGTGACGAACCGGCCTCGCTCACCGATGCCTACGCACTGATCAAGGTACTCAGCCGGGATTTCGATCGGCCCCGTTTCAGGATCCTCGTCAACATGGCACGCAGCGCGGCCGAGGGCCGCGACCTGTACCTCAAGCTGGCGCGCGTCACCGACCGTTTCCTGTCGGTGGGGCTCGATTTTCTCGGCGTCATTCCATTTGACGATTCGGTACACCGCGCGGTGCAACAACAGCGCGCGGTCGTGCAACTTTTTCCGCGCAGCAAGGTGGCGCTCGCGTTTCGCAAGCTCGCCACCGCGACCGGGCGTTGGCCGCGCCCGGACGAGGCCCGCGGGCAGCTCGAGTTCTTTATCGAGCGCCTCGTTCAGCCGCTGCCGAGTGCCGTGGAGACAGCGTTATTACCGGAGTCGTTGCCTATGCTCAGAGTCGAAGCGCGCCGCCTGATCAGGCGACGCTGGTGGAGCAACATGCCTCGCTCGTCAAGCGCATCGCCTATCATCTGATGAGTCGCCTGCCGTCCTGCGTACAGGTCGACGACCTCATCCAGGCGGGGATGATCGGCTTGCTCGAGGCGTCGCGAAACTATGACGCGACCCAGGGCGCGAGCTTCGAGACCTATGCCGGTATTCGTATTCGTGGCGCGATGCTCGACGAGATCCGTCGCGGTGACTGGGCGCCGCGCTCGTTGCATCGCAAGATGCGCGAAGTGGCCGGTGCAATTCGCGAGATCGAGGCCGATGCGGCGCGCGACGCGCGCGACGTCGAAGTCGCCGAGCGCCTCGGGATTTCGATCGACGCCTATCATCAGATCCTCAAGGACGCGACCGGACACAAGGTCTTCAGTTTCGAGGACCTGACCGCCGGCGGTGAATCCCTGAGTGAGGGGATGAGCGGCGCGATTCCGGGGCCGATGGCCGAGGTGGAGAAGGCGGAATTCAAGCGGGAACTGGCCCACGCGATCTCGGGCCTGCCCGAGCGCGAGCAACTGGTGATGTCGCTCTACTACGACGAAGAGCTTAATCTGCGCGAGATCGGCGAAGTGCTCAACGTCAGTGAATCCCGGGTCTGCCAGATCCACGGCCAAGCGCTGCTGCGCCTCAAGGCGCGCATGAACGAGTAGCGCGAGGCCTGATTCCCGCCAACCGCCATCACTGTCGTGGGGACATGATGCCTCATCGTGTCCTCCTCGAAGACGGGCGACAGCAGCGCATTTCAATCATGACGTCTCCCAAGGCTCGGGCTGCTGGCGCTTGGCCTAGGGAGGCACTTCCCAAGGCCCGGACTGCTGGCCAACCGCCATCACTGTCGCGGGGACATGATGCCTCATCGTGTCACCCTCGAAGACGGGCGACAGCAGCTCATTTCAATTATGACGCCTCCCAAGGCTCGGACTGCTGGCGCTTGGCCTCGATGGGGACACTTTGAGGCAAAATGTCCCCGCGCCGTCACTCTGTCAACGCAAAACAGAGATGCCCCTTTTTCGGCTGATGTTGTCATGGTCGCGAGTTAGGGGCCTGAGCGGCTCAGAGTAAACGTTTCTGCTCGACATTGGCCGGCCGGTGATCGAGTAGTTTCCTTGGCCGCCCCATCTTGGCCGGCCTGATCTTTCGCCCGGGGAGCGCTTCCACCGTGCCTTGAACCGGTTACTTTTCCCCGTGTTGTCGTTCGTTGCGTCATCCTCAAGCGAACTCCGGCGAGATCAGCTTCA
>Ga0114931_10004292_pt1 | contig 17796 bp, 15 predicted proteins | sample 2SBtaG_FD_89579 | JGI IMG/M metagenome (GOLD analysis project Ga0114931, IMG submission 89579) | Deep subsurface microbial communities from Kolumbo volcano to uncover new lineages of life (NeLLi) - 2SBTROV14_V59a metaG | ecosystem: Environmental > Aquatic > Marine > Volcanic | place: Kolumbo...
CGACAGCCGGCCAAACTGACGGCCCTGGATTGCGAGAATCGAGGCGGCGAATACACCCGTTACCAGGAAGCCAACACCGCTTCAGCTTTAAAAGTCTGGCTGGGTGCGGCCAAAAACGGCGATAAGATCGCCCAGACCTACGTGGGTGAAATCTATGAAAAAGGTCGCGGCATCCAACCCGACTATAAAACTGCCGCTCATTGGTATGCATTAGCCGCGAAACAAGGTTATGCGCGCGCCAAACTAAACCTGGGCTATTTATATGAAAAAGGGCTTGGTGTCGCCAAAAATGTCAAACAGGCTCTGGCATTATATCGTGAAGCATCCGGACTGGCCGACACGGATATTGCCTATGTGGCCGATGTAGACAGCGTGCAGGCCTCGCAAAGCGGCAATAATCTGTTAGCTAATTTAAAGCGGGAGCTGGAATCGGAACGCTCAAAAGTCAAGGCACTGCGGCAATCGGTCATCGACCAGGAAATGGCGCTATCGCATCAACAAAAACGTTTAGACAATCAACAGGCCGCCATGCGCAGGCAGCAGCAATTGCTGGCGGCCGAGCAACGTAAGTCCCATGCCGACAAACGCAAAATCAATAAATTAAGGCAAACCATTGCCCAGCATAAAAAAAACCTGCAGCAACAACAGGCACAAACGGCCAGCCTGCAAAAGAAACTGGACCAATACAAGACCGAACTGGCCAGTTTGGAGGACGATAACTTGAAAGTCGCCGTCGCCGGCCCCTCCATTGAGCTGATCAACCCACCGCTGATGTCCATTCGCGGAATCCAGAAAGTACCGGTGGATCCAAAATTCAAGACCCGTGAAATCATCGGCCAGGTATCCGCTCCGGCCGGTGTCACCCGGCTGACGATCAATAACCAGTCTATACGACCCAACGCCAAGGGCATCTTCAAATACCTGGCGCAGATTCGCCATGACAAAGAAAACATGCGTATTATGGCCACCGACCGGCAGGGTAAACGGGCAGAGCTGGAATTTACTTTTATTCACGGTAACGCGGAAATAATCAGTAAGCCACGTCCGCAAGTGGTCAAGGCCAGCAAAGGGTTTGGCCAGTTTTATGCGTTAGTCATTGGCAATAACCAATACGCCAATTTTCCACGATTGAATACCGCGGCAAGCGATGCCAAAGAAGTGGGGAGGATCCTCAGTACTCGTTACCGTTTCCATACCACCACACTGATCGATGCGAGCCGCTACCGTATGCTGTTCACCCTCAATCGACTCAGCAAAAAACTTCAGCATAACGATAACCTGCTGGTCTATTACGCCGGCCACGGTGACTTGGACAAGCAAAACGGTTATTGGCTGCCGGTCGACGCCAAACGCAACGACAAGCACAGTTGGATATCCAACAAAGCCATAACCGACCTGCTCAACGCCATGGACGTTAAACGGGTGTTGGTGGTAGCCGACTCCTGTTACGCCGGTACGCTCACGCGATCGGCCATCGCGCAACTCGACACCTCCAGCACAAACCGGCTGTCAGTACTGCGCAAACTGTCACAATCCCGTGCCCGTACTGCATTGGTTTCCGGCGGATTGAAACCGGTGCTCGACGCGGGCGCCGGCAATCATTCCGTATTTGCCAATGCCTTTATCAACGTACTAAAACGCAATACCGGTATTCTGGAAGGACAACGGTTACACCGTCAGATTCAAGCCCGCATGTTCATTTCCGATGTTGCGAATCATTCCGGCCAGGTGCCGGAATACGCGCCGATTCAACATGCCGGGCATGAATCCGGGGAATTTTTTCTGTTTCCCACCGGTAGCGGCGCAAGCGCTATGCTGATGTTATTGTTGGACAAGGCGAATCATGGATAAATGGCGTGCTGGTTGGGTTGTAGGTTTACTGTGTTTGTTATTGCTATGGGGATGTAACACAACGCCGGCGTTAAAAATTTATGATCAGGCCAAAGCTCTCGGGCTAAGTAACAGTGTCGTGCTCGGCACTCATTTCAGCCATGTGATTTTTTTTCATCGCATGAACTTTATTCACGCATCCGACAGCGTACATATCTATATCGAGGGCGACGGAAAACCATTTATCGGCACTACCCGGGTTGCCGCGGATCCTACCCCGGGCAATCCGCTGGCCTTACGCTTGATGAGCCGGGACAACCGGCCTTCGGTCTATATCGGCAGGCCGTGTTATTTTGGATTTGCCACCACCCCGCCCTGCTCGCCAAAGTACTGGACCACCCATCGTTATGCGCCGGAAGTGATCGACAGTATGGAAGCGGCCATTCGTGGTTTTCTCGGCGCCCATCGAAGCAAGCATTTGGTATTTATCGGTTACAGCGGTGGAGCGCCGTTGGCCATGTTACTGGCACCGCATTTTCACCAAACCAAGGCGGTGGTAACCATCGGCGGCGATATCGACACCACGGCCTGGACAGACCACCATCGATATACACCTCTCAGCGGTTCCATCAATCCGGCCCATGCCCAGCCGCTGAACCGGCGAATTTTTCAGTTGCATCTGGCCGGGGAAAAGGACAAAGTGGTTCCACCGGAAATCATTCAACCCGAAGCCCAGCGGCAAACGGGCGGCAATGTTACCGTGTACGACAATTTCAATCATGTGTGCTGCTGGGAGAGGGTTTGGCCTGATATCCTGCATCGCTACGGATTTTCATATATTCAAGGAGGCCGTTGAATTTGCGCATACTAGCATGGATAGTATTCCTCAGCGTAAGCATTTCGGCGCAAGCCGGCTGCGATGACGAAGCGACTCGACGGGTCAACTGGGCGGGTTGTGATAAAAGCGGCGCCAAGCTGCAGGACGCAAACCTTTTTGAAGCTATCCTGGTTCGAGCAAAGTTTATTAAAGCCGACTTCAGCGGCGCCAACCTGTCCGACGCGGATTTGGGATTTGCCGACCTTAGCCATGCCGTTTTGGCTAAAACGCGCATGAAAAAAGCCCGCTTAGTCAGTGCGACACTCACTGAAGCCCGGCTGAATGAAGCCGATTTGCGTAACACACGCATTGAACGGGGTATACTGAAAAAATGCATCGTGACCCATGCTCGTTTAAATCAAAGCCATCTGGATGAAAGCGATTTAAGTGGGGCTGATTTTTCCGACAGCATTCTAGACGGCGCAACCCTTAACAACGCCACAATGAACCAAACGAAAATGACAAAGGCTGACCTCAGCAACACGGAAATGCGGGAGATTATCGCCGAGCATGCAGACTTTCGTGGTGCCAAGTTGTATCGGGCGCGCCTGGAAGGGGCTCAACTCCTTGGCGCCGACTTTACCAATGCTGACCTGACTCGGGCCAATCTGGCCAATGCAGATGTCACCGACGCCAAATTTGAGGGTGCCGATCTTTCCTATACCATTTGGCCCGACCGGCGGCGTTGCCGATCAGGATCGATTGGAAAATGTGAGTGATGCGCTTTTCTGCTGCTTGCAATGCGTCCCAGCATGGACTCCCCGCGGGCTCATCCTACCGTCAAGAACGCCTTCGTCACCCCTACGGCCTTGGTATTTCGAGATGATATTTAATTAAGACCGTAACGCTTGCCTGCATCAATAGGTAACCGTGTAAGCGCGCGCAGCCTGAAAACGGAGCTATTCAGCCGAAAGAAGCGGTCAGGCCACTAACTGACGGGCCATGGTATTTAGTCCATCACAACCGTCCAGCACATCATTCATTACATCCACGCAAGCCGATTCGCTAATTCCCAGTAGATTCAGGGAAGCCTGAGGTAATTCGGCATCACCTTGCGCGCCAATTCCCATACCACCCACCAGCCTGTCAACAACCAAAATCAATTGAACATAGGAAGCATACTGACCGACATAGTTTTCGTCATGATGGCTTTTGACAACGGCCAATACTTCAGGTGGTAACTCCCATGATTCCAGCAACCACAAACCCAGTTCACCGTGATGCACGCCCAGGCTACGATTTTCCAACTCGATAATGTCTGCTTGTGGATCCGATTCAACTAATTTATTAAGCAAAAAATAGGCCTTACTGAAGGAATGTCCCAACACGAGATAACCAAAATTGTGCAACAGTCCACATAGATAGGAAAGTCCAGGCTTAATCCGCTTCTCCAACGGCATAATCTTGCACAATGCCTGGGCGAGCGCGGCGGTATAGGTGGCGTTACGCCAATATTGCGCCAAACCCAACGAACCTTGTTTTGGAATACGAAAAGGTTTGGCTGTCGCGATGCCTAAAGCCAAATTCATCACATTGTCAAATCCGAGCACCCTTGCAATGGCGTCGTGCACTGTAAAAACACTACCGCGATAGTTAAAAAACGGTGAATTGGCGTAACGCACCACTTGCGCCGCCAAACTGGCGTCCAGTTCCACAACTTCCGCCAAATCTTTAACGCGAGCATCGGTTCTGTGACTTAGTGCCAGGATGTGCTGTGCTGTTTGCGGTAACGGCGGTAACTCCTCAATGGCCTCGATTTGCCGTCGAATATCCATAACCGGCTGGTGTTCAATATCGCGGTCTTTTTCATTGCTCACCTCCACTTGATGGGCAAAACTACCGCCGTGCCAGGCCCGACTGGTCACCGCCTCGTAGTCATCGGTTCGCATGCGAATCAGGTGTGTATCATCACCCATTGGGAACAGTATGGTATCCGAATCCACCACACTTTGATCAATCAATGTCCGGAGACTGAATACATCACCAAGTGGCGGCAATAACGCGGTAAAACAATCACCAAAGATTTCTTGTAATCCCTGTTCCGACACCCGAATAAAGTGCCGCTTAAATACTTGTTTTAACGTATTGAAATCGATTACGTAGGTGGCCGGTAACACAGCAAGAACAAGGCCAAAGCGGTCCTGTAGCAAAATGGTTTGGGCGCAGTTTTTGGGGTCGACTCGCAGGTGGTGTGCCGCTTGAATTGGGGAGCTGAACGGTGCGGTGTTAATCACATCAAACTTAACTTTTTGTGACTTAAGAAACTGCACGACTTTTTGTTCAAGACTCATTCGTTCACTCCGTGTGTTTGCCAACCAACGGGGTTGGTAGATAAAAAATCGGTATACCTAAGAGAAACTTTAGATCGGCCCTGTTGAAGGCGATCACATATTACCGAAATAAACACATTATCTATAAGGTTAATCCTTCATTTCTTTGAATAACGGCTTGGGTTTGCAACGCCACATTTTAATTCCCACAAAACCATACTTGCCTTTCACCTGAGCCATAGCCGAACATACGCCGTTGCCATGGTTTTTTACCGCCGACAGCTCGTTGTAGGCACGGCTATCCGGTAACGGTGCATTGGAGTCAAATTTTCCTTCGCTGATGCTTCCCTGTAAGAACCGGTCTTGCATGCGCTCACCGAATTTACGCTGCAGGTCTGACTGTTGTTTGATATCTTTTTGTAAAAACGCCAGGCTGTTAACGATCAACCGGCTTGCTTCGCGGAGCGCCGGTTTGGCTGGTGACGGTTTTTCCCCACCGACAATGCCGATGGGCTGTGTTTTTAATGTTGGCAGCGGCGGTTTGTTCGGGCGTACTTGCTTGATGGGCTGTTGTTGTGGGGCTTTGCCGGTGTGGCGGGCAATGATCGGTTCAGCGGCTTGTTTTAACGGCACAAACCTCACCGATACACCGATCGCATTGTCCGGCGGTGGTAAGTAATGTTGATCGTCCATCGGCCACGGTGACAATGCCACAAAAACGTGCAGCATGACAGAAACGACAACAAAGGGATACCCATGCCTCACGACCTACATCCTGACTGTTTAGGACCATTATAGATTTCTAACCCAATCGATAGGTGTAATAATGTGTTACGGTCGCCGCGTTGAATTGACTACGGTAATTGGCGACGACCGATGGTCAGCCATGGCGTGATGGCTCCGTTTCCCGGTACAGGGAAACGGTTGCTAATCTCCACGTTTGTCATAATAGGCACATGCTGTATCAAACGACACCGATGAGCGTGGCGCGGCTATTGGGTATTTTCATTGGTGCGCCTCGCCCTGTGCGAGCCCCGCCCCATGCTCCACAGCTTTTTTGGCAACAGCTTGGAAACCTTTGGTAACCTGGGACATGGGTTCGGCCATTTGCGGGCCGCGGACCGGAAACTGGCCGGGCGCAGCCCGTATGTATTAAGGCAGAATAATTTTTCTATCGGTCATTTCCAACAACAGTTCATTGAGCTTCTTTACAAACCCTGCCGGATCATCCAATTGCCCGCCGCCGCTTAACACCGCCTGATCAAACAAGACTTCCACCCAGTCACGAAACCGGGTTTCGTCCTGCTCGCCTTCGATTTTTTCAACAATGGGGTGCTGAAGATTGATTTCCAAAATAGGTTTGCTGTCGGGTACCGCCTGACCGGCTTCTTTAAGCATTTTTTCCAACTGCAGGCTGATATCCTGGTTGTCCGCGATCAGGCAGGCCGGCGACGATGTCAGGCGGGCACTGACTTTAACGTCCTTGACTTTGCTTTGCAGGTTGGTCTTAAGTTTTTCCAGCAGGTCTTTATGCTTGTCACTGCTGCGCTTAATTTCGTCCTGTTGCTTTTCGTCTACCAGTTTTTCGACATCCAGGTCACCTTTGGTGATGGACTTCAACTGCTTACCGTCATACTCGGTCAGATAGGTCACCATCCATTCATCAACCCGGTCGGTCAACACCAACACTTCAACACCTTTGTCCGTCAGCAATTCCAGATGAGGGCTGTTTGAGGCGGCGGTATAATTATCACCGGTGATAAAATAGATGGGCTCCTGATCCGGTTTCATACGGCTTATGTAATCATCCAGGCTTACAGTGGTATGACCCTCCCGGTCATGGGTGGAGGCGAAACGCAGCAATTTGGCAATTTTCTCCTTGTTGGTATGATCCTCAATCACACCCTCCTTGAGCACCGAGCCAAACTCATTCCAGAAAGTCTTATAGGTCTCGGCATCCTTGTCCGCGGTGGACTGCAATTGATCCAATATTTTTTTTACCGATCCCGCCCGAATGGTATCAATCATTTTATTATTCTGCAGAATTTCTCGGGACACGTTTAGCGGCAGGTCGCTTGAATCAATCACGCCACGCACGAAGCGCAGATATTTAGGCATAAGTTTTTCCGCGTCGTCCATGATAAAGACGCGTTTAACATACAGTTTGACGCCATGCTGGTGTTCACGATCCCAAAGATCGAACGGCGCCCGGCTGGGAATATACAGCAGCAATATGTATTCCTGGGTACCTTCCACGCGGCTGTGCAGATGCAGCAACGGATCGGTAAAGTCATGAGCGACGTGCTTATAAAACTCTTTATACTCTTCCTCGGAAATATCGTTCTTGGAACGCACCCACAATGCGGTGGCTTTATTAACGACTTCCGCTTCGGGTTCCGCCTTTGCGGACTCATCGGCACCGGCTTCGGCACCGGCACCGGCTTCGGCTTGGTCCGATGGCCGTTTCTTCATGATGATCGGAACCGGAACATGGTCGGAATATTTGTGAATGATACTGCGCAGGCGATAGTCTTCCAAGAATTCGTCTTCACCCTCGCGTAGATGCAATATGACCTGGGTACCCCGGTCCGGCTTGGCTACATACTCGACATCAAATTGACCATCCCCTTTGGAATGCCAACGCACACCGTTGTCGACGGCTTCTCCGGCCCGCCGCGTCAACAGGGTAACCGCATCCGCAACGATAAATGACGAATAAAATCCCACGCCGAATTGTCCGATAAGGTTTGCATCCTTACTTTGGTCGCCGGACAAGTTTTGTAAAAATTCCTTGGTACCTGACTTGGCAATTGTGCCAATATGGGAAACAACGTCTTCCCGGGTCATACCAATACCGTTATCGCTGACAATGACAGTGCGATTGTCTTTATCGAAGTCGACTCGAATCTTTAAATCGCCGTCGTTTTCGTACAAACCGTCGTTGGACAAAGCTTCAAAACGCAATTTGTCCAAGGCATCAGCGGCATTGGATATCAGTTCACGCAAAAAGATTTCCTTGTTGCTGTACAAGGAATGGATCATCAACTTTAATAATTGCTGAACTTCCGCCTGAAAACCCAGGGTTTCTTTGTGGGCTGTATCACTCATGGTACGAAAACTCCTTAACAGGTTCGCTAAATTATTCCCTTTTTATCACAGGGATATTGAATGCTGAGATAACACAGTTTGGGGCTGGCGACAGGATTTTCAAGCCCCCTGGTAATGCGGAAATCCGATATTTTTAAATACTCCGGAACCCAACCAATCCCCACACTCATCCTGAATGAGTCAGACGCCCCCATGGACGCGAACGTTTGGGCAGAAACGCTTATACAAGGGGGTCTTGATAGGGTTCCACCCAATAAAGATTTTTATCCGAATCGAATTCGGTGATAAGCGCGGATTCGCCGCGCCGCAGCTTGGCCGGTGACTGGCAGCGGACCTGTACGGTTACTGTGTCAGCCCCATCCACGGATGCCTCGCCAAACTTCTCATTGACCCTGCCCGATGTGATGTGACAGATATCACCGATATAATCCTGCCATTGCTTTACCGTCTCCACCTCGTCCAAAGTGTCCTGGACTGTCTCCTTGCGCAAGGGTGCGATACCTAGCCGAGTTACCAGCAATGCCAGGAAAAATGCCGCAATCAGCAATACGGTATCACCAAGCAGGGTCAGCCAACCGCCGCCGCCAGATGTCGCAAATGACTGCAATAACATTTTTGAAATAAAGGTGATAAACCATGCGCTGGTGACCAGCAATGTGGCCACTAACTCCAGCGGCGCGCCGGAGAGGCCAAATTGATTCAGAAACAGGCTGACATGTTTTAAGGAATCATCGGAGAAGGGTGCGGATTGGCGGTCGACAATGCCTAAAAGAACAAAAAACCAATACACCATCAATACGGCCAGTAAAACCGTGTAAACCGCAGTAGGAAAATTTGCAATCGCGTCAATTAACCAAGCCACATAGTGCTCCCGAATACATTTGACAAGAATGTATTAATAATAAACGCTCACACTCCAGCAGCTATCTTCGTTTTTGTTTACTATTCCATCGCAATTGTAATCGAAAATTCTGTCACTTCCAAGACCTGCCGCAACGCCGCCATAGGTTCTTGAAATTGAACCAACACTAGCCCCGGACTTCCGCGCGGGACGGCAACAGCACGGCTATGACATGTTTTGACCAATCAATGTTATTAATTCGGCCATGTCGTTCGGCAGTGCCTGTTGCCATTGCATGGGTTCACCGTTACCGGGATGGTTTAATTCAATAGCGTACGCGTGCAGGGCCTGCCGTTGAAAATTCCGCAACGCCGCAATGACCACAGCTGGCGTGCCTTTCGGCCAATGCAAGCGCCCGCGGTATACAGGATCGCCGACGATGGGATAGTCGATATGTGACATGTGAACGCGAATCTGGTGCGTTCGACCAGTCTCAAGCGCCACATCCAGACAGGTAAAACCTTTAAAGCGCTGTTTAACCCGGTAATGGGTCAGCGCGGGTTTGCCGTCTGCGCGTACCGCCATTTTGATACGAACTGACGGGTGTCTGCCAATGGCGGCTTCCACGCTACCACCGGCTACCATTTCACCGTGCACCAGGGCCCTGTACCGGCGACCGATTCGCCGTTCCTGCAATTGTTTGGTCAAGGCGTGATGGGCAGACATACTTCTCGCCACGACCATCAAGCCGCTGGTATCTTTATCCAGGCGATGAATAATCCCAGCCCGCTGCAGATGTTTAAGTTCCGGGTAGCGAAACAGCAGGCCGTTCATCAGGGTTCCGTCATGATGACCCGCCGCCGGATGCACCACCAGCCCCACGGGCTTGTTTATGACCAGAAAGTCCGGATCCTCGAAAACAACTTCAAAATCCGTGTCTTGGGCAACATCGTGGTGCACGGTTTCCACAACCGCCTGCATGGATACACACTCGCCGCCAAACACCTTTTGTTTAGCCGTGCAGGTTTGCTGATCCAGGCTGACATAACCCCGTTTTATCCATCCCTGCAATCGAGAACGGGAAAACTGCGGGAACAACTCGGCCAAAACCTGATCCAACCGTCTGCCGGCGTGCTCCAGGGGGACTTTTGCGGAAAATAGCTGCTGATCGTTCATAGAGTATTAGGTAAAATGCGTTCAAAGATATTAACATATGGCATTGTTTAAGGTGAATGGGTACTGTCAATGCACACTGCTAAATTAACAGGCTTGTTACTTGCCTGCACCATCCTGGCCAATTGCAGCACATCCGATATTGTGCCTGTTACTGAATGGCCGGCAGAGAAAATGTACAAAGAAGCCAAGGCGTCATTGCGTGCGGGCGACTACCAGACAGCAATCGAGTATTTCGAAAACCTGCAAACACGCTACCCATTCGGCAAATACGCCCAGCAGGCGCTGCTATATATCGCCTATGCCTACTACCGTTTTGATGAAACCCAATTGGCTATCGATACGGCCGACCGGTTTATCAAATTACACCCCAGACATGCCAAGGTCGACTACGCTTACTACCTCAAAGGTCTGGCGAATTTTGATCCCAGCCTTGGCCCACTGGACGATATGTTTAATCAGGATGCCGCTGAACGTGATACCGCTCCGCTGCATCAGGCTTTCAAGGACTTTTCCGAACTGATACGCCGTTTTCCCGGAAGCCCCTACGCAAGCGACGCACGCAAGCGCATGATTTATCTGCGCAATAGCTTGGCGCGTAATGAATTGAAGGTGGCACGGTTTTATTTTAAGCGAAAAGCCTATGTTGCCACGGCAAATCGTTGCCAAAATATGCTCAAGCATTATCAGGGCAGCCCCAGTACCAAGCATGCCCTACAGTTACTCACCCAAGCCTATGACAAACTGGGGTTGAAAAAGGCCCGGAATGATACCCAGCGGGTTCTCGAACTGAATTATTCGGCATCCAAGCAAGCCAAGGCAACCGCGGAGGAGGATGGAATCTGACCGACTGCAAAAACGCTGCTGTTAGCGTGCGCGGGTGTATCGAACTGCCGCCGTTTTGCATGGGCTGCTAAGCGGTATCGGGAAGAACCCGCGCGGCCGGACCGGGCGGTTTTTTCGACCGGGGAACGTAATTAAGCCAATCCATTCAGGCTCACAGGAGAAATATCATGTGGGATTTTTTTGAAACAGTGCGTCATCGCCATTCCGTACGCCGGTACCAAAGTGATATGCCCGTAGAAGATGAAAAACTGCACGCGGTGCTTGAGACGGCCTGTGCTGCGCCGTCGTCGGGTGATTTACAGGCCTACAAAATTATGCCGTACACGACGGTGCCAAACGCCGCGCACTAAGCGAAGCGGCCAATCATCAGGAATTTGTTGAACAGGCTCCGGTATGCCTGGTTTTTTGTGCCGATGCCGAAGTATCCGCCAAAGAATTTGGCCAAAGAGGAAGTCTGTTTGCCGTACAGGATGCGACCATTGCCGCCGCTTATTCCCAATTGGCCATCGTCGCCGCAGGTTTGGTATCGACGTGGGTAGGTCGATTTGACGAACAGAACGTACAACGGGTTCTTGGCATATCTAACGATCAACCGATCGTCGCGTTAATCAGCTTGGGGTATCCGGCGGAAATTCCCGAGGAGACGCCCAGGCGAAGCCTGGATCAAATCGTGGTTAATATATGATTCACGGCAAAACGCTCGACCCATGCTTGACACCCTGAGGCTAAGCCGCGGCGGCAACCGCTGGCTCGGCAACAAATTTATTGGTACACCCTGACACCTCTTCAACTCTGTAACCGTAATCGCGCATAAGTTGCATGGCTTGACGATGGATTTCAGGACCATGCGTAGAAATAAAGCAGACGGTTTTTCCCACCCCCAGCAGATTTTTCGCGCCCTTTAAAGCGTCAACTTCGGCGCCCTCCACATCCATTTTCAGCACATCGGGAACGGGAATTCTGCCTTCCCGATAAAGTTCGTCCAAGCCCACTAAGGCGATTTCAATGCCACCGCTATCCGCAATACGACCACGACCCGATCCACGTTTGTTGTCAAAATGCATTCGACCGGCACGTTCCGCGACGCCGGCCTCAATAAGATCGATATTCTCAATACGGTTCTTTTTTACATGCTGTTTGATCAAACGGATATTAAAGGGCTCGGGTTCAAACGCGTACACCCGCCCATCCTTGCCCACCAGTTTGGAAAAAAGCACCGTAAAATATCCGACATGCGCTCCCACATCGAAAACCGTTTGACCTTGGCCAATACGGCTGGCGAACATGATGGCTTCATCGCCGCCGTAGGTGCCGCGCAAAAATCTCGATCCGGTGCTTACCGACCACCACAAACCTTTGAGCGGCCCACCCAGCACCGGCAACATTAAACCGGCGAACAGCCTTTTCGCAAATTGACGCATTTAACTGCCGCCGTGAAAGTTATAGCGGTTACAGAGCATCATTATCCACTTCCCCGGTTCGAATCCGGACCACCTTTTCCACGCTCGTAATAAAAATTTTACCGTCACCAATCTTGCCAGTTCTAGCCGCCTGAGTTATGGCATCCACACATGCTTCCATTTTTTCGGTCGGCACGACAACTTCAATTTTAACTTTTGGCAAGAAATCCACCACGTATTCCGCCCCACGGTACAGTTCGGTATGACCCTTTTGACGTCCAAAGCCCTTAACTTCCGATACAGTCATTCCCGCGACTCCCAATTCGGATAATGATTCACGAACATCATCCAATTTAAAGGGTTTTACGACAGCTTCTATTTTTTTCACGATCAACTCCCCTCCAGATTGAAACCATTGACGATAGGATAGCGTCGATCTTTACCAAACGCACGTTTTGTAATTCGAACACCGGGGGCTGACTGGCGACGTTTGTATTCATTGACCACTATCATCCTCACGACCTTGTTCACCGTGTGTTCGGCAATACCGGAGGCGACGATTTCTTCCACACTGACATCCTCTTCGATGTACGCCTCAATGATGGCATCTAAAACGTCATAATCCGGTAATGAATCCTGATCCGTCTGGCCCGCCGCCAACTCAGCACTGGGTGCCCGCTCTATCACCCGTTCCGGAATAACCGCTGATTGCCGGTTACGAAACACCGCCAACCGGTAAACCAAAGTTTTCTTTACATCTTTGATCGGTGCATAGGCACCGGCCATATCGCCATAAAGCGTGGCATAGCCCACGGCCATCTCGCTCTTGTTGCCGGTTGCCAACACCAATTTACCAAAGCGATTGGCCATCGCCATGACCACAATTCCCCGTACCCGGGCCTGGATATTTTCCGCACTCACATGCTGGGGATTTGTTGCATCAAGCTGCAGGTCAAAGGCCAGGTTTTGCATAAACGCCTTGAACATGGGTTCGATGGCGATAATCCGGTAATCAACCCCCAGGGTGGATGCCATGGTGGCCGCGTCCCGCAGGCTTATGTCGCTGGTGTAACGGGAAGGCATCATCACCGCCGTGACCGCATCCGCCCCCAAAGCGTCCACCGCCAAGGCCAAAACCAATGCCGAATCAATACCGCCGGACAAACCCAGCACGACACTGTTAAATCCGCTTTTACGCACATAATCCTTAAGCCCCAATTGCAAGGCTTGGTAGATTCCCGCCATGGTATCAAGTGGCTCAACCGAAGCAGGTGAGCTACTAATACGCAAGTCATCACCATCCACCTGCAATTCAACGATTGCCACCGTTTCGTTGAATTCGCCGCAACGCACCGCAATGCTCGCATCGCCCAGCACGACCATCGATCCGCCGTCAAAAACCAATTCGTCCTGCCCGCCAACCAAGTTGACATAAACAATACCGCGCTTGAGCTCCCTGCAATGATCACGTATCAGCTCTTCACGCTGATGCCGTTTGCCGCTATGGTAGGGGGACGCATTGATATTGAGCAGCAGTTGGGCACCGTGCTCAACCGTGTCACGCAGTGGCCAGCCTTCCCACAAATCTTCGCAAATCGTAATTCCCACGCGCACACCGTTCACCGTCACCACACAAGGCTGGTTGCCCGAGTGGAAATAGCGCTTTTCATCAAACACCAGATAGTTGGGTAAAGCCCGCTTATGATAGGTCGCGAAAAGCTCGCCGTCACGCAAGTAGGACGCGGTGTTATATAAATGATCGTCATCACAACTGGGATGACCGAGTACTATATCAATACCCTGTACCGCGTCTTGTATGGTCTGCCTCGCCTGGACGCATTGCACGAGAAAATCCGGGCGCAACAACAAATCCTCGGCGGGATAACCGGATAAGGCCAATTCCGGAAAAACGATAAGATCGGCTTGACCGCGGGCAAGGCGGCTGGCTTGAATAATTTTATCGGTATTTTCAGCTACGGCACCGACACAAAAGTTCAATTGTGCCAGCGCCACACGCAAGCTCTGCGACATCTAATTTCTACCCGGAAAAAAACTGCAGCATTTTATCACCGATTTCACTGACCGCTCGTGCCACGGTCACACCAGCCTGCTCCAGTGCGTTGCATTTGCCGCGTGCTGTTCCCCTGCCAGCACCGCTGACGATGGCTCCGGCATGTCCCATGCGTTTTCCCTTCGGGGCGGTAATCCCCGCGATATAGGCCACAACTGGCTTTCTGACGTATGCCTTGATGAACAGCGCGGCTTCTTCCTCTGAGCTGCCGCCAATTTCGCCGACCATAACGATACCTTTGGTCTGCCGGTCCTTTTCAAACATATCCAGGCAATCAATAAAATTCAGTCCCTGTATCGGATCGCCCCCGATGCCGACACAGGTGCTTTGTCCCAGGCCGTTAAGGGTGGTTTGATGCACGGCTTCGTAGGTCAAGGTTCCGGACCTCGAAACAATACCGATACATCCGGATTTATGAATGCCACCGGGCATAATGCCTATCTTGCACTGCTCCGGGGTAATGATGCCGGGGCAATTAGGTCCGATCAAATAGGACTTGGACGTTCGCATCACCGCTTTAACTTTAATCATATCCGCCACCGGAATACCTTCGGTGATACAAACAATCACTTTGATACCCGCATCCACGGCTTCCAGGATTGCATCGGCGGCAAACGGCGCCGGCACATATATCATTGTGGCATCCGGCTGCACAGCCTGCACGGCTTCGTGTACGGTATTAAACACGGGTAATTCCAAGTGTTGGGTCCCGCCTTTGCCCGGGGTCACCCCGCCAACCATGTTGGTACCGTAGGCAATGGCCTGCTCGGCATGAAAGGTTCCCTGTTTACCCGTAAATCCCTGGCAAATAACTTTGGTCTCGTGATTGATCAATATCGCCATCACCTAAGCCCCCCGCGCCGCGGTAACCGCCTTGGTGGCCGCATCAGCCAGGCTTTCGGCGGCCTGGATGTTTTCCATGCGGGACTTTAACAATACTCTGCCCTTCTCGGCATGGGTTCCTTCCAGTCGCACCACAACCGGCAATGTAATACCGACTTCAGCCACCGCCTGCAATATGCCTTCTGCTATCAGATCACACCGTACGATACCACCGAAAATATTGACCAAAATGGCTTTGACATTGGGGTCGGACAAAATAATTTTCAGCGCATGGGCAACGCGGTCCGCGGTCGCCGTGCCTCCAACGTCCAGGAAATTAGCCGGTTCACCACCGTGTACTTTTATCAAATCCATGGTTGCCATGGCCAGACCGGCTCCGTTTACCATGCAACCGATATTGCCCCGTAATGCCACATAGCTGAGGTCGTGCTGCTGGGCCTGCATTTCTTTTTCATCTTCCTGGCGCGGATCATGCAGTTTTAGTAAGTCGGCATGCCGAAACAAGGCGTTGTCGTCAACCACCAATTTGGCATCCAAGGCGACAAATCCGCCGTCATTCAAACGTACCAGCGGATTGACTTCCACCAATTGGACATCCTTTTCGACGGCCAATCGATATAGTTGATTGACAATATTCATCAGCGCCTTGACGTCCGCGGCCGGAACGCCCAAGCCGTATGCAATTCGACGACACTGAAAGGCGTTGATACCGGTAACCGGATAAATGGTTATTTGGACAATCTTTTCCGGCTCATTGGCGGCCACTTCCTCGATATCCATGCCGCCGCACGCCGAAGCGATTACCGATAAACATTCGTTGGTACGATCCAACGTCACCGCCATATAATATTCCTGAGCGATATCACTGGGTTGTTCAATCAACACGGCATTGACCGGCAAACCACGATTATCAGTTTGCGGCGTTACCAGGCGTGTACCCAACATGGCTTCAACTTCGCTCTTTAGCGCCGCCTCACCTTCGACGATTTTCACACCGCCGCCTTTGCCGCGGGCACCGGCATAAACTTGGGCCTTAACGACCCAACGATTACCGGGAAGACGCTTTGTGACCTGTCGGATTACACGAGCGTTTTCAATGACCATACCCTCGGGAACCGGTATACCGAAATTCTTAAAAATTTCCTTGGCCTGGTATTCATGTAGCTTCATCGCTTAGCTCGCCGCCGTTTCGTTAAAGGTGGATGGCTGGTCACTCAAAATATAACGCCCTGTTTATTAAGCAATATCGTGCAGTCGCCTGGCCTTAATTCCCATTATACCTTTGTGGATTTGGCGCTTTCTGTCAATCACTGTTAAATCAAAGACTGTCGATTGTAACCATCCGTCTTGTACACGTCTACATGCCTATGTCAGGTTAACGAGTGGTCCGAGTGGAAAGTTCAGTAACGCGATAGCCAGCAATTTTTACACTGTCAAGGCATAATGGCGTAGTCAACCCGGCCGGTTGCCGATAAACCGCGTTTTTCAGCAGCCTGTAGACGATGCCGTTATGTCCGGCCGCCTGATAAAGGGTTTTTCATAAGGCTATGCTCAAGTGTTGCCAGGCATTGCTGCATTCGCCGGTAGTGGCTACCCTGCCAGTATATTTTTTTACATCGGGCACATTGCCAGAACCGGTCATAAAGGCTTTTTGTTCGCGGCATCAGATCCGCCTCGACAGCCGTTTTTTCCATGCGTTGAAGCTCGGCATTGCAGTGCATGCAGCGGGTAAAGGGTCGCTGGGATTTGCACAAATCAAAGCGTACAAATATTTCCCGCAGCTGTTTTTGCGGTAGCTGCTCGCGCACGTAGTAGCCGCGCGTGATCCGTTTTCGCATCAACAGGCCCTTGTCCCGAGTCAACAAAACCCGCTGCTCATCAACGGACAACTGAACCAGCGCGGGGTCGCTATAGTCGTTTCGATAAAGCGTGTCAAATCCGAGCATGCGCAGGTAGGCGGCAAGCCTGCCCAGGTGGACATCGAGGACAAATCGCAACCTGCGCAAGGGATGCCGACGCAAACGTGTTACGGTGCTGATATCGAGGGATTCAAACCGGGGATACACGCTAATGTGATCACCGTCGCTGATAACATGATTGAAATTCACCGATACGCCGTTAATCAAAATTAAATCGACTTCGGTGTGCGGCACGCCCAACGATTCAATCAAATCCTTTACCGAGCCGGCTTGATTAAAATCATGACTAAATGGCTTTTTACGACGGAAAACCGGTAAAAAGTCATTTAGTTCCTCATAAAATCGCATGCTGACACTGCCTGGCATCGTTTAATCCCGTCGTCGTCGTGTATGGATGATAGTTGCCTATGGGGGGGACCACGGTGTCATGTCAAGCATAAACCATTAAACCATTGTAACTATTCAGCCCTGCTGAGGCGCTATACATGAGCAACGGCGCACCCCCATTTCAAGGAAAGAATTGCCATGAAAGCAATGATAAGTTCACGAAATAGAGACACATTTAAAGTTCAAGTTGAGTTTGCCTATAACCACAATATGTTAGCGGCAGAGGAAGCC
>Ga0114931_10004293_pt1 | contig 17793 bp, 11 predicted proteins | sample 2SBtaG_FD_89579 | JGI IMG/M metagenome (GOLD analysis project Ga0114931, IMG submission 89579) | Deep subsurface microbial communities from Kolumbo volcano to uncover new lineages of life (NeLLi) - 2SBTROV14_V59a metaG | ecosystem: Environmental > Aquatic > Marine > Volcanic | place: Kolumbo...
GATTTCGTGCCTTTGCAAACTATCGCACTCGCATCCTCTTCTACTGTGGCAAGCTTGAGTTGATGCCGAATGAAATTACCCACTAAAATCACTGAAGAACCGTATTAAAGAGGACGTACCACCGACATGGTTCGCCAGTAGTCCATCAGTGTTTCAATCGACAGCACACCGCCGCCCATGCCGCTCTTGTGAACGCCAGCGTAGGGGACGCCATGCGGAAACAGGTTGTGGGCATTGATCCAGGCATTGCCGGCACATAGCACTTCGGCTACTTGCGATGCACGCCCTAAGTCGGACGACCAAACGCTATTGGCCAAGCCATAGTCGGTATTGTTGGTCATCTCGATCGCTTGCTCATCGCTGTCGAAGGTCGACAGGTAGGCGACCGGGCCAAAAATTTCCTCTCGGGCAGCTACGTTGTCGAGCGAACCCGCCAATAGCGCCGGTTTCACATAGTGACCCTCGCGGCCAGGCACTTCGGCGATTCCGCCTTCCAGAACCAACTCAGCGCCTTCAGCCTGCCCTTTCTTCAAATAATCGAGAATCCGTTGACGCTGCTTTTCGCTCACCACAGGACCCATTTGCGATTGGTCGCTCAGCTGATAGCCAATCGCAACGTTCTTCATCCGCACCACACACTCGTCGACAAACTGATCGTAGATCTTGCTATGCACAAGCCAGCGAGTCGCATCGCAGCAGACTTGGCCTGAGTGGAAGGTGATGGCTCCCACCAGCTTTTCGGCCGTGTCGGCAATATCGACATCGTCGAGGACCACAGCGGCCCCTTTACCTCCGAGTTCCAATTTTACTGGCACCAGATTGCGACCGCACGACTCGGCAACCAAACGCCCGACTTCAGGCGAGCCGGTGAACGACATCCGTTGTAGTTTCGCATTGCCCGCCAACGCGGCACCGGCCGTTGGTCCTACACCAGTCACAACGTTGATCACACCATCGGGAATGCCGACTTCTTTAGCAACCTTGGCCAGATACAAAGCCGACAAGGTCGTATCCTCTGCAGGCTTAATGACCACGGTATTCCCGGCTGCAAGAGCAGGAGAAATTCCCCAGCCGATCAGCAACAGGGGAAAATTCCAAGGGAAAATAAATCCGCAGACGCCCCAAGGATGACGCACTTGCCAAGCTTCGTGTCCTTGCACTGCCAGCGTCGTACGGTGCTGAACATGTTGGGCAAGATCAGTAAAATATCTGAGCGTGTCGACAAGATTTTGGACGTCGCCTACGGCTTGACCGTAAATTTTTCCTGCGTCGAGCGATTCGATTTGAGCAAATATCTCGATGCGATTTTGGATTTCGTCGGCCAGTCGATGCAGTAACGCGCCTCGCTCGTTGGCCGGCAGTTGGGCCCAGGCAGTTTCGCGGAATGCCCGGGCACCTGTTTCTACTGCGAGATCCACATCTTCGGCCTGTAGGTCGCAGATTTCTGCTAGCTTCTCGCCCGAACCGGGATCAAAGGTGCTAAAGGTCGCTCCGTTGGAAGAGGCAACTCCTTTTCCGCCGATGATTGCCTTGAGCGGCCCGCCAGCGAGAAATTCCGAAACCTCGGGTAACAGCTGCTTTTGCTGAAGAGTCGTCGACATGAGAATAGTCCTTCTTGCCAAATGAAGTCTTGCCTAAAAATTGGGGGAGATGCCCAGTAAGGGGCTACCGGTTTAATATTTTTGAATCGGAGCAACTCGGCATCCATTCTAGCGAGCCAGAAGATCGATCGGCAAGGATCGAAATGCCGTATGACGCGATCTTCCTAACTTACGTGCGCCCCCCGCGTTTCCACATAGACAGCGTAGAGCGAACTGCTGGCGGTCATAAACAGCCGATTCCGCTTACGGCCTCCAAAACAGACGTTCGAGCAAATCTCCGGCAAGCGGATTTGACCAATGCGCGTCCCATCGGAAGCGAATATATGGACGCCATCGTATCCCTCGCCACCCCAACCGGCACTGGCCCAAATGTTGCCATCAACGTCCGATCGAATCCCATCAGCCAGACCGTTCACTACTTTTCCGCTGACCTCCAATTCCATCGAAACAAAAGTTTTTCCGTCCTTCAATCTTTTGCCATCGGAAATATCCCAAACCTTGATGTCTTTCGGCCCACCCGTGTCGGCGACATAGAGTTTCTTGTAGTCGTGCGAAAAACAAATCCCATTGGGCTTCTCGATTTCATCAGCGACTTTGGCGATCGCTCCTCTCTTGCCGTCGATCCGGTAGATCGCTTCTTTCAGCAGCAAAGGTGCCTTGTTGCCTTCGTAGTTACCCATGCTGCCATAGCCAGGGTCGGTAAACCAGATGGCTCCGTCTGTGGGATGGACGACCACATCGTTAGGCGCATTGAATGGTTTGCCATCATACTTGTCCGCCAGGACGGTTACTGTACCATCGTGCTCGTAACGGACGACTCTACGATTGCCATGTTCGCAGGAGATCTGACGCCCATGGTAGTCAAACGTATTGCCGTTGCTGTTACCTGCCGGTTGCCGAAAGGTGGTAACATGTCCGTCTTCGGCCAGCCAACGCAGTTGGACGTCGTTGGGTATATCACTCCAGAGCAAATAACGCCCCACACTATTCCAAGCTGGCCCTTCAGCCCATAACATTTCTTGGCTGTGGTAAAGTCGCAAAATGGGCGAGTTGCCAAGCTTGTATTTCGCAAACCGTGGATCGTGCACTACCACGTCGGGATCGGGATAGTGTACCGGCGGTGCGTCGGGCCCATATTCCCTGCCAAACGCCTTGGACGCAGCCGTAACGGTGAATGCCGCTGTTGAGGCGAGAAAACTGCGACGACCTAGATCAAGGCAAGTAGAATCATTCTTCGAGAGTTTTGTTATCATCATAGGAAAACATGTCCTGTTTCTTGGTTTGCATTCATAGGTTCATGACACACTGCTTCTTCCCAATAGCCGGACCGCCACGCGGTCCGATACCCCAAAGGTAGGTATTTGCAATTTCTGTCCCTAGCGGTGACACTTTGTCAATCAGCAGTGTACCCGACTGACGACAACAATTCAGCCTTTCAGTAGACCTGTGCAGGAATCCCACGGAATGGCCCAGAAAAAAATCATTTATCCGCCGCTCTCCTCCGACCTGCAGGGCGGTTGGAAGTGGGGTGCGCTCAAGTATTTCGGGGCAGGGGCCATTATGGCGTCAGTCACGATCGGCAGCGGCGAGACGCTATTCGCCTCGCGGAGCGGGGCCGTCTTTGGGTGCACGCTACTTTGGTGTTTTATTGGCGGTGCACTGATGAAGGGTGTCCAAGTCTACGTCGGTGGGCGGCACATGGTTCTTACGGGAGAACATCCAATGGCCCATTGGGCTCAGCTGCCAGGGCCACGCAATTGGGTTCCAATCGTCATTGGACTATTAAGCATCGCCAGCTTCCCCTTTTGGCTGGCGGGACTACCGATGATGTTGGGGCAATGTCTCAACTGGATTTTTGGGATCGACACCCAAGTTCTGGGAATGACGCCCAGTGCTCTCAAAGAACTCGCCAAATCGCTCCCCGAGGGCGATCCTCAATTGTTAGACCTAGCAGCACTCAGTGAAAAACTGCTTACGATCCAGCGCGGCTGGGCAACGCTTGCGATTGTCGTTGCAGTCACATTAACCTGCCTACAAACCTATCACTTGCTCGAACGAGTCCAGCTCATCATTGTTGGTATCCTCTTAGCTAGTATGCTTGTTGCGTGCATGGCTGCGCGTCCCGACTGGGTGGAAGTAATCGCTGGATTTGTGCCCAGCGTACCCCACTATCCCAGCTGGGTTTACGCATACGACGACATCGTAAAAGACTCAGAGTGGGCCTTCGCCTGTGTCTGCCTTGGGGCTGTGGGTGGAGGCACCTACGACTACCTCGGCTACTTAGGTTGTTACCGCGAAAAAAATTGGGGAGCACTGGGGCGAGACCCCCAAGAAGATCCCTCGACTTCCGCGTCGCTGCAGATCAGTACGGACGAGCAAAACGTTGTACGGGCGCGAGGTTGGCTCGTCCCCGTGAAGATCGATGTTGGCGTGAGCTTTGCGACGGTCGTCATTTTCACCTCGTGTTTTATCATACTGGGTGCCGTCATTCTTCATCCCGACCAAGAAGTCCCCGACAAATTTGCGTTGCTTTCGAAGCAAGCTCGATTTTTGACCGATTTTCATCCTGCACTCGTCTATGTCTACCAAGTAGGTATCTTCATGGCCCTGTGGGGAACGATTTATGGCGGCTACGAGATCTATTTACGGACCGCCTACGAGTGCGTCGCCCCGGTGAGCCGCCGCTTGCGACGCTCGTCGGGAAAGACATTTCGCCATTGGACGCTCGCATACTGTGCCTGCGGAGCACTGCTACTCGTTTGGTTTGGCGGCGACGACCCGGCCGCGATGGTCAAGCCGGCCGCAATCGTCGGCGGCGTACTTACCTGCGGCCTCTGGTGCTTCGCAATGATCTGGACCGATCGTCGGTTCCTTCCCAAGTCGCTCCAAATGGGCCCGTTGCTGCTCACACTGACGCTCATCTCGGGTACCTTTCTTACCGGCTTGGGACTCCTAACCTCTTGGCAAGAATACCTTTTGAAACTCTTTTGAAACTCATTAGAAACGTAGTATGTCGAAAACCTTCCTCCAAGTTCATGCCGATGACGATGTGCTAGTCGCGCTCCAAGATTGTCGCGCGGGCGAAACGATCGAACATAATGGTCTACCGCTGAAGCTGATCGACGACATTTCCGCCAAGCAAAAGCTCGCGTTACGAAACTTTCAAGTCGGCGACCGAGTAAAAATGTATGGCATTGTCGTGGCAGCGGCCTGCCGCGCGATTCGAGCCGGACAATTACTTACTCCCGCCAACATCGTCCATGCGACCGATGAGCTAAAAGACGTATCTACCGCGCGACCATGGCAAGCACCTGAGGTCTCACATTGGAAAGACCGAACGTTCGACGGTTTTCTACGCCACGATGGCCGTGTTGGCACCCGCAATTTCTGGATCGTCGTTCCACTCGTCTTCTGTGAGAACCGCAACTTGCGGGTCATGCGCGAGTCGATGCTCGAAGAGCTCGGCTACACGACCGGTACTAGTTACCGAAAATACACGCGCCGGCTTATCGAATTGGCAGCCCTAGGAAAATCGGCGACCGAGATTATTGAAGCCACGATTGAACCTTCGATAGCGGGATCAGCTGGACAACGAGTCTTTCCTCACATCGATGGCATCAAATTTCTCTCGCACGAAGGTGGTTGCGGCGGCGGTTATGACGACGCAATAAACCTTTGTGGTCTGCTCGCCGGCTACATCAACCATCCCAACGTGGCTGGCGCTACCGTGCTCAGCCTCGGCTGCCAAAAATCGCAGATCGTCGATCTGCAAAACGAGCTGCAAAAGCGAAATCCCAATTTCAAAAAGCCACTGTTAATTTTTGAACAACAAAAACTCGGCACCGAGCAGACACTGATGCACAAGGCGATTCGCCATACGTTAGCCGGGTTGGTCGAGGCTAATCGAGCACGGCGAGAACCTGCGCCGCTCTCGCAATTGTCGGTGGGCTTGGAATGTGGGGGGTCCGATGGATTTTCTGGCATCAGTGCCAATCCGGCCATGGGGCACTTTAGCGACTTGCTTGTTGCACTCGGCGGCACCGTCCTGCTCTCAGAATTTCCCGAATTGGCCGGTTGCGAAAACAACTTAGCCAGCCGTTGCCCGGTGCCCAAGGTTGCTGAGCGGTTTCTCTCCTTAATGCGGTTGTACGAAGCTCGATTACAAGCCGATGGAAACTCTTTTGGCGATAACCCTTCGCCCGGAAATATTCGCGATGGACTGATTACCGATGCGATGAAGTCGGCCGGGGCAGCTCGCAAGGGTGGTACATCGCACGTAGTCGACGTGCTCGATTTCCCCGAGCCGATTACTCGACCGGGACTCAATCTGCTCTGTACCCCCGGCGGCGACGTGGAGTCGACCACCGCCATGGCTGGCAGCGGCGTAACTGCTATGCTTTTCTCCACCGGCCTGGGAACACCGACCGGCAACCCCATAACGCCGGTACTCAAAGTGTCTACCAATACCGAGTTGGCCCACCGGATGCCCGACATCATCGACTGCAACGCTGGCGGCATCATCACGGGCGAAGAAACCATTGAAACCATCGGAGAGCAACTCCTCGAACTAGTAATCGCTACCGCCAGCGGCCAGCAGATGAGCAAAGCCGAGCAACTAGGCCAAGATGATTTCGTCCCCTGGAAACGCAGTTTAACCTTTTGAACCCCATCTGCAGCTGGCGAATTCCTAGCCTCCAACATGGAGAGTCACGCCGTCACTAAAGCTGACTGCTAATTTCCGCTCCAAGGGGTTCTCGATCCCAAAGCAGATTCGATAGCGTATCGGCCACGACACCCTCAAACAGTACACGTTGCGAGCAGACTAGTTCAGACGCTCTAAGATCGAAGGCATTTTCAACCCCACGGTCTCGGTGGAAAACTGCTAGGAAGACTTCCTAACTACTTAGGAGTTTCACCTGCAGCAGCCGCCTCCTCAGGCCGCGTCGTAACCGGCACAAATTTCTCCGCCCGTTCGCTATAGATCTCGCCGACGTAGAGGTTGCCCTTGCTGTCAGCCGCGATACAGTGCACGCCGACCGCTTCACCCGGTTTTAATCTTGAAGTGTCAGGGTGATTCTTGTCGTCGCCAATGTCGCCTAGCGGAATCTGCCAAACTTGCCGCACACGACCATCGGTTGAAAAACGCATAAAAACTTGATCCTTGTACTCTGGATATTCTCCATCACGGAGCCACCAGTGTGGCGAAGAGCCGCAGACCCACAACTCGTCGTCCGACGTGATCGACAAGCCCCACGGCATGATCAGGTTTGCCCACACATCGAGCAATTTTCCCGATTGGTCGAAGACTTGAATCCGCCCACTATTGCGGTCCGCCACGTAGAGCTTTCCTTGGCTATCGACAACAATTGCATGAGGCAATACAAACTTGCCGGGCTCGGTGCCGTAGCCGCCCCATTCATTTACGTATTTTCCGTTCTTATCTAAATGCACAACACGGCGATTGCCATAGCCATCGGTGATAAAGATTTCACCGGCGGGAGTGATAGCCATGTCGGTAGGCATATTAAAATGGGTTTCGTCCTTGCCTTTTTCGCCTTTCACGCCAAGTGTCTGCAGTAGCTTTCCCTCGGGCGTAAATTTTTGTACGATGTGCTGTCCAAAGTCGGCGACCCAAATATTGCCTTCGTGATCGATCCGCAGATGATGAGGCTGGACAAACATGCCCTTGCCCCATGAACGAACAAACTGCCCGTCAGCCGTGTAAACTTGCACGGGATCGTCGCACTTTTTGAAGAACCAAATTTGGTCTTGGTCGTCGACCGCCAAGCCAGAAACCCAACCCTTGGTACCGATATTGTCGGGGATTTGAGGCCAATTCGGATCGGCATCGTACTCGGTAATCGTGGGCTGTTTGGCGTAACCTGGGTTTTGAGCGTGGACGACAGCCGTCCCGACGAACGCGAAGACGACGAGAGCCGCCGAGAGAACTGAGTGGTTGCACATATTTATTCCTTAGCAGAGAACATGCAAAATTGGTAACAGCATGACCTGGGGCTCGCGCACTGAACTGCCATTTTTCCCCTTCAGGGCTTCGCTACGCTCACTTTTCACATCACGATAGTCGTTAAAGTTATTTTGTAATTTTGTCGTTCTTGGCTGATCCGTCTACGAGTAATTTTACGTCAAGCGGCCCTTGCTCCTGATCTTGCTTCCAATAAGAGTGTCGAACTGGCAAAGAAAACTGAATTCCCTGCTCCTCGAACGCACGGAAAATTGCGAAATTCAATCTTTCGCCGAAAGCCTTAAATTCCCAGTAATTGGGGGGAGTATACCAATAAAAGAACCGAATCACGAACGCGTTTTCTTTGAACTCATCAAAAAAAACTCGGGGAGGCAATTCCGAATCCATTCCTTCGTGATGGTCTAGTTGCTCACGGATAATTTCCAAGGCCTTTTTTACTTTCTCGCTATTTGTATTAAGCGGGAGGTGAATTTCGGCTTTCCGGCGGATAATTTTCCGACGCTGGATGTTCTCAATATCTCTGCCAGCCAGTCGATCGTTGGGCAGTGTCACGAGGTGACCTGTCAACAAACGCAGCTTGGTAGATCGAAGGCCGATGTCTTCGACGACTCCATCGTATTTGTCGAATTGGATTCGATCGCCAACGCGAAAGGGTTTGTCTGCCATGAGCGAAAGGGTTCCAAAGAGCGTTTTCAAAGTATCTTGGGCTCCCAAGGCGAGGGCAATACCGCCGATTCCTGCACTTGCCAGGAGAGTTCCGATGTTGATCCCAAGGTATTGACCCCAGACAAGAAAGAGAATCACTGTACCGACGACACTCATCAATCGAGAAGTTATGCGTATCAGTTGCGCATTAAGTCCTTGAGGGTTAATTCGTGGAGACGCAATGATGATCTCGGCAATTCTTCGACAAAATGCAAAGATAACCACGACGCCCGCCAACAAAGCCACGAGATTGGCAGCGAAACTAACGACGTAAAGCGGATAGCCTCGCACAGTCAGGTAATGTTGAATCACATACCTGAAGGCCAAGGGGGTCAACATCGCGACGATGGGGAACACAAGTGTCAAACAAAACTTGAAGATGCTTTCGCCTTGTACGCGATTGGTGACCGCTCGCTGTGCTCGGTAGGCAAGAGTCATAATCACAATAGCAATAAGCATGGAGATAAGAAGGCCGGGCCACTTCCAAGTTGCTAAGCCCATTACCCTGCCATGCTGAACCCACTCGGGAAGCTGGTCGACAACGGCTGCAACAGCCGGATGACCTGGCGCAGACATATACCACTGCAATAGGCCCTCGGAGGTCGCAGGCCCCTCGGTACGATAGGGCCTCGACTCCAAACTATGAAAATACTCGACTGCTCGATCCACGGTGCCAGGCGAAAATAGATACTCATGTTTTTGCGGTCCCTGCTCAACTCGAGCAATCATAATTCGAGTGCCAGGGATTCTCCAAGTCGACAGTTTTTCCAAGCCACCGACGGATTCAATTTCCTCGGTATCGGGAATTTTGTCCCAATCAGGCAGTGTGACACGATCGAGTATTTCCTTGATGCACGCAGCAACCTCTCCCGCCCGATCCTTGCGAGCGAAGGCCGGCAGCTGGCTCATGTCAATACAATCGAGAACTACTTGGCTAACCTGAGCGTGACGCGGATCGGCTCGATCGAGAAATTTCACACGATGAATGAGCTCATTGAGTTCGTTGCAGGCATCAATAAAGCTTCGAAGGGTATCTCGCGGACTTGAAGTATCTGCCGCAGTGATCTCCACCAGCTCCTGAGCAGCTAAAGGAGCAGGCCAAAACGTAACGACAGAGAGTGCCAGTAGCAGCATTTCGGTCAAGGCAAAATAGCGGCATTGTGCAAATCGCATTGGGTAATTCCTCATAAGTTCTTAGGGGCCGGCATCAGCCTCTCGCATCTTATGGACCCAATGAGGATAAAATCAACCGAAAAATCAGGGGCTAGATGTTCTTCGGTACGATCCTGTACAATGCCACCGAACATCATAGCTCCCTTAGCTCAATTGGCAGAGCAATTGACTCTTAATCAATAGGTTCTAGGTTCGAGTCCTAGAGGGAGCACTCAAAAAACACTGTATTTACAGTTTTTTTTGCAATTCTTGGCCTTGTCGCTTTTGTATTGAAGTGTCGGTAAATCGACCTATGTAGTGCAGGATCGACCGCTTTTGTAGTGAAGCGAAGTAGTGAATAGGCCAGGGCGAATCAGAAATTCGTATTGGTGAACCTCTTCGGGTAAGGAGACGTAGTACAGGCAGATTTCATGCGTTTGGATCGCTTGGAGGTTTGATTGTTTTTCGCACGGAGGTTTCACTTTGAATGCTGTTCCCGCAGGGAATTTGCTGGCGTATTTGCAGCAAATCTCAGATCCCCGCGGGCGACAGGGACGACGCTTTGCTCTTTCGGCCATGCTGGCCACCATCGTTTGTGCCACTCTTTGCGGCTGCCGAGGATATGCTGCCATCGCCCAGTCGATTCGTCTGCAAGATCCAGAACTCTGGCATCTGCTTGGCTTCACCTGGAATCAAGCACACGCTTGGTGGAGCACCTCGATTGGCCCGGGTTGGCCCAAGTGTGCCGACTCACACGAACCACGCGCTATCGTGGCAAAACGACGGTCGAGATTGATTATGCGATCACGAGTGTGCCTCGTAGTCTGGCTTCCGCAACCCGGTTGCTTTCTTGGTGGCGTGGGCATTGGGGCATCGAAAATCGGTCACACTGGGTGCGTGATGTGACATTCGGCGAAGATGGCTGCCGAGTTCGGGTTGGCGCGGGCCCTCACAACCTGGCTGCCTTCCGAAACGCGGCAATCAGCCTGCTTCGACTGGCCGGCGTTACGAATATCTCGGCCACATTGCGAGAAAACGCCTGCAAATTCGACCGGCTCCTTGGCAGACTAGGCATTGTGAAAAACTGATTCGCCCTGCACCTCAGGCCCCCCGATGCACGCCGGTATAGGGACGTTGCGCAGAAGTTGCCGGTTCGAGACCCATTTTGCGATCATTGACTTACATTTTGTGCGTAGGAAGATCCAACATCACTGGACATACCCAAAAAACAGCCAGGATTGCTTGGAATTTGACATACTTGGCTCCTCGAAAAAGCTGGATCGGTGATAAACCATCCAACATAATGGACAAGTCAAGATGCGGTTCGCCGGACGCTAACGAGCTTGGCTGGAAAAAGTTGGGGAGCGTCAGGTTCCCACTTGTAGTTCCTCGTAGCCCAGTTGGTCGCGTACTAATTTGTCAAGTAGTACGTCCTCTAAGGCAAAGCGGAAAGCTTGCGTTTTAGTTGATCCGACAGAAGCAAATGTGCGATCGACTAAGTGCGTTTCTTGGCGTGGTGGCTGAGTTTCTCCTACCGTCAGCAGGTCAGACTGTGCATCGATTGACGCACTTTGCTCTTGACTCTTTAGCGATCGTGGCTCGGCTCGACGCGCCTTGGCGAGATCCAAAGTAATGAAGAAGGATCCTGATCCTACTGGCTCGCCGACTCGCACGATCACTACCCCCACGTCGGTGCGGCCGTAGCTCGTGGTGATCGTGTATTGGAACGTCTCGAATCCCTCAAATCCTTCAGCCGGCGTGTAGACTAGTCGACCCCAGGCATCGAGTTCTACCGTGCCCTGTTGGTCGGGCTCGCTCATGTCGGTGATGCGAAGCGCAGGTGCATAGAGTCTTCCCACTGAATATGTGGAAACACAGTCGCAGGCCCATGGATTAGATAAAATCGGGTACCCTATCCCCGCATCAGGATTAAGGTCATTCCCAAGTACATTAAGCACGGTTGGTGTGCTATCAACGGCGACCGAAAACAAGTCGTCTACGGCCGTGGGATCGTCTGGTACGTTCTCGACCAACACGGAAACGGTAGCCGTTTCTTCACCTCGAGCCTCGTCCATCGTGGTGTAAGTAAATGTCGCCCAGCCAAAGAAGTCTTGTTTGGGCGTGAAGAGTAGGGTCTCGCCATCGGCAGCCATTGCGACCGTGCCGCCCCGGGTGGGCTGGCTAATGCCGACGATCTGGGGTGATTCGCCGCCCGGATCGGCCAAGTCGTTGGCTCGGACGTCCAAGACGTTGGTGCCGCTGTCTTCGTCGATCGTGATCGAGTCGTCTTGTGTGAGCTGACCAAGATAGACTTCGCCGAGTTGTTTGCTCGGGTCGTTGAGATCATTTATTTTGACGTAGTTGTTCGAGACAGTAATGAGCGATTCGCCAACGCGTAGCGTACGTCGGGCAGGCGAACCCGGGTCGTAGGTGCCGCCCCACCAAGAATTCAGAACAAAAACGTTGCCGGGGCGCCAGACGTCTGTTCGTAGAAATGAAGACTGACGATAGCCGCTGGCCTCGTGCTCCACACGGCCGGTCGCTACGATCGACGCGCCCTCATGGTTTTCGACATCAACTTTGAAAGTCCAGATAGCCGAGCGACTTCTTTTTGTTTGGTAACGTCCAAAGAGCCCGACTTCTTCACCGTCAGGCTCAATCGGCTCGCTCCAAGTAATGGGGATCGCGAGCACGCCACTCTCGGCGAAGAAAGAGACCGCACGGTGGTCGAGCCAAGCTTCTGAGCTGACACTGAGGGCCCCCTCGAACGTGACTTGATCGGCGACATGCGGATCAGACAGATCGCGCACGTCAAACAACGTGATCTGCAACGGACCAATCCGTCCGGTGATTTCGCTGGCGTCACGGCCGATGCCGATGAGGTAGTCGTTGCCAACCGGTTGCAAGTAGTTTGAGAAGCCCGGGATTTTTAGTGCGCCTTCGACCGTGGGGTTGGTCGGGTCGCTCATGTCGAGTGCGAACAGAGGGTCCACGCGTCGGAAAGTGACCACATACGCGCGGTCGCCCATGAACCGGACCGATTGGATGGTTTCGGTCGGCGCGAGGTTGGTTACTTCGCCAACCATGACGAGTTGGTTTCCCTGCTGCTCCATCACGACCACATTGTTAAATCGCTGCTGCTGGACACGACGTTGACCCCAACTGCTGCCGATCGTCATAAATCCAACCTCGGTCGTGGCCACGCGAAGGCGACCTTCGTATTCGTCAGCCGAGAACTGGTTGAGTAGTTTCCCCCCGACGATGCCCGAAGCAACGATCGGAGTCGAACCATCATCTTCGAAAGCAAGTTTGTAGATAGTCGACTGGCCTGCCTGCGGGTCGAAAGCAAAAACGTAGGCTGACTCGGCCGAGACAAAGACCTCGGTGTTGGAATCGGAAACGAAACTTGTGGCAGCGGTTGTCGGGCCAGCTGCGTCGTCGCCAGCATCGATCGTCAGTAGCGAGACCAACAGGTCTGACCCTGCGACCGGCTTATGAACTTGGGTCGCTTTGGTAAGTAAGCCTGAATCGATGAGTTCGCCCGCTGCATCGAAACTTCGGAAACTAGGCAGCCCGGTCTCGATGAGCGAGTCGCGTACGCGGGCAACATACTCGTCGAGCGATTCATTCCGCCAGACGCCCGGCTCGCCTCGGTTGATCTGAGGATACCAAACGTCAATAACCGCATCACTGGAGATGGACTGTTGTTTGGATGCTGAATCGGTCTTCGTTGCCGGAATGGGATCGACTACCCACTTGCCACTCAGCTCGGGTACCAAGAAAGATCGTTTGACCACCAGATGGACCTGGTCGCCGATCGCACGGGAATCGGCGATATAACCATCGATTTCAGTTCGTTCAACAATCGTGGGGGTCGAGCGATCAGAAATATCAAGTACCAGGACTTCGGCGTCGCCTCCATCCTGCGAGCCGTTCTTCAGCAGCGTCATTCGATTGCCTTGCAGATACATCAGGTCGAACCGACCATCGAAAGCGGTAAACGACACTGGTCGCGGCGTCGTAGGCTCGGAGGCGTCAACGATCACCAACTCACCGTTGGTAAAGGTATAGATGTAGCGTCCATCGGTCTCGACAATGTCTGCCTCGTCGACGCCGGCGACTTGGGTGTTAGTTTCCGAGTAGTCGGAGTTTGTTCCTGCTGACTGAAGTCGTGTAGCGTTGGAATCTTCGATGCCATAAGAAAAATAGTAGTTATTATAGGTTCCCACTGGAAGCGGTGCGTAACGTTGCTGATAAACGCCGAATTGCCGGGCATATTGTGCCACGGCCTTGTCGATCAAGAACTGCTGAAGCTCCGCTTCGTTGGCAAAGCGGTCGACGCCCGACGGGTCGGCGACCGAGTTGGCAACATACATGGTGACAGTCGCCGAATCGCGAGCGCCGTTGGAGGCGAGCACTTCGTAGGTAAATGTTTCGTTGCCGGTAAAACCTTCGGCTGGCCGATAGAAAACAGATTTGCTATCGTCGGCCACGCGGAGTTGTCCACCTTGGTCGCCGGTCGTGGCACTAGCGATTTTTAGATCGACCCGACCCAACGCTCGCCTATGTCTCCAACTCGGCAAAGTCGGGTCGTTCCCCAACACGTCGAGCTTGGTTTCATTGCTTCCCGGTTCAACTGCGAATCAGTTATCAACTGCTAGGAATGTATTTTGAACTTGGTAGAAGAGTCTGCCGGTCACGAACTGATAGTCTTCCGAACCGTAGCGGACCGTATAGCTTAGGGAAAAATCGCCGATAAATTGCGGGTCAGGCTCGTAGACAATCCTCTTGCCGTCGGACGTCACCGAGAACTTGCCAACGTAATCGGGCGCGTCTATCGTTTCTGTGTAAGGTTCCGTGGGAGTCGAGCCTTGTTTTGAAAAAAGAATTGGCGAGACCTTCTTGCCCGTGCCAAAATCCAGATAAATTCTATTTCCTTGATAGTAATTGATGGTCCTAACTGGCTTGAGGACATCGATGCTTACGTACGCAGTAGCCTCCTCACCCTCCTCGCTGCGAACAGTATACGCAAAAGACTCCTTTCCCGAAAATCCTTGAGAGGCTTGGTAGATAAGTGCTTTTCCACCTTTGGCGATGCGGACGGAACCGCTTGGCGGGGCTTCTTCGAGTGGGCCGTAGTAGTAAGACCGAACAACAGAGACGGCAATGATTTCGCCGCTACGGAACTCTCGATCATTCCACAAGACGTTGAGACGCTGCTTCGAAGCATCCTCAAAGAAGGAAAACCGGTCGTTAGGAGTATAATGAATGCGCGAGCCGCCGCCACCGCCGCCACCTCCGCCACCTCCGCCACGCCAACGAAACTCCTTTTTCAGCGAGAGGTTTACATTCGCCTTGCCCAACTTTCCATCGTCCGCTTCGACGATGTAATAAAAGGTGTCGCCGCGTTGTAAGCCTCTTTCACCGGCATTGTAAATGAGTCGCTGACCATCGTCAGAGATCGTCACCGTATTGCCTAGCTTCGTGTCGCTAACGCTTTTGATCCGCAAGCTTTTCGAGCCTTCGGGAAGTGTATCGTTACGTAGCGGATCAAGCCGTAGTTGGACTGTCCCTGCGCGGGTCTCCCGATAATCGTCTTGGGCAACGATGCCGGCTACGCCGACGATCGTGTCAGGATCCTCCGGAGGATCGGTGTTCACAAACCCGGCCCCATCCATCAACATCCGCTGCTCAAGCTGCTCTAAGTGCAGCGACACCTGCCTGCGGCGCGTGGCCTGCGGTTGCTTGCCGCGCCGGTTTCGGATCCCAAAGAACCGATTACGCTTGCTCATTGATTTGCCATGTCCCAAAAGAGGTCTGCTACCTTGCCCCGTGGCCTTAGTATTACAGGCCGACTCGGGGCGACGATGTTACGCAGCAGGGACGAAAGAATTTCGTAGAAAGGCGCAACTACTTACGGAACAACTGGTTAGCGATTTTGCTTTGGCGGCAATTGTTGGGTTTTTAGAACCGAAGATTGCAGGGTTCGCACCAGGCGAGGCCCGGCTACTAGAGCCACGAGCAAGGGTAAAACGATCAATTCGCGGTTACGCCAATCGGCGAATACTTGGTTTCGTGCCTCTGCTTCTGTCATGATGTCTATGGAAGATTTCGAGACGGCCTGATGACTCTCAATTTTATGCGTAGCAGTCTCTGACGAGCCTGCTGGCATCGCCTTATTCACACTAATTTTGTCAATCGTTGAACGAACCCCTTGCTCTTCTTTCTGAGGAGGCGATGCGGACCCTATCTTTTCAGCCGCAGAATTCTCGGAGATCATCTTCTCGGAGGTAGCCTCCTTGGTTTTTGAACCCTCGGTCAAAGATTGCATGGCCGGGGGGGCCTGTAATTGCTCTCCGCGGGCAACGGGAACAGCAGAAGCTTCTGGCGAACCCGTTCCAGTTTGAACAAATGCAGGACGAGTAGTATTCGTACCGAGCGCAATGCGATCTGGCCTAACCAAAGTTTGCGGAGGCGCGAGGGTCGCAACCTGGAAAAAAACTTCTCGTCCACGACGAAGGGCTATTTCAGGTGTCAGCCTTTGTGGCAATCCGCCGGCGAACAAAGTTTGCTCGCCAACAGACTCCTCAGAAGGAAGAGGGCCAAACGGTTGGCTCTCAATGAATGGCGCGACCATTCCGCCACCAGGGTCAACCGGAAAAGGATCAGGAGGTGGAATAATGCTAAAATCGGAGTCCTTGAGCAATACGCCGCCGAAGTTCGCAAATCCCTGCGCGGCATCGAGGACCAGGTTTTCGTCGCGAAAAACGTCTTCCGTACCCAATCCAGCGGCAGCATCGGAAAAGGAGAACCTCCCCGCAGGGCTGGCATTACTCGACACAACATCCAATGAATCCAAGCTAATGAAACCTTGTTGAAGTACACCCACATTGACAAACCCTCCCTCGATCGTGACATCAAGGTTCAAAGAGGCGGTCGAAGTGGAAGGAGTCTCTGTACCCGTGGCAGAAAGCGTTAGCCGCGGTTCGAGCTGCTGGAGCGCCAGACGACGTCCCCCAGGTTTTTGCTGAGCCGGTTTGTCGATTCGGAAGTAACGCAACATAACTATTATCGATCGTTTAGAAGTGACTTGAAACGGGGGTGGTCCTTCAAACAGCGGAAATCTGCAACATTAATTGTCAATTCGCCCGCTTGCGGCTTCGTCGAAAAGGCTTCTTCGAGCGTAGCAAGCGCATCTTCAAGAATCTGATCTCGTTGCGCAGCGCTGTCCTTTCGCAATACGGGTGAACTGTCGCCCAACAGCTCGGCAGCTTGTGCCAACTCTTGGGCGACCCGAACTAGATGCTCGCCATGGGCGGGCCACAATTTGCGACGCTGCCGGGCCGCTTGAGCCGCATCTAACGGGCGTGCGGCTTTGCGCAGCGCACGACCGTAGTTGACATAATGCTTACTCAAGTTTTCGCGGTATTGAATCTGCTGGGCGGCATGTTCAACGGCAAACTGCTGATGCTCGATCGCAGCGGCGTAGAGCGCCAGCGACGGTTCGATCTGTCCTGCATGTTCAAGGGCCATCGCCTGATTATTCAAAATTCCTGCCAGAGAGCTTTGGAACCTGACTTCTCCCGGGTAGTCTTCGGCTAATTGGGTCAGAATCGCAAACGAATTTTCAAACGCAGCGCCCGATGGCTCTGTGTCTCCATCTTGTGCGAGAGCCTGTCCCAAGTTGTTCCAACTGACGGCCAAGTCGCTTCGGTATCTGACAATTGCTGGAGCAAGCCGATGTAATTTCTCCTGCAGATCGATGGCGATTCGATATTGCTGACAGGCCTGCTCGTGGTCGCCGAGGTGGCTTTGGATCGAGCCAAGATTGTTGTGACACAAAGCAAGATCGCTTTGCCAATCGAGCCTCTCCGCTGGAGGCACGCTTGCGATCTCCGATTCGTTCTCGGTAAGTCGCTGCAGAATGTTGATGGCTGCTTGGCACGAATCTCGCGAAGCGAACCAATCCGACTCGTGCTCAACAAAGCTCTGGTTATTCAGTGCGATGGCCAAGTCGTGGGCATGACGTAGTTCAGTCGGATGCCGCTTGGTCAGTTCCTCAAGCAAATCGATTGCCCGCTCGATGGTCGTTCTCGCGAGGATGGAATCACCACGGTGGCGCTGGAGCAGACTGAGATTGACGTACATTTCAGCCAGCGTTTGAGCAGCACCCGAATCGTCGTTTGCCGAGTCGACGAGTTTTGTTTGGAGCTCAATCGCTCGCCCGTAGTGTTTTTGCGCACTCGCAAAGTCTCCCTCTGATGCCGACAACAAGCCGAGATTGTTACAACAAGTGGACTGATATTGGAGATAAATCGAATCTTCTTCGGCCGACGTCTCGATTGCCTCGAA
>Ga0114931_10004294_pt1 | contig 17793 bp, 16 predicted proteins | sample 2SBtaG_FD_89579 | JGI IMG/M metagenome (GOLD analysis project Ga0114931, IMG submission 89579) | Deep subsurface microbial communities from Kolumbo volcano to uncover new lineages of life (NeLLi) - 2SBTROV14_V59a metaG | ecosystem: Environmental > Aquatic > Marine > Volcanic | place: Kolumbo...
AAAATTTTGAGTAGTTTCCGCATAACAATCATTTCGTTATATGTCGAAATATAGGATCATTTGAACGCCTGTCAAGCTTTTTCTTCACAAACAGCGGGCTTAATGCTGCGTTCCTGCGAGCGAAGAGAAATCAAGGCCTTCGGGCGGCAACCATCCGAAAGGCAGCGTGAACCTGACGGACGTCCCATAGCAGCAACGCGGGCCAAATGAAAACAGAGCCAGCGTCAGCTTCGAGGTTACTGTCTCGCTGGTTACGCAGAAACGCTCCGTCCGGGAACTTGATGGACCATACCACAGGCAACAACCACCGGGGCTGGTAATTACTAAACTCAATCCGAATGTGCAAGGAAATATCACATGCGGCAGTCTGATCAACTTTCTGAAACCAGCACATTTTTTGCTTGCACATATGCGCCTAACTCGCTTATAATACGTCGCAGGCAATGACGGTGTCACATCACGCGGTCGACTGCTCTTTATGCACCGGGGCGATTAGCTCAGTTGGTTAGAGCGCTGGTCTCACATACCAGAGGTCACAGGTTCGAATCCCGTATCGCCCACAACCGCAGTTTGTTCCTGCCAATCTAGTTTTATCGCAACAGCAGCATGCGTCGCGACCGGCGGACGTCAGGGGCACTGAGTTGATAAATGTAGACACCTGAAGCCACATCCCGGCCATGATTGTCACGTCCGTCCCACTCGACCGTGTGCTGGCCGGGCCTTTCTTCTTCATCCACCAAAACACGCACCAACTCGCCGAGAAGGTTGAAGACGCGCAATTGTACACGCGCATCTACGTCCAGACTTACCGGTATCTCGTATTCAATCATGGTGGATGGATTGAAGGGATTCGGAAAATTCTGGCTCAATTGAAATTGTTCGGGCAGGGTTTGCAGGTCGAGTACGTAGTCGATCCTATCCGCTTCGTTCGATATCCTGAGCTGCCCGCCGGCGCCTGCAGGACCGTTCAGGGTGAGCGTCATGACATTCTCTCCGGCCGTAAGATAGGGCCCGAGGTCCAGGGTCAGCACGCCTTGCTCGGGCATGAAGTAACTGTTCCCCGTAAGTTGGGCTTTGCGCTGGTCTGATAGCAGCCTGAAACGTTGGCCGTTGAGGTCCACCGTCACTGTCGTCAGGCCCTCATTGCTGATCTCGAAAAAACGGTCGACGGCAGGAAAACTAAACGTATGGCGCCGCCGATCGCTGTCCATCGAAAGACTCAGAAAGACCGGGTCGCAGTTGACCCGATTGCGGCACATATCGCGGGCATCGATGCTAAAAAAAATGTTCTTATTGGGATTGATCAAGGCGATGCGAAAACCGACTTTTCTGGCGCCAGGTTGGAACGGTGCCACTGTCAGGATGCCATTGTGGATCTCCACAGGTTCGATCACCTTGATGCCGGAATGGGTATCGAAAAAATAGCCCTCCACGGCATCACCCTCAAACGTAAACTCACAATAAGGCGGAATCGTGTCGACGAAAACGGTTGCCGTGTCGCTGCAAACGACTACTTCACCATTCGTTAATAAAATAAGCGTTCGCACAATCAGCGTATTATCGCCGGCCACGACGGGTATTTTTGCCTGAACATCAGAGCCGTTGAGCGTGGCCGGGAAACCGTTGACATCGCTTTCAAAAAAGAGAAGCGGAACGTTGTCATTAAGAGTGAGAGTGGCCGTGACCAGCAAGCTATCGGCGCAGATGGTGGCGCCATCCCTGGGCGACGTGATATCGATTTGACAGGCTGAGCCGGCGGTACGAAACACCTCAATGGAGTCAGACGATACGGACACCTGTCCGAGACTATCCGTGACACTGCACACCTGAATGATTTTGTTGGCACCCAGGTCCAGTCGAACGATCGAATCGATCATGACCTGCTTGTCTAGCTGAAGCGGTCGCGTCGGTCCTTTGCCTGGCGACGCCGTGGCCGGTTTACCATTCACCTGCGTGGCGCAGGAAAATTCGTACGGTTCCACGCCTCCGTTTGCTGTAATCCGTGTGCGCAGCAGTACAGCGCCGTTAGCGATCATGCTACTGTCCCCGGGGCTCGTGATCTCGGTTGTGCTCAGCACCCTTGGGGGCCGAACGATGGAGACGGAATCGACACAGGTAGTGCGGCGGCCCACCGGGTCGGTTGCTGTGCAGGCCGCAACCAGCAGGTTGTCTCCGACCTGGAGTGGCACGATAGCCGTAAACAAGTTCTGTGAGGCCACTGCTGCCAGACCATTCACCTGACAATCGAGCGCGGCAACCGACATGGCGCCGCCAAAAGAAACGCTGCCCGTCACCGTCACGCTATCGTGAGGGACTGTTTCGCCCTCCTCCGGTGTCACAATTGTCACCGCACAAGTTGTCGGCTGCAGCACGTCGCCAATTTTATCTCCCACCAGAGTGGAAAACTCAACAAAATCCTGAGCAAACGCCACACCCGGCCCACCACCGAAAACGCGTGATTCGTAGAAGGAAACAAGCGTCGGGCTGCCGATCACGATGACATCCAACTCGTCGACACCTGCTGACTGCGCGTTCACAATCGCAGCATCTATGCTCAGGCCGACATTCGGCAAGCCATCGGTGGAAACACACAGGGCCTGCCGTGCGTCTGTTCTGGCATTCTTGATGAACTCCTGGGTCGCAGCCATGACGGCATCTCCAACTGCAGTGGAATTGCCTAGTCCATTTCGGTCCAACGCCCGGATTTGAGCTGCCAGCGTGGTGGCTGAGGCGGTTGAAGAAATCAAGGTTAGCGGCAGATCGACGCGTACTGAGCGACCAAATTGGATCACGCTGATCGCCACTGTGCCATCGTGTGGAATCAAATTGGGATTTTCAAGTGCGCGCGCAAACCCTTCTAATTGCAGCACATACTCTGCCGGGTCGACGCTACCGGAAACATCGATCAGGAATGCCAGATCGGTTTGGTTCATCGGGGGTGTCTGAGGAGTTGGTTTGACGTCGTTGCGGATGACGTCGGACCCGGAAACGTGGGACAGGACAGCCCGGCCCTCTTCATCGGCAGCGGCAAAAACGAACCCGGTCAGGCCGAAGCATTCCAATATCTGAAAGACTATTAAGAGCGTCCCCACGCGCAGAGAGATGCGAAAAAAGGTCATGGTTATGCCTCCATGCACAGTCGAAAGTTGAAAAACAAAGATGCAGTTTGTATGGGTCGACTCTTAATGCTTATCAACGCCGAGCTTGCTTTCGACTCGTCAAAGAGACACTCGCAACTCGGAGGCGTGTCGGGCTACACGAAAGCAATCATCCGAGGTGAGTTCCCGCTGGAAGAGATGAAACCCCGAGGTTTCATCCGATCGAAAGTCGTATTCGCGGGCGTAACAATGCTATTCCTGCATCGACACTCTATCCAGGACCGGTTAGTGAGTTTGAGAAAACTTCACATGTATTTCGGTCCTGTCGTATCTGAGAGAAAGCGCCGAATAGCTTTATCAAACAACTCTTTTGCCGATACTTAGACTTGAGTACGAAAGGAAAGAACGACTCTAACATCATCATCCGGTGGGCGCCTAGGCTTTCATGCCCGGTGAACCTGGCAACCGTATCGGGCCACGCCCGCTTAATTCAATGAGGACAAAGAGATGGCTCTACGAATCTTAATTGTAGAAGACGACTTCGACGCTGGTCAGCTCTTGAGCAAATACCTGGCTGATTTCGGCGATTGTGAAGTCGTAGAGAACGGTGCTGCAGGAGTGGCGGCTTTTAGAAAAGCGCTGCGGGACCAGGACGCGTTCGATCTGGTATGTCTGGACATCATCATGCCGGCAAAAGACGGCCACGAGACTCTGCAAGAAATACGCAGGCTTGAAAAACGGGAGGGACTCGTCATCGAAAATGCCAGCAAGGTCTTGATGACGTCCGCGCTTTCAGGCAACAGCACTATTCTGAAATCATTCATGGAACTGTGCGATGCGTACCTTGTCAAGCCCTTCTCAAGGCAAGATGTGCTTGACAAGCTGAAAGAACTCGGTCTGGTCGCGCGCGGCGCGGCGGACCTGCAACGAACTGACTCTCTGAGGATGGAAGAGTAAACCGCCGGTCAGCCGGTGAACGCCGCCCTTGCGTCAGCAATGCCTTTGTATATTGTATCGCGATCCTTGCCGGTTGTCGCCTTGAAAAACTGTACCAGCCAATCCTTGTGAGGCGCCAATGCGCTGTTTGTTTCTACGAAATGGACCATACCGTCGATGTTGATCCCGAGACTAAAATCTTCCCTCTGTGATTTGACCGCGGCCAGCAGTGTATCCAACTTTGGCGCAACGTTGCCATTCTGGTTCAAGGCCACCTGGTTTGCGACGTCGAGTACCCGCATGAAAATCTTCACCAACACGCTGAAATCATCGCTGTTGAGATAGGTGTCAATTTGTTGCTGACATTCTGAGTGACGTCCGGACGTAAAGTACTTTTCTACGAGTTTGACTTTCTCCTTCAGGTCGTTCGGATGGCGCGAAACCCAGTCCCTGGTAAGCTTGAACGACCTCTCGAAATCAAATGTGAATTTTTGATACAACTCAGCCGCGGCCTGGTAGGCTGTTTCATCTTCAGGAAACTGTTGCAAGGTGTTGTCATATGCTTGCACGGCGTTGGGCCAATCCTTGAGTTAGGCATAGGCGGAAGCCAGACTTCTTTGCAGTTGCGCCCATTGCGCCGGCGTGGCTTCGCGGGTCCTAACCCGCAGAGAGCTCTGGTACGCTTCAACCGCCTCGAGCATGAGTTTCTGCCCCTCATCACGCTCTTTGCGGACAGCCATTTCGGCCAGGGTAGCTCCAAGGTTGTTTTGCGAGCGTGCCCAAAACGGCGGCGCGGCCTCCTCCGTAAAAACCTTTAGCGAATTGCGCAGCGCTTGCACGCCGGCGTTCAGCAAACTGTCGCTTTTTTCGCCCGTTTCATTCAGGCCCATGATCGCCAGCGTGGCGCCGAGACTGTTTTGAATCTGACCCCACTTTTGCGGCGCTTTCTCGAAGGTGAAAACATCCGTGGCCGCCGCGTAGGCCTTCACCGAGTTGCCATATACTTCCCCATTCTTGGTCGGACTCATACGACTGGCCGCCTCCGAATAGGTGCGGCCAAGATCCATCAAGATGTCAGCCCAAAGCTCCGGGGTTTCCTGGTCCGAAGTGAATTGCAAAGCTTGCTGGTAGGCTTTCAGCGCGTTCGCGAAATCAAAGTTGAGAAAAGTCGCATGGCCGATGAGGCGCAATTCGCGCACACCCTGCAACCGAATGGCCCGCCCAATTTCGGTGTTGGACGTATCGGTGCCAACTTTCTGGCGGTACTCTTTCGAACGTTTTGCCACGGATTCAGCCAGCACCCGGGCAGCCGACGGAAAGTCTTTGCGATAGAACTGCGCCAGGGCTTTCTTGAATAGATCCGCGCTCTCCACATTGGCAGCAACCCACTGCTCTATTTCTGTCTTAGCCTGCGCTTCGGTGACCCCCAAGCGGTCGGCCCACGGTTTGAGGTACGGCATAAAATCGATGTCAGCGGGTGAACGGACCGCATCAATTTGCTCGCGTGCAACATCTGAAATAGTCAGGAGAAATGTCTCCACACGGTGTTGTGCAGAACTTTGACTGACCAGAAAAAGTAGGAAAACGCTGATTTTGAGCCATTTCGTTATCATTTTCAGTAGCCTGTCCTCGATAATCGTTTTATTCAAAAAGATGAACTTGTAGTTTAATCAAAATGTTTCTATTATGCAAAAAATTTTGGGCATACTTAAGTCATGCAAATCACCATAAACTTGACCAAGGTCGCGCTTGTTGAAGGGGATATTACGGAACAACAGGTTGATGCGATCGTTAATCCAGCGAACGCTGAGCTCATCCTGGGCGCAGGGGTGGCCGGCGCCATCCGCAGTAAAGGTGGGCCCGCCATTCAGGCGGCGTGCGACCAACTAGGTGGCTGCCCTGTAGGTAGTGCGGTGATCACGACAGCCGGACAACTCAAGGCCCGGTACGTGATTCATGCGGTTGGCCCGAGAATGGGAGAAGGCGAGGAAGACCACAAGTTGCAGAACGCCACCCTGAGCAGCCTCGAGGTGGCCGAGGCAAACAGCCTCCACAGCCTGGCGTTTCCGGCCATCAGTACCGGTATCTTCGGCTTTCCGCTGGACCGTTGCGCAGAGATCATGCTCTCCACGACGTTGACCCATGTGCGAAACGGGACAGGACTGCAGCAGATTACTTTCTGTCTATTCGATCGGAATGCGTGGAACATCTTCTCACGAAAACTCGCAAATCTGACAGATTCCGAGACGTCACAATCAGCTAAATCGTAACCGACCCGCACCCGCTGCCAGATCGGTTTGTGGAGAGAATTAAGGCTGGTTTGAGCAGATCGGGAGTGTGTTAGCCGTGGATCAACGTGCTTTCTGTTGCAAAAGAACAACCGTGCGGCCCCAGCCACCCGACTCGGGCGCGGCATCAAAAAACTCGAGGACCTGTGGATGCTGCTGCAACTCCTGACGAACCAGGTATTTCAACTTACTCTTGCCTTTGCCATGAATGATTTGCACCCGATTCAGTTTCAGCCTGACGGCCTGATCCAGGAATTCACAAATTACCTCGGGCACTTGTTCGGGAAAGAATCCGTGCAGGTCCAGCAGGTCTGTGACCGGGACTGGCACAGGGAAAAAGTCATCCCCGTTATTCTCGTCATGATCGGACATCTTCGGTTCCCTTCTCAAGATGCGTCGCGCAGCCGGCTGCCTATTTCGCAATATAGAAAACCGTGCGCAAAGTTCAACCACTCTCACAGCAGGCACGTCACATGAAGATCGGCGTCATCTCGGACAATCACGGCTACATGAACCCAAAAGTCTTTTCCGTTTTCGAACATGTTGATCTGATTCTGCATGCTGGTGACATCGGCAGCGAGGACATCATCACGAGTCTGGAAACACTGGCACCCGTGCAAGCTGTCCACGGCAACATCGACACGTTTCCATTGGTGAGCCGTTATCCGGAAGTCTTAAGCACCATGCTGCAGGGAGCCATGATTTGCATGATGCATGAATTCAGAGGTCTGGACGACCCAAGAATATTGGCTAAAATGGCGAATTTCGGCGGCCGTGACCTGGATCTCTTGATTTACGGCCACAGCCACCAGGCGAAATTGGAGCGTATCGGCGGCACCTACTTGTTCAACCCGGGGTCAGCCGGCAAACGCCGATTTTCATTGCGGCCGGCGGTCGGACTGCTTAAGATCGAAGCACAAAACCGGGTCGTACCCGAGATTGTGTACCTGGATTAATTGCTTGACACCCGGGGTATTTTTCTTTATATTGGCGTTCGTTTCGCGTAGCAGGAGGGTATAGCTCAGCCGGTAGAGCAGCGGCCTTTTAAGCCGTTGGCCGAAGGTTCGAATCCTTCTACCCTCACAGCATCCGCGTCGTTAGCTCAACTGGCAGAGCAGGGGCCTCTTAAGCCCAAGGTTCGGGGTTCGATTCCCTGACGACGCACTACTCAAAGTCTAACTTACATAAAAAAGAGGCCCCTCATGAGAGAGGCTTTTTTTGTTTTGCGAAAAGAAGAAATGCGAATATGTCGGACAGGAAAGCCATTGCGGCTAACGAATGCCTGGACCCAACATCCCTCTGCATTTCGCTCTGGACGAGCGAAACACTGTCTCCCTTCAAAGGGAGATTTTGACCGAGAACCCAATCCCCCTTCGAAGGGGGACGATTTGCAAAGCGTTCAGCAAGCAAATCAGGGGGATGTCACCGGTCTTTGAGTTACCACTCGACAGGAGCAACCTGTGCCCAAACCCAAAATCATCCCCTACGACAAGAAGCTCAGGCAGCGCGCACGGCACCTTCGCAACAACAGCACCCTGGCAGAAGTCCTGCTCTGGAATACGTCAACGCCAGCTGGAGTCCTCTGGCGTCCAATTCTTGAGATTTCACGACACACATGTCTTGCGAAATATGGCGGGCGTGGTACTTGCCATCGAAACGTGTATCGATAGGTTGCAGAGCGGGCGCGAGAACGGTTGATTTCGCGGGCACCTAACATCCCGCTGCGTTTCGCTCTGAACGAGCGCAACGCTGTCTCCCTTCAAAGGGAGATTTTGACTGAGAACCCAATCCCCCTTAGAAGGGGGACGATTTGTGAAACGTCGAGCGAACAAATCAGGGGGATGTCAAACTTACACTCCGCGTCAAAGCCTTCCGGCTGGCGCCGCAGGACCAGGAGCAGGAACCAGCAGAAACTTTATGTTAGTGGGTCAACGATGACCATCGTAAGCGACGACAATGGGGAAGGTGACGATGAGGGATCAGATGTGGCAACGGTCAGCGTAAATGGCGGCCAGATGACGATTGAGGGTGGCGATACCTTATACGTTTTTCAGAAAGAATAAGGAAACCAAGAGTTGGCTAACTTTTGGTTCAATCACTAAAACTGCCAAGGTCGCGCTTAGGCGCCCCGGTCCAAATACCACACGCCTGAAGTAACAATCACTATTTGACCAGCATCATGCGGCGGGTGGAAGTGAACTTGCCCGCGCGCAGCCGGTAGACATAAACACCGCTACCGCTAGGGGTGCCGAGTTGATCCCTGCCATTCCAGGTTGTCACATAGGTACCCGGAAAGTGCAGCCGGTCAACCAAAGTGACTACTTTTTGGCCTTTGACGTTGAAAATCTCCAACACAACCCTTTCCCCTGCTTTTGCGCTGGCCGGCAAACTATATCGTATCGATGTAGTTGGATTGAATGGATTGGGATAGTTGGGAGCTAATGAGAATGCCGTGGGTACGCTCACTTCACTGAGTTCGGTGGGAGGCGGCGTGACGTATGAATCGGCCACGCCGGGCTTCGTGCTGCCTGTGGTGACGACAACCAGTTCCGGCGGCGAACCGCCCTCTTTTGAACTATAGATTACCTTATCCGAGGAACGGTTCTTCAGGCCAAAACTAAACGTACCATCGCCGGTTATTGCTCCGCTGACGTCAAACTCCACCCAGGTGTTCGCGGCAACCTTGCCGACAGTGCTCAAAATGTCGCCGCCTAAATCAGGCTTGTTGGTCCAATCCATTCCCTCTTCCACCCAGGGAAAGTTTGTACGTGAATAGGTATTTGAAACAGCATAGACCTCACCGCCGTCGATGCTGCCCTCCGTGCAGAACAAACGCAGTGCAGCGCTTTGGACAGGTCCGCTTAAACCGGAGAATTGAAATTTCAGATAAGAATACTGGCGGACAGATGTTTGCCTGAGCCTTAGCTCTTCATTGCTGCCGTAGTTTCTTGTGGCCGGATCCGATTTCACTCTAGCGTCTTCGATGGGAAAAAATGTCATGGAACCGCTGCCACCGCCAATCGGAGTAAAATTTCCTGTCATATTCTTATTCGAATTCATTGTTACAGAATCGATCCGGGCGCTCCCACTCCCTAATATGTCGCCACTCCAACTGCTAAACTGCCAGCCAGAAGAGGGATTCGCGGTCAATGTGACCAGCGTCCCGGAATCATAAACACCGCCTGGTGGATTCAGGATAATTCTGCCTGAACCAACAGTCTCCGTCGATAATGTGTACTGTGGCGGGCGTCCGCCCGTGGTATTCGTAAACTCAACATAGTCGATGCGGGCGCGTTCGCCAGCATTTTTTAACCCCCTTATTTCAAAAGAGGCATTCGAGCTAACGACGTAGGCGGTTGCGACTCGCCTGCTCAAGAGCTCATTCGTGTTTTCCTGCAATTGCCAGGAGTCAACCAGGTCGGTTCCGACCCGCACCTCAATCGTCGCCGGACCATCCGGTTCATCCAGATAATGGATGAGAATATCATATATTCCGGGACTCAGGGCCGTTGTCGCCGTGCCATGCGAGGCAGAAAGACTGATGCCAGTGTTTCCTGACCAGGCGCGATCGTTGGCCTCAATTTCATAATTCGTCAAAGTCATGGCCTCTGCTTCAATCCGGGTTGTTATAGGCTCTCCTGCTACCGGTTTGAACGTTACGGTAACATTCTTGTTGGAGTTCATGAGGACCGAATCAATGCGGGCGCTTGCGCTCCCTAAAAATTCGCCACTCCAAGTGCTGAACTGCCACCCTGTGGCAGGGTTCGCGGTCAACGCCACGATTGTACCGTCATCGTACCTGCCATTGACCGGCGCAGGACTTACGTTTACGCTACCGGAACCTATCGTGTTGATCGTCAATGTATGCTGCACCGTGTCGCCGACAGTCTCGGTAAAGGTCGCCGTCACATCTTTGTTAGAATTCATGACAATGCGCGCTGGATTTGAGGGGCCGGCCAGATCTTCGCTCCAGAAAGAAAACTGCCAACCCGGGTCCGCTACTGCGGTCAACCGCACTTCGGTCCCTTCATCATAAGTGCCGTTGAACGGCGGTGTGCTCAAATTGACACGGCCGGCGCCGGATGTCGCTACCGTCAAGCTGTGTTGCAGCGGGAGACTGCCGCTATCCGAGAGACGCTGGTAGCGCAGGAGCGCCTCGATGAAGTAGTAGTCCGCGTGGATCAGCGAGACGTCTACTTCCTTGCCTTTGTTTACATTGCTGTTCGAGTGCAGCAGGATCCCGCTGCTGTTCGTTCCCTCGGCGAGATAGGCGGGCGACGACAGCGATATCAGGATGGACTGTGCTGCCTGCCGGTACCTGCCGGCGGCGGCAGAATCTGAAACGAGGGTGCTAAGTTCCAACAGTCCGGAAGCAGCAATGGCGGCCGATGAGGCTTCCTTCGGTTCATCGGGAATATTGGGAGCATCGAAATCCCAATAGGGGACATGGTCGTCCGGCAGGTTCTCGATAAAGTAATCCGCCAATTTCATGGCCGTTTCAAGAAACCGAATGTCACGGGTTTCCCGATAGGTCATCGTGAAGCCGTAAATACCCCAGGCCTGTCCTCTCGCCCATGTCGACTCATCCGCATAGCCCTGCACCGATGTCTTCGCGATAATCGTTCCCGATGAAGGATTGTAATCCACAACCTGATACGTGCTGCCATTGTCCCGAACATGATCCCGGCTTGTCCTGAGCGCGTGGCTTACTGCCATGTCGTACCAGTCGTGCAGCCCCCCGTTCTTTGATGCCCAGAACAGGATTTCCAGATTCATCAGGTTGTCGATGATAACCGGGAACAGGCCGCGTGGGCCGCTGTTCCAGGATTTGATGCAGCCAACCGCGGGATTGAAACGACTGGCAAGAGATTCTGCTGCTTGCAAGAGGATCGCGCGGTAGGCCTCCGTACCGGCTAGACGATAGCCGTTGCCAAAACTGCTGAACATGATGAATCCGACATCGTGTGTGCCGGTTTCGAACTTGACGTCTTCTAAACCGGCCGTCCAGCTCTCCGCCCGCTCCCGCCAGACTTTATCAGAGGTCATTTGGTACATGTACCACAAACTTCCCGGGAAAAAACCGCTGGTCCAGATTCCGGCTTGTGTGGTTTTCCAGTGTCCGTTTGTCAGGGTGCTGCGCGGATACTTTTGGGGATCATTAACCTCAACAACCGTCCGCGATAGTTGCGACGCAACAAACTCCAGCGTGTGGGCCACGCGAGAAACCACCGCTTCATTTGGGTGAGGAATGGTACCCTGTGAAATTGCTGCGTTGGAGCTTGCTGTACTCAATCCAAAAGCCATCCAGAGGAAAAACAACGCGGCTTTGATGATGATCCTGGTGCTTGTCATGCCGTAGCTCCTGTTATGTCGGGGAAAGCGGAAAGCTGCGTGAGCAGATAAGGCTGAAATAGATGTTCTTAAGCATCGATTCTTGCTACCCTGAGCAATTCCTCATTCACTTTTTCATGATGAAACAATTTCATAGGGATCAACCTTAGATCGTTCGGAAGATCGTCCTGAGCTTCCTTGATTAGAACCAAACAGCTGGTCGCATCTAAAGCCCCGTCAGACTCGAAATAAGTGCCTGAAATCCCTGAGTCGCTGCAAGTTGCTTTCCCCGAACTTTGCGGTCTTCTTTTCGATTTTTTCTATCGTTTTCTCCTCTCGGAGTTTATCTGGATTCTTGCCGTAAAAGCAGTCGGCAAAGCATATAATCTTTTCTTCGATGGAGACCGGCAGCATCTCCCTGTGCGGTAAAGGCAGATTCTGGACAATAATCTCCTCAAGGCTTAATCCAACTCCCGTGTGCCGGTCACAAACCAGAGCATGCCGCGGCAACCCTTCTTTCTCAAGTAACTCTCGTCCCAGGGGGCCGTGCATAATGTAGGGTGCCTCACCATGGCACCCGATACCCGGTGCATTTGTGAGGAAAATGCCGATATCGTGCAACATGGCTGCGTCGTGAACTAACTTTTCGTCGGGTTGCAAGTGGCTCACGCGACGGGCAAGGGCCAGTGCTTTTGACTGTACCAGCTCACTGTGGATAGTCAGAATCCTGAAGGCCAGGCTCGCTTCGTCATAATGTTTAAGAATGATCTGGAGTGGTTCCAAAACGTCTCCCTGTTATGAGCGTCCTGCCGCTGCGCTATGAGATGCGCCCGACCCGCACAGTAAGCGGCCAGGTGACGATTCGCTGCGTTTGAGACGCACCCCAGGCTGCCTGTAAATCAGCTGTAATTTGTTTTAACGGATTCTCTCCGTGACATGTGTGATATCGTTGTGTTGCAGACCAGGTAGTCAGATAGCCGATAAGCTGCTCTAACGACCATGACGCCGTCATATGGCAATCTGGCGTTGCAAGTTCGACAAAAGGAAACTCGATGCTACGGTAACCACTTTCGATATATTCGCGCTCAGCCGGCCAGAAATCACCGAGGATATCAAAATAGAATTTGTTGATAATTTGGTCAAGGACCGGTTCGATGTGCAGCAGATTGTAGCACCAGGCTGCCAAAACACCCGTCTTCTCCAACACGCGCTGGCATTCGGCATAAAACAGATCGAGGTTAAGCCAGTGCAGCGCCTGGGCGACCGTTATCAGATTGCAGCAACCCGAGGCCAGACCTGAATGTTCTGCAGCACTCACGACGAACGAGACTCGAGGCGCCCGAAAAGCATTTGCTATCTGCCTATTGCTGGCGTCGGTCGCAACGACGCGTTTAAAATACGGACCGAGGGCCTGTGCGGCCTGACCGTTGCCCGTCGCGCAATCCCAGGCAAGTGCCGGCTCCGACACCAACCCGGCGAGAAAAGAAAATAACTGTGGGGGGTAAGTCGGACGATAAACTGCATACGCCCCGGCATGTGCAGAAAAGTGATCCTGAAAGGACATCAAATGTTAGCTAAATTCCTCAGCAGTACTTGAACATACGGAAATCAAAAGGAAATCTGGATCCGAAAAAGGGCTAGCTTAGTTTCTTGCGTTTCCTCTGTTGCGCTTGAATTTGTTTGTACATCTTGCCGAGGCTGCGGTCTTTCTTGCGCGATTCGACATAAGCGGATTGTGACCGTTTGCTTTGCAGGAAGTCCAACTCTTTTTGCAGCTTCATGTAGCTTTCGTACCGACTCTTCTCCAGGCTTTCTTCTTCGACGGCATCGAGAACGGCACAACTCTTTTCCTTGGTATGGGTGCAATCCGAAAAGTGGCACGATTCTGCCAGTGCTTCGATGTCTTGAAATGTTTCTTGCAAGCCTTCCTCGGCATGCCACAAGTGAAGTTCGCGCATGCCGGGCGTATCTATTAGGCATCCACCTTCCGGCAAGAGGATGAGCTCCCGCCGTGTCGTGGTGTGGCGCCCCTTCGAATCGCTACGCCGTACATCGGCGGTCTTTTGCACGTCCTCACCCAGCAGGCAATTTATCAGGGTCGATTTTCCCACGCCTGACGAACCGATAAAAGCGAAGGTCTCGTCATTTCCAAGCAGTCCCTGCAATTCCGAAAGTCCTGAACCTTCCTTGGCGCTGACCGCCAGAACCGGGGCACCGCCGGCAATTTCGACGACCTCGGCCAGTTTCTGTTCGACGTTAGGGCAAAGATCCGTTTTGTTCAGGACGATCGCTGGACGGGCACCGCCTTCGTTAACCATCACAAGGCTGCGTTCCAGACGGCGCAAACTAAAATTGCTGTCCAGACTCTGCACGATGAAAATCACATCGATATTGGCCGCAAGAACCTGCTCATCAAACGTCTTGCCGGACGTCTTACGCGAAAACTTGCTCTTGCGCGGCAGTAGGTCATGGATGATTGCCCTTTGCTCAACGTCAAACACTTGCAAAACCGCCCAATCGCCGACTTTCGGCAAGTCAGCGGATGATTCTTTGGTAAATAGCAGTCGGCCGGCAACTTCGGCTAAGACTTCCCCCGCCGCGGTAAGGACCGAATAACAGTCACGGTTCTCTACGGCAACCCGTCCGACCTGAAAACCTTGTGCGGCAAACGGCTGGAAGGCCGTGTCAAAAGATTCGGACCAACCAAATTTTCTGAGTTCTGTCACGTGCTGGACACCTCCGCTGGTGCCACGGCGGCTTGAGCTTGGGGAGCTTGATCGGCTGTCATCATTCCTCCAGCCAATCGAATAATACGGTCGGTGCGGCTGGCCAGGTCGATATTGTGAGTCGCCATGACGAGGGTCGTTCCGTTGGCGTCGTTCAAGTCAAACAAAAGCCTCTCAATCCGTTCACTCGTTTCAGCGTCTAAGTTGCCGGTCGGTTCATCGGCAAAAAGCACCCTTGGCCGATTGATGAAGGCGCGGGCCAGAGCGACTCGCTGCTGCTCACCGCCGGACAGTTGAATTGGGTAGTGATGCATCCGTTCGCCCAGGCCCACCGCCTGTAACAGCTTCTCTGCCTGCGGCTTTACCTGGGTCGCCCCCCGCAACTCCAGCGGCACCATCACATTTTCAAGCGTAGTCAGGGTTGGGATCAATTGAAAGTTCTGAAATACGAAGCCGACCGATTCGCTGCGAAATCTGGCGCGCGCGTCCTCGTCAAGCACCGCCAAAGACGTCCCATTCAAGAGCACGGCGCCGCTACTGGGCAAATCCAGACCGGCGCACAAGCCCAGCAGTGTCGTTTTGCCGCTGCCGGATGGGCCGACGATGGCACAAGTTTCACCTTCTTGCAACTCGAAGGAAACATCCTTCAGCACAGTAAGATTTTTGTCACCGCTACGATACGATTTGCTTAAGCGATCTACTTTCAGAATTGTGTTCATCTTCGTCCAGCGTTTCTGATGCGTTGCAACTTTCTATCGACATTTGGGTTACAAGGAAAAGACGGACGCAACCGCCCTTAGTTTCGACATGGAGTATGACGGATGAAAATATGGCTACAGGTTCTTTCTTTTCTCACCCTGCTCACACCGGTGTTTACGAACGGTCAAGAATTCAAATATACGAAAAAACAGGCAACTTCCCAAACGGTTTTGTTTTTGGGAAACAGCTTAACAGCCGGCTATGGTTTGGACGAATCGTTCGCGTTTCCTAACCTGATTCAACAAAAAATCGATTCGCTTGGCTGGGAATTTGAAGTGATCAACGCAGGTTTGAGCGGAGAAACAAGCGCCGGCGGCCTGCGAAGAATAGATTGGCTGCTGAAGAGAAGAATAGATATTCTGGTTGTGGAACTAGGAGGCAATGATGCGTTGCGAGGAATCGATCTGAGCGTGACTAAGCAAAATCTGCAAGCGCTCATTTCGAAAGCAAAGAAAAAATACCCGCGCGTGCGAATTGTTATTGCGGGCATGCAAGTGCCAGCCAATCTAGGCACCCCCTATACCGAAGCGTTTCGGCGGATCTACCCCGATTTGGCCGAGGTCAATGAAGCTTACCTTATTCCATTTCTACTGGCGAATGTTGGCGGTATCGCAAACTTGAATCAGCCGGATCGAATCCATCCGAATGCGCAGGGTCATAGAATTGTGGCCGAAACCGTTTGGAGGGTCCTCAGACCAATACTCGAAGAAATGCACGAGAAGGGCACAAAGACGTCGAAATGAATGCGACAAGCGATGGGCACATCAGCGGCAACGAGCAGTTCACCGATTCCTGAAATGCTCGCTTTCGCGAAGAGGTAAGTGATTCAGGACCTGGTTTCATATTCAGCAATGACCTTCTGCAGCGTTTTCTTTCTTTCTAGCAGACTGTTCGTGTCCTCTGACTGACAGACCGCCCTTGCGCTGTCCAGGACACAACGCAATTTAGCAATTTCCTGCCGATCTGTCTTTCTCAGAAACTCGCACGATTTGAGCACCTGAGCCGCATCGGCCAACTCGTGCAGCGTTCTGTAGTGGAACCGCTTTAGTTCCTCGTACTTGTTTAGAATGCCTTTGGGAAAACTCTTCATGTGGACCTCCACGAATAATAATGTGGCTCACTCTTATTTATTAGAACACGCCACAGTCGCCTGCGCTTCCCATAAAGCCGGAGTAGATCTATGACCGGCAAGAAATGTGAAACCTTTGTTCTATTTTACCAGGTCCAGCCAATCTGTTAGTGCCGCCAACAGCCGCTTCTTTTCGGCGGCCGGGAAATGTCGAATGCGAGTGGCGTGAGCGTGCTCCGGGATGACAAACTTCAGCGAATTCGTAGCAGCCGCGGGTGTTACCGCAGCACCGGTCCAGGCATCCGTGGCACCGTAGATGTAGATAATGTTGTTTGCCTTTTGCTGCAACCAGGCATAAATTTTTCTCATCGGTTTCGGATCATACCTCATCTGAACATTTTTCGGGCCGAAACGACGATAAGTCGGCGGACGTGTTTCGACAAAGAAATCGCCCACATGATCCGTCATGAAATGATAGAATCCCAATTGTGTAAAGAATTGATAGTAGGCGGCAGTATTGGGGGCCACATCTTCTTCTGAAAACCAACGAAATGGCACCACCAAGGCCAGATGCTTGAACAGAGAATCTATCGAAACATTGCCATCGGGAATCTGTTCGCAGGAGGATCTGCCCATTTGCCAGAAGGCAAATGGATATTCGAGCACGGCGTAATCCAGGACGTCCCGGGTCGAGAAGGAATAGGTGTAATCCTTTTCGGCCGACCAGGCTTCTATTTTCGAAATCAGATCGTGGCGGTGCGACAAAGCCGCCCGTTGAAAGATCTGCATTTTTCGCCAGCATTCTGCCCCACCTAAGGTCGTAATCCAATTGTCGAGGCGCGGGTCGGCATCCGAAAGGGGAATCGGCGCGACGTAGGCCACGGTTGCCGCAACATCATCGGGATAAAAATAGCGATGAATCAGCGCTGTCTGGCCGCCTTTGCTGATTCCGGTGCTCACCCACTCACCGGAATATATTTTCTTAAAAATAGTCACGATGCGATGTTCGTCCGCCGCGGCCTGCGCGATGTTAAGAGCGCGCCACTGCAGTGAGTCCGGCCGGGACTCGTTGAAAAAACGGTGTTCCACATTGATTTGATTGGCGAAGAAATAATTGGTCAACTCGCTGGCTTGCTGCCGCTTAAGACTATATCCCTCCGTAACCAGAATAACGGGTGCAGACTCATCGATGTGCGACAACAGGATCTGCTGGCGAAAGCTCGGACCGTCGGGGTGGTCGTGTTGCAATGGCTGAGCAAGCATGATCTTGAAGGACCGCTTGAAGCCGATGAGGTGCGGCACTTCCGCAACGGTGACGCCCGGCAGCTGTTGAAGGCGCGACAAAATATCTTGTGCCCCGGCACGGGGTGCAGCAAGAATGAGTAAAACAAAGAGGATGGCGATAGCTTTTCGCCGGAACATTCGAGGGCCCTTTCATTTAGTAGAGAATTGTGAAAACAGAGGGTGCGCTGGTTGCGACCCCACCCGTGCGGGACACATGCCCGCCAAACGCCTTCTCTTTTCATGGTGGCATATGCATCCCTGGGCTACTGTGCGAAACAGCGATAACGTAGGCAACCGGCCGC
>Ga0114931_10004295_pt1 | contig 17791 bp, 17 predicted proteins | sample 2SBtaG_FD_89579 | JGI IMG/M metagenome (GOLD analysis project Ga0114931, IMG submission 89579) | Deep subsurface microbial communities from Kolumbo volcano to uncover new lineages of life (NeLLi) - 2SBTROV14_V59a metaG | ecosystem: Environmental > Aquatic > Marine > Volcanic | place: Kolumbo...
ATTTCTTTTGCCAAAAATGCCGCTTTCTTATAATATCCCGCTATTAACGAGCGCGATCATCCGAATTTGAGTCATAACCATTGGTACATACAACACAAGGGCATCTCTAAAAATTGACTCAATGCTCCTAATCGCCAATTCAAAGAGGCGGCTTTGTTTTCGTGGGACAGGCATTGCTCTATCATCAAAATATGATGATAAGGGCAATGCCTGTATTGCTACCTAAAATAAATAATAAGGCAATGCCCGTGCCACCAATTTAAAAAACCCTTGCGCCATGTTCGATTTCCTTTAAAAAAACAATTTTTAGAGATGCCCACAAGTTCAAACTGGCGCTGTCCGTTTTCATCGTCGATGCAACCCGACAAGTTCGGTCTATCGATTGAACCGCGTCCGCACGGCAGACGGGAAACGGGCTATTTACAGGAGGCTCGATCCATGAGGTCATTTCACTTGCGACGGAGTAGCGGTATCTGTATTTTCCTGTTCCTGATGGTTCCTCTGGTTTTTCCCGCCCCCGATGCGTGGGCCGTTGACGAAAAAGCCGCCGCGCGGATCGTAAAGACCCAATGCGCCGGCTGTCATAAATTCGCGGGCCAACCGGAATCCAAGTTCAAGTTGAAGGCTCCCGATTTGATGTGGGCGGGCAACAAGTATCAGCGGCCATGGCTCATTCGGTGGCTGCGCGGCGACGAGGAGAACCTGTATCCGAACGGTTACCGCTGGGACCAGAGCGGCGGCGCATTCCGCCACATGACGCTGTCCGGCACCGAGGCGGCCGGCGTCGCCGACTACCTGGAAAAACACTACGTGGACCCCCGGGTCAAGAAACAAGCCGTCGACCTGTCGCAATTCAGCGAACGCGAGTCGCAATTCGGCGCGGAAATTTTTAAACAATTTTCCTGTCTGGGGTGCCATCAGATCAGGGAAGACGGCAAAAAAACCGGCGGCCCCATCAGCGTCACGTTATATGACGCCGGCAATCGCTACAACGTCGATTGGCTCTACCGGTTTGCCTTGAACCCGCAGGACTTCACCCCGCACAGCGGCGAGTACCTGGCCGATTTAACCGGGCGGGGCGTCCGCCACCTGATAGGTTACCTCATGACCCTGGGCGTGAAAAACTACAAGTTTTACGAACCCTGGGAAAGCGGTGATTTCAAAAACGCCCAGGCGCAACGCGGACAGGAAGTGTACAAGGTGTACTGCTCTCAATGCCACGGCGCCAAAGGGGAGGGCGACGGGCCGGGCGCCCCGGGCCTGGAACCGAAACCCGCCGTGCACGCCAAAATGAACTTGCACGACCTGCCGCAGGATTACCTCTACAACGTGATCTTTTATGGCGGGAAAAGCGTGGGCAAATCGCCCATGATGCCCGACTGGGGACTGACCTTGTCGTCGCGGCAGTTGGCCGACGTCAACGCCTACCTGCGCGCAACGTTCAAGGGGAGTCCGGAAAGCGCCGGGCCGCGGGTCGCCGCATCATCGGGGGCCTCCGGAGTCTGCCCGCAAAAGCGCAAAACCAAAAAAGCCCCGGCAAAGTTTCAGCGCATGAAAAATCCGCTGCCGGCATCGTCCGCCCATCTTCTGGCGGGGGAAGCGCTGTTTCAAAAAAAGGTCAAGCCCCTGGCCTGCGCGCAATGCCACGGCAAAAAAGGCGACGGCAAGGGACTGCTGGCGGGCGGCCTGAACCCGGCGCCGCGAAACTTCACCTGCGCCGACACCATGAAAAACATCACCGACGGGCAGATGTTCTGGGTTATCAAAAAGGGTTCTCCGGGAACCGGCATGATGGCTTTCAAAAATTTAAAGGACAACCAAATCTGGCAGTTGATTCACTACATCCGCAAGTTGGGCCAATAAGCGCCGCTTGCCGTTCAGCCGTTGGCGTCCGCACCGTCCCCGGTTTTTTGGGCGATGACCAGCAGGTTGAATCCGTAACCGGCGCGGTCCAAAATCGGACTCAAATAATTCACCGGGTTTAAAAAGTTTTTCACATCCCGCTTGATGCCGCGCCAGATTTTCTCCGCGCCGGATGCCGGGCGAACGGCCTTATCGTAGGTGACCGGCGGCGGCCGCGGGAAAAAACCTTTCTTGGCCCGGCTGGTTTGCTCGAACACCGGCAGAAAACCCGACCGCGCCAGCAACCGCCCCAGGGTGCGGCTCGACAAAAAATAGAGATGCTGGTTGATGTTGTATCCGTACCAGCGGTCCCCGGCGTAAACGGCGTTTTCGACGTTGGGGGTCCAAATGACGACCTGGCCGCCGGGGCGCAGGATGCGGTTGATCTCCCGCAAACAGGCCAGCGGTTGCCTCAGATGCTCGATGAGGTCCCAAAGCGTGACGACATCGAACCGCCCATCGGCAAACCGGTTCCCGGCCAGGGACGCGCAGTCGGCTGCCTCGATTTTCAGTTCCTCCCTGGCGAAGCGGATGAACTCCGGCACGATGTCGATGCCGTGGGGCGTCCATCCGCGCGCCCGCGCGGCTTGCAGGAAAAATCCGCCGCCGCAGCCGACATCCAGCAGCTTGCCCCGTTCGGGGGCGAACCGTTCGATCCGCTTCAACCGGGAGCGGTATTGTTTTTCGTAAGAAGCCCGGCGCTCCGTGCGCTCGCGGATATACGTCAGGTAATAGGCGCTGGCGTCGCCCCGGCCCCGCATCTCGTCCTCATAAAGTTGCCGCAAGTAATCCTCGTCCGGCAACGGGCTGACGAACTGCAAGCCGCAATCCAGACAACGCACGATGTCGGAGACACCGTTCCAGCGGCGGATCGGTGAAAATTCCGCCGCGCCGCAAGACTCGCAGGGCACACGCTCAAACCGCCCGGTCATCGGCGCAATCCATCCGGCGGGGTTTTGGACGGCGGCCGCCGGTCGCGAGGCATCGTTTCCCGAATGGCGCACAGCACCTCGTCGGCGGAAATCAGGCGTTTGCATTCGGCGTCGCCGCGAAAACATTCCGGTTTGCGCGTCGCGCGGGTGCAGGGGGAGCACTCGATGCCTTTATAAAACACGCGATGCGGTTCCACCTGCGGAATCCAGCGGTCGGGGGCAACGGCGCCGAACAGGGCGAACACCGGCGTCCCCAGGGCGGCGGCCATGTGCATGGGGCCGCTGTTATGGCACAACAGGAATTTCGCCTGCTGGAGCAGGGCCGCCAGTTCACCCAGCGACGTGCGCCCCGCCAGCGAATACCGCGGCGTGTTCATCTTTTCCACGATTTCATCCACTTGCCGGACCTGGCCGGGGGCGCAGGCAAAAACGGCCCGCAGCCCGTTGCCTTGCAGGGCGTCCGCCACCTGGGCGAATTTTTCCGCCTGCCAGCCGTTGTGCGGCGAATCGACGCCGGGATGAATGACCGCATACTCCGGGCCGACACCCAGCGCCGCCAGTTTTTGCGCGACTGTTTTCAGCGGCTCGCCGGCCGCAAAAATTCGCGGCGCCGCCGGCCGCATCTGGAATCCCAGCAGCTCCAGCATCCGTGCCTGAAAGCGCACCGCCGGCACGGACCCCGCAAAAACGGGGTCCACGGTGACATTATAAAACCGCGCCCGCCGGCTGCGCGCCAGCCCGGCTTTGTATTTCGCCTTGGAAAGGGCCGTGATCCAGGCGCTACGCGGCCCGCCGTGCAAATCGACAACCAGATCGTAGGAAGTTTTTCTCAACTGTTTGAGCAGGCCGAGAAGAGCCGGCCACCCCCGGTCCAATAAAATAATTTCATCCAGGTGCGGGTTGTGGCGCACCAAGTCGTCGTTCGGCGGCATGACGAGAAAATCCAGCCGGCAGCCGGGCAGCGTTTCCTTGATCGACGGAAACAAGGCGGTGCTCAACGTCACGTCGCCGATGGAGCGCAGCCGCACCAGCAAAATTTTCGCGTCGGCGGGCAGGGCGGCCAGATCGAACTTCATAACGGCAAGGGCGTCCGCCCTTCGGCTCCGGGGGCCGGCTTGCGGCCCGGCGGCGCGACTTCCAACAAGGACAAAACCGCTTCGTAGACTTCATCGGGTGAAATTTGCCGCATCAGCCCCTGGGCATCGTCGGCCAACTTCACATACGGTTCGTCGGATGCGGCCCGGTGGATTTTGACGTGCTTCGTGGCGTTGTCCAGGGAGCCGAAATTTTTCGGATGGGTGGGGCCGGTAAGGGCGACGATGGGGCATTTCAGGGCGATCGCCATGTGCATGGGGCCGGTGTCCGGCGTCACCAGGACGTCCAGCCGGCGGATCACCTCCGCGGCGGTGGGCAAATCCGTAACGGCGGCCACCGCCCGCCCCGCCAGCAGGCGGTTGAGTTCCTCGGCAAGGGGTTTTTCCTTCGGACTGGCCAGCAGGATGATGCGCACGTCGAGCCGGACCAGCAAGCGGTTTGCCAGTTCCGCGTATTTGGCGATCGGCCAGCACTTCACCGCAAACCCGGAACCCAACTGGAATCCCACGGCGTACCGCGCCTGGTTGAAGAACCGCTCGGCCGCCTGCCGGTTGCCGTCGCCCGGGGAAAAATCCATCGACAGGTCGCCGGTGCGCGCGCCGATCAGGGACACCAGTTTCAAGTTGTTCTCGATGGCGTGCAGCCCGCCGTCAAACGCAAACGCCCGGTCGAGTAAAAAGGAAAACGGATTCGGACTTTGAAATCCGACCAGGCCGCCGGGGCAGGCCAGCGCCGCCAGGCAGTAGATGTAAGGGTCGTTGGCATGAAACAGAAAAACGATGTCGGGAGGCTCGGCCTTGAGGCGTTTGTGGATTCCGGCATAATGGAATAAACTTTTTTTCAGCGGCAACAGTTCATCGACATAGGGGTTGAATCTCAGCATATCGATTCTTTTGTGATGCACGACCGCCGTCACCCGGCAGCGGGGATGGGTTTGCTTGATGGCGCGAATGGCGGGAGTGGCCAGCAGGACGTCGCCCACGCCGCCGGTGCACACCACGGCCACCCGGGAAACCGCGGCGGGAAGCGCCGCAGGCCGGCCCGGCGGCCGCGCCCGCCTGAAAATAAACGCCAAAACTTTGGCAATCAAGGATGGAAACATTGTATAAATACAGTGATGACTTCGCCCGTCATATTTTAATCGGATTTGGCCCGACAATCACCTGATAATTGTATCGGTCGTTTTGAACTCCCTGCACATTCTACATTCGGAGGCCGCCACAGGCTGGGGCGGCCAGGAAATACGCATCTTTCAGGAAAGCCGCCTGTTGCTGGCCCGCGGCCACCGGGTGTCCGTCGTCTGCCAGCCGGACAGTCCGCTCGCCGAACGCTGCCGCAGCGTCGCCGACCCCCGGTTCAAACTGTACCCGGTGCGTATGAACGGCACGTTGAGCGTCTCATCGTTTTTCGCCCTGCGGCGGCTGATCGCCGCCATCCGCCCGCATATCCTGCACACCCACAGTTCCATCGACAGCTGGCTGGTTTCCTTTTGCGGCAAACTGCTCGGCATTCCCATCATACGCAGCCGGCACGTTTCCATCCCGGTCAAAAATTTCCGCCCGAGCAGCCTGATCTATTCCTATTTCCCCGATCGTATCATAACCAGCGGCGAGATGGTTCGGACGATGATGACGGCAGTGTCCGGCGTGCGCCGGGAAAAGGTTGTGCCGGTCGCCGCCGGGGTGGATATGCAGCGCTTCGATTTTCACATCGCCCCCATCCGCCGCGAGCTTAACCTGCCGCCCGGCCTGCCGGTCATCGGCAAAATCGGCGTCATCCGGGGATGGAAGGGCCATGAATATTTTCTTGAGGCGGCGCCTCTGGTGCTCGAAAAATTTCCCAACGCCCGTTTTCTCATCGTCGGCGACGGGCCGGGGCACGACCAACTCAAGCAAAAAATCACGGACCGGGGCCTGGCCGCCGCCGTCACCATGCTCGGCCATCGGGAGGACATCCCGGAAATCCTGGCCACGCTGGACGTCATGGTTCTGGCCTCCACCGGCGGCGAAGCCACCTCACAAGTCATCCCGCAGGCGTTTGCCATGAAAAAACCCGTGGTCGGCACCCAGGCCGGCGGCATCCCGGAAATCCTCGGCCAGGGAGAACGCGGCATCCTCGCCGAAATCAAAAGCGCCGCCAGCCTCGCCCAGGGCATCCTGACCTTGTTGCAGCATCCCGAAACGGGACAGCAACTTACGGAAAAAGCCTACCGGTACTGCCAACAAGAACTGACCGTCGAAAAAATGATGGATAAAACCATCTCCGTTTATGAAGAAGTCCTGAACGCGAAACCGGTAAAATGAAAATCACCTTTCTGCTTCCTCATGTCAAGATCAGCGGCGGCGTCAAAACCCTGCTCGAATACGCCAATCTCCTAAACCGCAAGGGGCATGCGGTCCACCTGATTATCCCGCGGGAAAAACCCAAGTGGTACCGCCTCGACCAAAAATTAAAAAACCCGGCGGGCGGCGCCGTCACCCTGAAGCCCGAAGACATCGACTGGTTCGACAACCGGATCGCCATCGATATTGTGCCGGAAATCCTCCCGAAATATGTCCCCGCGGCGGATATCCTGATCGCCTCCTCCTGGGAGACCGCCCATGCCGCCGCCGGATTCCCCTCCGAAAAAGGCCGCAAGTTTTATTTCATCCAACACCACGAGGCCCTCTGGACCAAGCACAAGGAACAGGCCCGGCAAACCTACGGCATGCCGTTTCACAAGATCGTCATTTCCCACTGGCTGCAGGACATTCTCGCCAAGACATACCATCAACAGTCCGACGTGCTGGTGACTCCCGTCAACCGGGAGCGGTTTTTCTGCGACGAAAAAAAATGGAACCGGCCGCCGCGGGTCTGCCTCCTGCATCATGATTATGACTGGAAAGGCTACGCCGACGCGGTCATGGCCGTCAAAAAAGTTTTGTCGCGCAACGGCGACCTGCGGGTGACGGTGTTCGGCGCTAAACTGGAAAACCCCGAGGCGCTCCACCGGACCGCCGGATTCGACTTCGACTACTATTATCGGCCAACGGGCGAGCCGTTGCGCCGGATTTACGCGGACTGCGATATTTACCTTTGCGCCAGCTGGCACGAAGGCCTGGGTATGCCCGCCATGGAAGCCATGGCGTGCCGCGCCGCCCTGGTCACCACGGACACCGGCGGCTGCCGCGACTACGCCCTGCACAACCAAACCGCCATGTTGTCCCGGCCCAGGGATATCGACCGGCTCGCCGGCAACCTGGCCGCGGTGGCCGCCGACCGCGACCTGATGCGGCGGCTGTCCGCCACCGGCCATAAAAAAATTCACGATTTCGACTGGCAGGAAAATTGCGCCCGGTTGATCCGATTGTTTGAAGACAAACTTTGAGGCCTTCCGCGGCCAACCGGCCAAATCAAAAAACGTCCATGAAAATAGCGATCATCCGGCAAAGATATGTTCCTTACGGCGGCGCGGAAACGTTTGCCTCGGACTATATCCGGCACATCGCCGACGCCGGTCACGAGGTGCATATTTTTGCGAGCCAATGGGCGCCCGACGACCGGCCCGACATCCATTTCCATAAAGTTCCCGCCGTCCGCCTCAACGCGCTGACCCGCTTGTTGTCCTTTGCCCTGGCCGCAAAACGCCTGCTGAGGCGCGAATCGTTCGACATCATCCAAAGCCATGAGCGAACCCTCTGCCAGGACATCTACCGCGCCGGCGACGGCTGCCACAAGGAATGGCTGGAACGAAGAAAAACCTTTCTCTCGCCGGCAAGAAGGTTATCCATAGCGCTCAACCCGTTCCACCGGGCGGTGCTCGCCATCGAAAAGTTTATCTTCACGCCCGGCCATTACAAAAAAATCATCGCCATCTCGGAAATGGTGAAACGCGACATTCAAAAGCACTACGCCGTTCCCGGCCGGGACATCGCCGTGATTTATAACGGCGTCGCCCTGGAGAAATTTCATCCGCAAAACAAGGCGCTGCACCGCCAGTCGATAAGGCGGCGGCTCGGCATCCCAGACGATGCTTTCCTCCTGTTGACCGTGGGATCGGGATTTGAGCGCAAGGGATTAAAATTTCTGCTTCGCGCCCTGGCGCATTTGCGAAGCGGCGCCTGGCGCCTGCTGGTGATCGGCAAGGGCAACTGGGGCCGTTACCGCGCGTTTGCCGCCGCGCCGCTCCGCCACAAGCTGATTCATCTGCCGCAGGCCGGCGACATCGAAAAGTACTATGCCGCGGCGGACGCTTTTGTCCTGCCTTCCATTTACGAGCCGTTCGGCAACGTCCATCTGGAAGCTCTGGCAACCGGCCTGCCCGTCGTCGCCGGAAAATATTCCGGCGCGGCGGAGTTGATCGCCCATAAACAAAACGGCATGGTTCTGCAAAACCCCGGCGACCCGGAGGAGATCGCCGCCCACATCAACTTTTTATTCGACCCCGGCGTCAGGCAAGAGATGGGGCGGCAAGCCAGACAGCTCGCGGAAAAATTTCCCCGGGAAAACAACACCCGGGATATGCTGGCTCTCTATGACGACCTGGTCAAGAAGAGCTTTGCATAACCGTTATCGTGATGACGCCGGGGACGATGAAACCGGCCCGTGTGTCATCCTTCGACAGGCTCAGGATGACAACCGGCTCATGTGTCATCCTTTAAAAGTTCCCACTCGTCCGGATGCGGATACAGGTAAACCTGATCGCGCAAGGCGGTTGCCTTGTCCGCGCAACGGCGGATCAAGCCCAGGGGCGAGGCCAATGGCGCCAGGTTCCGGCGGTACGCCTCAATTGCCTTGTCGATGCGTTTTGTTTCCCGGGACCGGCAACCCAGTTGGCCGGTGAGGTGAGACAGAACATAAACCTGATTGCGAATGGAGGGGGTGCGCGCCAGGGTGCAAAACAGCAGGCGAAAATACTCCGCCGCGCTTGTCATCCGTTCCAGCCGCGCCAGGGCGGCCCGGCTGTGAGCCATGATCAAACAGCGGTGGCGTTCATGGAACCGCCGGAGGGCTTGTGGCGGCGCGGCGGACGACGCCATCATCACCTGCCGGCGATGGTAGGTAAAAATCCGGCGAATGAAATTCTCGCGGCGGCGCGGGCAAGCCAGGCCGGACTCCTCCTCTACGGGAAGCAAAGGCCATCGGCGCATCAACGCCTCGGCGAACAAGCCGCGCCCGTTGCGCGCCACGCGGCCCCGGGAATCGTAAACCCGCACCCCGGCGACGCCGCAACTCGGCGACCGGCTCTTCAACACATACCCGGAAATGCCGCCCAACTCGTCTGCCCGCCCGGCGGCAAAGGCCCGCAACTGCCGGCCGGGATCAGTCTTGCCGGCGGCGGTTAAATGGATTTTGCCGTTTCGCCGCACCAGGTTCATGGGTTCGCGGGGCGCCGGCAACCCCATATCGACTTCCGGACACACGGCGGTCCACTCAACGTAACGTCCCAGAATATCGGACAACCAGGCGTCCCGCTTGTGTGCGCCGTCCCAGCGGACTTCCTGTCCCAGCAGGCAGGAGGAAACGCCGATGCGCAGCCGGTGGGTTTTCATGCCCATCCGGCGTCACTTGCGGGAGTGCGTGCCGTCGCAAAAGGGCGGGTTGCCCGTTTTGCCGCAATCGCAAATGGAAACCCGGCGGTCGTCTTCAAAGAAAAACTCCTTCGGCGATTTTCCCGTGTTCAGCCGGTCATGGGAACCGTCGCAGTAAGGTTTGTTCGCGGATTCTCCGCAGGTACAGTAGAATTTTATGCCGGGCGTCTCCTCGACATTTACGGGGATGTTTTGATACGGCATCGTGTCTCCTTTCGGCGCAATGGGCGGCAAACGGTTTGCATTCAATGATGTGTTTTCCCGAGGCGGGGTCCGTTATATCATTCCATCCGGTTAATTTCAAATGGCAGTGGGTTTGCCTGCCTTGTGAACAAAATCCGATTTTGTTATGATAAGTCCATCGAAGGGCTTGCCGCGGCATTTTGCGGTTTGTCCGGGTTTGAGGGCGTCCCCATGGATCACGCGACAAAGGGCAAGCAAAACAAAATTTCCCTGTGGCACCGGTTGTGGGGCCACAAGTCCCAGACGGAAAAAAAACGGCTGAAATCGTTTATCCCCCTGGTGCTTTATACCGTGGCTTTCGTCTACGGCGTCCTTTATCTCTCCATTCTCAACACCGTTAATCGGGACCAAACCGGAACCGCGGTAAAACGCGGCTGGCGGTCGCTCTCGTCCCATGAATTGATGGAAAAGGAAAAAAACATCAAGGAAATCGAGGCCAGCTTCAAGGGCCTGCGCAAGCGGGTCGCCGGCGGACGATGACGCCCGAACCCCGCTCCACCCCAGGCGGAGCAAACACGGTTTCTCCCTATTTTCACGGAACAACCCGGTGAGACGACTCGTATACACTTTAAACATGTTCTATCTGTTTGCCTTGTCTCTTTGGGTGGGCGGCATGTTCCTGCTGGGATTCCTCGTGGAGGCCATCGTCCGGATCAAACTCAAGGAACAACCCATCATGGCCAGCCAGGTCATGAACGCCGTCATGGACATCTTCAATGTTCATATTGTGATTTACACCTGCATCAGCCTGATCGCCGCGGCCGAGTTGGCCCGGCTCCTGCTGCAAAAATACGGCGCCGCAAGCCTTGCCCCGCCGCCGGCCGGCAAGCGCCGGTACACCCGGCAAATCTGCCTCGGCATCATGATCGTCCTGGCCGTTTACATGGGCAACATCCTCAGGCCCGAGATGCACGAGACCGACCGGTTAAAAAAAGCCGCGCAAGCCAATGCCCTGGAAAAAGCGCGCGTGGACCGCCTGATCCGGACGGGAATCGAGTCGTTGAACCGCGCCGCGCAAATGGACGACCCGGCCCAGGCCGCCGCGGCAATCGAGCAATTGAATTTGAAGGGCAAAATGGAAACGCTGCGGGAGGAAAACCCCGGCAACATAAAACTTAAAATTCAGTTCGACCGCTACCATCAACAGTTTATCTGGCTGTACACCATCAACATGATCCTCGGGCTGTCCGTGTTTTATATCCAGGGAAAGGAATTGACGCGGTTCAAGGCGGAAGACGGGAATTCCGCCTGAGATCCCCCCGCGGCGCAAACTGTCCGAGGTTTTTTTTATCCGATCGAATCGCTTAATGTCGAACCGTTTCCCGATCATCCGTTTTCCGCAAATCCTGCCGGCGGTTCTTCTGTGTGCGTTCCTGCCGGCATCCTGGGGGGCGGCGGAGATTCCGGATCCGCCGGGGCAAGCGGTATCGGGCGCGCCGCCTCCGGCCTCCATCGACGAGAGGTTTTCCCGCATGGTCGAAATCCCGGCGGGGATATTCAAAATGGGTTCGACGTTTCAGCAGATCATCAAGTATTGGAACAAGTGCCTGAAGGTGGATAAAAACTGCCGCGAGTGGTGGCTAAAGGACGAGTTGCCGGAGCACAAGGTTTACCTGGACGATTACTGGATCGATATGTTTGAGGTCACCAACGAGGATTATATGCAGTTTGTGTCCGCCACGGGGCACCGCCCCGCCCTGGACGACTCCTGCCGCACCCGGCAATGCCGGGACGGCGATTTGTGGGACGGCGCCGCGTACCCGGAAAGCATCCGCAATCAGCCGGTGGTGCAGGTGAGCTGGTATGACGCGGACGCCTACTGCCGCTGGCGGGGCAAGCGGCTGCCCACCGAGGCGGAATGGGAAAAAGCGGCGCGCGGTCCCGCCGGCCGCCTGTATCCCTGGGGCAATAAACCGCCCGCCGGCCGCGCCACCTACAAAAGAAAATGGCACGGCGCGTTCACCATGACCAACGTCGGCAGCTATTCCAACGGCGCCTCAATTTACGGCGTCTACGACCTGGCGGGCAACGTCTGGGAATGGGTCGCCGACTGGTACGACGCCGCCTATTACAAAAAAAGTCCGAAAAAAAATCCGCAAGGCCCCGCCGAAGGGCGGTTCAAGGTGGTCCGCGGCGGCTCCTGGATCAATTACGCCATCACCCTGCACAGCTCCCTCCGCCGATGGAGCCGTCCAAACGTCCGGTTCAACGACACCGGATTTCGCTGCGCCAAGGACGCCATCCATGAAACCCAAACGCACCGATGAGTTGACGGAGCGCGAGAAACGGATTCTTGCGCCCTACATTACCGACGTCGAAGCCCGGGTGTTTTCCCTGAAAAACCTCAACCCGGAGGTGATCGGCGCGGCGCTGGCGCGTTACAGCCGGGCGCCCACCGGCTTCAAGGAAACCGTCGCCCGCGAATTTCTCACCGCCGACGGCCGCCCCAACGAGGTCAAGGGCAGCGCCATGATCGACCGCGTCGTCAACAAGTTCGGCGATGAGTCCGTCGCCGAGCTGGCCGTCGCCCCACTGTGCATCGAGGAAATTTCCAACCTCATGACCAAGGTCATCGAAGACTGCCGCATCGGCGGCTCGCCCATCGAGGAATCCACCCGTTACGTATTGTACGATGTCAAAAAGAACGGCCGCTGGCGCTACGTCCGCCCCGAAAACATCATGCAGTCCGGCCTCGGGCCGCAATACGCCGCCACCATGGACTTCATCTTCGAAACCTACGCCGGCATGGCGGAACCGATGCAGGAGCTGTTCCGCAAGCGTCTGCCCCGGGAAGCCTTCGCCATCGACGTGGAACGCGGGGGCGGCGCGCGGCAGGTCAAACTCGACGAACTGGCAAACGACGCCGAACGCAAGGCCCACGGCATCGCCTACAACTTCACCATCCGCAGCGCCGCCTGCGACGTCATCCGCTGCATTCTGCCCGCGTCCACCAACGCCAATCTCGGCATCGTCGGCAACGGCAGGTTCTACTCCGGGCTGATCTCCAAACTGCTGTCGCATGAGTTGGCGGAAGCCCGCGGCCTAGCCGAGTCCATCCGCCGGGCGCTTGGCCAGCAGATTCCCACCTTCATCAAACGGGCGGCGAAAAACGATTACCAAATCGCCGTCCACCGGCGGATGCAAGAGCTTTGCGCCGCCCTGTTCAAAAACCAGCCCATCGACAAGGCCCGCGAAGTCGTGCTGTTGCGGGACGCGCCGGAGGACGCGGAAACCAATTTGCTGGCGTGCATGATTTTTCCCTACGTGCAACATTCGACGGAGCAAATCCGCCGGATCGTGCAGGCCCTGCCGCCGGAGAAACGCCGGGAAATTTTCGCGGCCTACATCGGCGGCCGCAAAAGCAAGCGCGACCGCCCGGGGCGCGGCCTCGAATACGGCTATCCCATCCACTTCGATCTCGTCGCCGGGTTCGCCGAATACCGCGACCTGCAACGCCACCGCATGTTGACCCAGCAACGGCAGGAGATCGGTGTCCTGCTGGGTTATTCCATTCCCGACGAAGTCCGCGAAATCGGCAAGGCCGAGGCGGTGCGCGAATGTTTCGAGCGCGCCGAAAGCCTGCACCACGACCTCAAGCGCGCCGGTATGGAGCAGGAGGCGCAGTACGCGGCGCTGTTCAATCACTTCATCCGCTGGAACGCCGGCATGAACCCGCGGGAGTTCGGCCATTTCGCCGAACTGCGCACGCAAAAGGCCGGCCACCCCAAATACCGCCGCCTCGTCCAGTCCATGGTGAAACTTTATCTGCAGCGTCATCCGGAAATGCAGCCGGTCTTGCAATTTGTCGATAACGGGGATTATGACGACGGCATCGCCCGCGCCCAGCAGGAAGCACGCACCGCCCGGAAGAGCCTGGTCAGCGGCGTATTCGACGACATGGATTGAAGCGATTCTTCGCCCCAACACGGGCAGGCTCCGGGTGAAATGGTTCGGCTCAAGGGTGGCGCGATGGTTCAGCCCAAGGGTGGCCAGTAAACGTCATGCTGAGAATCAAACGTCATGCTGAGCTTGTCGAAGTATGGCGGGGCGCCGTCTTGTTACAGTGGGTTTGGCGGGTAGTTGAAGCGGTACATTTTATTGCCGTGTTCCCGCGGCGACGCTTGGTCTGCCGGACCCTGGGCCTTTGCCAGGTAATCGAGGATTTTTCCGCGGACTTCTTTTTGCAACATCCACAAGCCCTGTTTCTTCTGCATCCAGGTGATGGTTTCGTCCCATCGTTTGCGGCTCATGTGGTTTTGCATGATGATGCGGGTGGAGTGGCAGGCGGTGCAGTTGTCGATGACCAGGTCGCGTCCCTCGCCGGGGGCGAGTTCGCGCGCGTTGCCGGCCCACCCCGGGTTGGCCGGCGCGGCGAGCAACGAGCCGGTGAGAATTGCAAGAAACAAGCTTTGTGTGATCTGTTTGCGCAACATCGGAAAATCCTCCGCGGGACCTCTAAACCACGGTTACGGCGATACGGTGCATGGCGTTGTTGAGATAGCCCTTGGGGTTCCATCCGGGGACCACCATGGGCTGCATGACGCCGGCGGCGTCGGTCGCCCGCGCCCAGACTTCATAATATCCTTTCGACGGAAAAGCGAGCGTGGCTTGCCATTGCTGCCAGGCAAAGGGATTGGCCGGTTCCTTTAACGAAGCCTGAACCCAGGTCATGCCGAAATCGTTGCTGACGTGCATTGCCGTCACCTTGCGGTCGCCGGCCCAGGCATGGCCTTGCAGGGCGAGGGGCTTGCCGGACGGAATTTTGATTCCGGTTTTCGGGCGGGTGATCAGGGATTTGACCGGCATGGATTCGATGATTTTCATATCGGCTTCGGCAACGTGCGTTCCCGGGGCTACGGGGTGTTTTGGCACGCGGTAGGAATAGCCGTTCATCTTCGGTCCGTCGTGCACTTTGTTGCGGACGAAGATGCGCTTGAGCCACTTGATGGAAGTGGAGGCGGGCCAGCCCGGCGTTACGACGCGCACGGGGAAGCCGTGCAGCGGCGGGATGGGCTTGCCGTTCATGGCCCAGGCGATCAGGGTATGGTCTTCCATGGCCTTGTCGATGGGCGTGCCGCGGGAGATCGGCACTTTTTGCGGATTCATGCTCAGGTGCCGGTCGTCGCCGTAATACCCGGTGTAAATGGCGGTGTTTTTGAGTCCGGCCTTGCCCAGCACGTCCTTCATGCGGACGCCGGTCCAGGCGGAGCAGCCGATGGCGCCGAAGGTCCACTGGTTGCCTTTGGCGGCGGGTTGAAATCCGGCCCGGCCGTTGCCGCCGCACTCGACTTGCAAATAATAGGTGTAGGATGTGAATTGCTTCAACTGTTCGAAGTTCAACTCCAAGGGTTGGTGCACTTCGCCGTCGACCTTGAGTTTCCATTCGGCGGTGTCGCCGCTCTCGGCGAGCGAGGACAGCAAGCCGTTGTTGCGCACGAAATGCCGGTCGTTGGGGGTGAATTCGTCGTCCAGCAGGTGGGGAGGTGTTTCCGCGTTGATGGGGCGGTCGTTCAGGACGACAAGCCCGTTTGTCCCGGGAATGGTGAATTCCTCCGTGGTATCGGCAAAAACCGCCGGGATGAACCCGGCGGGCATGTGGCGGTAAAAGGGGATGGTGGAGCCGACCGCCGCCGCCAGGGTGGTCAGTCCACATTTTTTCAGGAAGCCGCGGCGCGACAGGGGGTCGGTTTTGCGGCCCCAGATTTCGGCGTCGGCTTTTTCCGGATCGTCACGGTAAAGTTCCCACAGGCCACGTTCTTTTTTGTTTTTCATCGAGTCCTCCCTGCAGATAGGATTACCTATATTAGCAGGCTAATCTCTGCCGGGCGAGATAAATTTTTGTCGGCAATTGTCGGCGGTGAATTTCCTGCGCGCCGCGGCCGCGGTGAAAAATTTTAAATTATTGACAGTTATGGCCTTCGCCTATAATATGAGGCCAGGGTTGCCGCCAGCATATCGGCCCCGGCTTTTTTTTGCTTAGTATGTTGAATTCAAATGTGTTGACATTTTAGATTCGGTATGGACCCGCGAATTCTGGATGCCGTCGGGAAGCTCGACGCGGATGAGTTGATCAAGCTTCGGGACGTTGTTGACCGGCTCATCAAGAAAAGCTTTGGCGACAATTTGGGGAAAAGAGGCGGCAAGCGGGTGGCGATCCGGATTGCCGCTACCTGCCAGATTGAACGGGAAAAACAGTTCTTCGACCGGGAAATCAAGGTCACCATCATCGAAATGTCGGGCAACGGGTTGCTGTTCAAGACCGGGGAAACCCTTTTGGTTGACGACCTGGTTGAAATTTATTTTCGTTCTCCCTCGAACGGCGTGAAAAAAAAGATAGACTGCAAAATCCTGCGCGTCGCCGAGGTCTCGGATGCAGGCGCCGGCGAATATCACATTGCGGCGAAAGCCGTCACCAAAGAGGAGGTTCGCCAATATAAGGAATGGCTCAGTAAACGGTTTACCTGACCTGTTTTCAATGTATCGAAATACGTTTGTTTTCCCTTCGTGAACCCTTGTCCGATCGACCCATTTTTGGCCGTCCGCAAATGTCCTCTCCCCAATCCCTAACCCGGCTGGTCGAGCTGGCCAGCAACGTGATCAGCGCGTTCACCACGGCGTTGTTTGTTGCCGATCCCGCAAAAAGGATTTTATCGTTGAAGGCATTTCACAGCCTGAGTCTGCACCTCGACGAGAAAGCCGCGATCGCTTATGGCGATGGTCCTATCGGCTGGGTTGCGGAAAACGAGAAGCCTTATCTTGAGGAGTTTTTTCACAGCGGTTCCTCCGGCCTCAAGTTGTACAAGAAAAAGGAGGACTTGAAGGACTTTCTGGCCGTGCCGGTGATGGCCGGCGAGCTGCTCGGGGTTCTGGTGGTGGACAGCAAGGAGAGCTACCGTTTTACGGCCCGGTCGCAAAAGATCGCCGCCGGTTTCGCCGAGCAGATGGCGGAGCATCTCTGCCGGGAAAAGCGGCCGGCCGCGGATTCGGAGGACGATGCTTTTCCTTATGAGGATTTGCTTCGGTATAGCCAGTCGGTTGCCGCGTCGCCGCACCCCGCGGTCATGGCCGAGAATATGATTCGTATTCCGCCGGCCGTCCTGCAATGCGATGCCCGGGCAGTCGTCTGGGTGGATGAGGGCAAGCGGACGGGCAAGGTGATCCGCCATGCGGGCTGGGGCCGGGATTTGACGCATTGGAGCGTCACGCCGGGCCGGGGGCTTGTCGGTTCCTGTCTGAAAAATCCGGCAGGCATTCTCTCCGGCGGCCAGGACAAGCGGCACGGGATTTTGTTCCGCGAGGACGAGGCGTTGGATGGTTTTGCCGCGGCGGCCGCCGTTCCCGTGGTTTTTCAGGGCCGGGTGCTGGCGGTGCTGGTTTGCGCGGCGCGTGCCGCCGCCGGCCTGACCGGCCGGCATCTGCGGCGGCTGAATGTGCTGGCAGGCAGTGTTGCGCCGGCCCTCTTTTATGCCCGCGAAAAACGCCAGTGGGACTATGATAAAAACCTCGACCAGGTGACCCAAATCCCCAATTACCGCTGCCTGGTGGAGTATCGGGAAAAAATCGAGCGGGAAGTTTTTAACGGCGACCGGCCGGTTTTCCTGTTGTCCATTCACCTGAGCAATCTGCAGAAGCTTTATGAGACGCATGGCGTGATCTCGGGTGACGGCCTGTTGCGCCAGATTGTCGCCATGCTCGCCAAGGTCATCCCCTCGCCCAAATTTTTGTTCAAATATTCGGATGCGACGCTCTTGATTCTGATCATGAAAACCCAACATGCGGAGATTGAAAACCTCGAGACGAAACTGAAGCAGGTATTCGATAAAACGCCTTTTTACGTGAACCGGCAGTCGTTGCAGGTGGAGGTGGAGCTGGGGCTGTCCACGTATCCCGCGGAAGGCGTGCATCTGGGCGAATTGGCCTGCCTGTCCTGGGCACGGGCCATTCGGCCTCTGAAAGCGACGCATGATCACTAAGTTTATCAACGATTTTCTGGGCCGGTTTTCCCTGGACATGGCCATGGACCTGGGGACGGCAAACACGCTGGTTTAC
>Ga0114931_10004296_pt1 | contig 17789 bp, 16 predicted proteins | sample 2SBtaG_FD_89579 | JGI IMG/M metagenome (GOLD analysis project Ga0114931, IMG submission 89579) | Deep subsurface microbial communities from Kolumbo volcano to uncover new lineages of life (NeLLi) - 2SBTROV14_V59a metaG | ecosystem: Environmental > Aquatic > Marine > Volcanic | place: Kolumbo...
TCCCAGGAAGCGTCCAAACCTAACAACTGACGGTAATGCTCTGTGAGTTTGCTCATGAGGGGCATTCTCGAAAATCGAACCCTCCCTGAACACCTCCCTACCCACTAAAATCACTGAAGAACCGTTGGCACCACGTGCTCGGCATCGTAGATCAGGTGGAGCATCGGTCCTACCTGCGCTCGATAGAGCCAGCGTCCGTCGAACGAAAACGAGGGTCTCGGCACAAGGTGAAAGCCCAATACGTTGCAGTAAAAATGGGCTGCCAATTCCAAATCGGCACTCGACAGCGCTAAATGATTGAGCGATCCAGGCTGGAGATTCGGTGAATGCATATCGTTTTTCTTTCACGCTTTGGGGCTTCAGCCGGCTGAGTTTGCTAGCAATTCGAGATAAACCTTTGTCAATCCCTGCTGATTTTAACGATTTTCTGGCCAACTGCGAGTCAACTCGCCGATAAATCTCGTCGAACACGTCCGGGGGGACTCTCCCGTCAAATTTTGTAGGCGCCCTTGTGCGTTCCTAATCACGCTGGAGCTAAGTGGACCGATGATGACTCGAATCACAATGATGCTAGTATTGGCTGCCGCCTGTGCAGCTAACTCGGGCTGCGCATGCATGACCGGATGCGGCTCGAACTGTAGTAGTTGCAATTTTGGCTGCGATAGTTGCCCTAGCTGCGGCTTGCCTGAGGCTTCGTGCTGCTGCCCAGACACATGTGCCAGCTGCGGCTGTCCCGAAGCTTCGTGCTGCTGTCCAGACGACTGTTGTGATGTCGCCAGCTGCGGCTGCCCTGAAGCATCGTGTTGTTGTCCTGAGGCATCCTGCTGTTGCCCAGACGCAAGCTGCGGTTGTCCGACAGATAGCTGCGACACATGCACCACAAGTGTCGGCTGCGGAAGCCCTGTCGTGGGACAATGCCGACTCATTCAGCGAATCTGCAACGCACTGCATGGCCGATCGAATTATTGCAATGGTTGCAGTTCGGATGCCTACTGGAGCGAATGGCACAACGATCCGCCCTCGGCCTGCCCTTCTTGCTCACCTCACGCAAGTGCGGGAGGTCGCGGTCAGCAATACTCTTCGGCAGCTCGTCGACGTTCGCAGCTGAGCAAACGGGGTGTGAACTTCGGCGACGAACTCCGCTTTGCTGAGCAAGGTTCGGGCAATAGGCGTCGTTAAGAAGGAATTGAAGAAACCGGAAGTAAAAATCGCTTGAAGCCCAGGGGTTACAACCCCTGGGCTTTTTCTAGGTTGAAACAATTCCAAATAGATTCTCCGCGTTGGCTGTGGTTTGAGCAGCCAACTCTTCGAGTGATACGCCGCGTACTATGGCTAAACATTCGGCAATGTGTCGCACATGGGCGGGCTGATTGGGCTTCTTGCCTCGGACAGGCTCGGGCGATAAGTAGGGAGAGTCGGTCTCGATCAGCAAGCGATCTGGCGGTATTGTCGCAGCACAGGCTCTCAATTCGGTCGACTTCTTAAACGTCACCATGCCGGCAAAGCTGATGTGCAAGCCCAGTTCAACGCACTCGGCAGCCATCGCGACATCGCCGGTGAACGAATGCATAATTCCATTGAGCAGTCCGCGTTGGCGAGCCTCGCGTAACATCCGCATGATGTCCGCATCGCAGCTGCGCATATGAACCACAAACGGCAAGTCGTGTTGTTGGGCCAAGCGGATATGGCGATCAAAATAGTCCTGCTGGACATCGAAAGGCGAATAGTCCCAATAGCGATCGAGCCCCGTCTCACCAACGGCAACGACCCCTGGCTGGTTGACGAGCTTAACGATCGAAGACCAATCGTCTGGTCCCAGTTTGGCCAGATAATTTGGCTGAAGCCCCACGGCTGCAAAAACGCCTTCGTACTTGCCAGCTAGTAGGACTGCTTTTTTGCTTGATTCCACAGTGCAACCCACCGCGACAAGCTGAGTCACGCCAGCCTCATGGGCCTGCTGAATAATCTGGTCGCGATTCTCGTCGAACTCTTCCTGATCGATATGCGTGTGCGTGTCGAAAAGCATGGGAGGGGAAATCACGAAGCTCGAAAGACGAATTAAAATGACGAAGATTTTTGGAGAAACATGATTGCCGAAATGTTAACCTTGTTCGACATTCGTCATTCGTGCTTCTTCATTTCTTTAAGCCATCGGAGACCAGTTCACGCAAAGAATCCAGGTGTCCCTTGGCCATGCCGAGAGCTTCTTCGGCGAGTGCTTTCGCAGCAGGTGCGGTCTGCAATTGCTCCACCAATTGGGCAATCGAAGCAATATCTTGCTCTTGGTAATCTGCAGCAACTCTGACTAGATAATCAATGTCCAGGTCATGCTTGTCGGTGTAGTCCATCGGAAACTCACCTGTGCGAAGCGGGGCGTGCGCATCGAGCAATATCTGGCTGATGCGCTCGCAGATCGCGTTTTGATCGGAGACAATCGATTCGAGTGTCTCGACCAGTTCGTCTCGACCTGGTGGGACGTACGGCCTCGAATACTGTAGGTATTGAGGAAACGATCGATCCATGATCGCTAAGAGACGGTTTAAGTTTTGGACAGTGGAAGGCTCAATCATGCCGGAAAATTTTCAATACAGAAGGATTCAACGCCCATGCAGACTAAAACAAATTTTTGGTAGCTTGGTCGGCCCACCGTGCGACTTCTTCAGGCAATAGGCCAAACAGAAGCACAGGAATGGAAACTACGAGAATGTAAGCCACGGGAAAGAAGCCTAGCGAAATCGGCTCTTGGCTATCCGAAGGCTCGCCCATGCACATGACTTTGGCAACACGAAGGTAATAGACTAACGAAATGACAGTATTCAGGCCGGCTACAACGAGGACCGTGATCATCAACGGCCCCCCTGCCTCGTAAAGCACCTGGAGTACACGAAGCTTCGGCCAAAAACCTGCAAGGGGTGGCAAGCCAATCAGGCTGACCAAAATGAGGGTCATCATGACAGCAATCGTCGGACAACTACGAATCAAGCCCGAGTAGTCCTCGATTTCTTCGCTATGCATCGCGTTACGCATAAATGCCACGACAGCAAACGCGCCGAGATTCATAAACAGATAGATCGCTAAGTAAATTAGCAAAGCGGAAATCGCCGTTTTTGCTTGGCCCGAATCGCGACCTAACAAGGCAACCGCTGCCGCGATGGCCATCATCATGTAACCGGCATGTGCGATTGTGGAATAGGCGAACATGCGCTTGATGTTTGTTTGTCCGTAAGCCGCCAAGTTGCCGAATGTACAGGTGACTACGGCTACCAAGGCAACCAAGGTAACAAAGAAATTGCGAACCGGGGACAAGGGTTCGTTGGCTGCGGTATCTAAGGCGATGGTTTCCGCCTTAAACACGGCGTGTCTGGCCGAGTCTACGTCGTTGGTTACTGCGGCTGAAATCACGGTCACAGGCTGCGTTGCAGCCAACATCTCAGGGGTGTCTTCTTGGAGATATCCCAGTCCAAAACCAACTCGCAGTAGTAGCGCCAGTGCTGCGCCCTTGGAAGCTATGGAAAGAAATGCGTCGACCTCGGCTGATGCGCCTTCAAATACATCAGGGCACCAAAAATGAAAGGGGACGGCCGATAGTTTGAACGCCAAGCCGACTCCCATCATCAGGCCACCTAGGACTAATACCATCACGGTCGAAAGGTCTTCGCCCGAGGCGAGCATGGCAGGGATATCGAGTTCGGCGAGTTGATGGGCCATGGTCGGTAGATGGGCAGAGCCCAAGACACCAGATAATAGGCTGATGCCATAAAGCATTACTCCTGCGGTGCCGGCACCGTAGATCGCGTACTTGAGAGCTGCTTCGCTACTACGCCGACGACCTTGCACGATGCCTGCTAACACATAGGAGGGAACGCTCGCCATCTCGATGCCGAGGAAAATAGTGAGCAAATGGTTGGCCGTGGCCATGATGCACATGCCGAGAGTCGCGCCGAAAACGAGAGTGTAAAAGTCCTGGCCATCTTCAGTATCAGCCAATCCGGTCAAACGGGCCAATACTACAAACAAAACCACAAAAGAAAGTAGAAAAACTCGGATGTATACCGTCAGGGTGTCGTGGACGAGCATGCCGGTAAAGAGTTCTTGCCGCTCGATAGCCGCCCATGCTTCCAGACCTTCGCGGGGTAAGGCAAACCACAGGGCGACCACCGCACCGACCAACGCCAAGAAGAAAGGTAGGATAAGCTGGCCTCCCTTGAGCACACGCACAAACAGCATAAGCACAATCGTGGCACACAGGGCCAACTCAGGCCGAAACAGGGGCAGGCTGACCTGAAGAGTGTCGCTCAGCAGCGAGTCGATAAGAGAGGTTAGATTCACGGGAAAAAAGTGGTTAGTCGTTAGTGGAAAGCTGTTATGGAAAAGTATTTGCCATTAGTTAATTGTCATATATCATTTGCTATCGATTTGAGTCTCTTCCTTCCTTTCCTTTTCCAATGACAATTGAAAAATAACGATTGACAAATTCCTAAGGCCTCTTTGCTAACGCGACCTGACCGTCTTCTTCGGCGAGCGGTTTGATGGCGGTTTCTCGTTCGTCGTAACGCTGGGTCCAGGCAGCAAGCTGATCGACTTGATGATCGACCGTGGGCTGCACGTATCGCAGAACGCTATTGGGATAAACACCGAATACGACCGCGAGGAACATTAGCGGGGCTGCAATCGCCAATTCTCGCCACGAGATCGGTACCAAAGCTTCCTCGTGTGGGCCTTTGTATTCTGCGCCTAAGTAGACACGTTGGATAGCCCAGAGAATGTAGCCGGCAGTCAAAATCACGACCGAGGCGGAGATGATTGCCAAGAGATAACTGTATTTCCAAACGGAAAGTACGACGAAGACTTCGCCGATAAATCCGCACAAACCGGGTAGGCCAAGGCCAGCAAAAAAGATGCCGACCGCCAAACCGCTGTAGAGAGGCATTTTGGCAAACAGCCCGCCAAACTCGCTTAGGTTGCGATGATGCACACGGTCGTAAACCACGCCGACCATAAAGAACATACCTGCCGAGCTAATGCCGTGGCCAATCATTTGATACATGGCCCCGTTGACGCCCATTTTCCAGTAGTCGGTGTTGTATCCCGTGTCGGCCATCGCGCTCCAAACGCCAAGCCCTAGAACAACATAGCCCATGTGGCTGATCGAGCTATAGGCAACCATGCGTTTGAAGTCGGTTTGGGCAAGCGCCGCAAACGCACCGTAGACCATGCTCAGGACGCCGATCGTACAAACAACAAAAGCCAAGTCGTAGCCAGCCTGCGGACAAATCGGATAGCAAATTCGAATGATGCCATAGCCGCCCATTTTCAGGAGGATACCGGCCAAGATCATCGAGATCGGCGTCGGAGCTTCGACATGTGCGTCGGGCAACCAGGTATGCAGCGGCACGCTGGGGACCTTGATCGCAAATCCGAGGAAGAGCAGCACGAAGGCCCACCACTGGAGACTCTTGCCGCCCAGGGCTTCGCCTTCGAAGAGGTCGGTATGTTGTCCCATTTGCTGTAGGGCCAATATATTGAAAGTATGCAGTGCCTTGTGCTGAGCGGGGTCGGCTTCGGTGGTAATCTCAAGATAGTGTTTGGCCAATTGCGTTTCGCCTGCGAGCCACGCTTGCTTAGCATCTTCGGCAGTGGCCCCGTCGGCAACACTCACAATTCCGGCGTCGGCCAACTGCTGGGCGTCAAGCCGTGTCAGATCGCTGTTGAAGTACAACATCAGAATCGCGATCAGCATCAACACACTGCCTACGAGCGTGTAGAGAAAGAATTTTATTGCTGCATATTCACGGCGGGGACCGCCCCAAACACCGATGAGAAAATACATTGGCAGCAGCATCACTTCCCAAAAGACATAGAACAGGAAGAAATCGAGCGCCATGAACACGCCCAACATACCTGTCTCGAGAAGCAAGAATAGGATGCAGTAGCCCCGCACATGCTTGTTGATAGGCCAACTGGCCCCCATCGCTAACACGCTCAAAAAAGTGGTCAGCACAACCAGCGGAAAACTGATTCCATCGAGGGCCATGAAATACTGGATGCCGAAGGTTGGTATCCAGTCGGCGTTAAACATATTTTGCATCCCAGCGACGCCGACTTCAAAGTCGATGCCCGCCCCCTGGCGGAAGAGTCCGAGCGAGAGGAAGAACACGACGATCGTGACCGCCAAGGAGATGAACTTGAATGCGTCGTCGGTCAAACGAGGCAATAGGGCCAGCACCAGCGCGGCAATCGCCGGCAGGAAGACTAGCAGGCTCAGATAAACCACAGGTTCGCTGAGAGTCATGGTAACGCCGTACTCTTTCGAAAGGTGAATGAATGAATTAATTAGTTGGTTATATCAGTACCGATGCTGCCGATCAGCCCCGTGTTTTGAACTACCGAGATCGCAATGAACAGCACCACGGTGCTGATTACGATGAACATGATGTACTGGCGCAGGTTGCCCGTTTGAAGCTTGCGGAGCCAGAGGCCAAGGTCCCACGTCACGCCGGCAATGCCATCGACCATGCCGTCGACGACCGTTTTGTCAAACACAGCGTAAACTACCTTCGACAAACCTTTGCATAACGCAGCGGCACCGTGAAGAATTGAATCGATAATGCCGAGGTCGATCCGCGAAATCATTTTTGCGACCAACATGCAGGGCGTGATGATCAAGGCATCGTATATTTCATCGAACCACCATTTGTTCCATAAGAAGCTATGAATAGGGCGGAAGCTCTGCTTGAGCTCGTCGGGATTAAGTTTTCGCCATAGGTAAATAATTGTTGCCAGCAGTAGACCAGAGACAGCCGTCGAGAAGGCAGCGATACCGGCAGGTTTTTTGATTTCCCACTCGTGGCTCAAGTGCTCATCGGGAACTACCAAGTTAGATAGCAGTGCCCCATTTGTGGTGGCGAGGGTTCCTACTGGGCGACTCTGCTCTAAGAGGTTGGTAATTTTGAGATTAGTTCCAGGCAGTGTCCAACCAATTCCAAGAGCAAACACGGCCAACACCACCAGCGGCACCGTCATCACGCGCGGCGATTCGTGGGCATGGTCGTAGCGATGTTGGTTGCGTGGCTCGCCGGCGAAGGTCAAGTACCATAAGCGGAACATGTAAAAAGCGGTGATAAAAGCACCAACGACGGGAGCCCATTTTAAGATCGCGTGGGCAGGGTTTTGGCTGCCGAAGCTAAAGGCTTGCTCGATGATTGCATCCTTCGAGTAGTATCCGCTGAAGCCAATCGTCGAGAGCGGGATGCCCGCCCCAATAATTGCCAAGCAGCCCACCAGCATGGTGTAAGCGGTGATTGGCATCTTCTTGCGTAGTCCGCCCATCTCGGTCATGTCGTTGGTATGCACGCCATGAATGACCGAGCCGGAGCACAAGAACAACAGGCCTTTGAAAAAGGCGTGGGTGATCAAATGGAACAAGCCAGCAACACAACCGCCCAGGCCGAGCGAGAGCATCATGTAGCCCAATTGGCTGACTGTGGAATACGCGAGAACGCGTTTGATGTCGGTTGCGGTAATCGCGATCGTTGCGGCGATCAGCAATGTAATGCAGCCGATGTAGGCAATCACTAATAATGCTTCAGGCGTAAAGACCGGGTAGAACCTTCCGACCAAGTAGACGCCTGCGGCAACCATTGTTGCCGAGTGGACGAGCGCGGAAACGGGCGTGGGGCCTTCCATTGCGTCTGGCAGCCAGACGTGTAGTGGGAACTGGGCACTTTTGCCGACGCAACCGCAGAAGACGCCTACCCCGCCGATTAGTAGTAGCCATTGACCGGCGGTGTTTGTTGGGGGGGCGTGTGCTTGTCCGTGCTCTGGCGACCCGGTCGCTGAAGCGACCTCGCCGGGGGTGGGGGTTATGCGGTTTTCTTCGGCAACTATGCTTTTGGTTGGCTGGAGGCGATAGCCGTTTTCTTTGGTGTGGAGCTGGCTGAACATGCCCCGCTGGGTGATATTCCCCTCGGCATCCATTGCGTCGCCAAAAGAAAATGTTCCCAGGCTCGACCAGAGGGCCATCATGCCGATCAGCATGCCAAAGTCGCCCACCCGGTTGACAATAAATGCCTGTTCGCAGCGGTCGAAGCACTATGACGCTCGATGTAAAAGCCAATTAGGAAGTAGGAGCAGATGCCCACCAATTCCCAAAAGACAAACACCATCGCGAGATTTCCCGAGACGACTACGCCCAGCATGCTGAAGCAGAAGAGCGACAAATACTGGAAGAAACGGTAATAGCGGCCAGCTCGTTTGAGAGTTTCGCCGCTCGATAAGGTGACTTCGGGATCGGTAAAATCGTGAAGCTCGTCGTGCATGTAGCCCATTGAGTAGAAATGGACGCAGGAGGCAATTAACGAGACCATACAGAACATCGTCACGGTGAGCGAATCGATGTAGTAGCCGATCGAAAGTTTTAGTGAGCCGAACTTGCAGAGGGTGTACCACTCGCCTGAGTGACTAACCGGCGCTTCGTTGTTTGCGTGAGTTTTATCTGCGTGGACCTCGCTATGCCCCTTTTCCGCCAAAAGAGCGACGGGGCGATAAGCGCCCCCTAGTGACGTAAAGTGATTAGCATCTTCATGAGACTCGCCCTCATCGTGCTCCTCACCATGATGGGCAGCGTCTTGCAGCGGATGGCTAGGCAACCAGACGCCAAACAGGGCGGTAAAACTGAGCACCGCCGAAGTGACAATCGCAAGAGTAGCCAGATGGCCGGCGAACTTGCCGTGTGAGCCCATGAATTTGCCAAAAAACAAAATCAGCACAAACGACAGCAGCGGCAGTAGCCACGCCCACATCAGTAACAGAGGTAAATTGGTATCAGGATCCATCAGTCCGTCAGATTTATCCTTGGAGTTCGTCGGCGCGGTCAACGTCGATCGAGTCATGTTCATTGTAAAAGTTCAACGCGATCGCCAAAGCAACAGCAGCTTCTGCGGCAGCAAGTACGATCACAAAAAGCGTCATCAGCTGTCCATCTAGCCCGAGCGAATTTGCATCGTTCCGCAGATAGGAGCTGCCGAACGCAATAAAATTAAGACACGAAGCGCTGAGCACCAATTCGATACCCATCAGGACCCCGAGCAGATTCCGTTTGGTCGCCATGCACAACACGCCACAAGTGAACATGAAGGCGCTGACAACTACGTAGTGCACTACGCCTACGGGTTCGGTCAACAGATTGGCAATGAGGAATGATTGCATTTCTAGGCTAACTGATACTATCTGTTGGGGCTGTGGAAAGGTTTCGCTTGCGTTTCGCGCGGGCCAGATAGGCTGCTCCGACTAAGACGACAAGCAGATGCACCGAGACGATTTCAAAATGAAAAAGGTAGCCTGACATACCTGCGCGGCGAGCCGCGTCGGGTTGGTCGAACTTATCGGGCCGAGCTCCAACGAGCGCAATGGCAAGCGGAGTCACGGTTTTACTTACTTCCACGGCATCGGCATGGGCCCGGTCGAGGCCCTTCCAAGCAGGAATGCTTGTCGCAGCAGAAACAAGGATGAACAACATTGCCCCGCCGGCGAGAAAAGCTTTCACCCAATCGCCGGCCCAGGTTTTCATTTCGATAAAACGATCCTGCGAGGTAAGCATGACGCCAAAGATCAGCAGGACCATCGTGCCGCCGACGTAGATCATCAATTGCATTGCCCCGACGAAATCGGCCCCTGCAAGAAAGAACAACCCTGCGGTGGCAGCTAACGAAAGCACCAAATAAAACGCCATGCGAACAATGTTCTGAGCGAGCAATACTCCGACGGCAAATCCACAGGCCACGAAGCTAGTCAATAAGAAGAAAAACGAAGACCAATTAATCGGTTCCACTGCTACCGCCCTCCTATCTTCGAAGCAGGTTCGGTAGCAGCCACACGGTTTTCCGCTTCCGGTTTTCCGTTTTGGCGGTTCCAGCCTTCGGAAATTCCATAGACGGCAGGTGGCACGTCGAGCTGACCAAAAAAGTTCTTTTCCGGCAAATTATAATGCCAAAAAGTTGCTCCAAGAAACATGGCCGCGGCTATCGGAGTGCAGTATTTCAAACAGGTGGTCATCACTTGATCGATCCGCAGGCGAGGCAACGTCCAACGAACCCAGATCATCAAGCAGACGCCAAGAACTCCCTTCAACAGCACGTTTGCCAAGCCGGCCAATTGACCGAGATAGCCGAGAACCGGTCCATTTTCTGCCGTCAATCCTAACATCGAGGTGATCGGAATCGGCCCATGCCAGCCGCCCAGAAACAAAATCGAGGCGAGGATGCTGACCGAAAACATGGAGCCATACTCGGCCATGAAGAAAAAGCTCCAGCGCAGACCGGAATATTCAGTATGAAAACCGGCCACTAATTCGCTTTCCGCCTCGGCCAAGTCGAAAGGAGCACGATTTACGCTTGCCATAGCACAGGTAAAGTAGACCCAGAATGTGATGAAGGTGAACGGATCGTGAAATACGAGCCAGTTGGTGAACATGCCTGCCTGACGATCGCTGATAACGACCAAATCCAACGATCCAGCAATCAAAACCGGTACTACGACGCACATGCCGAGCGGAACTTCGTAAGTGACCACCTGAGCAGCTTCTCGCATCGCCCCAAAGAGCGACCACTTCGAGGCGGAAGCGTAGCCGGCAAGAATCACGCCAAATACCTCAAGCCCCAGAACGGCCAATACAAAAAATACGCCCGTGTTGAGGTGCTGAGCAATCCACGGGTACTCTCCGCCAGCAAAGGGAATAGCGATGAAGGCTGCAATCGAGGCGCAGAAGCTAACATAGGGGGCAATCCTAAACAGCATGCCATCGGCGCTCTCAGGCATCAGATCTTCTTTGGTCAGCAGTTTTAGGCCATCAGCCAATGTCTGAAGCCAGCCAAACTTGCCACCCACGCGTGTCGGGCCAAGCCGATCTTGGATACGGCCAGAAATTTTGCGCTCGAGCCAAATAAAGACCAGCGCACTAACGGCCACCAGATTAAGAACCAGCACGACATGCACAACAGCAGCGATCGCATAAGCCAACCATGGCCATGGACAAACGCGGGTACCGGATATCGTAAATTCGAGCAGAAATTGGGCCACTTGTGGTTCTTCCTCAAACCAACCGAGCCAATATCGCCAGTCCCTCAGCCGTAGAATCTAGCGACTTCGGCAGAGCTGACGATATGAACCCAAGACGTTTCTTGGTAGGTAGTTAACTAAGCTGTGAGCTAAGATTGTGAAATATTGCACAAGCCCCCCGCACTGTACAGCCCCGCAGAGAAAATTTGCCCCTTTTCGTAGTGCTTTTTCGGTATTAAACATTAGGGTCGTGCTCCCCTCCAACTTGCCCATCTTGGTTCTCCCGATTTTCCTGGCAACTGTATGGCTGAATTCGCCTTCCTCCTGTTCGCATTAGTGGTGCTGCTCATCTTGGGGCAAGCCTGCTTGGTACTGGGATTTGTGCTTGCTCTGCGAAAAAAACGGCCCTCTTTACTCGAAGACGGGCAGGCACCCAAGGCGGCTGTTGTTCTCTGTCTTCGAGGGAGTGACCCTTTCCTGGGCGACTGCCTGCGGGGCTTGCTGGGGCAAGATTATCCCAACTTCAAGGTTCGGGTGGTTGTCGATCATGAGGACGATCCTGCGAATCGCTATGTGACCGAGGCGATCCAGACGACAGGGGCGTCGAATATCACAGTCGAGGTGCTCCAGGACAAAAGGAAAACCTGCAGTTTGAAGTGCAGTTCGCTGCTACAGATTGTGAACTCTTTGGACGATTCCTACGAATTCGTGGCCCAAATCGATGCCGATACGATAGCCCATCCCACGTGGCTGCGAGAGTTGGCTACCGCCTTGCAGGACGAGCGGGTAGGAGCAGCCACCGGCAATCGCTGGTACATGCCGAACACGGCGACGGTAGGCTCGCTTGTCCGCTACACCTGGAATGCAGCCGCGGTTGTCCAAATGTATTGGTATCACGTCGCCTGGGGAGGCACGCTGGCGATCAAGACCCAGGTGCTCCGCGAAACCAATATTCTGGAGAGATGGGGGCAAGCGTTCTGCGAAGACACGATGGTTTTCGGGGTGCTAAAAAAGATTGGCCTTCGCATTGCCTTTGTTCCATCGCTGATGATGATCAATCGAGAAGAATGCGATATTGGAGGCTACCTCTCTTGGGTCCGTCGGCAGCTGCTGACTGCTCGCCTTTATCATCCCGCTTGGCTGGCGGTTGCGGGGCATGGCGTAGTGACATCGATTGTTCCCTTCGCGGCGCTGGTTCTCTCGATCGTCTCACTGGCTGTCGGCAATCACCAAGCAGCGATCTGGTCTGTTTCGGCGCTGCTGTTCAATGAAGCCTCGATCGTGCTACTGCTTGTGCCGATGGAATTGCTCGTGCGGCGGATTGTCGAATCGCGGGGCGAACGATCAAATTGGCTCTCCTTTGGGGCCATGCTGAAGTGTCTGGTGATTGTGCCGGTGACCCAAGCGGTTTATGCCGTGGCCCTGGCAAAAGCCTTGTTCTTGCGAGTGACCATTTGGCGAGGCATCACTTACCACGTTGCCGGGCCGCAGAAAATCCGTATGGAAGAGTATTCCCCTTATTTATCGGAACAAGAAGAAAAAGCCTCTTCGCTATAAAGTTTATTGCCTCATTCATTTTTCACCAGGTTTCCTGGTCGAAGATGTCGTTGCCGACACCGCTAACGAAACCACTTTGGGATCAAGAGCCCCCGCCCATCTGATTATCAGACGTTCTCGTGCTCAAGCATGTAAACAACGTGTTTGATCGGATCGGCGAAATTAAAACGAAATTGTTCGGTCTTGATAATCTTACTGCCGAGACAATCGAATTTTTCTAACCACTCTTCTTTTCGTAAATAGCGACAAGGAAGATCGATTCCAAACGGAACGTTACCTATATAGTCCATAAACACGAGGGTCGCCCAATCGAAACGGCTTTCCCAATAGTGATCTTTAATCAAAATCTTTCCACGAGAAACTCGCTTGGCTTCTTGTAGCAATAGGTCTTGCCCCACAAGATGATGCAGCATGTCGACCATCAAGACGCAGTCAAACGAATTGTCTGCGAACGGCAGAGTAATGCCGTCGTAAGCGACGATTTCAATCTCAGGCTCCGGCTGCAACACGACATCGCAGCCAACAAAGCGACTGTCTGATTTTCTGGATAGCCGGGCGGCCAACTTTCCGTCTCCTGCGCCCAGATCCAACACCTCCTGACCACTGATCATGTACTTGAGGAGACATTTCTCCAAATAGTTCATACGTGGAGGAAACATGAATCGACCGACAACAAAGCGCAGTATCGGATGGGTGAGCTTAAGCAGGCTGGCAAGCTTGAGCACGCGCCGCTCCTCTGGGAAGGTTTGCTATCGGATTAGTCGGCCAGTTAGCTGCCAAACCGAATTCGCTTATAAAGATTCAGTAGCCAAAAATAGGAATGCAAGACTGCTGGCGTAAACCACTTTCGCTTATTGCGGTTTTTGCCATAGCCAAATTTTCTAATGCATCGCGTTATCGATTGCATACCTGCATTATGCACAATAGGGATCAGTTCTCCGCGGTCATCGTAAAACTTGCTGTTGCGGATGTGAAATCGTGATTTCACGGCCATAATGACGAAGTTATACTTCTGATCGAGCTGAACAAATCCGTCTTTGTACAAGAGATAGTTGATAACCAATTGGTCGGTGCCGAAAACGTCGAAATGTTCGCATAACCGTTGAAATTCAGTCCATACATGTTGGAAACGATTAGCAGGCCCCAGAATCATACCGCCATTGACGGTTTGCTTTCCCTTGAGAAAAGCGAAGATGCGTTGGTAGTCTGCCGATGCCATATCGGTCTTAGGTAAGATGACATCGTGAAAAGGAATTTCTCGATCTTCGCAAACTCCGCGAAACGACTCTTTATCAGTTTCAAACAGATCACGAATGTCGGATTGAAAAATAAGATCCCCGCCATCAACGGCCATGACTTGATCGTAAGACCCTTGGTCCAACATGCTCGCGATGTCCCGATAGCGAATGTTGGTAATATTTCCATCCGGAGTGGCAGGAAAAATCAGCACACCGTTGTCTTGAAGATGAGATCGCTGTTCATCGCTGAGTCCATAGTCGATCACGACCACGTCGATGCCTTCGAGACAGACATGATCTGTTAGCGATGGCAACCAGTGTTTCGTGAGAAATTCTCCGTAGCGAGCGTCGGAACAAGTGACGATGACATGTTTCATTTTGGCTGCCCCTCTGCAGCATCATCCGACTTGAGAATGTAGAGATGGTGCCGCAAAAAAAGCCATAACGGCTGGACGCCCGGGTGGTTCTCGGTCTGATCAATCACTAGACCATGCTTTTCAAAGAGTTGCTGCCATTGTTTGTCGGAACGGAATCCCGAGATTCGGTACGGCATACCCACCAGCCGAGAACCTATTGCGTGAAGCAGAATTACCGACATCTTGTCGAAGAGATGGTTGTAGCCATCCTCAAGGACAACAAGGCGTTTCCCAACACGTTTCATTTCCTCAAGCAGCGTCTCTTGGTCTTCCGCATGGTGGAGGGCAGTGCAACAGAGGACGGTGTCGAATAGTTTATCATCGAACGGAATCGATTTCCCATCGAAGCGTCGGACTTCGATCTGAGGCTGAGGTGGATCGGCGATGTCGATGCCGATAATGTTGTCCTGTCCCAAACGCTTGGCGACATCACCATTCCAACAGCCCACATCCAAGGTTGCCCCTCGCACATGAGGTTTGAGGATGCTTACGACATTGCTAGCTCGCTTTTCATCGACCCAACGGAGAAAACGATTGACCAGCGACGTCATGAGAACTCATTTCTTCGCAGGCGAGAAAAACGCTACACAACGGTTGCAGGCAGTGAGATTGCCTCGGCCAGACGCAACTCTTCGGCCGAAAGTTGGCGACCAAGCACTTCAAGCGATGATCGTTCTTCGAGAGTCACTAATGCGAGAAACTCTGCCGAGGTTAGAGTCAGCGTGGTCTCACATGCAGAAGATAGTCCCGGCTCGACAGCGACCAGGCCACGGTCTGAGAATGCCACGCTCCACTGGCCCCCGCCGGGGCCATGAACATCCAGGCCCAGAATAAGCTCAGGACCCATCGAGTCGACCATCTCGGAAGGCTGCAGAAGATAGGAGCCGACATCAATCGAAACGGAGGCCCTCTTTTGTCGGCGTTTTCCCCATCGATCTTCTTCGCCAAATTTCATGAATCGGTGCAACATCGCCTCATCGATTACTGGGCATGGCAAGTGGCTAGCAAACTTTTGTACGTTTGTGGTATCAAATTCCGGATCACTATCCTCGTAGGCCCGATACATGGTCGCGTTTTCGTAAAAATCTTTTTCCAGCCGCTCTTCGGAGCGTTCCCCTGTACGGCCGACAAACTCGACGCCTGTTGAATTGAAATAGCTATAACCGGCCTCAACCATTTGTCTCGCAGTCATACGGATTTGAGGTGCCAAATGGAATGTTCGACCGTGCGATTCCGGCGAAGTAACTAAGTGGCAGATCACTGCGGAAGTCCAATCGACAGGAATCACATTGCGTGGTTCATCTCCAGTGGTATCAAGTTGCATCGGGGTATGCCGAACTCCATCGGGACCCGGTTCGGTATTGCGAGCCATGATACACATGATTTTCAGATACATGTACAAACCATGATAGGTGTTCGTGTACCCGGTTTTCGAATCACCAGAAATAACAGCCGGACGATAGACGGTCACCTCTTCTAGATGGCTGTCCCCGCGTACCATGGTTTCGGCTTCGAGCTTGCTCTTTTCATAGTCGTTGCGGAAACCTTGCCCTAGATCAAGATCATCTTCCACAATGCGATCTGTTCTCATGCCACAGACATAAGCTGTGGACACGTAGTGAATTTTCCTTATTCCCGTATCGCGGCAGAGTTGCAGCACGTGCCGTGTTCCGCCCACGTTGGTCCGCCACGGTTCGCCATCAGCTTCTTCATGGAATTTTAGAGCGGCAGCGCTGTGCAACATCGTCGAGCAGTTTTCGGCAATCCACTGTCGGGGAATATCATCTAGGCCAAGAAACTCTTGGCAGAGGTCGCCTTCGAAGCAAACCGGTCGAGGTAATTGAAGACCTAGCTCAGCTTCCCACGGCTGAAGAATCGATTCGATGCGCTGCGAGACGGTTTCTTTTTTGGTCGCCCGAGCGATGACCGCCACGCGCTGTCCCGCTAGCAGGAGATCACGTAGCAAATATCGTCCTAGGAGCCCCGTAGAGCCAGTCAGAAGAATGTAATCAGACACAGTGTGAAACTCGGAGACGTAGGTAATTCCGCAGAAGGCAGACCCCGGAGCGATATTTTGGCTCCGAGTGAAACACCCATGCTAGTATAGGTCCAGGTCGGAATCAAGTTGCTAGACCTCGATAGCCCCAGAGACCCGCGATAGCCCAAACAGACAGAACAACCTAATTGGGTAAGTTCTCCCTGCATGACAGGCCGGAGCGGAGCCGCTGAAATGTGCCGCCAAGGGGGCTCAGCAAGAGGGCGGGCAGCACGACCAGATCGGCAACCAATGCCGTCATCAGCATGGCGAACATTACCCACGCAAAGCGCGAAATCGGCACAAAATCGCTAAATGCGAAGGTCAGCAAGCCTAATCCGCAGACGAAAGAGGTTTGGGTCATTGCAGTTGCGCACCGTGCGTAGGCATAACGAACGGCATGGACCCGCGACATACCGGTCTCCAAGCCTCGCCGGAACCAGGTGATAAAATGAAGCGTATCGTCGACCGCAATGCCGAGTGCGACGCTCGCGGTCATGATCGACCCTATCTCGAGCGAGACACCGATCAGCCCCATTGCGCCCATCACCGCCACGCAGGGGAGGACGTTGGGAATCATAGAAATCAGTCCTGCCAAGACTCTTCGAAAGAAAATAAGTAACACTTCCGAGCCGCTCGTCGCTTGGAAAAACTCGTCGCCTGAGCCGACTAGAGCAAGAGCAATCATCATCACAGTGATCAATACGAAGGCAAGAAGAAAGCTATTGATCAAGTCCAGCAGCATTTGCTCTTGAGCTTTCTGCACCAGTGGCACAGCACCGCAATACACGGCACGAACTTCCCCTATTCCCAATTCGACACTGCGCTGAAGGAGAGGATCTACCGCTTTTTGTAGGTCCTCCAAAAGCACTGAATAATCGAGCGAGTCGCCCGCGTATGCACGAGCACTAACTCGCCACAACTCCTCGGTCGAGGTTTCGCTCAACAAGCCCATCTCTATAAACCGACTTCGATTTTTCTCTAGTTGTTTATTAAGCAACGCTTCGCGAGAAACTTCGAGAGCACTACGGCCACGCCGTTTTATTTTCGGGGCGAAATTGAGGGGAGAGACGACAGCACCGACGCCGGAGTTTTTTTCTATTGCTGCATGAACCGCACCTACCACTCGGAGACGATCCATGATGGTAGCCGAGGGCTCTTCTTCTGATTTGGGAATGCGCAGCACGATTTCGAGGGGAACTAGCGGGCCAATATGGCTCTCCAACCAATCGTAGTCATGCAAAATGGTTGCTTCCTGAGAGAATAGGTCGTGTACCCGCGCGCCTGCTCGAATCTGCATAACCCCCCACACGCTGATTCCAAGACCAATAAAGGAACTTACTACGATCCATTTCCACCAAGCCATCACCCACTGAACCAACCAATCCCAACCACTGTGTTTTGAATTGTTTGCCCCTGAAGTCTCTTGGCCGCGCGAGCGAGGAGCGGGAAATTGTTCAAGTAGTGTCGGCATCAGTATAAACACCA
>Ga0114931_10004297_pt1 | contig 17785 bp, 12 predicted proteins | sample 2SBtaG_FD_89579 | JGI IMG/M metagenome (GOLD analysis project Ga0114931, IMG submission 89579) | Deep subsurface microbial communities from Kolumbo volcano to uncover new lineages of life (NeLLi) - 2SBTROV14_V59a metaG | ecosystem: Environmental > Aquatic > Marine > Volcanic | place: Kolumbo...
GCTGATCTCAACATCCGGATACCGGCGCGCCGCGAGGCAGCGGATGGCAGAGACTCCACCGCGACGAGCGACGGCCTCTTGAAAACCGCCGCCGGAGGAGGCGATGTCACGTAAGAATCGGAGGACGTCGAGCAGGTTTGATTTACCTGATGCATTGGGTCCGACCAGTAATACGCGGTTCTGGATGACAACATCGATTTGCGCGAAATTCTTCCAGTTCTGGAGGTGAATGCGCTGGAATCCCAGTTCGTTGCTCATTGCACCTCCTTGCAGGGCTCGACCTCGATCATGTACTTGCAGTTTTTCGGCATCATCTACTCTCCTCCCCGGCCAGGGCCTTGATTTCGCAAAAACGGTGGGCGCTCTCGTTCTTGACCGAAAGCAGGCGCACATAGGCGGACCACGGCAGGATGAATCGCTCGGCGATGAGCCTTAGCGAGAGTCCCGCGGCCAAGGCCGGGTTTTCGCCAGACGGTGTCCGGCTACTTTTCCCACTGCAAGCTTGTTCTGTTTTGCCAGACGGTGTCGGGCAAATCTCCGAAGCGGGATAGGTAATGTAAAACTGACGCATCTGCTGGAGGTTCTGTCGTGAAAACCCGCGGCCGAATCGCCGGCTCAGGTCGCTGGCGAGCCGGACGAGCAGCTCCTCCCCATAGGCGGCGCGCTCCTCCCCTGCCTGATTGTATTCGACGATGCGACGCCCGATGAGCCAGTAGGCCGTGGTCATGACCGCATTGATCGTGCGCACCGCGGATGTCCGTGCCTCCTGGATCAAGGCGGAGAGATCGGCCAGGATGCCGTCGTAACCGCCCGGGTTCTGTCCGTCCGGCAGGTGGGCCTGTCCGTCCGGCAGGTGGGCCTGTCCGTCCGGCAGGTGGGCCTGTCCGTCCGGCAGGTGGGCCTGTCCGCCTCGCAGGGTCGGATTCTTCTTCATGGGTTCTTTCTCTCGTAAGGGGTATGCGCATCTTCGCGCACCTCCATCGGCCGGGTCATGGCATCCACGTTCAAGTAATAGTGCTGCACCTTCTTGACCTCGTTCCACGCATGCTTGGCCGGGTCGGGGATCGGCTCCTGGAGCACGGGCTTCCCGGCGCAATTGGTGACGATGTACAGCCAGTAGCAATCGCGGCGGTCCTCGGCGACACGACGTTCGTTGGGTGTGAGGAGAATGGTGCCGGTGAGTGCGGCAAGCCCCTTGACCTCGATCAGACGCATCTCGCCCGAACAGGTGTCGAGGCTGGTCAGGTCGTAGCCGACATTCTTCGCGCTGACATCCTCCACCTGGCAGCCGCGGGCGCGTTCGTGCCCGATGACCACCTGCATGGCGATGGCCTCGGTCTCGAGGTTCTGGCGCAGCCGCGTGACCTCGCTGGATGCGCGCTCGGGGTGGGGCAGGACCAGCACACTGGTGATCCGCTCGACGCCCTGCAGAGACAGTGCGCGCTGCCGGCCCAGCTCTTCGCGGCGGCGCGCGCGGCGGGCGAGCAACTCGTCCTGGCGGTTCTCGGCCTTGGCGAGGCGGCCTTGGGCGCCCTGCTTTCCTGCCTCCACATCGAGGGTGGCCCGGCCGATCTCTTCGTCGGTGCGCTGCAGCAGTTCGGTCAGCGACAACTCCACATGCACGGCAATCCGCTCGACCTCCTCCATGCGCTCGCGGCGTGTCTCTTCGATGAAGGGCGCCAGGGCATGTTCCTGAAGCCAGTCCGCAGCTTCCGGCGCGGCGGCGATGGCAGGCAGATCGTCGGGCGGCTCGGCGGGGGTGAAGTTTCCCAGGGCCCCGGGCTCGCGTAGCTGGGGCTCCTTGTCCTCGGCAAGCTCCACGGCAAAGAGGCTCTCGTGGATCGTGCGCCCCATCCCGTCCACCACCCGCGCGCGGTAGAAGTCGACGCGGGCGGGTACCTCGTGGGCGAGCGAGTGGAAGCAGGCCCCCTGACCGAAAGGCACCCGCGCGCATTCGCGGGTATGGCGTCGAATCGCCTCGAACAAGGGGTGACCGGGAGTCACCCATTCGAGGTTGTGCCGTTCCGCGGTGGCGCGGTCGGTGGAGCAGCGCGGATAACGCCCCGCAAGTGCGGGCAGCTTCCAGTCCTGTTCGCGTTCATAGCGCCGCAGGACGCTCGGGGTACGCGTCGGCTCGAAGGTGTGTGGCAGCTTGGCGGAGATTTTGAGCTTGAGCGGCACGAACTCGGCGGCCTCACGCAGGAATCGAGCGATGTTTTCAGGCACCAAGCGGCGCTCCCTGGCACGCGCCCGGCGTTCGATCAGCATCTCGAGGTTAAGCTTCTTGGCGGCCAGCCCCTCGAGCGCATTCTGGCAGATGTTACGGAAACGGGACTCGTCCACGTCCTTCAGCAGGCGCTCTTCCAGGTCGGCATCGCCGAGCTTGCCGGCGTAGTAATCGCGCAGGACCCGCTCGACATGTGAGGAAGGCAGGATCTCGCCGACGACATTGAAGACCGCGTCGTCGTCCAGCGCGTTGCGGATCTCCTGCAGCTTGTCGAGCAGACGTTGCAGCACGCGGCCTTCGATGGTGTTGGTGGCGACGAAGTTGAAGATCAGGCAGTCCTTGAGCTGGCCGTAGCGGTGGATGCGCCCCATGCGCTGCTCAAGGCGATTGGGATTCCACGGGATGTCATAGTTGAACAGGATGTTGCAGCACTGCAGGTTGATGCCCTCGCCCGCGGCCTCGGTGGCGACGAGAAGTTGGATCTCCCCGTCGCGGAACTGCTGTTCGGTGTAGATGCGGGTGCCGGGCTCGTCGCGCGAACCGGGCTTCATGCCGCCGTGAATGACCCCGACGCGAAAGCCCCAGGACTCGAGGTTTTCGACCAGGTAATCGAGCGTATCCTTGAACTCGGTGAACAGCAGCAGGCGCCGATCGGGGTGATCGTAGAAACCCTCGCTTTCGAGCAGGGTCTTGAGCTTGCCGAGCTTGGCCTCGACACCGCTCTGCTCGACGCACTTGGCCACGCCGGCCAGTTCGCGTAGCTCGGCGATCTCTTCGCGAACCATCTCGGCATTACCGGCCAAGGTGACGGCCTCGAGCAGACGTTCGAGCCGTTCGCGTTCCGCCTCCTCCATCTCGTCGAGTTCGTCCCAGTCGGGCAGCGTGGGCGGCGCGGTCTGCACCAGCTCCTGGGCTTGTTTGAGGCCCTTATCCAAGCGCTTGGCGCGGTTCTCCAGACTGCGGCGCATGGCGCGGGTGCTGGAAGCGAGTCGGCGCTGATAGAGCGCCATCAAAAAACCGACCGCCCGGGCGCGCGGGTTGTCGCCTTCGGCGGCGGCGCGAACACTCTGCCGCTTCACGAAACGGGTGATCTCGCGGTAGAGCTCGAACTCCTCGCCTTCGATCGCGAAGTCCACCGTGTGCGGGATGCGCTTGGTGAATATCTTGCGCGCTTGCCAGGCGCCCTCGTCGTCGCGCTCGGGGAAGTAGACCATCGCCTCCTTGGTGCGCCGCAGGTAAAAGGGCGCCCGCTGGTGGAGCATAGCCTGCTGGATGGAGCGCACATCGGCGTAGGCATCGCGATCGAGAAGCTGCAGGAAGAGCGTGAAGTTGACCGGATCCCCCCGGTGCGGCGTGGCGGTCATGAGCAAGAGATGGTCGGATGTGTCGCGCAGCAGCTCGCCCAGCTTGTAGCGCAGGCTCTTGTGCGACTCGTCGCGGGCCGACATCCGGTGGGCCTCGTCGACGATGACCAGGTCCCACTGCACCTGACGCAGCCCGGGCAGGATGTCCTCGCGCTTGGCCAGATCGAGTGAGGTAATGACCTTCTTCTGCTTCAGCCACTGGTTGACGCCAAACTGGTCGCGCAGGTCGCCGCCCTTGAGGACGAGAAACTCCTCATCGAACTTCTCCTTGAGCTCACGCTGCCATTGGAAGGCGAGATTGGCGGGCGCGACAACCAGGATGCGTTCGGCCAGACCGCGAAGCTGGAGCTCGCGAAGGAGTAGACCCGCCATGGTCGTCTTGCCGGCGCCCGCGTCGTCCGCGAGCAGGAATCGCACACGGGCCAGCTTGAGGAGATGGTCGTAGACCGCTTCAAGTTGGTGGGGCAGGGGATCCACGCGCGAGATCGAAAGCCCGAAGTACGGGTCGAACTCCCAGGCGATGCCGAGCGCGTGAGCCTGAAGCCCAAGGCGCAGGAGTCTCCCGTCGCCGCGGAAGGCGAATCCTGACTCCTCGATCGTGAGCGACCCCAGGTCTTCGGGTGTCAGTGTGACCTTGCGGAAGCGCTCCGATCGGGTGCCAACCAAGCCGACGGACCAGGATCCGTCAGCCGCTTGGCGAACCGTCTCCACCCTCATCGGCTCGGCAAAGAGCGAGCCAGTGAGGGTTTGACCTTGGTGAATGCTCTGCGCCTCGGTCAAGTCAGTGAACCCTTTGCTTGTTGCTCATACTCCGGCTTCTAGCGTTGCGACGAGGGTACTCTCAAGTCGCGTGCATGCATCCAACGCCAAGTGCACCGGCGCGCGTTAGCGCATCCGAGTGAGAACGCACATTGTTAAACTCGTTGCGTACGGCCCGGCATGGGCATGAACTGATGGGGCGGGAGTCCCCTGTAGGAGTACCTGTGAAATCCACGATGTGGACGAATATAACGACCAGCCGACGGCAAGGGCAAACCCGCGAGGGGATGTCTGAACGGTGAGCGACGGGAGAGGGGCCGCGAACGCCCGGCGTAGGAACGATAAAGGGACGCTACCCTTTACACGCCAAATACTCAGCAATGGGTGGCGTCTCCTTTGCCCCAAGTTTTGTGCTCTCAAAAGTTTACTCTGACTCCAGTTTTCTATGACTCCAGTTTTCTCCAGTTTTCTGGTACCAGTTTTCTGTGACTCCAGTTTTCTGACCCCGGCGCGCTACCCGAACACCACCAGGCAGGGAGTGCATTCGTTGATCACGCCATCATTCCGCGGCGTCGATCAGGTGCACGAAGGAGCCCATCACCGAGCCGCGACGAGAGCCGCTGCTGCCGACGGACTGGCCGTCGGCGTCATGCAACTCGAACAGCGGGGCGTCGTCGGCCTCGTTTTCGATGGTGGCGAAGTGGAACTCGTGACCGCGCAGGTGGGTGCCGCGCGGTCCGAGCGGGGTGTCGGCGGCGAGTATCGCGTCACGGTAGCCGAGGTGCAGGCGGCGTTCGGCGAAGCTGGTCGCGAGTGGGAGCAGCCCCGCCATTCGGTGTTTCCGGCCGCCGGCGTCGGTAAGGGTTTCGCCGAGTACCATGTAGCCGCCGCACTCGCCGTAAATCACCGCGTCGCGCGCGGCGGCGGCGCGCAGGCCGGTGAGAAAAACTTGGTTATCGGCCAGGCGTGCGGCGTGCAGCTCGGGATAACCGCCGGGCAGGTACACCGCGTCGGCGTCGGCGGCCGGTGCTTGGTCAGCGAGCGGCGAGAAAAATTCCAGCTCCGCGCCACCGGCGCGCCAGTCGTCGAGCAGCAACGGATAGCTGAAGGCGAAAGCCACGTCGCACGCGACGCTGACGCGGATCCCCGGTGGCGGTACTGGTTGCCGAGCGCGTGGGCCCGGATCGCGCGCCGCTTGAGCTACGGCTTCGACCGCTGCCAGATCGACGTGCTCCGCCAGATTCAGGGCCGCGGTTTCGAGGAAGGGTTCCAGATCCGGGTGCTCGGCGGCCTGCACCAAGCCGAGGTGGCGATCCGGCAGCTTCAGGGCCGCGTCACGTGGCACGCAGCCCAGCACCGGCACCTTGTCCGTGGCGCAGGCACGCTCGAGGATCCGCGCGTGGCCGGGTCCGCCGATGCGGTTGAACACCACGCCGGCGATTCGAACGTCGTCGCGGAAATTCGTGAAGCCCCGAACCAGCGCCGCAACCGAGGCGGCCATCCCCGATGCGTCGATCACCAGGATCACCGGCCAGCCGGTTTCGGCGGCGACGTCGGCGCTCGATCCCGAGCCGTCACGGGCGCCGTCGAAAAGACCCATCACCCCCTCGACGATCACCAGGTCCGCATCGGTGCCGGCACGGGCAATGACCTCCGCGCGAGTCGCCGGGCGCATCGCCCAGGGATCGAGATTGAAGCACTCGCGACCGCTCGCGGCGCGGTGGAAGGCCGGGTCGATGTAGTCGGGTCCAATCTTCAGGGAGGAAATACGCCGGCCACGATTGCGTAGCGCGCGCAACAGCGCGAGCGTCACCGTGGTCTTGCCGCTGTTCGAGGCCGGCGCGGCGATGATGAATCCCTTGCTCACACGACGATTCTACTTGGTGAGCGGGGCTTGGGTTCGGCGTTCTTGGTTCAAAGGTTCAGCGGTTCAGCGGTTCAGCGGTTCTGGATTGAAGATCGTGGGTTTGAGCGGTCGGCATGGTCTGATGTATGTGCTTCGCTTGGCGGTGAATCCATATCCGCGTAGGCCGCTACAATGAGCTGATGAGCGAGCGGCCCCAAGGCAAATTGCGGCGCGGCTGGACGACCGGTGCTTGCGCGACCGCGGCGACCCGCGCCGCCTACGCGGCGCTGCTCGGTGAGCCGTTTCCGGATCCGGTGACGATTACCTTGCCGCGCGGTCAGCGCCCGGCCTTCGCCCTGGCGCAAACGGCACGCGGGGAAGACTGGGCGCGTGCCGCGATCGTCAAGGACGCGGGCGACGATCCGGACGTGACCCATCAGGCGTTGGTGCTGGCCACGGTGCGGCGCGCCACGCGTGGCAGCGGGGTCCATTTTGTCGCCGGTGAGGGGGTCGGCACCGTGACCCGCCCCGGCCTGCCGCTTGCGGTCGGCGAAGCGGCGATCAACCCGGTGCCGCGCGCGATGATGCGCGAAACAATCGCGGAACTCGCCGGTAACCATGGCGAGTGCGGCGACATCGAAGTCGAGATCGGGGTGGAGAACGGCGCCGAACTGGCGCGCCACACCTGGAATCCGCGCCTCGGGATCGTGGGCGGGCTATCGATACTCGGCACCACCGGGATCGTCATCCCTTACTCCTGCTCGGCGTGGATCCACTCGATCCGCCAGGGCGTCGACGTCGCCCGCGCGTGCGGTTTGACCCATGTCGCGGGCTGCACCGGCAAGACCTCCGAGCGCACCGCGCAGGCGCTCTACGATTTGCCCGAGCAGGCGCTCCTCGACATGGGCGATTTCGCCGGCGGACTGCTTAAATACCTGCGTGATCACCCGCTGCCGCGGCTCACGATCGCGGGCGGTTTCGCCAAACTGTGCAAGCTAGCCCGCGGGCACCTTGATCTGCACTCGGGGCGCAGCCAGGTCGATCGGGAGTGGCTCGCCGAAGAGGCGCGCGCGCTCGGCGCCGGCGATGCGCTTTGCGCGCGGATTCGGGCAGCAAACACCGCCGGCGAGGTCCGCGAACTGGCGGCGGACGCGGGGCTCCCGCTCGCGGCGCGGATCGCGGCCGGCGCGCGCCGGACCGCGGACCAGGTATTGCGCGGGGCGCTCGCGGTCGACGTGCTGGTAGTCGATCGGAGGGGAAATATTATCGGCCGCGACCATGGCTGAGCCGCTGCGGGTGCTGCTGCTCGGCGGCACCGCCGAGGCGCTGGAACTGGCGCACCGCGCGGCGCGGGACCAGTGCCTGGAAATCATCACGTCGCTCGCGGGTCGCACCCGCGACCCGGTGGCGCCGGCCGGGAAGCTGCGCCGCGGCGGCTTCGGTGGCGCCGAGGGCCTCGCCGCCTACCTTGCCGGCGAGCGCATCGACCGGGTCATCGACGCGACCCATCCCTATGCGCGCGCGATTTCGGCCCACGCCGTGGCAGCCTGCGCGCGTCTTGGGGTTCCCTATCTGCGGCTCGAACGCCCGCCCTGGACCGCCCGCCCCGGCGACCACTGGATCGGCGTTCCAGACGCCGCGGCCGCGGCCGACGAGCTTCCGGCCCGTGGCCAACGCGCCTTTCTCGCCCTCGGGCGGCGCGCCCTCGGACACTTCGCGCAACGACCGGCGGTCTGGTATCTGGTGCGCCTGATCGACCCGCCCGACCCGCCACTGGTGCTGCCCCGGCACCACCTGATACTCGCACGCGGTCCTTTTGATCGGGACGCGGAACGTGCCCTATTGATCCAATATCGGATTGACGTGGTGATTACCCGCAACAGCGGCGGCGCGGCGAGCTATCCCAAGATCGCGGCGGCGCGCGCCCTCGGCCTGCCGGTTATCATAATCGCACGTCCCGAGCCGTCCGGCGGTGATACGGTGGCAACGGTCGACGCCGTCATCACGTGGCTCGATCACGCGCGCCGCGCTACGGAGGAGATCTCGTGAAAATCCTGGTGCTCAACTGCGGCTCCGCGACGCTCAAATTCCAGTTGATCGAGACCGACCAAGCGGCGATTGCGGCGGACGCCGATCGCCGTCTCGCCAAGGGACTCATCGAGCGCATCGGTGGTCAGGCGCTGATCACCTTGAGCGGCGCGAACGGCGCACGGGAGCGGCTCGCCGAGCCGATCCGTGACCACCGCGCGGCGATCGATCGGGTGCTGCACTGGCTGGTGGCGCGCGACGCGGACGACGGCCAGGATCCGCCGGCGGCGATCGAGGCGGTAGGCCACCGGGTCGTGCACGGCGGCGAGCGCTTTCGCGGCCACCGGGCGATCGACGAGGCCGTGATCAAGGGCATCGAGGACTGTATCGAACTCGCGCCGCTGCATAATCCGGTCAACCTAAAGGGGATCCGCGCGGCCCGCGAACTGCTCGGGCCGCGGGTGCCGCAGGTGGCCGTGTTCGACACCGCCTTTCACGCCGGCATGCCCGAGAGCGCCTATCTTTACGGGATCCCCTACTCGCTGTACCGGCGCCACAAGATCCGCCGGTACGGCTTTCACGGCACCTCGCATCAGTACCTGGTCTACCGTTACGGGCAGTTGTGTGATTGCCCGCCCGAGCAGGTCAACATCATTACCCTGCACCTCGGCAACGGCTGCTCGGCGTGTGCGGTGCGGGCGGGGTGCTCGATCAACACCTCGATGGGCTTCACGCCGCTCGAGGGCCTGTTGATGGGCACCCGTTCGGGCGACATCGATCCGTCGCTGGTCGAGTACCTGGTGCTCAAGGAAGGCATGAGCGTGAGCGAGGTCGACGCCCTGCTCAACAGACACTCCGGGCTGCTTGGTGTGTCCGGCCTGACCAGCGACATGCGCGAACTGCTGGAAGAAGAGGCCGGGCACGACGACCGCCGGGCGCGACTCGCGATCGACATGTTCTGCCGTCGGGTGCGCGATTACATCGGCGCCTACTACGTGGAGTCGGGGGGCGCCGAGGCCCTGGTGTTCAGCGGCGGCATCGGTGAAAATGCCGCGCCGGTACGCGCGCGGATCTGCCAAGGGCTCGAATGCCTGGGTCTGGAACTCGACGCGGCGCGGAATCTCGCGGCGACGGGAGGTCGGAGCGGGCCGATCTCGACGCCGAATGCGCGGCTTGCGGCCTATGTGATCCCCACTGACGAAGAATTGCTGATCGCGCGCGAAACCTATCGTGTGCTGGCTGGGTGAGTATGTGAATACTCACTCACTCGCACAATATGACGCGTCGTACGCATGAGCACGTCGGCCCCGCCCCGCGGTTTTACCCGCGACGAGTTCGAGCGGCGTACCGCGGCGGCGCAGCGCCTGATGGCCGCGCGGCGCCTCGACGCCCTGCTGCTCACGACCGAGGCGAACGTGCGCTATTTCTCGGGCTTTCACAGCCAGTTCTGGGAAAGCCCCACCCGGCCGTGGTACCTGGTGGTCCCGGCGCACGGCAAACCCGTGGCGGTGATCCCCGAGATCGGCGCGAGTGGGATGCAGGCGACCTGGATAGACGAGGTCCGCACCTGGCCGTCACCGCGCCCTGCGGACGACGGCGTATCGCTACTTGCGAGGACCCTCGCGGATCTGGCGAAAAACCACGCGCGGGTGGGGGCGCCGCTCGGGCCGGAAAGCGTGTTGCGGATGCCCGCCAACGATTTTGTCACGCTTCGCGGGCGGTTGCGGGGGGTGGAATTCGTCGACGCCGCGGCGATGCTGCATCGCTTGAGAAGCGTCAAGTCGGCGCAGGAGGTCGCCAAGATCGCCCACATTTGCGACCTGACCTCGCAGGCATTCGAGGCCCTGCCGGGAAAACTCGTCGCCGACGAATCGGAAATGGCCAACTGCAAGCGCTTGCGCCTCGATCTGCTGCGCCGGGGCGCGGATCACTCGCCCTACATCGTTGCCGGATCCGGCCCCGGCGGCTACGGCAGCATCATCATGGGGCCCGGCGAGCGGCTGATCACCGAGGGCGATGTGCTGATCATCGACACCGGTACCGTGTACGACGGTTATTTCTGCGATTTCGACCGCAACTTCGCATTCGGAGAGGTAGGCGACGCGGCGCGCCGTGCCCACGAGGTGGTGTACAAGGCGACCGACGCCGGCCTCGCCGCCGCCCGTCCCGGTGCGACCACTAGCGATCTGTGGGCCGCGATGTGGGCGATACTCGAAGCGGGCGGGGCGCTCGGCAACGAGGTGGGCCGCTTGGGTCACGGCCTGGGCATGCAACTCACCGAATGGCCGTCGAACACCGCCGGCGATCGCACGCCGCTGGTGCCCGGCATGGTGCTGACCCTGGAGCCCGGAATGACCTTTGCCCCGGGCAAGCAAATGGTGCATGAGGAAAACATCGTCGTCACCGAAGACGGCGCCCGTCTGTTGACTCGCCGCGCGCCGCCCGAGATGCCGGTCGTGCGCTGAATACGCCCGCTGCGAGCGGCAAGCCCGCGCGCCGTCGCTACGCCCCGTCAGGCGACGTCATCGGCGCCGCTCGGGCGGCGGAGTTCATTCGTCGAGTCCGGTGGAACCGTGGACTCGCCACGGTTTTCGAGATCATGGAGCAGCGCCGCGGCCACCGCGCAGAACGACCGCATCGTTGCGACGTTTCCCGCGGTGAACAGCGCGCTGCCACGCTTGTTGATGGCCTCGATTACGCCCAGCTTCTCGCCCTCGTGAATCAGCGGGACGGCGAGAACATTCTTGGTCTTGAAACCGAACTCGCGATCGAAAAATGCGAAGAACCGCTCGTCCCACATCGTCTCGTTGACCAGCACCGGCGCGCCGCCGGCGAGCGCGGAGCCGGCGATCCCGTGACCGCAGGGGACCCGCCGCCATTGCAACTTGTCCTTCGCCACGCCATCCCTGACGATCACGAATACCAGGTCTTCGGTTTTCTTGTCGAGCACCAGCAGCGAACCCGCCTCTGCGTCGACCTCATCGAGGAGATGTGCGACCCCCTGATCGAGCAATTGCAGGACCTCGGGTGCGGTGGCCCGGGTGCGAAGCGCTCGATCGAGGGCTTCCAGCGCACCCGCAAGCGGTACGGATACCTCTACCTCACCTTCTGCTCCGCGGTTCGGAGCCGGCGTCGCATCGTTTTGCCCTACGATGATCGGTGCTTCCTCTGAAAATATGGATCGAGACAGGGGCGCGCGCCGCGACCCCCTCGAGCGGCCGGGCACGCCGTATCCTCCGTTTTTGGCGTGGGTGTGCCAGCTACCGGATCCTGAGTGTATCATCGTGCCTCAACCCTCGACATTCATGCGCCTTCGTTGCTGCGCCGGCGGCCATTACGCGCCGATGCGGAACCGCCCGCGGGTGGCCGCGGGCTCGAGCGGCACAGCCGGCGGTAGCCAAGCGAGCCGTTATCGGCATTGTGCCCGTGCTTGCGGCCTAAGCAGCGTGTCGCCAATCACAACTCCGGGCACAGTTCCGCGTATGGGCGTGCGGCATGATTGGTTTTGCGTAGCGCGTCACACCCACCCGCCGTCGAGTACGAAATCCACGACTTGTCCCTGCTATCGGCATGACCGGCACAATCTTTAAAGGTGCGTGTAAAACTGCCTTCCATGGCAGAGCGTAGGTCGGGTTAGAGGAGCGCAGCGGAGCGTAACCCGACGGTTTTTCGGCGATTTTGTCGGCTTACGCTACGCTAACCCGACCTACTGCTACCAATGTCCCTGTGCATTCGGTTTGAGAAGTTCTGGCCAGCCACCGGCTGCAGCCGGTGGAATATCCACATACGCGACCTCGACGATCCACGCCGCGGCGCGGGTCGTGGAGGTGTGGGTCTGTACTTGGCTATACTTTCGCTGCGGGCTTTCCGCAGCCGCCGGGCGCGCGCCACCGCCTTGCGATTGCCGAACGCATGTATCGTGAGGGGAAGACGAACGATGAGCAACACCGAGGATGGGCGCACGTATCGACGATTGGTGGTCGAGCTACCCGCCGAAGTAGCGGGGGTTGCCATGTTGACCGCCAATCTTTCGCTGCAAGGGGCGCAAGTGGTGTGTCCGCAAATACGCTACGAGCTCAACGCCGAGGTACTCGCCAAGCGGCCGCTGCCGTTAACCTTACAACTCGGCGAAGGCGAGTCGGCCAGCGTCACCTGCGGAGTCAAATATGTATCGGGGTACGACGACGAGGTGCTGCTCGGCTTACAGTTCGGGACCGATCCGAGTGCCCCGACGCCCGAGGCGATCGGCAAATTCCTGGAGCGGCGTGGCGGGTCGCGTTACATACAACCGGTCGAGGGGTAGTCTTAGCGTAGAGAGTGTTCATCCAGAAACGGCCATCCTGGCCGTTTCCAGGACCGGAACCAGAAAAAGTCGTTTTCCGGTTCCTCCCGTTTTCAATACACTCGTCGAAAATGCCGGTGCATCCCTGCACCGGATGTTCGTCTTTGTGGACGGGCACTCGATAGGATGGACGCCCAGGTGTCCTCGGGCACGGCGGGATTGTTCGGGAGCGATCGAGCATGTCGAAACGCAAGGATCTGTTTCGCACCATCACATTCCTTAACTGGCGGGATCTGATCGGTCACTACCGCGATAACAGCGCGGCGTGGGCACGCTGGATTTTCCGTGGACAGCGCAAGAGTGCCTGGGGACTGAAGTCCAGCCTCGAACGGGCCGCGCTGGATCGTTTCAACTGCAAGCCGGCCCACATGCTCGAGATCGAGCGGGGCCTGCTGCGCAAGTTCGAGCGGGAAGCGCACCATTACCTTTCACGCCTGCCGGAACCGAACGACTTCATGCAGTGGCTGGCGCTGATGCAACACTTCGGGGCGCCGACCCGACTCCTCGACTGGTCGTACTCCTTCTACGTCGCCGCCTATTTCAGCATCGAGCGCCTCGAGCCCGACGGCACCTGCGCGATCTGGGCCTTCGACAGCGATTGGTGGCGCGCACGTGCGTTGCGCGCGCTTCCGCCCGAGGTCGAGGCGATCCTGATGCAGAGCGACCCGAACGCCAAGAAACCGAACACGGTGGCGGCCATTTTGCGACGCGCCGAGCCCCTGCCGCTGGTATTCCAGTTGAACCCCTACCGCCTCAACGAGCGGTTGGTTCTCCAGCAGGGTATCTTCGTGGCGCCCGCCGACGTACGCACGTCGTTCATGGAAAACCTCAACGCGATCGCCGACGAAGAGGCCTGCGATCACCTCGTAAAGCTGGAATTGCGCGGCAGTCACGAGGTGCTGAGAAATGCGATCCGCGAACTGACCCAGATGAACATCAGCCGGGCCACGTTGTTTCCGGGCCTGGATGGTTTCGCGACCAACCTCAAGAGCTTGATCTCCTTTCCCGAGACTATCGCGACCGATTCCCCCGGTTCCGACTGGTCGCCGTGGACCGACTGAGCAGCCTCCTTCGCGCTGGGATCCATGCACGGATTTACCTGGTTTTCGCGGGCCTACGAAGGGTGGACCGGTACGCCCGCCGCAACCCTCGAGGCGGCTGCCTCGTTACTTGCGTGACACCAGTCGCCCCAGGCGCCGCCCGCCGAGCAGATGCATGTGGAGATGGAAAACCTCCTGCCCGCCGTCGCTATTGCAGTTGGTGATCAGCCGGTAACCGCTCTCGGCAATCCCTTCGTCGCGGGCCAGGCGCGCGGCGACCAACAGCATGTGTCCGGCGAGCGCGGCGTCCTCCTCGCCGAGATCGTTGAGCGTCGCGAGCGGCTTGTTGGGGACGATCAAAATATGCACCGGCGCGACCGGATTGACGTCGCGGAAACAGGTCACCAGTTCGTCCCGGTAGACTATATCCGCGGGTATGTCGCCGGCGATGATCTTGCTGAATATCGTGGTCAATGAAGGCTCCTGCCAGGCTGCCTGAACAACCGATCATAAGCTTGGCCCCATGCGCAACGCCACTCTGGTACGTGGTGAATAGCCTCGAAACTGCGTTATTCTTGCGCGCCCACGATATCGCCCGGGATTGACAAGAGGAGACGGCAATGACCGATAGCAGCGGCGCACCGGAAGTTCTGTATCATTTCATCGACGGACAGCGCGTGGCCGGCGCGAGTAACCGCTTCGGCGACGTCCACAATCCGGCGCTCGGCCGGGTGACCGCTCAGGTGCCGTTCGCGACCAGCAACGAGGTGCGTGGCGCGGTGGAATCCGCCGTGCGGGCGTTCCCGGCGTGGGCCGCGACGCCGCCCGCCAAGCGCGCCCGGATCCTGTTCCGCTTCCGCGATCTGCTGGAGCGCGAACGGGACGGTCTGGCGACCGCGCTTTCGCTCCAGCACGGCAAGACCCTTGACGACGCGCGCGGATCGGTACAGCGCGGCGAGGAGATCGTCGAATTCGCGTGCGGGATCCCGCACCTGCTCAAGGGCGAGCACAGCGAGAACGTCGCCAGTGACGTGGACTGCTTCTCGATGCGCCAACCGCTCGGGGTGTGTGCCGGGATCACACCGTTCAACTTTCCGGCGATGGTACCGATGTGGATGTTCCCGGTCGCGATCGCGTGCGGCAATACCTTTGTGCTCAAGCCCTCCGAGAAGGATCCTTCATGCGGCCTGATGCTCGCCGAGCTGGCCATCGAAGCCGGCCTGCCCAAGGGCGTGTTGAACGTTGTCAACGGCGACAAAGAGGCGGTGGATGCGCTGCTTTCGGACCCGGACGTGCAGGCGGTGAGTTTCGTCGGCTCGACCCCGATCGCCGAGTATGTCTACAAGACCGGCGCCAGCCACGGCAAACGCGTGCAGGCGCTGGGCGGAGCCAAGAACCATCTGGTGATCATGCCCGACGCCGACATGGACCAGGTCACCGACGCGCTCATGGGTTCGGTGTATGGCTCGGCCGGCGAGCGCTGCATGGCGATCTCGATAGCGGTCGCGGTTGGCGACCGGACCGCCGACGCGATGATCGAGCGCCTCAAGCCACGGGTCAAGGAACTCAACATCGGCGCCTACGACAAACCCGGCGTCGAGATGGGTCCGCTGGTCACCCGTCAGCACCAGGAAAAGGTCAAGGGCTACGTGGATATCGGCGTGCAGGAAGGCGCCGAGCTGGTGGTCGACGGGCGTGACTTTCAGGCCGAGGGGCATGAGGACGGTTACTTTGTGGGCGGCTGCATTTTCGACAAGGTCACGCCCGAAATGCGCATTTACAAGGAAGAGATCTTCGGGCCGGTGCTCGGCGTGGTGCGGGTCGACTCCTACGAGGAGGCCCTGAAGCTCGTCAATGACCACGAATTCGGCAACGGGACCGCGATCTTTACCCGCGACGGCGACGCGGCGCGCGATTTCACCAACCGTACCCAGATCGGCATGGTCGGCGTCAACGTGCCGATCCCGGTGCCGACCGCCTATCATAGCTTTGGCGGCTGGAAACGTTCGCTGTTCGGCGATCATCACATGCATGGTCCTGAAGGCGTGCGCTTCTACACCCGGCTCAAGGCCGTCACCTCGCGCTGGCCCTCGGGAATTCGCCAGGGCGCGGATTTCGTCCTTCCCCAGACGCGCTAGGCTTGACCACGCTGCGCGGATACCGATCGCCGCGCAGCGCTTACACCGCTGTGACTGAAGGCGCAACGGCGAAGTCCGCCTCGCGCGCGGCGATCGCGGGCACGTTCCGATGCGTGTACGGGTGGCTCGCCCCGGCCCTGCTGGCGGCGCTGCTCGGTGGCCCGCGAACCGCGATGACGGCGACCGTCGCCGCCCCTCAACCCGCGCCACCGCCGGCCGTGGTGAGCGACGCGCAGCCTCCGTTTCAGGACCTCCCGCAGATCCGCTGGTTGCGCAAACTCCGGGTGCTGGTGCCCGGCACCGATTCTGAACTCGGACGCAATGCCGAACTGCTGCGCCTCGGCCGCGAGTTACTGACCCGCTTCGCCGCGGAACAAGATCTCCGCATCGACTGGCTGAAGGTCGAGAACTGGAACGAATTGATCCCGGCGCTGGAAGCCGGGCGCGGCGACATCATCGGTGCCGGTCTGACCGTCACCGAGCCGCGCAAGCAACGTATCGAGTTCACCCTGCCGCTGCGCACGGTGCGCGAGCAGATGATTGTGCGGGTCGGGGATCGGATCGACGATCCCGCCGCATTGCGCGGCCGTGAGGTGGTGTTGCGCGAGCGCTCGTCGTTCTGGGATGTGTTACAGGGGTTGCGCCGCAGCTATCCTGAAATTGGCGTCCGCCTGGTACCTGAAAACACCACCACGAAGGCGCTGCTCGCGGGTGTCGAACGTGGTGTCTACGACATCGCGGTGGTCGATCGGCGGGAGTTTCAGCGGGTCGCCAAGGCGCACCCGACACTGAAGCTGGTGCCCGGATTCGCGGGCGGAAACGCGGTCGCCTGGGGTGTCAGTCCACGCGCGCCGCACCTGCTTGCCGCGCTCAACGACTTCCTCCAGCGAGAACAGCTCGCGCGGCCGATCCAGCGGGTCTACAAGGATGACCTGCCGGGTATCGAGCGGCGCGGCGTGTTGCGCGTACTCACCCGCAACAACGCGACCGACTATTTCCTGTGGCGCGGTCGCCAGGCCGGCTTCGAGTTCGAGTTGATGAAGCGCTTCGCCGCGAGCCTCAAATTGCGTCTCGAGATGATCGTCGCGCCGTCGCGCCGGCATCTCGTCCCGATGCTGCTGTGGGGCGGCGGCGACGTGATCGCGGCCGGCCTCACGGTCAGCAAACGGCGGGAAAAGCTCGGGATGCGTTTCTCGAAGCCCTACGGAGAGATCCGTGAAGTGCTGATTGCCCGCGCCGACGAGACCGGTATCAAGCTACTGTCCGATCTGGCGAGACGGGAAGTGGTCGTGCGTCGCAGCAGTTCCTACTGGCAGACGCTCAGCAAAATGATCGAGCAAGGCGCCACGTTTGCCCTCAGGCCGGCTCCGGAGGACATGGAAACCGAAGAAATCATCGCACGCGTCGCGAGTGGCGATTTCGATCTGACCGTCGCGAACAGCAATCTGCTGGGCGCCGAACTGACCTGGCGAGACGACATCAAGGGCGTGCTCGATCTGAAAGGTCCGGTGGGCACCGCCTGGGCGGTACGCAAGGATGACGAGCAACTGCTCAAGGCACTCAACGATTTCGTTGCCAAGGAACGCAACGGGCTATTTTTCAATATCACCTACGAGCGCTACTTCAAGAATCGTTACCGGATCCGCAAACATATCGCGCAACGCGCCGACGGCGACGGGGCCAAAGGAAGTCTTTCTCCGTACGACGCGCTGGTTCGGCGTCTCGCCGAACGCCACGGTTTCGACTGGCGCCTGATCGTCGCCCAGATTTATCAAGAGAGTCGCTTCGACCCCAAGGTAACTTCCCCAGCGGGTGCCGGCGGGTTGCTTCAGGTACTTCCGGCTACCGCGGCGCGCTACCGGATCACCGATCTCAGCGATCCGGCGCAGGGGCTGGAGGCCGGGCTGCGCTATCTGTCCTGGATCCATGGAAAATTCTCGCCCGAGCTTTCGGTCAAGGACCGGATGTGGTTCACCCTCGCCGCCTACAACGCGGGGCTCGGGCACGTGCTCGACGCGCGGGCCCTGGCGCGCCGGCTCAA
>Ga0114931_10004298_pt1 | contig 17785 bp, 14 predicted proteins | sample 2SBtaG_FD_89579 | JGI IMG/M metagenome (GOLD analysis project Ga0114931, IMG submission 89579) | Deep subsurface microbial communities from Kolumbo volcano to uncover new lineages of life (NeLLi) - 2SBTROV14_V59a metaG | ecosystem: Environmental > Aquatic > Marine > Volcanic | place: Kolumbo...
CTTCAGGCGCGCGAGAACCCCTTTCAAGTTGAACCCCCCGGCGGGCTGCTCGCCAGCTTTAGGCTGTTCGGGCGATTCCGTTGAACCGGTCGGCGCGGAGTCAGCTTCGGGCGCGTGCACCGGCGCGGTTTCAGGCTTCGGCTTCGGTTTCAGCTCGGGCGCTGCCGCGGGCTCCGGCGCGACAACGGGTGCGGGCTCGGTCGCGGCGACCGGCTCTGGCTCTGGCTCCGGCGCGACAACGGGTGCGGGTGCGGGCTCGGTCGCGGCGACCGGCTCTGGCTCTGGCTCTGGCGCCGGCACGGGCGCGACCGGCTCAGGTGCCGACTCTGGCTCCGGCGCGGGTGCCGCCGCGACCGCCGGCGCCGGTTCCGGCGCGGGCGGCGTTTCGACAACCGGCTCAGGTGCCGACTCTGGCTCCGGCGCGGGCGCGACCGCCGGCTCTGGTTCCGGCGCGGGCTCGGGTGTGGCAACGGGTGCGGGCGCGGGCTCCAGTTCGGGCGCGGGCGCGGACTCGATCACTGGCGCGGGCGCTGCTTCCGGAGCCGGGGCCGGACTCGCCGCCGGCGCCTCGGCGGGCGCGGCGCGCTCCGCCTGCATCTGACCGAACGCTGTCACCACGGCGCGCAGTTCCTCCAAGAGCGCGGCGGTCGCCTGGCCGTCGGGCGGCAGAGCGGCGAACTCCTGGTACAGGAGAACGGCCGCGCGCGTGCGCTCGTCGATCACGCCGTCGACCGGCCCGGGATCGAAGTTCAGCCGAGCCAGGAGCTGTTCCAGCTCCTGGGCCTCCTGGGCTGTCATCTCAGCGCGGGCCAGAGCGGGCCACGCCGCGCCCCCGATCCCGAGCCCGAGCCCGAGCCCGAGCCCGAGCGCAAGCGCGCCGGCCGCGATCGATCGTGCAATACGTATCATGGGCGGTACGCCGACTCCTGTCATGACGGGAGTCTAGTGGAGACCTCTGGAAGGACCGCGTCGCGACGCTCGACGGGCCCCATGGCGAGCGCCGCGCGAACCGGCCTATGATAGGATGGGATTCGGCGATCCGCCAAGGGGCGGCGCCCGAGTTTCGACGGGGGCCCATGACCATGGCCAAGCGCGACGCGACGCTCACCTACGCCGGGCATTTGCAGCTCGCGCGCCTGCTGTCGTGCCAGGAGCGGGAGAGCGAGCGCCAAGGCCGCCCGGCGCACGACGAGATGCTGTTCATCGTCGTGCACCAGGCCTACGAGCTCTGGTTCAAGCAGATCCTGTTCGAGCTGGACTGCATTCAGGTGCTCTTCGCCGGCGCGCGGATGGACGATCGCGACCTGGGCACGGCGGTGCGCGGCGTCGGCCGGATCGCCAAGATTCAGCGGCTGCTGATCCAGCAGCTCGACGTGCTGGAAACCATGACGCCCCTGGATTTTCTGGATTTCCGCGATCTTCTGGTGCCCGCCTCGGGCTTTCAAAGCGTGCAGTTCCGTCTGATCGAAACCCGCCTGGGCCTGCGCCGAGAAGACCGAGTCAACTTCGAGGCACGGCCGTTCGACGCGCGCCTGGAAGCGCGGAACAAGACCCGCCTGCGGGACGCCGCGGGACGCCCCTCGCTCTTGGATCAGATCGGCGAGTGGCTGGAGCGCACGCCCTTTGTCGCGGCGCCCGGCTACGATTTTCGCAAGGTCTATGGCAAGGCCGTGCGGGAGATGCTGGATGGCGAGGCGGCGCTGGTGCGCGCCAACCGGGCCTTGAGCGAGGCGGACGCCGCGGCCGAGCTGGCCTCGATCGAGGCGGCGCGGGAGCGTTTCGAGTCGATCCTCGACGAGACCCGCCACGGGGAGCTCAAGGAGCAGGGGGTCTGGCGCCTGTCCGCCCGGTCCCTACAGGCGGCGCTTTTCATCAACCTGTACCGCGACGAGCCGGTCTTGCAGCTTCCGTTCCGGTTGCTGAGCGGGCTCATGGACATGGACGAAAACCTGACTACCTGGCGCTACCGCCACGCCCTCATGGTCCAACGCATGATCGGGCGCAAGGTGGGCACCGGCGGGTCCTCGGGCTACGATTACCTGAACCGGACGGCCGAGAAGCACCGGGTGTTCGGCGATCTGTTCGCGCTTTCGACCTATTTCATTCCCCGCGCGCGCCTGCCCGCCCTGCCCGCCGACGTGCGTCGGGTCATGGGCTACACCTACGCCGAGGACAAGTCGGCTTGAGCGACTCCGACGCGAGCTACAAAGCCCATTTCAGCCGGTTCATGGCGGCCGATCCAGAGCGCCTGCACATGGCCGCGCACAGCCACCACCCGTGGCCGGACGTGGCCATCGACGCGCACGCGCGCTGCGCGGAGGATGCCACGCGCCTGGCCGACCGCAAGTGGAGCTATATCCTGGAGGAGCTGTTCCCGGCGGCGCGCCGCGGCATTGCCCGCGTTCTCTCCCTGCCCGACCAATCGTCGCTCGCCTTCGGCCCCAACACCCACGGGTTCGTCCTGCGCCTGCTGTCGTGCCTGCCCACGGGCGCCGCGCCGCGCATTCTGACCACCGATGGCGAATTCCACAGTTTCACCCGTCAGGCGCGCCGGCTGGAGGAAGAGGGACTGGTCGCGGTGACGCGCGTGGCGAGCGCGCCGTTCGCGGATTTTCCGGCGCGCTTCGCCGCCGCCGCCCGCTCAGGACCGTTCGATCTGGCGTTCTTCAGTTACGTGTTTTTCGAATCCGGCTACGCGGTGCCGGACCTGGCCGGGCTGGTGGAGGCCCTCGCGCCCCATGCCCGCCTGATCGCGATCGACGGGTATCATGGCTTCATGGCGGTGCCCAGCGACCTCGGGGGCCTGGCCGGGCGCGCCTTCTATGTGGCCGGCGGCTACAAGTACGCCATGGCCGGCGAAGGGGCGGCGTTTCTCCATGTCCCGCCGGGCCAGGCCATGCGCCCGCGCGACACGGGCTGGTTCGCCGCCTTCGAATCGCTCCACGGCGCGCCGGAAGGCGCCGTCTCCTACGCCACCGACGGCAGCCGGTTCATGGGCGCGACCTTCGATCCGGCCGGGGTCTACCGAATGCGCGCGGTGCTCGACTGGCTAGAGGAGCTCGGCGTCACCGTTGCGGACATCCATGCCCGCGCCCACGCCCTGCAAGCGCGTTTCGTCGAGGGTCTGGCGCGGCTCGATCTGGCGGCCCTGGCCCCCGCGCACCTGGTGGTGCCCGTGAGCGCGCCGAACCGCGGCAACTTCCTCGCCTTCCGCACCGCGCGCGCGGCCCACATCGCCCGCGCCCTGGCCGCCCGCAACGTCTACACGGACGTGCGCCGGGACCACCTGCGTTTCGGCTTCGGGCTCTATCACGACGAGGACGACGTGGAGCGCCTGTGCGCGATCCTGGGCGAAGTGTTGGATTAAGATCATTCCGCGCCGAGAAACCCCAGGTAGTCCTTGGCGACCTCTTCCACCGCGGTTTCGTACAGGCGCTTGCCGGCCTCCGGGGAGGCGAGCGCCGGGTTGGAGCCGATGCGCCCGTCGGGGAAGCGCCGGCGATAGTCCTCTGCGTCGTAGATGGGCCCCCGAGGCGCGATGGTCGGGGACATCTCCACGCGCTTGATGGTCTCGGGAAACGCATACTGGGTGAGCGACACCTCGGAGGGGGTGGCGTGGCTACCCTCGGAGTCCGCGAACAGCTCCTCGGACAGGGCCTTGATGGCCGGGCCGTCGAACCAGTTTTTCAGGCGGCAGCGCACGGGCCGCGCGTTGTGCCCGGCGCCATTCAGGCTGCGGCCCGCGTACACTTCGTTGAACGCCGCGTTGACCGTGGCGATGTTGCCCCCGTGGCCATTGACGAAAAAAATTCGGTCGAAGCCGTGGCGCGCGAGCGAGCTTACCATGTCGTGGATGACCGCGATCAGCGTGGACGGGCGCAGGGTCATGCTACCGGGGAAGCCCAGGTGATGCTGGGCCATGCCGACGGCGACCGTGGGCGCGACCAGGGCATCGAGCTTCTCGCCCACGCCGCGCCCCACGACCTCGGCGCACAAGGCATCGGTGCCAATCAGGCCGTTGGGGCCGTGTTGTTCGGTGGACCCAATGGGCACGATGATTCCGGTGCCGCGCGCCAGGCGCGCCTCCACCTCGGGCCACGCACAATGATGCAACAACATGGGCGTCGATCCTCTCTCGCATGATCCCGTGGGCCTGGGCGGCGGGCACCGCCGCCATGGCGTTGGTGGAGGCATCATAGGGCCGCGCGGCGCCAAACCCAATAATTTCGCGGTTGACTCCCGGCGCACCCCCACGCATGGTCCGGGCGATTCGGCGCCCGGGGGGAGCACGCCGCTCGAGTCGCTAATCAATTCTTACGTTTTCGGCTTTTACCATGATGGCCGGGACCATGATGGCCGGGGTCCGAAAGGACGATCGGCCGCGGGAGGGATAATCCGTGCCGGCGAACGGCAACCAAAACGTGTTCATGCGCCGCATCGTCCGCCGTGGCCTGCTCGGCGTGGCCGTTGCCGCGCCACTGATCGGCGGGCTCGTTGTCAGCGCCTGGCCGGGCCCGGGCTGGCACAGCGGGCCGATCGCCACCGATCTGGACCTGGAAGCGCGCGCGGGTCGCTTCGCGACCGCCCCCATCATCAAGACCGCCGCCATCGAGGCCGCGGCGCGCCCGGCCACCATCAGCCGGGCGGTGCGCGTGGCGCGCGGCGATACGCTGATGGCGCTTCTGGTGCGCGCCGGCGCCGAACGCGCCGAGGCCAGCGAGGCGATCGCGGCGCTGCGCGCCGTCTTCGATCCGCGCGGCCTCAAGCCTGGGCAAAAGATCGACGTCGGACTCGCCGCGCCACTGGATGGCGCCGCCAAGGGCAAGGGCCGGCTCCTCTCTATCGGCCTGCGGCCCAGCGTGGAGCGCGACGTGCGGGTGATCCGAGGCACCGACGCGGCCTTCGTCGCCAAGGAGATCGCGCGCAAGCTCGACCGGCGCGCGGTGGCGGCGATCGGGCGCATCGAAAGCAACCTCTCCCTGGCCGCGCAAGCCGCGGGCCTGCCGCGGCGCACCATGGCCGAGCTGATCCGCATGTACAGCTTCGATGTGGATTTTCAGCGCGACCTGCGCGGGGGCGATAGCTTCGAGGTGCTGTACGAAGGGTTGTACGAACAGGACGGCACGCTGGCCAAGAGCGGCGATATCCTGTACGCGGCGCTCACCCTCTCGGGCCAACGGCTGGCGCTCTACCGCTTCACGCCCAAGAGCGGGCGCACGCACTATTTCGACGCCAAGGGCCGCTCGGTACGCAAGACCCTGATGCGCACACCGATCGACGGCGCGCGCCTGTCCTCCGGCTTCGGCATGCGCCGGCACCCGATCCTCGGCTATTCCCGCATGCACCGGGGCGTGGATTTCGCCGCGCCCCGGGGCACCCCCATCTACGCCGCCGGCGACGGCCGGATCGAGGTGGCGGGGCGCAACGGGGGCTATGGCCGCTACGTGCGGATTCGCCACAACTCCACCTACAAGACCGCCTACGCGCACATGTCGCGCATCGCCAAGGGCGTGCGCAAGGGCAAGCGCGTCAAGCAGGGGCAAGTGATCGGCTACGTGGGCACCACCGGGCGCTCCACGGGCCCGCACCTGCACTACGAGGTCCTGGTCAACGGCAAGCAGGTCAATCCGCGCAAGGTCAAACTCCCCTCGGGAGAAAAACTGAAAAGCGCGGACCTGACCACCTTCGCCGCGCGGCGCGCGGAGATCGACCGCATGCGCGCCGCCGCCAACGGCAAGGCGCTCATGGTCAGCGCCGCGTGCCCCGGGGCCGACGGCGCCCTGCGCCCGGCCAGCGGCCCCGCCGATAACGGCTGCTAGTCCAAATGCCCGGCGATGGCTCGGGCCAGGGTTCCCAGCTTGCCCTCCAGGGCGTTGAGGCGCTGGCACTGGAAGCGGGCCTCGCCCTCGGATTTCTCGATCACCCGCGCCGTCCAGAAGCGCCGGTACGCGAGGGTTTTGCGCGTCTTTTCGGTTGCCGCGGCGCCGTCGTCGGGGAGCGCGTCGAGCTCGGACTCGAACCCGGCGAGCGCGTCCGCCGCCAGCATGCGCCGGGCGACGAATCCTACGATGCCCTCCAGGATAAAGCTCCGGAAGAGATTGAGCTCGTCCAGGACGCCGCGGAACAACAGGGTCAGCCGCGCATCGCGCGCCGGGTCGCCGGCGATCCGCGCCGCGAAGGCCGCCACCATGTCGGGGGTCCGGTCGCTCATGGTTTCGGGCGAGGCCAGGCGTTCGGCGAGCGCGCGCACGTCCGCGTCGTCGCGCCAGGTATCGGTCTCCGGCCCCGGCGGCGGTCCGGCCCAAACCTCGGCCGCGGAAAACGCCAGGCGGTATTTGCCCGGACAGGGCCAGTCGGCCTCGTTCAGCATCATGGCCCCGTCCTCTTGCTGCGCCCGCGCCGCGCCAGGCATGGCAAGCGCGGCCACCAGAAATAGCCAGGCCGGGGCCCACGCCACCACGCGTCCTATCGCGGTCGGCTTCGTTTTCGCCTTTAACATCGCCATCGCTTCCATCAGCCCCCCTTGCCGCGCGCCGGGCGGGTGCGCGCGGGATTCTCGTCCGCCATCAAGGCATGATAGGTCGAGATCAGCCGCCGCGCCTCCGCGATCAGCGCGGCGCCGTCCAGGCCATTGGCGGCGGCGTCCGCGATCCAGCCGCGCGCGGTGTCGTTCGCCAGGCGGCGCCAGCGGCGCATCTCGGTGTCGGGCAGGGCGTAGAAAATCTGTCCGGCCCGGTGCGCCGCCCGCCGGTTCAGCCGTTCCAGCCCGTCCCAGATGCGCCCCGCCGTCTCGGCGAGCGCGGGGTCCGCGCTGTTCAGGAGCAGGGCGCGGTCCTCGGGCGTCAGGCGGTCGAGCCGGTCCGCGTTCGCCACCAGGGCATAGACGATCGTGCCAAGGCCGGGGCGGCGGCCCGCGGTGGCGCGCGGCGGCCGGCCGGCCAGTGTGTGAAAGCGGACGTGGCCCAGTATCCCCGTGGGCGTTGCCCGCGCGAACGATGCGACCGCGCCGTCCAGCGCGCCGGCGCCAAGCGCGGCCGCCACCGATTCGGGGGTCTGGCCCGGCCCACCCCGGGCGTCGGCTCCGGCTCTTTCGAGGAAGTCGCGCAGTAGCCGGGTCGGCGCATGGACCCGGCGCCCGCGCAGGTCCTCCAGGCGGCGTACCGGGCCGTCGCGCATGTGGATCGCGGCGGGCGCGTCCGTATGAAACAAGATCGCGCGCAGGCCCGGCGCGGAAACCCGGTGGCGGCGCGCCAGGGTCATGGCCGCCTGGCTCGTCGCCGTCGCCGGCCAGCCCAGGAATGGCAGCTCGAAGACCTCCATCACCGAACCGGCGCCATATATGGCGTCGGCCGGCAGCCACGCCAGGTCAATGTCGCCGTCGGCCAAGTCCCGCGCCAGGGTGGCCGGCGCGCCCGCGCCGGGCGCGAGCGCAATGGCCAGGCGCCCGCCGGACAGGGCGCCCATGCGTTGTGCCCAGGGTTTGAGCAGAAGCGTTTCCGCGTGAGAGCCGGCCGAGGCGCCATGGGCCAGGACGAGGCGCGTCGGCGGCGCGGCGTTTGCCCCGGGCACGCGCGGCCCGGCGAGTGCCAGCCCGGCCGCGGCAACCGCGGCGGCCACGAGGCGCCACCGCGCCGCGCCGCGTCGGCGGGGCGGCATCGTGCCTGTGTGCGCGGCCTTGTGGGTCATGATTCCGGCTCTCCGCCTCGCTCACCCGCCTGGCAACGTATTATGAACGGGAACTGAACGAAGCGGGCACAAGAGTCTGACTGTCCAACTTTTCAAAAGTTGGACAATCCCGTCGCCGCTCATCTAACCCCTTGAAATAATGGCGCGCCCGGGAAGACTCGAACTCCCAACCTCCTGATCCGTAGTCAGACGCTCTATCCAATTGAGCTACGGGCGCGCGATGGTTGGGGGCGCCTGGAACGCGGCCCCAGCCAGCAAGGCGGCGGGACATTACGCGAGGGCGCGAGCGTGCGCAAGGTCTTCGGCAAGGGCGCGGAATCGCGAGGATTCAGCACATTGGCAACCCGAAAACTGACTTGTACCCCTAGAATCCATCCATTAGTATCGGCGCACGCTTGGGGGGGCGGACAACCAGTTCTCTCTTATTCGAGATTTAGGTTGATTCCGCAATATTCTATGGGCTTCTCCATGAATAATCGAGAGATGTCTCGTATGTGTCGTGTCGCTTTGGTTGTCGGCACGATATTATTATTGGGCTCGTGCGCGTTCGCGGACGAGGCATTGCTGCCCTCGCTAACCGGCGAGCCGCCTGCGGACGATCAGGCCCAGTCTCAGGCCCAGGATAAAGCCCAGGCCAAGCCCAGCGAACCGGCGGAGCAGGCGCAAGCGCCGGCCGCCGGCGGCGTGAGCGCGCCGCCAAAGCTTGGCACCACGAATTTTCAGGCGCCGGGCGTCACCCCGGCGCGCCCCAGCGGCACCCATGTCGGCCAAAAGATCGAGGAGTTGCGCGGCGACCTCGCGCGCCTGCAAAAGCGCATGGGCGAGCACAATACCCAGTTCCAGGCGCTGCGCACGGCGGCGCGCCAGGGCGCGACGTCCTATCACCAATTGGTCGGCGATATCAACGCGCGCCTGCAGGTGGGCACCACGCCGGGCAATCCGGAGCTGGTGGCCGAGTGGAATCAGGCGCAGGTCGAGCTCAACAAGGTGGGCGAAAGCATTTCGAGCCTGAACGCCTTGGCCAACGAGGTCGCGTCGACCTCGTCCCTGGCCGCGTTCCTGCTCGAATCGACGCGCGCCACGTTCGAGTTGCGCGGCGCCGTCGACGAAGATCACCGTCAGCTCGCGATCCTGGAGGACGAGGTCAACAAGACCGTCGTGGTCATCGACCGGTTGCTGAACGAACTGACCGAGGATACCGCCCGGACACAGAACTACTTTACCGCCGAGCGGGCCAACCTGACGGCCATGCAGATCGCCATCGACAACGGCGAGTACATCGGCGGCAGCCTGGCCAGCCGCGCCTACGGCATTCCGCCGCCGGCGCCCGGCGGCGGGGCCGCGTCCCTGGTCGGGAAGCGCCAGCCCCTGGTCGTGATCCGCTTCGGCGCGCCCAACGTGGAATACGAGCAGGCCCTCTATACGGCGGTCAGCCGTGCCTTGGAGCGCAAGCCCAACGCCGGCTTCGATCTGGTCGCGGTGGCGCCCGGCGTGGGCACCCCGGCCCAGATATCGCTGGCCACAAGCAAGTCGCGGCGCAATGCCGAGGACGTGTTGCGTTCGCTCACCAGCATGGGCCTACCCGCGGATCGCATCACCTTGTCCGCGACCAGCAGCCCGGATGCCCAGGTGAACGAGGTTCACGTCTACGTCCGCTGAGTCCCTCGCTCGGCCCGTTCGCCCCGTGCATTACAGCATTTTGTATGTATGTGGCGGGACGGCCCCAAAATGTTGTTGACGTGGCCACCGGGGCGTTGGTACTAGGGGCTCACAGGTGCATGGACGCGGGCCCATGATTCGATCCTGACGCGAAGGCCCGGCCGGGACGCGGCGCAAGCTTCGACCCCGGCCGGGCCTTCACCTTTTTGCACGCACGATTTGTTTCGCGCGGGATGGTTGTTTCGCGCGAGATGGCCGGTTTTCGCCGCTGGCGACGGGTCCCTATCAACAAGACTTGGTATTAACCGGCCCCCAGAATAGTGGAAGGCGCCAAGTGCGCGGACGCGGGACCCTTCGCAACGTGCTCCGAGGAACACTCCTGACGCCTTCCGAACCAAACCGCCCCGTGGCTTTCTCGGTTTGCACCGATCACGCCACCCGAGGGCGCCGTAACCGGGCTTACCGTTCGACCGTGAAGTTTCTCGCTTCCACGATACGGTCGATCCGAAGACCGCCATATCGTCAAACCGTTCCACCTCCAGGGCAACTCGGCCTGTGCGGTGCCGATCCCGAAAGACCGCGAACGCACGATTAATGATTCGTCAGCACGGACATGACGGCAATTATAAAATCGTCCGGCGGCGCGGTTTTCTGTGGAAAAAGCGTGAAAGCGCACACAGGTAGTCCACACGTTTTTCACAGATCGACGAGATTTGGTATAAACAATTCGGGGGGCTTGCATGATGACCGATCAATCGCGGCAAAAGACCTATCCGGTTTCGTGGGACCAGTTGCATCGCGATTCCAAGGCGCTGGCCTGGCGCCTGGTGGAAGCACCCCGGCCTTGGCGCGGGGTGATCGCGATCGCGCGCGGCGGCATGGTGCCGGCGGCCGTGGTCGCGCGCGAGCTCAACATCCGCCTCGTGGAGACCTTCTGCATCGCCACCTACGAGGACCGGGTGCGGGGCGAGGCGCGCATTCTGAAGGTGCCGAACGCCGAGGGCGAGGGCTGGCTGATCATCGACGATCTGGTGGACACGGGACGGACCGCCCGGGTGGTGCGCGATCGCCTGCCTGGGGTTCACTTCGCGACCGTCTATGCCAAGCCCGCCGGGCGTCCGTTGGTGGATACCTACGTCACCGAGGTCAGCCAGGATACCTGGATCCTGTTTCCATGGGATACGGAGTTACGCTCCGTGCCACCCATCGTGCGCGACGCGCCGGCGACCTGACCGGGCGGCGCGCGGCGATTCAGTCGCGGGTGTTGGTTTCGGTCACGGCAGCATTTCCAGCGCCTTCATGAAAAAGTCCTCGGCCCCGAAGTTGCCCGACTTGAGTGCCAGCGCCAGGCGCGGCTCGTCCAGGGTTTCGGTCCAGGGTACGCCAGGGTCGATTTCCACGCCGATCTCGAGGCCCCGCACACCGAGCGCGGACACCACCGCGCCGGCGGTTTCGCCGCCCGCCACGATCAGTCGGCGCGTGCCCGCCGCCACCAGGCCCCGGGCGATTTGTCCGAGCGCATCCTCCATCATGGCGCTGGCCCGCGCGCGCCCGTAGCGCGCCTGAATCGCGGCTACCTCGTCCGGGTCGGCGGAGCCGTACACCAGGATTGGGGCCGAGTCGGGCTGGGTCGACGCCCAGGCGATAGCCTCCTCGACCACCGGGTCCCCCGCCGCGATGCGATGGGCGTCCAGCTTGAGGTGGGGCCACGCCCCACGCGCCAAGGCGATCTGCGCGCGGGTGGCGCGCGAGCAACTGCCCGCGAGCACCGCGGCGCGCCCGGCGACGGTCGGCGCCGTGGGGCGCGTTACGGCGCCGAGCAGGCCCGCGCGGCGGAAATTCGCCGGCAGGCCACGGGCGACCCCCGAGCCGCCCGTCACCAGGGGATGGTCGGCCACGGCCGCGCCGATGGTTTCCAGGTCCCGGTCCGTGATCGCGTCGACCACCCCGTAGGAGACGCCGGAGTCCCGCAGCGCCGCCATGGCCGAGGCCGTTGCCGTGGCCCCGGCGGCGACGGTCGCGTACGGCACCAGGCCGACGCGCCGGCGCGTTTGCGCGCCCATGAGCCGCACCAGGCTCGACTCCCTCATGGGCGTGAGGGGGTGATCCTTCATGGACGAGTCGCTGAGCAACGTGTCGCCGACAAAGAGATGCCCCTGGTAAATGGTGCGCCCGGCGCCGGGAAACGCCGGGCAGACAATCGCGAAGTCGGTATCCAGCGCCTCCATCAGGGCGTCCGCGACCGGCCCGATGTTGCCCTCGGGGGTGGAATCGAACGTGGAGCAGTACTTGAAAAAGATCTGCCGCGCGCCGCGATCACACAGCCAGGCCAGGGCTTCCAGCGCGCTCCCCACGGCGCGCTCTACCGGGGCTGTGCGCGATTTGAGCGCGACCACCACCGCGTCAGCGTCGGCCAGGTCCAGATCCGCGGGCGGAACGCCGATGGTCTGGACCGTGCGCATGCCCGCCTTGACCAAAGTGTTCGCCAGGTCCGTGGCGCCGGTGAAATCGTCGGCGATGGCGCCCAGGAGCACGGCCATGGCTACGACTCTCCTTCATTCACCGCGCACAGGCGCTGCACCGCCGCCGGGCGCGGTTTGTCCAGCACCACGTCCTCGTAGGCCACGACCCGAAGCCGGCCGCGCACCGCCTCCAGGAGCTCGCCCGGCCGCGCCAGGTGATCCGGATTGCGCGGGCGGCCAAAGCGCTCGTTGCCCTTGGCGAAGGTCTCGTAGATCAGCACCCCGCCCGGCGCCACGGCGCGCGTCAACGCGGGCATCAACGGCCGGTAGAGATAGCGCGTGACCACCACCGCGGCGAAGCGCCGGTCCCCGGGCGGGAACGGGTTGCCGTCCTCCAGATCGGCGCGCACCGCCTCAAGGCCGGGCCGGCCGGCCAGGTCGCCCAGGCCCGCCAGGTCGATGTCCATGGCCAGCACCGGATGGCCGCGATCCAGGAAAAAACGAGTATGGCGCCCGGTCCCGCAGGCCAGGTCCAGGACCGTCCCGTCCGGGGGCACCAGGCCGGCGAAGCGCTCGACCCAGGGCGACGGGGCGCGCGGCCCGTGGGGGCCGCGCGACCGGCCCGATCGGTCGGCGGCGGTGGATGGGCGTGCGGTCATAAGCGCCCCCGGTTAGCTCTTGCCCGATGCATGCGAACAGCCCATCTTATTGGTATCGACCATGGAATTGCAGTCTTGAACAGGCCGAGCGCCAGTGCATCGCGATGATTCTCTACAATCTCAAATGCCGAAAGAACCATACCTTCGAGGCGTGGTTTCGCGATAGCGCCGCCTACGACGAGCAGGCAAAGGCGGGAACGGTGATATGCCCCACCTGCGGATCGCGCAAGGTGGAGAAGGCCTTGATGGCGCCTCGGCTGGCTAGGGGTGGGCACGGCGACGAGCCCGCCCCGCCGCCCCAGCCCACCAAGGCGGTGATGGAGACCGAGCAGACTGCCTCGACCATGCGCGCCCTGCGCGAGCTGCGCCGCAAGGTCGAGGAGACCTGCGATTACGTGGGCCCGGAATTCGCCGAGGAGGCGCGCCGTATCCACTATGGCGAGCGCGACCCGCGCAACATCTATGGGGAAACCTCGGACGACGAGGCCGCCGCCCTGCGCGAGGAGGGAGTCTCCTTCGGGCGCGTGCCTTGGCCGGCGCGCGAGAGCTGAGGCGGGCGGGCACTCAATCCTTGAGCGCGAAAACCATGTAGTTGGCGCTGATATCGGGGCTCGGGTTCCATGTTCCCATGAGCGGGTTGTAGACGACGCCGGTCACCTCGTCGAGCCGCAGGCCATTGGCACGCAGGAGCGCCGACAGCTCCGACGGGCGCACGAAGCGGCGCCAGTCGTGGGTGCCGCGCGGCAGCCAACGCAGCACGTACTCGGCCCCCACGATGGCGAGCAGGAACGACTTCGCCGTGCGGTTGAGGGTGGCCAGCGCCATGGCCCCGCCGGGCGCGACCAGCCGGGCGCACCCATCGACGAACGCAGGGAGATCGGCCACGTGCTCGATCACCTCCATGCAGACCACCACATCGAAGCGCCCGCCCGCGTCGGCCAGGGTCTCCACGTCGGTGGCCCGGTAATCCACCGCGACTCCCGACTCGGCGGCGTGGGCCTTGGCCACCGCGATGCTGGCCTCGGCCGCGTCGATGCCGGTGACCGTGGCGCCTAGGCGCGCCAGGGGCTCGCACAGGAGGCCCCCGCCGCACCCTACATCGATGATGCGCAAGCCCCGCAAGGGGGCCGGGCCAATGGGGTTGCGTGCGAAGCGCGCCGCCACCCGGTCGCGGATGAAGGCGAGGCGAATCGGGTTGAGCAGGTGCAGAGGGCGGAACGCGCCGGCCGGGTCCCACCAGCGGTCGGCCAGCGCCGAGAACCTCTCGATCTCCGCGGGATCGACCGTGTCGGCTGGTTGGCGACTCATGCTGTCCTCGCCCATGGGGCCTGAGTGTCGGGGGCGCTTGCCACCGGCCACGCTGGCACGCTATCCATAGCCGCCCGCGCGCGCCCGGGCAACCGGGGCGCCGCGCGAGCCCCATGCGCCGGCCGAGCCGGCGGCCGGACGGGACACGCCCTCGATGACCCGAGTCGTAATGAAATTCGGCGGCACTTCCGTGGCCGATCTGGCGCGTATCGGCGTCGCGGCCGGCCGTGTCAAGGCGGAGGTCGAGGCCGGCGGCAACGTGGCGGTGGTGGTCTCGGCGATGGCGGGCGTCACCAACCAACTGGTCGGGTACGTGGACGTGGCGGCCAAGATCGCGGACCTGCGCGAATACGACGTGGCCGTTTCCGCGGGCGAGCAGGTGACCGCCGCCCTGCTCGCGATCGTGCTGCAGGATCTGGGCGTGCCGGCGCGCTCGTGGCTCGGCTGGCAGATTCCCGTGCGGACCGACGAGTCCCATGGCAGCGCGCGCATCGAGCATATCGACGTGACGGAGATCGAGCGCCGCTTCGGCGACGGTCAGGTCGCCGTGGTGGCCGGCTTTCAGGGCGTGGACGCCCACGGGCGGGTGACCACACTGGGGCGCGGCGGATCGGACACCTCGGCGGTCGCCCTGGCCGCGGCCCTGGGGGCGGCGCGCTGCGACATCTATACGGACGTGGATGGGGTCTATACCTGCGATCCGCGCATCGTGGCCAAGGCGCGCAAGCTTGACAAGGTGACCTACGAGGAAATGCTGGAGATGGCGTCCCTCGGCGCGAAGGTCCTGCAAACCCGCTCGGTCGAGTTGGCGATGAAGCACGGCGTGCGCCTTCAGGTGCGTTCCAGCTTCGACGAGGCCGGCGGCACCCTGGTCGTGGACGAGGATGAGATCGTGGAAAAGGCAATCGTAAGCGGTATCACCTATAGCCGGGACGAGGCCAAGGTCGCGCTGATCGGCGTGCCCGACCGGCCCGGCGCCGCGGCCGGCATATTCGGGCCCCTGGCCGACGCCGGCATCAACGTGGACATGATCGTGCAGAACGTGGCGATCGACGGGCACACCACCGGTCTGACGTTTACGGTGGCCAAGGCCGAGCTGGAGCGCGCGGTCCAGGTGCTGGAGGCGCAGCGCGGCACGCTCGGCTTCCGAGGGCTGATGGCCGATCCCAACGTGGTCAAGGTCTCGGTCGTGGGGGTCGGCATGCGCTCCCACGCCGGCGTGGCCCAGGGCATGTTCCGGGCGCTCGCCGAGAAGGGCATCAACATCCAGGTCATCTCGACCTCCGAGATCAAGGTCAGCGTGCTGATCGCCGAGGAGTACGCGGAGCTTGCCGTGCGCAGTCTGCACACCGCCTATGGGCTGGATTCGGCCTGATTCGACCCCCTCCCGGCACCGGGGTGCGATGTTAAATGACTGGTAACGGGCGGAATGGTAAAAAGAACGGTAACGTGTGCGTTCTAGACCGCATTTCGGTGCGTGCCCGGTGGGCACGGCGCGTCGCCGGAGCGGAAACGCGAGAGCCAACCGAAGGCAGTAAGGGACCCCTTGCCAGCACCCCGCCAAGACTATCTTGACGCGGCGCCGCGTCTTGCACCCGTGCCCCCCACCCCGGCGCGGGACAGCGTTTCGCTTGCGTTGCGCCGCGCGCGCGCGGCTCATGGTCAGAGCGTACGCGCCATCGCGCAGGTTCTGCGTATTCGCCAGGGCTACATCGAGGCGCTCGAATCCGGCGCGTTCGACCAACTGCCGGGCACGACCTATGCCCTCGGATTTCTGCGCACCTACGCGGAGTATCTGGGGCTCGACGGCAACGAGATGGTCGATCGCTTCAAGGCGGAGGTCGGCGGCGCGGAGCAGCGCACGGAGCTTGTCTTTCCCGAGCCGGTGGTGGAAGGGCGCATTCCCGGCGGCGCCGTCATCCTGATCTCCGTCGCGCTCCTGGGCGCGGCCTACGGCGGCTGGTTCTACCTGAGCAACCAGGGGCGGTCCGTCTCGGACTTGATTCCGGCCATGCCGTCCCAACTCCGCGCGTTGGTCGAGCCAACCCAGGAGCCGCCCGTCGAGAGCGCGCCGGTGCGCGACGCCGCGGCGCTTGTTGTCGAGGCGCCGGCGCACGAGGCCGCACCCGAAACCGCGCCCGCGCCCGCGCCGCGAGTCGCCGCCGAAGCAACGGAGCCAGCGCCCGCGCCGCAAGTCGCCGCAACGCCGCTCGTTGTCGAGGCGCCGGCGCCCGAAGCCACGCTTGAAGCCGCGCCGGAGCCGGAGATTGTCGCCGCGCCGGAGCCGGAGCCGGAGCCGCAAGTTGTCGCCGCGCCGGAGCCCACGCCGCAAGTCGCCGCCGTACCCGTGGCCGCGCAGCCCACGCCGCGCTTGGAGGCGCCGGCGGTGGCGGCTTCGCCGCCGTATGGCGAGGAAACAGTGGTCATTCCCGCGCCGCCCCAGGCATTCAATATGCCGGCCAATCAGGCGCCGCGGATCTACGGCAACGATAAGCGCGACGCGCGCATCGTCGTGCGCGCCAAGCAGGATAGCTGGGTACAGGTGCGCGATGCCCAGGACGCACTGCTGCTGACCCGCGTGCTGCGCGCCGGCGATGTCTATTACGTGCCCGATATCAGGGGCCTGACCCTGCTGACCGGCAACGCCGGCGGGATCGAGATCGCCGTCGATGGGGTGACCCTGCCGCCGCTTGGGCCTATCGGGGCGGTGCGCCGGCAGATCGCGCTCGACCCGGATTACCTCCTGCGCAACCCCTCCGCCGGCCAATAGCCGCGGGGTCCGCGTCATCCCCAGGTACATGCCGCCGCGCGGGCGCGGCCTTGCACTTTGGGCACGTTCGGCGCATCTTCCAGGCACGCGCCGCGCCCGGGCCGTTGGTCTCCGGGCCTTTGGGCGCGTGCCCGGCGCGGGCCGCCCAGCGCCTGGATCGGACCAACGTCCAAATTGCCAACGTCCAGATTGCCATAGAGCCCAGAACATGAGCGTCCGGCCCTACCGCGACATCGAACGCCGCAAGAGCCGCCAAATCCACGTCGGCTCGCGCGCCGTGGGTGGCGACGCGCCGATCAGCGTGCAGTCCATGACCAATACCCTGACCAGTGACGCGGACGCGACCATCCGCCAGGTCAAGGCGTTGGAAGAGGCGGGCGCGGATATCGTCCGGGTCTCGTGCCCCGACCGGGAGTCGACTGCGGCCCTGAAGCGGATCGTGCGCGCGGTCTCGGTGCCGATCGTGGCGGACATCCATTTTCACTACAAGCGCGCCATCGAGGCGGCCGAGGCGGGGGCCGCGTGCCTGCGCATCAATCCGGGCAATATCGGCTCGGGCGAGCGGGTGCGCGCGGTCGTTCAGGCGGCCAAGGACAACGGCTGCTCCATGCGCATCGGGGTCAACGCCGGCTCCCTGGAGCGCGACCTTCTGGAGCGTTATGGCGAGCCCTGCCCCGAGGCCATGGTGGAAAGCGCGCTCAACCACGCGCGCATTCTGGAGGATCAGGACTTCTTCGAATTCAAGATCTCGTGCAAGGCCTCGGATGTATTCCTGGCCGTGGCCGCCTATCAGGGCCTGGCCGAGGCGTGCGACTATCCGTTGCACATCGGCATTACCGAGGCTGGGGGCCTGCGCAGTGGCACCATCAAGTCATCCATCGGCCTGGGCATGCTCATGTGGGGCGGCATCGGCGACACCTTGCGGGTTTCGCTGTCCGCCGATCCGGTCGAGGAGGTCAAGGCCGGCTTCGACATGCTCAAGGCGCTCAACCTGCGCCACCGGGGGGTCAACGTGATCTCGTGCCCGTCGTGCGCGCGCCAGCAGTTCGAGGTGATCAAGACCGTCGAGCTTTTGGAGCAGCGCCTGGCCCATATCACCACGCCCATGACCGTCTCGGTGATCGGTTGCGTGGTCAACGGCCCGGGCGAGGCGCGCGAAACCGACGTGGGCTTCACCGGCGGCGGCAACGGAACCCATCAGGTCTATATCGGCGGCGTGCCCCATCATCGCCTGAAAGACC
>Ga0114931_10004299_pt1 | contig 17784 bp, 17 predicted proteins | sample 2SBtaG_FD_89579 | JGI IMG/M metagenome (GOLD analysis project Ga0114931, IMG submission 89579) | Deep subsurface microbial communities from Kolumbo volcano to uncover new lineages of life (NeLLi) - 2SBTROV14_V59a metaG | ecosystem: Environmental > Aquatic > Marine > Volcanic | place: Kolumbo...
ATGGGCGTGCCGGGCAGGATAAAGATATGGGTTTCCCCGGCAAACGGCGCGATGCGGCCGGTCTCGTCGGCGGCGCTCTCCAGGAGGCGCAGGGCCGTGGAGCCGACCGCGACCACGCGCCCGCCGCCGGTGCGCGCGGCGTTGATGGTTTCGGCGGCGGCGGGGGATATCTCGCCCGCTTCCCCATGCATGGAGTGGGCGCGCGGGTCCGCGGCGCGCACGGGCAGGAACGTGCCCGCGCCCACGTGGAGGGTGACCGTCGCGCGCCCGATGCCGCGCCGGTCCAGGGCGGCGATCAGCTCGGGCGTGAAATGCAGGCCGGCGGTGGGTGCCGCCACCGCGCCGTCGCGCGCGGCGAACAGGGTTTGATAGGCGGTCCGGTCCGCCGTGTCGCCGCCGCGCGGGCGCTGGATATAGGGGGGCAGCGGCATGGCCCCATGGCGCTCCAGGGCGGCGCGCAACCCCGCCGCGTCCAGGTCGAAGGCCAGGGTCACCTCGCCGCCCGCGCCCTTCTCCGCCACCTGGGCGGCGAACCCGGGGGCAAAGTCGATGCGGTCCCCCACATGAAGCTTGCGCGCCGGCCGCGCGAAGGCGCGCCAAAGCAAGGCACCGCCGGGCGTGGCGCCCATCGCCTTGTGCAGGGTGACCTCCATGCCCGCCGTGCCGCGCCGCCCAGTCAGGCGCGCCGGGATCACCCGGGTATCGTTGAACACCATGATGTCGCCGGGCCTGAGCAGGGCCGGCAGGTCGCGGATGCCGCGATCCTCCAGGTTCCCGTCGCCCACCACCAGCAGGCGCGCCGAATTCCGTGGGCACGCGGGGCGCTGCGCGATCAGGGCGCGGGGCAGGTCGAAATCGAAATCGTCGGTGCGCATGGCCGGCGCTACGTAGCACCGCGCGCCATGACGCGCAAAGAGAGGCTCAGGCGGCGCGGGTATCGTGGCGCAAGCCCACGGTGAGGCGGCGCACGGTGATATCGCGCACGGCGTGAAACGGCCGGTCGCGTCGCCCCGCGAAGCCGGGGGCGCGCATGAGCAGCAGATGCCCAGGCGGGGCGGGGACCGGGCGCGGCGCCCGGCCGCTCCGGTCCGCGCACACGAAGAAGTGGGCCGCGCCGCACAACGGCACGATGGCCACCAGCCCCTCGTAGCGGATGTGATCCCGGTGCGGGGTGATGCCCAGGGCGCCGCGCGGGTAGCGCTGCACGATGAGATCGTTGAGGCGGGGCGCCACGGCCAGGGGCGGGGTGTCCAGGCGCGCCAGGGCTTGCGCGAGCAGATCCTCGAGGGCCCGCGCGAGCCCGTGGAACGGGCTCTCCAGGGGCAGGTCCGCGCACAGATCGAACTCCTGATAGACGGCGCGCGCGCCATCGACGATGACCGGGCACGCCGGCCGGTAGGGCAGGCGCGCGGCGGCCCGCATCAAGCGGCGCCGGGCGCCATCTTCCAACAGAGGCACCGAGAGCGCATCCGCCGCCTCCAGGCGCGCGAGCGCGTGGGCGAGGCTCCTCGGTGTCGCGACGAAATCGACCGGCCGTGCCATGGGCCGATCATGGGCGATGGGCGCCGCCGAGTCACCGGCGGTTTGACTTTATTGGGCGGTGTCCTCGATCCGTAGCCGCGCGCCGGTGCGCCACGCCCACGGCGCGATGAAGCGCCCGCGCCACAGGCCGCGCCGGGCTTGCCGCGCGCGGTCCACCCGGGCCGCGTAGAGCGCCACCTCGGGCGCCTGGGCCGCGCGGTCCACCAGGGCCCAGCCCGTGTAGGTCATGCCCTCGGAGAGATCGTATCCATCGGCGCTGCACCGCGCGGGCACGCCCTCGTCCTGGTCCGCCGGTCGGCTGCCGGTGAGGGTGCATACCACCGGGGTGCCCGCCGTCAAATCCATGAGCGCCGTGCGCGAGATCATGCCGCAATCGTAGGCGCGGCCCTTGATCGTGCATTGCTGGCCCAGTTCCGGCGCGTCGATCCCTTGAAGATGTAGCACTTGGCCGTCGAGCTCGATCGTATCCCCGTCGAGGATCGTGGGCGTGCCCGCGAGCTCCGCCACGGCCGGCCCGCCGGCCAGGGCAACCGCGACCGCCACGATCGCGGCGGCCGCCAGGGTGTGCCATGCCATTCGGTGCATTCGATGCTCCCTCGATGTTTGCTATGACTATAGTGGGCGCGGCGCGGCGCGTGGGGTCAAAACCACGTGTGCGTGGCCGTGCTCGCCAACGGCAAGCGGAGGTTCGATCATGCGCCTATGGATCGCGGGCGGGGCGGTGAACGGTTTTTTGAGCGTGGCCATGGGCGCCCTGGCGGCCCACGCCCTGTGCAATCGGGTCGGGGCCGAGGCGCTCGGCTGGATCGAGACCGGGGCGCGCTATGGCGCCATTCACGCCCTGGCCCTGCTGGCGCTCGCGGCCCTTGCCGCGCGCGGCGGGGGGCGCCTGCTGGCGCTGGCGGGATGGGCGTTTCTGGGCGGCACCGTGCTGTTCTCCGGGTCGCTCTATATCATGGGGGTAAGCGGCGGACGCGCCCTTGCGCCGCTCGTGCCCATTGGCGGACTCCTGTTCCTGGTCGGCTGGGGCCTGCTGGTGATCTATGCCTTCCGGCATGGCGCTGCTAAACTTTATCCCACGGACGGTGGTGAGCGACGGGAGCGGCCATGACGACAACGGTTCTCGATGCCAAGGGGCTGCGCTGCCCCCTGCCGGTCTTGCGCGCGCGCAAGGCCATGAAGCCTCTCGCGGCCGGGGATATTCTGGAGGTGCACGCCACCGATCCGAGCTCGGTGCGGGATTTTCAGGCCTTCTGTGAAACCACCGGCGCCGAACTCCTGAAGGCCGGCGAGGCCGATGGAGTTTACATCTTTCAGATCAAGAAAGCCTGATAAGAATCTGGTTTTGCGCGCTTACTCGCCGGCCGCCGGTTCCGGGCTGGTGCCGAAGGCATCCGGCGTGGCCCCGCGCCGCCGAGCCGGCCCGCGCCCTTCGAGGGTGCCCACCAGCATGGTCAGCATGGGCGGGATCAGAAGCAGGGTCAAAATGGCCGAGAGCGCCAGCCCGCCAACCACCACGGAGCCGAGCCCGCGATAAAGCTCCGAGCCGGCGCCGGGGAAGAACACCAGGGGCAGCATGCCGAACACGCTGGTCAAGGTGGACATGAAGATGGGGCGGATGCGGTTGCGCGTCGCCTCGAGGATCGCGGCGCGCACCTCCATGCCCTCGTGGCGCAGGTGATGCAGGGTCTGGTGCACCAGGAGGATCGCGTTGTTGACCACGATCCCGATCAGAATCACGAAGCCGAGCAGGGTCAGCATATCGAGCGGTTGAAACGTATAGAGGTTGAGCACCGCCAGCCCGGCCACGCCCCCCGCAGCGGCCAGCGGCACCGTCAACAGGATGATGAGCGGGTAGATAAAGCTCTCGAACAGGACCGCCATCACCAGATAGACGATCGCGATCGCCAGCATCAGCTCCACCACCATGGCGTTCCAGGTTTGGGTCAGCTTGTCCGCGGTGCCCGAGAGATCCATCTTGATGCCCGCCGGCAGGCCCTCGCGCCGAAGCGGGGCGATAACCTGGTCGCGCAGGATATCGAGCGCGGATTCGAGCGCGAGGCCGGGCGCCGGGCGGACCGCCAGGGTGACCGTGCGCGCCCGCTCCCGGTGGCGAATTTCCGTTGGCCCGGCGGTCATCACCACGTCGGCGAGGGAGCCCGCGGGGACGATCCGGCCCGAGGACGTGACCACGGGCAAGGCCGCGATACCTTGGGTCTCGACGATTTTATTGTTCGGGCCCCGGATGGTCAGGTCCAGGCGCTTGCCGCCGACGGTGACCTCGGCGATGCGCATGCCGTCGTTGAAGGAGTCGATGGTCTCCGCCAGATCCCGAACGCTTACACCGTTATCCGCCAGGCGCAGGCGATTGGGGAACACGCGCACCTCCGGCGCGCCGAGCTCGAGGCCCGGGTTGGGCCGCAATTGATTGCCCTGCTCCAGGGGCATCGCGGCCACGATCTTGCCCGCCGCGCGGCCCGCCACCTCGAGGATGTGATCGAGGGACGACCCCGAAATGTCGAGGTCGATGCGCCGCCCGCCGCCAAGTCCGCGCCCGAAGATGGACGGCTGATTGATGAAGCCGAAGGTGCCCGGCTCCCGGAACACCGGCTCGCGCAGCACCGGGATCAGCTCGCCGGCGCGCGCGGGATCGACCGCGACCGCGCCCAGGAAGGTGGTCGCCCGGGTCGCGACGAAAAAGAAGCGTTGAATGCGTGGCGGCTCGCCCGGCGGCGCCACCGGGCCGGAGACGGTCGCCCAGTAGGGCTTGATCGCGGTCTCGATCTCCTCGGCGATGCTGGTCATGGTGGCCAGGTTGTAGCCGGGCGGTGGGATGATAACGCCGAAGACCAGGTTGCGGTTGCCCTCGGGCAGGTATTCCAGCTTGGGCAGGAATTGCCACGCGCTGAGCGAGGCCACGACCGTGAACGCGGCGACCACGCCGAACGCGGCCACGCGACTGCGCACCACAAGGCGGATGAAGCCCATGACCGCGCTCACGAAGCCGCGCGCGAGCGGGTCCAGAAGCGGGATCGATACCCGCGATTGGCGGGCGGGGCCGTCCGCGCCGGGGCCGGGGCTGAAAATCCGCTTCGCGAGCGCCGGGATAACCGTGATCGAAACGATCAGCGAGAGCATCACCGCGACCGAGATGGCGACCGCGATATCGCGGAATAGCTGGCCGACCTCCAGCTTCATGACCAGGATCGGGATGAACACCATGACCGTGGTCAGCGCCGAGACGAGCACCGCCCCCCAGACCTCGCGCGCGCCGCGCAAGGCCGCCTCGCTGGCCGAGCGGCCCATCTCCCGATGCCGGTATATGTTTTCGAGCACCACGATCGCGGCGTCCACCACCATGCCCACCGCGAAGGCGAGGCCGGCCAGCGAGATTACGTTGATGGAGCGCCCCAGCGCGGCCATGGCCACGAACGCGCCGATCACCGAGACCGGGATGGCGATCGAGATGATCAGGGTGGCGCGCGGCGAGCGCAGGAACAAGAGCAGGATGACGATGGCCAGACTGCCGCCGATCCAGATGTTCTGCTTGACCAGGCTGATCGCCGAATTGATGTAGACCGTTTCATCGTAGACCTGGCGCAGGGTCAGCCCGGCCTCGGGCATGGCGGTCGCATTCAGCTCCTGGACCGCGGCGCGAATGCCGTCCATGACCTCGATCACGTTGGCGTTGGTTTCGCGCAAGGCGTTGAACGCGATGGATGGAACGCCGAGCAGGCGGATCGTCGAGGTGGGGTCCTTGTAGCCGAAGGCCACCTCCGCCACGTCGCCCACGGTGACCCGCGCCAGGCGCGCTCCTCGCGGCCCCTCGTACCTGCGCAGCACCACGTCGCGGATGGCCTGAGCGGTGTTCAACTCGCCCTCGGTGCGCACCACATAGCGACGCTTGCCTTCCTCCACGTCGCCGGCCGAGATGGAGGCGTTGGCGGCGCGCAGGGTGCGCACGACCTCGCTCAGGGTCAGGCCGTAGCGCGCCAGCAGCGCCGGCTCCACGGTGATCTGAATCTCCCGCTCGCTGCCGCCGAAGACGTTGACGCGGCTGACCCCGGGCACGCGCTCGATACGGTCCTTGACCACGTCCTTGATGAAATCCCCGAACTCGTGGATCGGCCGCTCGTTGCCCTTGGCCCGGTTGACGATGAACCAGGCGATCGGACTGTCCTCGCTGCCCGCGGTATCCAGGGTCGGCTCGCGCGCCTCGTCCGGGTAGCCGGTCACCCGGTCGAGCCGGTTCGCCACCAGCAGCAGGGCCCGGTCCATGTTGGTGCCCACGTTGAATTCCAGGGTCAGGCGGCTGCGCCCCTGCTCGGCGCGGCCGGTGATTTCCCGCAGGTTCTCCAGGCCGGCCATCTCCTCTTCCTGGCGGTTGAGGATCTCGCGCTCCACCTCGGCGGGCGCGCCGCCCGGCCAGAGAGTGCCGATCGTGATGACCGGGCGGTTGACGTCGGGCGCAAGCTGGATGGGGATGGTCCGCAAGGCAACGAGACCGAACATGATGACCATGAGCACTGCGGCGATGACCGCGATCGGCCTCTCGATGGCAAGGCGGATCAGACTCATGACGACGGCCCGGCGACGAGCACCTTGTCGCCCGGCTTGAGGCGCTCGTTGCCGCGCACCACCACCGCCTCGCCGGCGCGCAGGCCCTCGCGCACCTCGAACCGGCCGCCCACGGCCACGCCCAGCTCGACCGGCCGGGCCTCCACCTCGCCGTCGACGACCACGAACACCATGTCCTGACCACGGCGCTTGATGATCGCGTCCTTGTGCACCGAGAGCACCGTGCGCTCGGGGCCGATGGGGATGTCCAGGGTCACGCTTTGCTGGTGCGCCAGGGGCTCCACGACCCGGCCGATATTGGGCACGAAGCGCACCGCCCGGGTGCGGGTGAGCGGATTCTCCGACGGCACGATGGCGCGCACGACCGCCGTATGGCGGGTCCCATCATCGAGCATCATGGGTACCTCGGTGCCCGGTTCCAAACCCGACAGGTTTTGAAAAGGCACGTCCGCTTCCACCTCCAGGTCCAGATCGCCAATCATGCGCAATATCGGGTCGCCCGTTTGCACGTAGGCGCCGGCCTCGGTCAGGCGTTCGGTGACCACGCCCGGATAGGGCGCGCGCACCGTGGCGTTGCGCAGGTTGATGTCGGCCAGTTCCAGGTCCGCCCGCGCGCCGGCGATGGCGGAGCGTGCCTCGACCGCCTGGGCGCGGCCGATGACGACCCGTTGATTGGCATCGTCGTAGCGCGCCTGGCTGAAGGCGGCCGAGGCCTTGAGCCCTTCCATGCGCTTGAAATCCTGCTCCGCCAGGGCGAGTTCCGCCTGTTTGACCGCGAGCACGGCGCGCGCTTCGTGCAGGCGCCCGGCCACCACGTCGCGCTGGGCGCGCAGGGTCGCCGTGTCGAGCTCGGCGACGATCTGGCCGGTTTTTACCCGGTCGCCGACCGCGACCCGGAACGCCTTGACCGGCGCGTTCACCCGCGCCGCCACCGCGCCCAGACGGCGCGCGATCAGGCGCCCGATGACCGGAACCGTTTGCGACAGGGGCAAGCGCACCACCGGATCGACCTTGACGGGCAGCGCTGGCGCCTCCTGGGCCAACTGAATCGCCGCCGGCGCCGCGCCCGCCGGCCCGGCGAGCGCCACGGCTACGGCCGCGACCGGTAACAGAGACATGGGTGGGATGCTCAGAATCGCCTCTTTCCGGGATTTCGCATCCCGACCGTGACCGGCGCGCACACGACCAACCGTCGAGATTTGGCCCGCCGTGGGGTATAAGTCAATGGCGACAAAGAGACGCGGCCCATCGCGAGCGGCCTGGGAACGGATGTTATGACCACCTTGCTCTATACCCACGGGGCTTGCCTCGACCACGATCCGGGCCCCACGCACCCGGAGAGTCCGGCGCGGCTCGGGGCCGTTCTCGCGGCCCTCGACGGGGCCGAGTTCGCCGGCCTGGAGCGACGCGAGGCGCCTCGCGCGGGGCTTGACCAGATCGCCCGGGTCCATGCCGCCGCCTATATCGACGCGGTGCTCGATGCCATTCCCGCGACCGGGTACGCCGGCCTGGACCCGGATACCATCGTATCGCCGGGCTCCGGCGAGGCGGCCTTGCGCGCCGCCGGGGCGGTGTGCGCCGGGGTCGACGCGGTGGCGACGGGCGCGGCGGCCAATGCCTTCTGCGCCGTGCGGCCCCCGGGGCACCACGCGGAGCCTGCCCGGGCCATGGGCTTTTGCGTATTCAACAACGCCGCCATCGGCGCCCTGCACGGGCGCGCCGCCCATGGCCTCGGGCGGGTCGCCGTGGTCGACTTCGACGTCCACCACGGCAACGGAACCCAGGCCGCGTTCTGGGACGACCCGGACCTTTTTTATGGCTCGACCCACCAGATGCCCCTCTACCCGGGCACCGGCGCCGCCGAGGAGCGCGGCCGCCACGGCAACATCGTCAACGTGCCGCTGGCGCCCATGGCCGGCTCGCCGGAGTTTCGCCAGGGGATGCGGAGTCGTATTCTGCCGTCGTTGAGCGCGTTCGCGCCCGAGCTTATCGTCATCTCGGCCGGGTTCGACGCCCACGCCGAGGATCCGTTGGCGGGCCTGTGCCTGCGCGAGGACGATTACGCTTGGGCGACCGGCGAGATTCTGGCGATCGCGGCCCTGACTTGCGCGGGCAGGGTGGTCTCCACGCTCGAAGGCGGCTACAACCTGCATGCCCTGGCGGACAGCGCGGCGGCCCATGTCCGCGTCCTGATGGGGGATTAGGGAGAGCACGATCCATGACCAAGATGACCGCGCGCGAGACCGGCGCGCGCAAGGATCACAAGGATATCGAGGCGATGAGCTTCGAGGCGGCCCTGGACGAGCTGAAGGAGATCGTTGCCCGGCTCGAATCCGGCGAAGGCCGCCTCGACGAGGCGATCGACGCCTACGAGCGCGGCGACGCGCTCAAGCGCCATTGCGAGGCCAAGCTGCGCGACGCGGAGGCGAAGATCGAGAAAATCGGCCAGGGCGCGGGCGGCGCGGTGACCGCCGCGCCCCTGGACGCGGAATGAGGCTGGGCCATTGAGCGATCTGAGGGGGGCGATGGCGGCGCGCGCCGAGGCGGTGACGCGCCGCCTGGACGAGTTGCTGCCTCCAGCGGATGGGCCGCGCGGGCGGGTCGTGGAGGCCATGCGCTACAGCGCGCTGTCCGGCGGCAAGCGCCTGCGGCCGTTCCTGGTCATGGAATCGGCGCGCCTGTTCGGCGTGGACCGGGATAACGCGCTCACCTGCGCCGCGGCGGTCGAGATGATTCACTGCTACAGCCTGATTCACGACGATCTGCCGGCCATGGACGATAGCGACCTGCGCCGCGGCCGGGCGACGGTGCATACGGCGTTCGACGAGGCGACCGCGATCCTGGCGGGCGACGGGCTGTTGACCGAGGCGTTCGCCGTGGTGGCCGACCCGCGCTGCCATGGCGATCCGGCGGTGCGCGCGGAGCTGGCGGCCGGGTTGGCCGCGGCGGCCGGCGCGGCGGGCATGGTCGGCGGGCAGATGATCGACATGGCGCCGGAGCGCGCGGCGTTCGACCTGGAGGGGATCACCCGCTTGCAGCGGCTCAAGACCGGCGCATTGATCACATTTTCGTGTGAGGCGGGGGCCATTCTGGGCCGCGCGCCGGCGGACCGGCGGGCCGCCTTGCGGGCCTACGCCGACGATCTCGGGCTGGCCTTTCAGATCGTCGACGATCTGCTGGATTGCGAGAGCACCCCCGAGGAACTGGGAAAGCCGACCGGCCAGGACCAGGCACTGGGCAAAGCCACGTTTCCCGGTCTTCTGGGCGCCGAGACGGCGCGGGCCCGGGCCCGCGAATTGATCGAGCGCGCGTGTGGGCGGCTTGCAATCTTCGCGGAAAAGCCGGAGATTCTGGAACAGACGGCGCGATTCGTGCTAGAGCGCCGGTTCTGAGCCGTGCGGCGCTGGAGCATGGAGCCCGCGCGCCGGTATCGTATAAATCTGAGGGGTACCTCGTGACACAGGTGGGACATAACAGAAAGACGCCGTTGCTCGATACGGTCGGGGAACCGGCCGATCTGCGCGCGCTCGAGGAAGGGCAACTGCGCCAGTTGACCGACGAACTGCGCCAGGAGATGGTGAACGCGGTTTCGGTGACCGGCGGGCACCTGGGCGCCGGGCTGGGCGTGGTCGAGCTGGCCGTCGCCATCCACTATGTGTTCGACACCCCGCGCGATGTCCTGATCTGGGACGTGGGGCACCAATGCTATCCCCACAATATCCTGACCGGCCGGCGCGAGCGCATCCGTACCTTGCGGCAAGGTGGGGGCCTCTCGGGCTTCACCACGCGCAAGGAGGGGCCGTACGATCCCTTCGGCGCCGCGCACGCCTCGACCTCGATCTCGGCCGGGCTCGGCTTCGCCGTCGGGCGCGACCTGGCCAAGCAGGACAGCAACGTGATCGCCGTTATCGGCGACGGCGCCATGACCGCGGGCATGGCCTACGAGGCGATGAACAACGCCGGCGCCATGAACAGCCGCCTGATCGTCATCCTCAACGACAACGACATGTCCATCGCGCCGCCCGTGGGCGCGCTCAGCGCCCATCTGTCGCAGCTTATCTCCTCGCGCCCGTATCAGTCGGTGCGCCATTTGGGCAAGGCGGTCGCCAAGCGCTTTCCGCGCACGGTGGAAACCGCGGCCAAGCGCGCCGAGGAGTTCGCCCGCGGCATGCTGACCGGCGGCACCTTGTTCGAGGAGCTCGGCTTCTTCTATGTGGGCCCGATCGACGGCCACAACCTGGATCATCTGCTGCCCGTGCTGCGCAACGTGCGCGACAGCGACGACGAAGGGCCGGTGCTCATTCACGTGGTGACCAAGAAGGGCAAGGGCTACCAGCCGGCGGAGGCGGCGGCCGACAAGTATCACGGCGTCGCCAAGTTCGACGTGGTGACCGGCAAGCAATCGAAGCCGACCCCCAAGGCCCCGGCCTATCAGGCGGTGTTCGCCAAGGGCCTGATCGCCGAGGCCGAGCACGACGAGCGCATCGTGGCGGTGACCGCCGCCATGCCTTCGGGCACCAGCCTCAACAAGTTCGCGGAGCGGTTTCCCGATCGATGCTTCGACGTGGGTATCGCCGAGCAGCACGGGGTGACCTTCTGCGCCGGGTTGGCGTGCGCGGGGTTCAAGCCCTTCGCCGCGATCTATTCCACGTTCCTGCAGCGCGCCTACGATCAGGTGGTGCACGATGTCGCCATCCAGAGCTTGCCCGTGCGCTTCGCCATCGACCGCGCCGGCATGGTCGGCGCCGACGGGGTGACCCATCAGGGCAGCTACGACATTACGTACCTGGGTTGCTTGCCGGGCTTCGTGCTCATGGCCGCCGCCGACGAGGCGGAGCTCATGCACATGGTGGCGACCGCGGTCGCGATCGACGACCGGCCGTGCGCGTTCCGCTACCCGCGCGGCGAGGCCACCGGCGCGGTCGAAATTCCCGCGCGGGGCACGGCGCTGGAGATCGGCAAGGGGCGGATTCTGCGCGAAGGCACGAAGGTGGCCATCCTCTCCTACGGTACCCGCCTGGCCGAGGCACTCATGGCCGCCAACGAACTGGGCGCGCGCGGCCTGACCACCACCGTGGCCGACGCCCGCTTCGCCAAGCCCCTGGACCAGGATCTGATCCGCCGCCTGGCCGTCGAGCACGAGGTGCTGATTACCATCGAAGATGGCGCGGTCGGCGGGTTCGCCGCGTTCGTCATGGGCTTCATGGCGCGCGAGGGCCTGCTCGACAACGGCTTGAAGATGCGCCCCATGACCCTGCCGGATGCGTGGATCGACCACGACAAGCCGGAGCGCCAGTACGAGACGGCCGGGCTCACCGCCAAGCACATCGTGGCGACCGCGCTCCACGCCTTGGGCCGGGACAAGGTGGAATCCCCGGCGCGCGCCTGAGCGACCGGCCGGCGGGGCGCGCGGCATCGCGCCATGAACGCGACCAAAAAATCATCCCAGGCGGCGTCCGGCGGGCGGGCGCGGGCCGACGTGGCCCTGGTCCAGCGGGGCTTGGTGGTCTCCCGCGTCAAGGCCCAGGCGCTGATCATGGCCGGGCTGGTCTTTAGCGGCGAGGCCCGCATCGACAAGGCGGGCCAGATGGTCGCCGCCGCGGCGCCCCTGGCGGTGCGCGGCGCGGATCATCCCTGGGTCGGCCGGGGCGGGCTCAAGCTGGCGGCGGCGCTGGAGCGCTTCCAGATCGATCCGGCGGGCGCGGTGTGCCTGGATGTGGGCGCCTCGACCGGCGGCTTCACGGACGTGCTGCTGGCCCACGGCGCGGCGCGGGTCTATGCCGTGGACGTGGGCCACGGGCAGCTAGCCTGGAAGCTGCGCACCGACCCGCGCGTCGTGGTGCTGGAGCGGGTCAACGCCCGCCATCTGAGCGCCGAGCACGTGCCGCAGCCGGTCGGTCTCATCGTTTGCGACGCCAGCTTTATCAGCCTGGAGACGATCCTGCCCGCGCCCATGGCGCGCGCCGCGCCGGGGGCGCGCCTGATCGCCCTGGTCAAGCCGCAGTTCGAGGTTGGCAAGGGCCAAGTCGGCAAGGGCGGGGTAGTGCGCGATCCCGTCCAACACGCGGCCGTGTGCGCGCGCGTGCGCGCGTGGCTGGAGGCCCAGGTCGGCTGGCGCGTGCTCGGTCTCGCCGAAAGTCCCGTGCGCGGCGCCGAGGGCAACGTGGAGTTCCTAATCGCCGCCGCGCGGGACGGGTAGGGTGGACTCGCTGACATGGGACGCGCTCGGCCTCGTCGTCGGCGTGGCGTTGGTGGCGGGATTCGTGAGCGGCTTCGCCGGCTTTGGCACCGCGCTCGTCGCCGCCGGCCTGTGGTTGCACGTTCTACCCGCCCCCGTGGTGCCGCCGTTGGTGGCGGTCTGCGCGGCGGCGGGACAGGTGGTCGGGTTTCTCCATGTGCGCCGGGTTTTTCGCTGGGACCGGGTCTGGCCCTATCTGGCCGGCGCGGCGCTGGGGGTTCCGCTCGGGGTCATGGCCTTGGAGCGGGCATCGTCCGGGGCGTTGCGCACCGTGGTCGGCGCCTTCTTGGTGATTTACGCCGGGGCCCAGCTCAGCGGCCTTGTCCGCGCGCGGATCGGTCCATGGGGCGGGCGCAAGGCGGATGGCCTGATCGGCTTGGGTGGCGGCATTCTGGGCGGCTTCGCCGGCCTGTCGGGGCCGCTGCCCCTGGTTTGGCTGCAACTGCGCGGCGGCCCGTCCGAAGCCCAGCGCGCCACCTACCAGCCCTTCAACCTGGTGGTGCTGATAGCGGCCAGCGTGGGCATGGCAATCGCCGGGCGCATCGACGGGACGGTGCTGGCGTTCCTGGCGCTGTGCCTGCCGGCCACTCTCATCGGCGCCTGGGTCGGGGCGCGCTGCTACCGCCTGGTCGACGAGGCCACGTTTCGCCGCGTGGTGCTCGGCCTGCTTAGCGTGTCCGGCGCGGTGTTGCTGATCCGCGCCATCGTCTAATTTACCGAGTAATTTATCGGGTGCCGAGCCGACTTACCGGCGCGCGCAGGGACGGCCCGGTGGGCGCGGCGGTCATCGTCTCCACGGCCTCGACAAGAGGCGCCAGGGCGCGGGCCAGGCGGGCCAGGCCGCGCACCCCGGCACGCAGGCCCGGCGAGCTGACGTTGCCGCCCAGCACGGTCTCCACCAACGCTTCGATCGGCGCGCGCGCGCGCGGGAATTGGCGCACCTGGATCGGCGCGCCAGCTTCGGCGCCGGCCGCCTCGCGCGCCAGGTCGAACGCCGTTCGGTAGCCGCCGAGCGCATCCACGAGCCCGCGCGCGCGGGCATCGGCGCCGCTCCACACGCGCCCCTCGGCCACCGCGAGCACGCGCGCGATGGGGAGATCGCGCCCCTCCGCCACCTTGCGGGTGAAGTCCGCGTAAACCCGGTCGAGGGATTTCTCCACGGCGGCCCACTCGGTGGGCGTGAAATCCCGATTCGGGCTCCAGGCCCCGGCGCGCTTTCCGGCCGACACCCCGTCCCAGGCGATCCCCAGACGTTTCCACAGATCGCGCAGCACCATCTTGCCGCCGACCACGCCGATGGAGCCGGTAATCGTGCCCGGCTGAGCGACGATCGCGCGCGCCGGCGCGGCCACGTAATAGCCGCCCGAGGCGGCGACCGTGCCCATGCTCACGATCACCGGCTTGCCGCGCGCCCCGGCGCGGGCGACCTCGCGCCAGATGGTATCCGAGGCCACGGCCGAGCCGCCGGGGCTATCCACGCGAAAAACGATGGCGCGCACTTCGGCGTCCGCGGTCGCGTCGCGGAGCGCCTGGGCCACCGTATCCGCGCCCATGGTGACGCGCCCGAATACGGAGTCGTTCTCCCCTTCGCCGGAGACGATGGGCCCAAGCCCGTGGATCAGGGCGATGACCGGCCCTTCGGGCTCCGGGCGTTCGCGCCGGGCCTGGTAGGCGGCGAGCGAGACCATCGCCTCGTCGTCGTCCTCGCCGCCCAGGGCGTCGGCGCGCGCTTCGTCCCAATAGCCGACCCGGTCTACGAGCCCGGCCGCCAGGGCCTCGTCGGCGCCGAAGGTCGCGCGGTCGATGGCGGTGCGGAGCGCGCCCTCGTCCAGGCCGCGCGCGGCGGCGGCGCCGCGCGCCACCTGGTCCAGCGCCGAATCGACCAGCCGTTGCAGGTTGGCGCGCTGGGGCGCGGGCAGGGCGCTGTCCGTGAACATGTTCATGGCGCCCTTGTAGGCGCCCCGTTGGCCCATGCGCGGCACGATCCCCAAGGTATCCAGCGCCGCGCGCAGGAACGGGCTTTCCAGGCGGAACCCGGGCATATTCAACTCGCCCGTTGGTTGCAGCCAGAGGCGCTCCGCGGCGCTTGCCAGGTAATAGTGGATCGTACCCAGGCCACCGGGCGCGAAGCTCTCGGCGAAGGCGACCGTCGGCTTGCCCGCGGCGCGGAAATCGAGGATCGCGTCGCGCAGCTCCTGGGCCTGGGCGAGGGACATCGCCCCGGATCCCACGCGCAGGAACAGCCCTTGCACGCGCTTATCCGCCGCCGCCGCGTCGAGGGCGTCCACCACCTCGCGCAGAACCGGCACCGCGCCGAGCGATACGCGCGCCAACGGGTTGTCCGGGCGAGTCGTGGCGATGCCGCCGGTGAGGTCGAGGATGAGCACGGCGCGCTCGGGCAGGGGCTCCACGCGAATCAGCAGGGGCTCGGCGCGGTCCCACAGCACGAAGAGCCCGACCACCGCGACAACCACCAGCACGCCGATGGCCGCGAACAGGCCGACAATGCATTTCAGGAGAAAGTGGACAATCCGCATGTTGATCTATTTGAGCTTGTCGAGGTCGAGGGTTGCTTGCTGTCCGAGCCAGATCGCCCGGTCCCGATGATCGGGCAGATCGTCGCCCGTGTTCGGGTGGATAAAGACGGTCAGCCCGTCCCGGTTGAGGGCCAGCCAGGGCACGATCTCGCCGAACAGCGCCGGCGCAAAGGCGATCTGAAAGCTGCCGGTCGGGTGCGGGCCGACCGGCGCGTCGTGCCAGCGCCCGAAGGTCGTGCCGCGCTCCGGCGCGAAGCGCGCCTCGGCCAGGGCGCGCAGGCGCTCGGCCACGGGCTTGGTCGAGCCGTCGTAGTAGACATGGGCGTGAAAGTCCGCGATCGCGGAGATATCGAGCGGGTTCATGGCGTGGCTCCCGATCCCGGCATCAGGCCGCATTGCGCCCGGTGGCGCAACAGGTGATCGGCCAGCACCACCGCCATCATGGCCTCGCCGATGGGTACGGCGCGAATGCCCACGCAAGGGTCGTGGCGGCCCTTGGTGGAGATGTCGGTGTTCTTGCCGTGGCGGTCCACGGTGCGGCGCGGGGTCAGGATCGAGCTGGTCGGCTTGACCGCGAAGCGCGCCACGATGTCCTGGCCGGTCGAGATGCCGCCCAGGATGCCGCCGGCGTTGTTGGAGAGAAACCGCACCTGGCCCCCCTCCATGCGCATTTCGTCCGCGTTGTCCTCGCCGCTTAGCGCAGCGGCCTCGATCCCGACGCCGACCTCCACCGATTTGGCGGCGTTGATGCTCATCATCGCCTTGGCCAGGTCCGCGTCCAGCTTGTCGTAGACCGGCTCGCCCAGGCCCGGGGGCACGCCCGACGCGACGACCTCGACCACCGCGCCCGTGGACGAGCCCGCCTTGCGCACGCCATCGAGAAGGGTCTCCACGCGGCGGCGGCGGCGTCCGGGCACCAGAAGGGATTGCGCTCCGTCTCCGCCCAATCCCAGTTGTCGCGCTCGATGCGCCGCGGCCCCATTTGCACCAGGGCTCCGCGGATGGTTACCGGCGCCGCCAGCAGGTGCGCCAGGACCTTGCGCGCGACCGCGCCGGCGGCCACGCGCATGGCGGTTTCGCGGGCGCTGGAGCGGCCACCGCCCCGGTAATCGCGGATGCCGTATTTCGCCATGTAGGTGTAGTCGGCGTGGCCCGGGCGGAACTTGTCCGCGATGTCGCCGTAGTCCTTGGAGCGCACGTCCTTGTTCTCGATCAGAAGCGCGACCGGCGTGCCCGTGGTCAGACCCTCGAACGTGCCGGAGAGGATGCGGACCGTATCCGGCTCCTTGCGCTGGGTGGTGTAGCGGGATTGGCCGGGCCGGCGCCGGTCGAGCCAGACCTGGATATCGCCCTCGGCGAGGGCCATGCGCGGCGGCACCCCGTCGATCACGCAGCCGATCGCGGGGCCGTGGCTTTCGCCCCAGGTGGCGAAGCGGAACGTATGGCCGAAAGCGTTGCCGGGCATTCGGATCTGGCCGGCTGTTCTAGGATTGCGATGTGAATCCGCGCAACAACTCGGCCAGTTGCGGCGCGGCGTCGGTTGCCATCATGCCGACCACGTTATAGCCGGAATCCACATGATGCACCTCGCCGGTGACGCCGCCGGAGAGGTCCGAGAGCAAATACAAGGCCGCGCCGCCAACCTGCTTCGTGGTGACGTTGCGGTGCAGCGGCGAGTTCAGCTCGTTCCACTTCAGGATATAGCGAAAATCGCCGATGCCCGAGGCGGCGAGGGTCTTGATCGGCCCGGCCGAAATGGCGTTGACCCGGATTCCCTCGGCGCCCAGGTCCGCCGCCAGATAGCGCACGCTCGCCTCCAGGGCCGCCTTGGCCACGCCCATGACGTTGTAGTGGGGCATGACCCGCTCGGCGCCGTAATAGGTAAGCGTCAGCAGGCTGCCGCCCGCGCTCATGAGGGGCACGGCGCGCTGGGCGATCGCCGTGAAGGAGTAGCAGGAGATATCCAGGCTGCGCACGAAATTGTCGCGCGAGGTCGCCACGTACTTGCCCTTGAGCTCGTCCTTGTCGGCGTAGGCGATGGCGTGGACCACGAAATCCAGCCCGCCCCACGTCTCCTCGACGGTACGAAAGACCGCGTCGATGCTGGCGTCGTCGGTCACGTCGCACGGCAGCACGATGGACGACCCCACCGACTCGGCGAGGGGGCGCACGCGCTTTCCCAGGGCGTCGCCCTGATAGGTGAACGCCAACTCGGCGCCCTGGGCGTGCACCGCGGAGGCAATGCCCCAGGCGATCGAGCGATCATTCGCCACGCCCATCACCAAACCGCGCTTGCCGGTCATAAGTCCCTGGTTTTCGGACATATACGCTCCCGCGTTTGGTTCGGCCCCTCCCAATGGTGCGGCATCCTACACCAATGCACCGACGGGTCAAATGCATGGACCCCGCGTCGGGCATGGGCGCGTGGCCCTCGCCACATGCGGTTTTGTGCGCCGCGCGTTCCGGCTTATGATCGGGCCATGACATGGCATGGGCGAGATCGCTGGTTGCGCCGCGCCACGGCGTGGCTGCGGTTCATCTTCAGGGCCGGGCACGCCGGGCACTTCTTCGCCTACGCCGCGCGCCGCTTCGTGCTCGATGGGGGGCCGCGCCAGGCCGCCGGGCTCAGCTATGCCTCGCTCCTGGCGATCGTGCCCCTGCTCGCGGTGGGCCTGTCGTTTCTGGTCGGGTTTCCCGCGTTCGCCGAGCGGCGCGAGGAGCTACAGGCCTTCGTGTTGAAGGGCTTTCTGCCGGACACCGGCCTGGAGGTGGGCACGTACCTCACGACCTTCGTCGAGAACGCCAGCAAGATGACGGCGCCCGGGCTGGTCGGCCTGGCGCTGACCGCGCTCCTGCTCATGTCCAACATCAACGGCGTCCTCAATCAGA
>Ga0114931_10004300_pt1 | contig 17783 bp, 18 predicted proteins | sample 2SBtaG_FD_89579 | JGI IMG/M metagenome (GOLD analysis project Ga0114931, IMG submission 89579) | Deep subsurface microbial communities from Kolumbo volcano to uncover new lineages of life (NeLLi) - 2SBTROV14_V59a metaG | ecosystem: Environmental > Aquatic > Marine > Volcanic | place: Kolumbo...
CGGATGTCGATGAGACCCGAGCCCTCGCCGCCACCCATCTGCGCCATGCCCGCGCCGCCACCGCCGCTGCTCGACGGCAACGGGCTGCTGGACGGCGCGCTGGCGGCCGCCCGATCCGGGCTGGCCAGCGCGGCCAGGTTATTGAGTGAGAACAACACCGAGTTCTCGTTGCGCTGTCCGCGCAACCGCGGCTCGTCCTCGTCCTCGTCGTCGGGCTCGTCGCCGCCGGCACCGAACAGGCTGTCGGCCATCGAGCCGGACGCCGCCGGCGCAGCGCCGAACAGGTCGCCGCCCAGGTCGTCGGCGGCCGCGGGCTCGTTGGCCGCGGCGGCGAACAGGTCGGCGGGATCGCTGCGCGCAGTCCCGCTGTCGTCGATCTCCGGACCGCCGAACATGCCGGCAGCGGCGTCGTCGTGCGCGGGAGCCACCGCCGCCGCAGCGGCGGCGTTGGGCGATTGGGCCAACCCGGCGAACTCGGGCACCTCGACCAGCGGCAGCCAGTCGGCGAACCCTTCCTTCCAGGTATAGGTTTCAGCGTCGATCTCGCCAGCCGAGAACTTCTGCTGAACCTCGGCGGCGCTGAGCGGGCCTACCTGCTCCTGATCGATGACCAGGTGCCAGACCGGACCGGCGCCATCGTCGTACCCGGCGTAGTCGAACACGCGGGTTTCTTTCTCATCGTATCCAGCCGGCGACGCCTCTTGCGGCGCATCATCCGTGCCACGGACAACGATGATGTTGCTGCACTTCTTGCAACGGATCTTGAATACCTTGCCGGCGACCTTCTCGTCGGCGATGGAGTACTTCGCGCCACAGGCGTCGCAAACGATCTTCATCGAGATCTCCCTCGGGCCAGCGCTCGTCTTTCACACCACGGTCGGTCCGCGGCCTCTTCAGCGGGCTCCCCAAACGCGGCTTGAGTATAAGAAAAAACGAGGAATTGGTGCAACTTACCCCCTTTGACCCCGGGGGGTCCACCAGCCTTGGAGAAATCTGATCAGGCGAACGGATCGGAGATCTCGACCGTCGCATCGCGGTCCGCGCCGACGGAGACCAGTACGAACGGAACCCCGATCAGCGCCTCGAGTGAGCTGATATAGGTGCGCGCCAACGCCGGCAGGTCGTCCAGGCTCTGCCCCCCCGGATCGATGGCGTCCCAGCCGTCGTAGCGGGCGAACACCGGCTCCAGCCGGGCGACGTCCTCGGCGTCCACGGGTAGCTCGTCGGTCTCGCGACCGTCCAGCCGGTAGCTCACGCACACCTCGACCGGACCGCGGCCACCGAGCACGTCGAGCTTGGTCAGGGCCAACCCGTCCATGCCGTTGATGCGCGCGGCGTGGCGCAGGGCCGGCACGTCCAGCCAGCCGCACCGCCGGGGCCGCCCGGTGGTGGCCCCGAACTCGCCGCCGGCTTCGCGCAGGGCGCTGGCCGCCTCGCCGTGCAGCTCGCTGGGGAACGGTCCGGCGCCCACGCGCGTACAGTAGGCCTTGGTGATGCCGACGACCCGGTCGATGCGGGTCGGGCCGACGCCGCAGCCGGTGCAGGCGCCGGCCGCCGTGGTCGAGGACGAGGTGACGAACGGATACGTACCGTGGTCCAGGTCGAGCATCGCCCCCTGGGCACCCTCGAACAGGACGTTCTTGCCCGCACCGATCGCCGCGTCGAGGTAGGTCGACGCGTTGCCCACGTGCTCGGCCAGCGCGTTGCCCGCGCCCTCGGCGTCGGTGATCCAGCGGTCGACCTCGGCCTTGGTCGGCGGCATGCCGCCGTAGTGGCGAATCAGCGGGTCGAGCTCCTCGAGGTTCTGCGCCACCAGCTGGCGCAGCCTTTCGGGGCGGGTCAGGTCGCCGACGCGGATGCCGCGGCGGGCGGCTTTGGCCTCGTAGGCTGGACCGATGCCGCGGCGGGTGGTGCCGATGGCGCCCTCGCGCGACTCGCGGCAGGCCTCGAGGTTCTTGTGGAAGGGAAAGATGACGTGGGCGCGCTCGGACACCAACAGCTCGCCGCCGGACAGGAGACCGCGCGCGCGACAGGCGGCGATCTCCTCGAGCAGCGTGGCCGGATCGATGACCATGCCGTCGCCCAGCACGCACTTGGTGCCCGGATGGAGCACGCCGCTGGGCACCAGGTGAGTGATCAGCTGGACGCCGTCGATCACCAGGGTGTGGCCGGCGTTGGCGCCGCCGCCAAAGCGCGCGACCACGTCGGCGCGGCGGGTCATCAGGTCGACGACCTTGCCCTTGCCCTCATCGCCCCACTGGGCGCCTACGACGACGACGACTGCCATCAGGATCTCCTCGATCGGTTGACCGGGCGAGCGCCGGCGTTGGGAGTGAGCGAGAGCGCGGCGGCCAGTGCTCCGGCGTCGCCGCGCTGCGCGCGACGGAGAACCGTGGCGGCGACCCCGACCGGTCGCAGCGCCTCGGCCTGGGTGTCGAACAGCTGCGCGCCGCCGGGGGCGAGCAGCAGCACGCGAGTGAAGCCGACGCCGGCGGCATAGGCCAGCAGCGCGGCGCGGGCGCGGCGCTTGCCCAGGTCGACCGCCGCGCGGTGACCGGCGGCGCGCAGGGCGGCGGCCACGCGGGCGGCGTCGCGCATGCGATCGGCGGCGCCGGCAACCACCAGCACGCTGCCGGGGCCGTTGGGCGGCTCGACGCCGCCGGCCCACTGCGCCTCGGCCAGCGCCTCGATGTCGACGGCGAAGCCGGTGGCTCGGGCGGCGCGGCCGTAGCGGCCGACCAGCTCGTCGTAGCGTCCGCCGCGCAGCACGGCGTCGCCGGCGCCGCGGGCGTAGCCGGCAAAGCGGATGCCGGTGTAGTACTCGAAGCCACGGACCTCGCCGAGGTCGACGGTGATGCTGGCGTGGAGGTCCCGGCGCAGAACGTCGCGGGTCATCTCCAGCACCTGCTCGAGGCTGTCGAGGGCGCGGCGGGCACTGGCCGGCAAGCGCAGGGCGCGGGCCCGGCGCAGCACCGGACCCGGGGCGCCAAACAGGGTCGGCAGGGCCTCGAGCACCTCGCGGGCGGCCGGCGGCACCTTGCCGGCGCGGACCGCAGCGGCGGCGCCGGCGCGATCCTTGACCGCCAGCGCCGCGCGCACGTCGTGGCGCTGAGCCGGGTCGGCGACCGCGTCCAGGGCGCGGCGGGCCAGCTCGACGTGGCCGACGTCGAGACGGACCTCGGGGATATCGGCGGTGGCGAGGGCGGCGGCGGCGACCGCGATCGCCTCGGCGTCGCCCTCGGGCGAGCTGGCGTCGATCAGCTCGACCCCGGCCTGCAGGATCTCCCGCTGGCCGCGGGCGCCGGACGACAGGCGGGTGACCGAGCCCTCGTAGCAGAAGCGCAGCGGGCCGTCGACGTCGTGCATGCGGGTGGCGGCGATGCGCGCCACCTGCGGCGTGATGTCCGGGCGCAGGGCGACGACGTCACCGGTGGTTGGCTCGACGAAGCGAATCGCCGCGGCGCGCGCGTCCTCACCCAGGCCGCGTTCGAGCACCTCGGCGTGCTCGAACATCGGCGTGATGATGCGCTGGTAGCCGTGGCGCTCGAACTGCTCGAGCAGGCGCTCGGCAATGGCGCGACGGCGGGCGGCGGCGCGCGGCAGGAAGTCGCGAACGCCGGTGGGCAGACGAATGGCTGGGGTTTCGCTGGACACGTCGATCACAGGGGCGAGGGAACGTCGACGAAGCTGACGTCGAGAGCGGGAAACTTCATGCGCAGCTCGTCACACAGGCGCTGCGGGCCGAACACTTCGGTGGCGTAGTGGCCGGCGGCGACCAGGGTGACTTGCAGCTCGCGCGCCAGCTCGCCGGCGCGCTCGGCCAGCTCGCCGGTGAGGAACAGGTCGCATCCGGCGGCGACCGCATCCTCGAGCAGATCGCTGGCGGCGCCGCTGCACAGCCCGACCTTGCGCACCGTATCCGGCCCGTGGGGAAAGACGAACGGCGGCCCGGCGTCGCCGCACACCCCCGAGCCGATGCGGGCGATGGCGTCGGCGCGCGACTGCGCGTGCGGCCACGAGCCGACCCAGCCGAGTGCGTGGCCGCGCACGTCGCCGAACTGCTCGCGCGACGGGCCCAGGCCGATGGCATCGCACAGGCCGACGTTGTTGCCGACCCGCGGGTGGGCATCCAGCGGCAGGTGGTAGGCGGCCAGTGACACCCCGGCCTCGAGCAGCTGGCGCAGGCGCCGCGAGGTCACCCCGGTCACCCGGGACAGGCCGCTGCCCCAGACCAGGCCGTGGTGGACCACCACCAGATCGGCGTGGGCCTCGATCGCCCGCTCGAACAGCTCTGCCGACGCCGAAACGCCGGTGATCACGGTGTCGACTTCCTGCGAGCCCTCCACCTGCAGCCCGTTGGTGCCGTAGTCCCGGAACCGATCGATCTCCAGCGTGCGGTCGAGAAATGAAACCACGTCGCGCAGACGGACAGTCATGTGGCTGCTCCGCAGGCCAACCCGACCGGTTTTTGCAGCCCTGCCGCGCCGTGTCAAGCGCCTCCGGGGGAAGCCGCCTCAGAGGTAGCGCTTGCGCCCGAGAAAGATGATCAGCCCGACCACCAGGGACAGGGACAGGGCCCAGAAGGCGGCGTATCCGTAGTGCCAGCGCAGCTCCGGCTGGTAGTCGAAATTCATGCCGTAGACCCCGACCAGAAAGGTCAGGGGCAGGAAGATGACGCTCACGATCGTCAGCCGGCGCATCACCTCGTTGGTCCGGTGGCCGACCACCGACATGTACAGGTTGACCGAGTTGGCGACGATATCGCGGGCGACCAGGACGTCCTGAAGGACCCGCTCGACCGTCCCGACCATGTTGGCCAGGAACGGCTGGGTCGCCTCGCTAACGAACCGCGACTTGCGCGTGGCAAGCTCGGTGAGGACCGCTCGCGCCGGCAACAGCACCTTGCGAAAATGGAGCAGGTCGGAGCTGAGCTCGGCGACGTCGCGGAAGATGCGGTCGTCGACATTGTCGATGAGCGCGGTCTCGATCTCCTCGACCCGCTCCTCCAGCTGGTTCTGCGCGACCACGTAGCTGTCGAGCAGGTGATCCCACAGCTCGTACACCAGGAAGCTCGGCGTCCGCGCGTGGTGGAGGAAGTCGTCGCGGTAGGAGCGCTTGACCCCATCGAGGAACGCCACCGGCCCGCGGTGCGTGGTCACGAGCAGGCGCTCGCCAACCACCACGTCGACGCGATCGAGCTCGAGGTCGCGCCCGCGCATCTGGCACGCGGCCATGACGATGTGCAGGTGGCGCGGATAGCGGGCGTACTGGGTGCCGGCGTCACCCTCGATGGCGTCCTCCAGGACGTCCTCCTCCATCAGCCCAAGCGGCGCCAGCTCGGCGCGCGCACGCTCGGTGTCGTGGAGATCGATGTCGACCCACACGAACCGGCCGGCCTCGAGCGAGGCCGCCACCTCGTCGAGCCGGATCGTCCGGTCTTTCTTCGACTCGAAGTCGAGCTCGACCACCCAGGATCTGAAACCGGCCTCGGCCATTCGATCACATTGCGTCGGCAGTGCCCGCGTCGGGAGTCGGGCCGGCGTCCGGCGCGTTGGGATCGCACTGGGGCGTGGCCGCCAGGAACAGCATCTGTGAGCCCAGCTGCCGGGTCAGCCCGGCTCCCGGGATGACCAGGTCGGCGGTGCGCGAGTAGCAGTCGAGGCCGCCCTTCTGCCCGCGGATGTCGAGCATGTGCGTGCCCGAGTCGGCGCCGGTGACCGAGAAGGTGACGTCCTTGTCGTAGCAGCCAATGGTCGCGCCGGCACAGTCGGATTGGTAGTCCGGGGGCGGCGAGGCGGTGCCGTCGTCGATGGCGAAGGCGGTCGGCACGCAGGTGCCGGTGCCGTCGAGCAGGCGAATCTCGAGCTGGGTCAGGCCGCCGCCGCCCGCACCGGGATCGTCGCAGTTGCCGGCGGTGGCCCCGGTGTCGACGCGGAAGCTGACGTTGCCGCTGGGATCGACGGCGAACACCTGCTCGCCGAGGGCGACGTCCTGGTTGGTGACGACCTCGACTCCCGACATGAGGGCGCCGGTCGCCAGCGTGCCCAGGGTCGAGGTGAGACGCACGGTGACGTCGTAGGTGCCCGGCGCAATGCCGGAGGCGGTGCCGCTGCCGTCCGAGCAGGTGAACGGCGCGCTCACCGCGAACCCGCCGGCGGTCGGCTGAGCGGTGATCGTCACCGAGCCGGCGGCGATGTCGTCACACGCCAGAGCGTTGCCGCCCATGTCGGTGATTCGCCACGTGAGACTCATCGTGCCGTTCAGCACCGCGGCGTCGGCGGTGCCGGCGTCGGGAGTGCCACCACCACCACCACAACCACCACTCACGAGCGCGATGACGAGGAGAATCTTGGTCGAACCGGACATGCGTCGCTCCTTCCTCCAGGCGAGCGCATGTTACCTCATCCCCGGAGCGGCGGCGCGCCACCGGGTCGGCCACACATTTTCGATTGTCCGACCCACCTGCTACTGTGGTAAGCACCAGCTCGAGTTGGGGGAAGCGATGGCAGGACACGACCTCGGACTGACTCTGCGCCGCGCGGACGACAATGAAGCCGCAGCGATCGCCGACCTGGTCAACCGCGCGTACCAGGTCGAAGAGTTCTTCGTCGAAGGCGACCGCACGACGGTCGACGAGATCCGCGAGCTCCAGGAAGGTGGCTACTTCCTGGTTCTGGACTACGCAGACGGCGGCCTGGCCGCCGCGGTCTACGTCCAGGACGAGGGCGACCACGGCTATTTCGGCATGCTCTCGGTCGACCCGGACCTGCAGGGCGGCGGCCTGGGGCGCCGGCTGATCGGCGTAGCCGAGGCGCTGGCCGAGGCGGCCGGCTGCCGGGCGATGGATCTGCAGGTGGTCAACCTGCGCCGCGAGCTACCGCCCTGGTACCACAGCCTCGGCTACCGCGACTGCGGGACGGCACCGTTCCCGGTCGAGGCCGATCCCAAGCAGCCGTGCCACTTCATCCGCATGACCAAGCCGCTCGGCCAGCCGGCCTAGTCGGCTGGTGTTAAACGGGACCGAGCGGCGGCGGGCGGGGCTACGCAGACAGACGGGGGCGGTTCATCCGCTCGGCGCGGGCCATGTGCACCATCACGATGACGGTGCCCACGGTGTAGTCCGAGATGATGCCACTCAGGTGCACGATGCGGCGGAACATGCTGTCACTCTCGCAAATGATTGTTTCTGCTAGATGTCGGGGCTGTGAATTGTTGATGGAGCTTCGGTGACGGGAAGGGGCGACCGAAGGCAAGCCGGTCGTCGCTCTACACCCCGGCCGCCGCGTCAGCGAGCGACCGGGACCGAACCTCGGCACGTGTGATTTCGGCGGCCTTCATCCAGTGGCCGCGCCACAGACGCCACCAGAACAACGCGGCACCGACGAAGATTTCCAGGCACAGCCCGATCCAGCCACCCAGGGCGCCCATTCCCAGCCTGACCCCGAAGAACCAGGCCAGCGGCGGCACGCAGACCCAGGCGGTGACGATGCCGATCACTGCCGGGAAGCGCACGTCGCCGGTGCCGCGCAGGATCCCGCGCGCCACCACGTTGGCGCCGTCGGCGACCTGGAAGATCGCCGCCACCGCCAGGAGCGACGCGGTCACCTGCACCAGCTGAGGGTCATCCAGGGAGGCGGCCAGCGCCCGCGGGGCGATGACGACGAACAGCAGCGTGCAGAAGCCGGTGTAGATCGCCGCCAGCAGCAGGGCCCGCACCCCGACCGCGCGCACCAAGTCGTCCCGCTCGGCCCCGACCGCCTGCCCGGCCAGCACCGAGCCGGCCTCGGCCAGCGCCCACGCGGGTAGGAACGAGAAGTGGAGCGCCTGGATGGCCAGCTGGTGGGCGGCCATCTGCACCGGGGTCATGCCGGCGATGATGGCCGACAGCAGCGAGAACGAGCCGACCTCGAGCAGGAACTGCACGCCGGTGGGCACCCCCACCCGCCAGACCGATGCCACGTGGGCACGGCCCCGGCCGAGCTGCCGCCACGGCTCGCGACCGGCGACATACAGCAGCACCGCGCACTCGAACACCACGCCCGCCACCGTCGCCCACGCCGCGCCGGCGACGCCGCCGTCGAGGAGGATGATGAAGACGTAGTCGAGCAGGATGTTGAGCAGGTTGGCGCTGACTGCCGCGAGCATTGGGCTGCGGGCATCGCTGAGGCCGTAGCGCGACTCGCGAAGGGCGACGTAGACCAGCAGCACCGGGGCCGACACGATGCGGATGACCAGGTAGTGCCCGGCCAGCGCACCGGTCTCGGGCGACGACGCCAGATCGGCGACCAGCGGGCTGACGATCACCCCGACCACGGTGGTGACCACACCCAGCCCGAGGGCCAGGAACAGCCCGGCGGCGGTGTAGCGCCCGGCCTCGGCTTCGTGACCGGCGCCGACCGCCTGCGAAACCAGGATTTTGACCCCGCGCAGCAGGCCCATCGAGAAGCAGAGGAAGGTAAACGCGGCCACGCCGCCCAGTCCGACGGCGGCCAGCGGCCCGCGACCCAGACCGGCGACGTAGATGGTGTCGACCAGGGTCATGGCGCTGTAGGACAGCGCCGTCACCGCGATCGGCCAGGCCAGGCGTATCAGCTCGGCCATGGGACGCTCGGTCCAGGACAAGACAGGTTGTCGATATTCCAGGGATGACATCGGGAGACTCCGTCCGACGAGCGGACAAAAAAAGCGGGCTTCGACGTGTTGTCGAAGCCCGCGGAGAGCGGCGATATGGGTCCTCTTCAGACTAGGAGACGTTCCTCCGAGGAGCTGCCCGCCGCGGGCTTTGGTGCTCGATCGCACCGTACTGTGCGATCGACTTCACCGACATGAAGGCATCCACGCGCGGAGCGCGGAGCTTGCAGATGTCGGTGCACGGGCGGGTCATGGAAGGTTCCTGTTGAAGAATTCCGGTCTCTCTATTCCAGGTGCCATGCGGTGCACGAGGAGTCAACGACGAACCTCGGCCCGTTACAAAAAATTACCAGTTGCAGATCCGATGGCGGGGTACGCGCGTCTCCATTCAGGTGCGCCCGCTCGCGATCTGCCTTCTGACGTGCTTCGCATCGACGGGGCTCGCCCGGACGGCACGGGCCGACGAGCGTCCGCTCCAGGCGCACATCGTCTCGCGGGCCACCGGCAGTGACCGCCCCGCCGACGAGTCGCCCAAGCGCGAGCGGGCCGACGTCGGCGTCACCCTGTACGCGGTCCTGGTCACCGAAGACCACGGGCACCGCCGCTACTACAGTGACGCCGGTCGCATCCGCCTCCGCGGCAAGACCCGCGTCGCCCGACCGCTGAAGGAGGCGCCGCCGGTCCTTTTCACCTGGTACCAGGTCGAGCCGACCGTCGACGAGCTGTCGAACACCGCCCGCGGCCACTTCCACGTCGAGCGGATCGACTACGAGGAGGTGTTCGTCCCCGGCTGGATCTGGCAGTCGACGGTCGCGGCCAACGTCCACCCCACCCTCACCCCCGACCGCGGCCACGGCCTGGGCACCATGCGCTACAAGCTGGTGGCGCACACCCTGGCCGGCGCCCTGGCGACTCCGGGGGCCGACGGCCCGCGGCCCCGCGGAGGCGGTCTGAGTGCGGCGGTGCACCGGGTGTCGCTGCGCCGCGACGACTCCTTCCTCGGCTACCTGACCGAGATGTTCGGCCAGCCGTACATCTGGGCGTCCACCGGCAAGCAGGCCGATGCCCTCGAGGGCTCCGACTGCGCCGACCTGATGGTCTACGGCTGGCGCCGCGCGGGTCACCGCGTCGCCTACACCTGGACCGGCGCCCTGCCCAAGATCACCCGGCTGCTGGGCAAGGGCCAGCGCGGCCCCGACGGCGTCTACCGGGACAGCCGCGGACGGCCCCTGCCGTTCACCCGCCCCGGCGACCTGATTCTGTTCCCTCGCCACGTCGGGGCACTGGTCGCCGACCGGGGCCAGAAGGGCGTGCTCGACGACGCCGACATCCTGATGCACACGCTGTTCGCCTCGCCCACAGAGCAGCCCCTGGCCGACACCGGATATGCGGACCGGCCCCTCGAAGTGCGCCGCTGGCGGTTCTGATACAATCGTCGGCCGGCACTCGAGATGCCCAAACGACGCAAGGAGACCCGCAAAGGGGCGGATACCGTACGTGTACCGTCGCTCGAGAGCTACAAGAGCGGGGAGCGGGTCGGGTCGTTGTTGGTCGTCCAGGGGGCCGAGATCGACCTGGGGCGCCATGTCATGGTCGATCGGCCGACCGCCATCGGCCGCGACGACGCCGCCGGCCTGGCGCTGTCGGACGGCTCGATCTCGCGCCGCCACTGCCGGGTGGAGCGCGACGCCGAGGCCAACATCTACGTCGTCGTCGACCTCGGCTCGACCAACGGTACGGTGGTCAACGGGCGGCGCATCGAAGACCGCTATCCGCTGCGCGAAGGCGACAAGATCTTCCTCGGCGCGTCGGTGGTGAAGTTCAGCTATTCGGACTGGGTCGACCTCGAGTACCAGTCGCGGGTCGAGACCCTGGTGTCGACCGACGCCCTCACCGGACTGGCCTCGCGCCGCCAGTACGAGGTCTCGTTCGCCGCCATGGCCGAGCGCGCCGAGGCCGAGGAGTCGCTGCTCACCGTCGTGGTCATGGACATGGACGGGCTCAAGTCGATCAACGACACCCACGGCCACCACATGGGCGGCTTCGCCATCTGCGAGGTGGCGGCGATGGTCCGCGAGGTGTTCGAGCCCCACGGCCTGGTCTGCCGCTACGGTGGCGACGAATTCGTCGTCTGCCTGCCAGGCGTGACGCGCCCGCGGGCAGCCGCCATGGCCGAGCAGCTGCGCCGGCGGGTCGAGAAGGCCTGCTTCGTCAAGGACGCCATCGAGGTCCGGGCGACCGTGTCGATCGGTCTGGCCACCTTCCCCGGCGACTGCGAAGGGCCGCTGCAACTGTTCACCATCGCCGACCGGGCGCTGTACCGATCCAAGCGCGAGGGCCGCAATCGGGTGTCGGCCCCGGACCAGGGCGGTGGCCAGGCGCCGCCGCACACCCTGGCGTAGCCCCGCGCACGCCCGGGCCCGGGCGTTCTCTGCTAGCATCCGGCCATGAGCCGGGTTCGGGTGGTCTCGTTGCTTGTTGGGGTCCTTGTCGCCGCGGGCTGCGGCGGAGGCAATGGATCGGGGGCGGACGCCGGGCCGCAGGGCGCGTGTCCGGTCAAGCCGTTCACCATGGCCTTTCCCAGCGAAGAGGACCCGCAGTTCTGTTCGATGAGCTGGGATGGGACCAAGCCCGAGCTGTCGCTGACCGAGTGCGGCGAGGTGTTCGAGAGCTGCTCGGACACCGGCTCGGTGCCCGACTTCAGCTGCATCGACACGCCTCCCGGCCCGCCGCCGGCGACACCGGCCACGGTGACCATGCGCGGCTACGTCGACGTCTTCTCGTCGGGACCCAACGCCGACAAGGCGCGGATCCAGGTCTTCCGCGACAGCGACCTCGACGGCGTCGAAGACATCACCACCGCCACGCCGATGACCACCTTCGACATCGTGCTCGACGCCACCACGCTGGCCTCTGCGCGCGCCTGTCCCCAGTCCAAGGACTTCATGCAGGGCCAGTGCGTGCTGCCGACCAACGACTGCGGCGGCCAGTGCGACAAGGTGATGGGCGCGGGACAGTTCTGCTACCAGACCAGCTGCGAGGATCTGCAGCGGTGGGAGGTCCAGTACGAGATCCCCAACATCCCGACCAACACCTTCCTGGTGGTGCGCACCGTCGGCCTCGACAACCAGGGGCAACCGCAGGTGCGCGGCAACACCTGGGCGCCGATGATCCAGTACAACGCCTACTTCGCCACCAACGACCACACCTGCGCCGACGCGCTGGACCTCGACTGCATCGACACCAGCGGCGCGACGCCGATCTACCAGGTCAACGTCAACCTGCTGTCGTCGCAGGACTACATGACCATCCCGACCACCGCGGGGCTGTCGGCCGGCGTGCCGCCCGGCCACGGCGCCTTCGCCGGCGAGGTCCACGACTGCAACGGCGTCCGCGTGCAGCACGCACAGGTCGGATTCGACCCCGGCCGCGACCCCAGCAAGCTGGTCTTCTTCAACGGCAACCCGGTGTCGACCCTGCCGCGCATCCAGCAGGCCGCCGACGGCACCGACCCACTGGGCCTCTACGCCGGCCTCGACGACGCGCCCGGCCCGATCGACCTGGTCGCCATCGGCAACATGGGCGGCACCGTCCGCGAGATCGGCCGCTTCACCACCCGCGTCTGGGCCGACAGCGTCACCCTCGTCCGCATCGGCGGCGGCCGCCCGCCGCAGCCGTAGCGCGGCGGCCTACAGGTCTTCGTTCGGGTCGATCCGGTTGAAGACCACGCCGCTGGCGATCTTGGGATAGAAGTAGGTCGACTTCTGCGGCATGAACTCGTGGGCGTCGGCGACCGCGCGAATCTGCTTGAGCCGGGTCGGCTCGAGGATGAAGCAGACCTGACCCTCGCCCGCGGCGGTGCGCTGCAGGGCGCTGGGAGTGTCGCGGATGTAGTGGATGTTGGTCTTGGCTTCCTGCGCCTTGCGGTCGATGCCGAGGACCCGCTCGAGCACCAGCGCGTGCAGCAAGGTGATGTCGAGGTCGAGCAGCGCGCGCGAGCCCGACAGCCCTTCGGCGGCGAGGTTGGCGCTGCCGCGCAGGGTCATCAGCCAGGCGGAGTCGCTGCCGGGGACGATGGCGGCGAAGGTCGGGGAGACCTCACTGCGGTCGTGGATCTCGGTCGCCAGCCGCGTGGCGTCGCCGGCCGCGCCGGGGATCTCGATGATCTCGAACCAGCGCGACGCCTTCTCCCGCACGACAGCGAAGTCGAACGACGCCAGGTCGTGGACCAGCCGGTGAGTCGGCAACACAACCAGGCCGGCGTCGTCCATGTTGGCGCAAAACAGCGTGCCGTACTTGGCCGACGAGCGAAACGACAGCTCACCGCCGACGCGCTTGCGGAACGACTCGCGCAAGGCCAGCATCGTCTCGTAGCGGTGGTGACCGTCGGCGATGTACAGCTTCATCTGGCCCATCAGCCGCTGCAGCTTGCCGATCAGCTCGCGGTCGGGCACGCGCCAGACCCGGTGGCGGGTGCCGTCATCGGTGACGCCGTCGACGTCCGGAGTCGTCGACTCGACCTTGCGGAACAGATCGTCGGTCGCCTTCGAGGGATCCGAGTACAGGGTGAAGATCTGCGAGAAGTGCGCGCTGGTCGCCTCCATCAACTTGAGGCGGTCGACCTTGGGCCCGGCCAGGGTGCGCTCGTGCGGCAGGATGACGCCCTCGTCGAACGAGTGCAGCCGGACGGCGGCGACGAAACCGCGGCGGGTGAAGCTGCGTCCGCCCAGAGCGTCGACGGTGAAGACCTGGTGGTAGCGGTAGATGGCCGGCCGCGTATCGCGAATCAGGGCGCCGTCGGCGAGCCACGCGTTCAGCGTCTGGTTGGCGGCGCCGTACTTCGCGTCGCCCTCGCCTTGCGGCAGGATCAGGCGCACGCAGTTGTGCGGGTCCATCGACTCCAGCGCCGCGCGCCCGGCGTCATCGATGACGTCGTACGGCGGCGCCAGCACCTTGGACGCCTCGACCTTGGCGGTGTCGTAGAGGATTCCGCGGAATGGCTCGATCTCGGGCATGGTTTCTCCTGCCCGGTTTGTACCACGCGGCCTCAGGTGGAGATATCGACCGCGCCCCGTCGAATCACCGTCAGGCTGCCGTCCTCGCCCACCGCGACCACGGTGGAGGCGGTGCTCGCCGCCGCCGGGCCACCGTCGAGATAGAATGCCACGGCGTCGCCGAAGTAGCCGCGCGCGGTGTCCGCGTCGAGGGCCGGCGGAGCCCCGGAGGGGTTGGCGCTGGTCGCGGTGATCGGCGCGCCCAGCGCTGCGGCGAGCGCGTGAGCCACCGGGTGCGGCGACACCCGCACGCCGACGCCGCCGCCGGGGCCTAGTACCTCGGCTGGCAGATCGGCTCGCGCCGGCACCACCAGCGTGAGCGCGCCGGGCCAGTGGCGCGCGGCCAGCTGCTCGGCTGCCTCCGGCCAGACCCGCGCCAGCGTCCGCGCGGTCCGAGCGTCCTGCGCGATCATGGCGAACGGCGCTGGCGGGTTGCGGCCCTTGAGCGCGACCAGGCGCGCCAGCGCGCCCCGCGCGCGCAGGTCGGCGGCCAGCCCGTAGGTGGTCTCGGTGGGGAAACAGACCAGCTCGCCGCGGCCGAGCCGCGCCGCGGCCTCCGCGATGGCGGCCTGGGCGTCGTTCACACGCCGTCCTGGAGCGACTCGTCGTCGGCGATGACCTGGTCGGTCATCCGCTTGCGCTCGGCCTCGACCCGCGCGCCGACCTCGGGGTCGGAGACGGCGATGATCTGCGCGGCCAGCAGGGCGCCGTTGTGCGCGCCGTCGACCGCGACGGTGGCCACTGGCATCCCCCGCGGCATCTGCACCGTGGCCAGCAGCGCGTCCTGCCCGGCCAGCGGGGTGCGCGCCAGCGGCACGCCGACCACCGGCAGGGTCGTCTGCCCGGCGACCGCACCGGCCAGGTGAGCGGCGCCGCCGGCGGCGCAGATGATCACCTGGATGCCGCGCGCGCGCGCGTTGCGCGCGAACTCGGCCGTGCGCTCGGGCGTTCGGTGCGCCGACAGGACGCGCACCTCGTGGGGGATCCCCAGCGTCTCAAGCAGCTCGGAGGCGGGTTTCATCAGCTCGAGGTCCGACTTGGACCCCATCAGAATGGCGACTCGTGACGTGCTCATTCGTTGGTCCTCGTGCTCGCCGTCGGGCGCCCACCAATGTCTCGGCGGTACTGCATCCCGCGGAATCGAATCCGTTCGACAGCCGAGTAAGCTCGCGCGCGGGCCTCGTCAAGTCCAGTTCCCATGGCGGTCACCCCCAGCACGCGACCGCCGCTGGTGACCAGCTGGTCGCCGCGGCGCTGGGTGCCGGCGTGGAAGACGACCACGTCGTCGCTGTCGACGGCGTCGATACCGGTGATCTCGTCGCCCTTGTTCGGCGATGCCGGGTAGCCCTCGGCCGCCAGCACCACGCAGACCGCCGTGCGCGGATCCCACTCGATGTGGCCGTCGGGCAGCCTGCCGGCCGCGGCGCCGGCCAGCCACTCGCCCGGGTCGCTGGCGAAGCGGCGCATCACCGGCTGGGTCTCGGGGTCGCCGAAGCGGCAGTTGTACTCGAGCAGCCACGGCGCGCCGTCGGGGGCGACCATCAGCCCGGCGTACAACACGCCGCGGTAGTCGATGCCGTCGTCGCGCAGCCCGGCCAGGGTCGGGTCGAAGATCTCGCGCGCGGCCCGCTCGATGAGCTCGGCGCTGGCCCACGGCGCCGGTGACACCGTGCCCATGCCGCCGGTGTTGGGCCCCTTGTCGCCGTCGAAGATCGGCTTGTGGTCCTCGGCCTGGGCCAGGATCTCGTAGCGCCGCCCGTCGGTGAGAGCCATGACCGACAGCTCCTGGCCGATCAGCACGCGCTCGACGATTACCCGGGCGCCGGCGTCGCCGAACGCGCGCTCGTCGATCATCCGCCGGGCGGTGGCGCGGGCCTCGTCGGTGGTCGAGCAGACGACCACGCCCTTGCCCGCGGCCAGGCCGTCGGCCTTGACCACCACGTCGCCGCCCATGCGCCCAGACAAACGACCGATAGCAGCGTCGGCCTCGGCGACCGAATCGCACACCGCGAACTCGGCGGTGCGGATGCCGTGGCGCTGGAAGAACAGCTTGGAGAAGCTCTTGCTGCCCTCGAGCTGGGCGCCCTTGGCCGACGGCCCGAACACGGCCACGCCGGTGGCGCGCAGGCGATCGGCCAGCCCGGCGACGAGCGGCGCCTCGGGTCCGACCACCACCAGGTCGACAGCGCGCTCGCGAGCCAGCTGCTCCAGCCCGTCGAGATCACCAGCGCCGACCGCCACGCAGTCGGCGACCGCGGCGATGCCCGGATTGCCCGGCGCCGCGACCACCTCGTGTCCGGCACGCGCCAGCCGCCACACCAGCGCGTGCTCGCGCCCTCCACCGCCGACGACCAGGACTCGCATCGCCAGCCTAGTGTCGGAAGTGGCGCATGCCGGTGAAGATCATCGCCAGGCCGTGCTCGTCGCAGGCGTCGATGACCTCCTCGTCGCGCACCGAGCCGCCCGGTTGGATGACCGCCACCGCGCCGGCCTCGGCCAAGACGTCGATGTTGTCGCGGAACGGGAAGAAGGCGTCGGAGGCGACCACGCTGCCGGCCAGCGGCATCTCGGCCTTCATCCGCGCCAGCTTGACCGCGTCGACCCGCGACATTTGCCCGGCGCCGATCGCGGTGGTGTGGGTGCCGCTGCAGAAGACGATGGCGTTGGACTTGACGTGCTTGACCACGCGCCAGCCGAAGTCCATGGCCGCCAGCTCGGCGGCGGTCGGCTGTCGCTTGGTCACCACCCTGGCGTCGCGCGCGGCGATCATGGTCATGTCGGCCGACTGCACCAGCAGGCCGCCGGCGACGGTGCGCATGGCCCAGGCGCGGTCGGTCGGCGAGGTCTGCAGCGCGCCGGTGGCGACCAGGCGCAGGTTCTTCTTCTTGGCCAGCACCTCGCGGGCGGCTGCGGTGAAGCTGGGCGCGACCACGCACTCGAGGAAGGTCTCGACCAGCTGCTCGGCCAGGTCGGCGTCGAGCTCGCGGTTGACCGCGACGATGCCGCCGAACGACGAGCTCGGGTCGGTCGCCCGCGCCTGCGCGTAGGCAGCGGCGATGCCGGCCTCGTCGACCGCGACGCCTCACGGGTTGGTGTGCTTGACGACCACCGCCGTCGGCCCCTCGAACCCGATGCAGGCCGCCATCGCGGCGTCGAGGTCGAGGATGTTGTTGTAGCTGAGCGCCTTGCCCTGCAGCACCTCGGCGCCGGCCAGGGTCGGCCGGTTGCCCGACCGCGGCAGCGGCGACGCGCCGTCGCGGTAGAAGGCCGCGGTCTGGTGCGGGTTCTCGCCGTAGCGCAGCACCAGCTCGCGCTCGAACTGCACGGTCAGGGTGCCGGGCAGCTCGGCGCGGCTGCCGTCCGCCTCGAGCGAGGTCAGGTACGCGGCGATGGCGCCGTCGTAGGCGGCCGTGCGGACGAACACCTTGGTCGCCAGCTTCGTGCGCGTGGCGTCGGAGACCGCGCCGCCGCCGGCGTCCATCTCGGCCAGGATCGCGTCGTAGTCATCGGGGTCGACCACGACGGTGACCCGCTCGTGGTTCTTGGCCGCCGAGCGCAGCATCGACGGGCCGCCGATGTCGATCTTCTCGATGGCGTCCTCGAAGCTGACGTCCGGCTTGGCCACCGTCGCCTCGAACGGGTACAGGTTGACCGCCACCAGATCGATCGGCTCGATCTGATTGGCCGCCATCTGCGCCCGGTGATCGTCGGTGTCCCGGCCCAGCAGGCCGCCGTGGATCTTCGGATGCAGGGTCTTGACCCGGCCGTCGAGGATCTCCGGCGCGCCGGTGTGATCCGAGATGGCGACGGTCTCGATCCCGGCCTCGTTGAGAGCCCGAGCTGTGCCGCCGGTGGAGAGGATCTCTACGCCGTGTCGCGCGAGACCGCGGGCAAAGTCGACCAGTCCTCGTTTGTCGGAAACGCTGAGGATGGCCCGCCGAATCTTGGTCATCGAGGTGTGCCTCCAGGTGGGGAGGCACCCTCTCTAACAGCTCTCGTCGTCCGTCTGCAAGGTGGCCGCGCCCAGCTCCTCGGGCGACGGCGAGCTCATCTTCAGCTGGAGCAGCCCACGGACCTCGACCTGGCGGATACGCTCCC
>Ga0114931_10004301_pt1 | contig 17783 bp, 20 predicted proteins | sample 2SBtaG_FD_89579 | JGI IMG/M metagenome (GOLD analysis project Ga0114931, IMG submission 89579) | Deep subsurface microbial communities from Kolumbo volcano to uncover new lineages of life (NeLLi) - 2SBTROV14_V59a metaG | ecosystem: Environmental > Aquatic > Marine > Volcanic | place: Kolumbo...
CGTCAGTGGTCGGGCGAACTCCATCTCGGCCAGTTGCATGGCAATCGCGCTGGCCTCGCCCGGTCCGATCCAGATCGGGAGGACGCGCTCACCCTCCGACTCCTGGAGGATGACGACGGGAGTGTTGGTGGACCGGTCGAGTCCGAGGCTCTGGACCTTCACCTCTACCAACAACGGGGTCGACTCCGGCAAGGGGATGCGCGGGGAGGCAGGCGCAGCCTCGCGGCCTCCCGGGATGTGCCCTTGAATACTCCACAGCCCGCCGGGGGTTCTGTCCGGGTACCGGCTCAGAGAGACAATGCCGTCCTCAGGTCGTCCACGCGGTCCGTGCGCTCCCACGGGAAGAACCACGCGGGCTCGGCGCCTTCGACCGGCGGACGGAACTCCGGCTCGCGTCCGAAGTGGCCATACGCGGCCGTGGCAGTGTAGATCGGCCGGCGCAGCCCGAGCCGCTCGATGATGGCCAGGGGCCGGAAGTCGAACACGTCGCGGAGCACTCCGCCCAGCTCTTCGTCGGGCACGGCTCCGGTGCCGAAGGTATCGACCCGCACCGAGACCGGATGAACCACGCCGATGGCGTATGCCAGCTGGATCTCGCACTTCCGTGCGGCCCCCGAAGCCACGATGTTCTTCGCCGCCCATCGCGCAGCGTACGCCCCGGACCGATCCACCTTCGTGGGATCCTTTCCGCTGAAGGCCCCACCGCCGTGACGTCCCGTGCCACCGTAGGTGTCCACGATGATCTTGCGGCCGGTAAGACCCGCGTCTCCATGGGGGCCTCCCGTCACGAAGCGCCCGGTCGGATTGATGTGCAGCGTACACGCGGCCGGATCGAACAGGTTGTCGGGCAGGACCGGCGCGGCCACCCTCCCGATGATCTCCTCCCGGATGGTGTCGTTTGCGACGTCCTCGCTGTGCTGCGTGCTGACGACCACGGTGTGGATGCGGACGGGTCGGTCGCCATCGTACTCCACCGTTACCTGCGACTTGCCATCGGGCCTCAGCCACGGCATCTCGCCGGACTTCCTGGCCTCCGCCAGGCGTCGCGTGATGCGGTGCGCGAACAGGATGGGCGCCGGCATGAGCTCGTCCGTCTCGTCGGAGGCGTACCCGAACATCATCCCCGATCTCCCGCCCCGCCGCTGTCAACCCCCATCGCGATGTCCGGCGACTGCTGGTCCAGGCTCGTGAGCACCGCACACGTGTTACCGTCGATCCCGAAGTTGGCATTGGTGTAGCCGATGCGCTGGAGCGTGCCGCGGACGACGGCGGGGATGTCGACGTAGGTGCGGGTGCTGATCTCGCCGGCGACGATCGCTACCCCTGTGGTTACGAGCGTCTCGCACGCCACCCTTCCCTCGGGATCCTGCTCGAGGATACGGTCGAGCACCGCATCGGAGATCTGATCGGCGATCTTGTCCGGGTGACCCTCGGTCACCGATTCGGACGTGAAGAGTCTGGGGGGCACGGATCGGCCTCGTTGAAGTTGCGGGAAACCGCGGTCCGGAAGCTAGAAAGTCAGGTGGGGAGCGACAACCTCCAGCGTCCTTCGAAGGGTGTGAGGTCGACGGAATCGTCCAGCGCCTCGACCAGGCAGGCGACGACCTCGTCACCGGTGGGAGCCGCGAGCGCGCGGCGCGCCGCACGGCGCGCATCTTCGATCCGGACGTCCCGGATGAGCTTCTTGATCTCGGGTAGCGCAGGCCACGCGAGCGACAGTGCCATGATGTCGAGTCCGAGCAGCAGGAAGGCTCCCAGAGGGTGCGACGCCAGCTCACCACATACGCTGACCTCGATCCCGGCGGCGCGCGAAGCGCGGGCAACCTGGTGCAGCAGCCGCACCACCGAGGGGTGGAAGGGGTTGTACAGGTCGGCGAGCCGCGCGTTCGTCCGGTCCACGGCCAGCGTATACTGGATGAGATCGTTGGTGCCGATCGAGAGAAAATCGCTGTGACGGGCCAACTCTGCGGCTGCGAGCGCCGCCCCCGGGGTCTCGACCATTACCCCGAGCTTGTAGCCCGCATTGTAGGACACGCCCTCTCGGCGCAGCTCGTTCTCCTCCTCCTCGATGAGTTCGCGAACCTGCCGCACCTCACCCACGGTATTGACCAGTGGCACCATGATGCGGACGTCGCCGTGTGCGGTCGCCCTCAGCAGCGCGCGCAATTGCGGCCTGAAAAGATCGGGACGGTCCAGGCATACGCGAATCGAACGCCAGCCCAGGAACGGGTTCTCCTCCTGAGGCATGTGCAGGAACATCGGGAACTTGTCCCCGCCCAGGTCGAAGGTGCGGATGTAGACCGCCGTGCCGGGAAAGGCCTCCGCCACGCTTCGGTATGCCCGATACTGCTCTTCCTCGCCCGGCATCTGGTTGCGCCCGACGACCAGGAACTCGGTTCGAAAGAGTCCGATTCCCTGGGCCCCATGCGTCCGAGCATCAACCGCCTCCTCGGGCAGGTCGATGTTGGCGCGCAGAGCCACCGGCTGTCCGTCCGCGGTTACCGGATCGAGGTCGGCGATGTAGCCGATCTCTTCTTCCCAGACCGCCAACTGACGGCGCCGCTCCCGGAAAGCCGCCTTCTCGGTCTCGTCGGGGTCGAGGACGATCCGGCCGACGCGGCCGTCGAGGATGACTTCCTGGCCCTCGGTCGCCACCCGCGTGGCGCGGCCCAGCCCCACGACCGCCGGAATCTCCAGCGAGCGAGCCAGAATCGCCCAGTGTGAGGTGCGCGTACCCTCATCGGTGGCGATCCCCACGATCCGCTTCGGGTCCATCTGAGCGGTCAGGCTCGGCGTGAGGTTGCGCGTCACGAGGATCACACCCTCGCCCACGCTGCCCAGATCCGAGGGATCGGGATGTCCCAGAAGTCGGTGCAGCATGCGGACCTGGAGATCCTCGAGGTCGTTGAGCCGGTCCAGCACCATCGGGTGCATCGTACGGCTCCACTGCGCCCGGAGCTCGAGCATGCGCCACTCGAAGGCTCGGGCGGCGGTAAGGCGGTTCTCCCTGATGTAGCGGACCGTGCCCGCCACCATCTCGGGATCCTCCAGCATCAGGATCTGCGGATCGAAGATTCGGGCCTCGACCCCGCCAAGCCGGTCTTCGGTGCTCCTCTGCACCTCGCGGATGCGCTCCTGCGCCCACATGCGGGCTTCGTGGAATCTCTCGATCTCCTCCTCGACCCGCTCGGGCGGAACGGTCTCGTGCGGCACGTCGGGGATGCCCCACTGCAGGAGATGGACGTGCCCGGAGATGATGCCCTCCGAGGCGGGAGCGCCGTCGAGGATGCGCGAGGGGCTCATTCTACGAAACCGCGGCCCACGAGAGCGGCAAGAGCGGCGACGGCCTCCGAAGCATCGTCGCCGTGCGCCTTCAACTTGAGGGTGCTGCCCTGTTCGGCCGCCAGCATCAACACGCCCATGATGCTCTTTCCGTTCACTTCCAGTCCATCCTTTTCGACGGTGATGTGCGACGAGAACTGGCCCGCGGTCTTCACGAACTCGGCAGCCGGGCGCGCATGCATGCCCGCCCGGTTCACGATACGCACCTGTCGTTCGACCTGTGGCACCTCGTTCATCCCATAAGACCCAGAGTGGACAGGAGGGCCACAGGGCCACAATGACGACCGCGGCGGGCCGCCAGACCCGTTGGCCGGCCACCAGCCCCACCACGAACGCCGCAACGGCCACGGCCCCCCACCCCGCACCCGCCTCGGCGAGGCCTCCACGACCGACCAGCACGGCTCCCGCCAGTACCCCCAAGACCAGACTTCCGGCGCTCCGAAGCAGCTCAATCCAGCGCGGAAAGTGCGCCTGCTCCAGGGTGCGGCCGACGGCGCGCCCCGCCCTGCGCCCGGCCCGGAACCCCCAGATTCTCAGAGCAAGGTGCCCGAGGTTGTACAGCACGAGGAAGCTGAGAACCACCGACCCCGGAGAGAGGTCCAGCCGGAAGGCGGCGACCGCCGCCAGCGAGACGAGCGGAAGCCACGAGGCCCACACGAGCGCGTCGCCTATGGCTCCGAGCGGCCCCCGCACCGCTACCTTGAAGCGACGGATGGTTTCGGGGTCTTCCCCTTCCTCCTCGAGCGTGAGGACGGCGCCCAGGGCGACATCGGTAAGGTAAGGGTGCGCGTTGAAGTGCTCCAGATGTCGCGACACCGCGACCCGCATCCTCCCCGCATCATCGGCGAACAGCCTCCGGAACGAGGGAAGAAGCGCAAAGCCGAACCCCGTCCCGAGCATCGTGTGGTAATTCCACGATCCCTGGATCAGGAAGGACCGCAGGAACGTCGCCGCGGCCGCGCGGCGCGGCAGGCGACTCACCACAACCTCACGCCCAGGATGCCCAGCGCCAGACCCAGGGTAAAGAGCAGCCGGCGGCGATGGAAGCCCCCGAAGCTACGCAGGAGGATGCCGGCCGAGACCGCAGCGCCCGCCAGGACCAGGCCCAGCGTGGCGTTGGGCGCCAGCGGCCACGCCGGCGCAGCCGTGGTCACCACCCATCGCCCTACGACGACCCCGGCGAGCGTTACGGCCATGCCCCGCAACAGGTCCAGCAGGATCGCACTCAGGTGGGCCCGGACCACCACGCCGGGAGCCACTCCGGCGGCCCGGGGTTCCGGCACGAACCTTCCGTTGAGCCGGCGCAGGCCGGTGATCGTCCACGCCCCGATCTGGCCCCACACGAGCCCGACGGCGATCGCCACCGGAAGCGCCGCTTCTCCCTCGTGCGTCCCGGCGACCGCTACGGCGACCACCGTGGCCGTCGACGCTTCGGGAAAGCGCGAGCCCCCGGTCGGGAACGACACGAGCAGGTAGATCTCCAGGAGGGACCCGATCAGGATGCCCGACGCCGGGTCACCCGTCAACCAACCGGTCAAGGCACCCGCCACGAGTGGACGCGAGATCATGAACTGCCCGACCGATGTGGCGTCCAGAGCCAGGACGCCCCCCAGGAGCGTGATCAGGACGAGATCCATCGGTCAGTGGAGCAGTCTTTCCAGGGAAACGCGGTGCGCATCCGGAAGATCGCGCGCCGTGACAGTCACCCCTTCGGAAACCAGCTCCTCCAGCGCACGCCGCTCCGCGGTGCCCAGATGGACGTAGGGAAGCACCTGCTCCCGGTCCAATCCGTGATGGATGCCGCCCACGTTGATCTCCTCTCCCTCGAGCAGCCCCCCCCGGGCCAACTCACGCATGGTGCCGAGGTCGCGCGTCAGGACGATCGTGCGCCTGGGGTCGTCCCGCCATTCTCCCAGCCGGTCGCGCGCCGCGGCCACCGTGACGAACTCCGCCTCCTGGCCCGGCTCGAGAGCCAGACGGTACAGGTCCTGTTCCCACACGCTGTCGGCGATGTCGTCGCAGACCAGCACGTAACGGTCGGGATGGAGGCGGCCGCCCCACCCCAGGACGACCTGGCCGTGGATGAGACGTTCGTCGACGCGGTACAGCACGATGGGCACGGATCGCTCTCCCTGTCAGCCGGGGCCCGAGGCCGGCAGAATCGCCTGCCGGCCTTTGGCAACGAGGCGCGGCAGCAACTCGTCGAGCGGCAGATCGCGGTGGAACACGAAGTCGAGGAGGATCGGCAGGTTCACGCCACAGACGACCGCGCAGCCGGGCCCCTGGCGGCATGTCGAGAGCGCCGCCATGCCGCAGCTACCCGACTGCAGATCCGCGAAGACGACCAGAGGTCCCTGCCGCGCCAGGTCGTCCAGCATCGCCTTGAGCTCGGCGGGGCTGCGCGCGTCGTTCGAGACCGCGATGAGCGCCTCCGCCGCGCCGCCCGCGATGCGTCGGACCGCCGACACCAGACCGTCGGCCATGGAGCCGTGCGCGAGTATGACGCCCCGCGCAAGCTCCGCTTCACTCATAATCCTGCTCCAGGTACTCGCGGATCGGCCGCATGCGGTCCTTGAGCGCATGATTGAACGCTCGCGCCGGGTGGATTCCGGCGTACTTGAGGAGGTGGTTCATCGCCACGACCTCGGAGATGACCGTGATGTTCTTACCCGGATTCAGGGGTACGGTGATGCACGGCAGGGAAACCCCGAGGATCTCCTTGGTCTCGTACTCCAGCCCGGTTCGGCTGTACACCCGGTCGTGGTCCCACAGCTCGAGTTGGACGACGACCTCGATGCGCTTCTGCTGGCGGATTGCCCGAATGCCGAAGAGCGCGGCGATGTCGATGATGCCGACACCGCGGATCTCCATGTGGTGGCGCTGCAACTCATGCCCGCGCCCGATGACCAGGTCGTTGCCCTGCCGAGACGCGAGCACGAGGTCGTCGGCCACGAGGCGGTGACCGCGTTCGACCAGATCGAGCACGCACTCGCTCTTGCCGATGCCGCTCTCGCCCACGAAGAGCAACCCCACTCCGTAGACATCGGCCAGGGAGCCGTGCAGCGTGGTGGTCGGCGCCATCACATCTTCGAGGTACGGCTTGATCCGACGATAGAACTCCTTGGTGCTCTTGCCGCTCCGGATCACCGGAATCCCGTGCATCGTCGCAAGATCGAGGAGGTCGCGGGATACGGGTTGACCCTTGGTGATGAACACGGCCGGCGTGTCGAACGTGAACAGCGTGGCGAGCTGCTCCCTCGCCCTGTCCGGGCTCAGCGAAGCCAGGTAGGTCATCTCGGTCTCGCCGAACACCCACATGCGCCCCTGCGGCGTACGCGCGGTGTACCCCGCAAGGGCCAGGCCCGGGCTCGAGACGTCCGGATCGGACGCCATCCGCTCCATGTCCACCCCCTCGTTGAGGAGCTCGAGCTGGAGGGTCTCCTTCTTGAAGTCGAAGATCTCCCTGACCGGAATGCTCCGGGGGGTCACGTCCACCGGCACGTCGGCTACGTCATCCACGGGCCCGTCAATCGCTGGCCGGGGCCTGCACCGGGCGGGGCACCTGGTGGTCGCGATCCCGCCCCCTCCGGCGCCTCAGAATCCGCGCCAGCCGGTCCACGACCTGGTCGACGGCTACCCGGAAGTCCTCTCCTGCACCGTGCGCCACCACCGGGTCCGAGCCGTCCATCGAGAGGACGGCCTCCACGATCCTGACGCGCTTCTCTTCCTTGAAGACGACGTCGGCGGCGGACACCCGTGAATCGTATCGCCGCAGCCTGACCATCTGTTCGCGGGTGCGCTCGCGGACCGGGTCGTCCACGTCGCAGTGTCGTGCCGAGATCTGGACTCTCAAGGGGGCCTCCCGAAGAGAAAAGACTGGAATCATACCGGAAGTTAGCCGACACCAGGAAGGGCCACCACCCGGCGAATATACGCCTCCATCGCTTCGGCCGACGCATCCCAGGAGAATCCCCGCGCGAACGCGGCGGCCCTGCGTGACATCCCTTCGCGCACGCCGGGTTCGCGCAACAGCGTGCCCAGGGCCTCGGCAAGCCGCTCGACGTCGCCGTGGGGCACCAGGAAGCCCGTCTGGCCCGGGACCACGGACTCCCGAAGCCCCGGGGCGTCGCTCGCCACGGAAGCGGTGCCGCATGCGGCCGCCTCCAGATTCGCGATCCCCCAACCCTCCTTCGGCGACGTGAGCACGTGCACCCAGGCTCTGCGGAAGAGCTCGACCTTGCGTTCCTCGGACACGTACCCGAGGAACGACACACGATCCTCCAGGCCGAGGCGGGACACCAGCTTCTCGAGTGCGCGCCGGTGATCCCCCCTACCCCCGACCAGGAAGCGAACGTCGAGTCTTTCCTCCCGGAGCCTGGCCACGGCGCGGATGGGAAGATCTACGCGCTTGTAACGCTTCAGCCGTCCGAGGTAGAGCAGCGTCGGGTGCGGGAACTTCTCCACCGCCGGGTCGGGGGAGAATCGATCGAGATCGATGCCGTTGGGGATCACCTCGATCGCCCGTGCGTGCAGGCCCCGGGCGATCAGATCCTGGCGTGTGCTCTCGGAAACGGCGAGCGTCGGAGCGTTCCGGAAGACGCGGGGAACGCCTCGCTCCAGGAGCCACGTGGCGGCGGCCACGGGTGGCGACGCCTCGAGAAAGGCGGTTGCGCCGAAGAGGTGGTGCACGAGCAGCACCACGGGGCCGGGCGTCCACAGAGGCGTGTACAGAGGCACCTTGTTGAGGTCCTCCACCACGACATCGAAGCGCCGCTGCACGAGGTGCCGCCTGAACGCCGCCGGCGCGGCCAGCGAGAACGTGTAGCGCCCCCCCGCGCGGTAGACCTCCATCCCGTCGAGGCGGGCACGCCGCGGCGCTCCCCGCCAACCCGAGACCAGCAGGGTAACCTCGTGGCCGCGGCGCGCCAGACGGCCGAAGATCTCGTGGAGGTGCGCCTCGGCCCCACCCGCCTGGGGGTTCTCGCGGTCCTGCCAGTTGACGACAAGAATCCTCAGCGCACCCGCTCGGACGCCTGAGTCCGTTACGGACGGGGCATCGGTCGCTCTCATGTCGCGCGGGACGAGTGGTGCGTGGGGTGGGTGGAGAAGGTCACTCGGGCCGCGCGGCCGGCGACGAGCCATCGAGCGTCCGGTACAACGCATCGAGAACGCCGTTGACGAACCGTGGGCCCTCGGGACCCGAGTACGCTTCGGCCAGTTGAATCGCCTCCTGGATCGACACCTTGGGGGGCACATCGTCGAGGTACAGCATCTCCGTGGCCGCCAACCTCAGCAGCCCCCGGTCGATGGATGACAGCCGCTCCAGACGCCAGTTGTCGAGCGCCTGACGCAGCCGGACGTCGATCTCGTCCAGGTGGTCCTGCATCCGCTCCACGACGCGGCGTACATACGGAATGCGCTCGGGAGAGACCCTCCGCGTCGCGAGCGTCTCGGCGAGCGCGTCGCGGAGCGTGCCGTCGGCGCGTCCCGCCTCCCAGCGGTAGTGGATCTGTAGCACCCACGCGCGGGAGCGGCTTCGGTGTCGTCGGTCGTGGCGGGCGGGAGCCTGATTCACGGGCTAGCGCCCTCCAACATGCGGTAGAGCGAGACCAGCTCGAGTGCGGCGAGCGTGACCTCGTAGCCCTTGTTGCCCGGGCCGTCACCGGCACGCGCCATCGCCTGGCCACGTGTGTCCGTCGTCAGTACCCCGAAGACCACCGGCACCGCGGAGGCCCTGGCCACCTCTCCCAGGCCGCGTGACGCCTCGCCCGCCACGTAGTCGAAGTGGGCGGTCTCTCCCCGGATGACGCAGCCGAGGGCCACCACCGCGTGGTGGCGTCTCAGGGCGACGACCCGCGCGCTTACCTGGGGCAGCTCCCACGCGCCCGGCACGCGGTAGACGTCGACGTGCTCCGCGGCGGTGCCGTGCTCCTCGAGGCACGCCAGGGCGCCCTCCAGGAGCCGCTCGGTGACGTCGGCGTTGAAGCGTGACACCACCACCGCGACGCGCAGCCCCGCGCCATGGATCGTTCCACGGATCTCACCGACCGGGGAGCCTTCGCCGCTCACAGGATATGCCCCAGCCGGGTGCGCTTGGTTTGCAGATACCGCGCGTTGTGCTTGCCGGGCACCACCTGCAGGGGTTCTCTCCCCGAGATATGCAGGTCGTACCCGTCGAGGCCGACCACCTTGCGGGGGTTGTTCGTCAGGAGCCGGATCGAGCGGATACCCAGATCCAGGAGGATCTGCGCGCCGATTCCGTAGTCCCTCAGGTCGGGCTTGAACCCCAACGATTCGTTCGCTTCCACCGTGTCGAGCCCTTCGTCCTGCAGGGCGTAGGCGCGCAGCTTGTTGCCCAGTCCGATCCCGCGCCCCTCCTGCCTCAGATAGACCACGGCGCCCCTGCCCTCCTGCGCGATCCGCTCCATCGCCGTGGCGAGCTGCTGTCCGCAGTCGCATCGCTGCGAGCCGAAGACGTCTCCGGTCAGGCACTCCGAGTGCATCCGCACCAGAACGTCTTCCTGATCTTTGACGTCGCCCTTGATGAGGGCCACGTGCTCGCGGTGGTCGATCAGGCTCTCGTACCCTATGACCTTGAACTCGCCGTGCTCGGTCGGAAGCTGCGCCTCGGCAATCCGGCGTACGAGGCGCTCCTTGGCGAGCCGGTAGGCCACCAACTGCGCTACCGTGATGAAGCGCAGGTCGTGTTCCTTCGCAAACACCTCGAGCTGAGGCCGCCGCGCCATCGTCCCGTCGGGGTTGAGAATCTCGCAGATGACGCCGTACGGCTTGAAGCCGGCGAGCCGGGCGAGATCGACGGCCGCCTCGGTCTGGCCGACACGGCGCAGCACGCCGCCGGGCTTGGCGCGCAGCGGAAAGATATGGCCGGGGCGCCGGAGATCCGCCGGCTTGGTGGCCGGGTCGACCAGGACCTGGATCGTCCGCGCACGGTCGTGCGCCGAGATTCCCGTGGTCACGCCGAACCGGCGGTGCGCATCGACCGATACGGTGAAGGCTGTACCCTGCGGATCGGTGTTGACGTCCGTCATCGGCGGCAGATCCAGCTCGTCGGCGCGCTCCCGCGTGAGCGCGGCGCAGATGAGCCCTCGCCCGTGCCGCGTCATGAAGTTGATCAGCTCGGGCGTGATGGCCTCCGCAGCACACAGGAGGTCGCCCTCATTCTCCCGGTCCTCGTCATCGTCGACGATCACGAGCCGCCCCTGGCGGATGTCTTCTATGGCGTCTTCGACCCTGTCGAACGGCATGGTGTCACGTATCCTTATCGAGGCTCCCGACCCGGCGGGGCGCGACGTCCACCGCCCCACGATCCAGCGCCGGAAGCATCCTACCCACGTACTTCCCGATCAGGTCCCCCTCGACGTTGACAGGATCGCCGGGCTGCAGCCGCCCCAGGTTGGTGTTCTCCCACGTGAAGGGGATGATGCCGATCCGGCACACGTCGGGATCGTGCAGGTCGCTGACGGTGAGGCTGACGCCGTTGAGGCATATCGAGCCGTGGAGGATCGTCTGGGCCACGATGTCCGGGGGCAGCCGGAAGTCCATTAGCCAGAACTCGCCCTCCTTGATAGTTTCGATGAGGTGACCGACACCATCTACATGTCCCTGAACGAGATGGCCATCCAGACGCTCGCCCATGCGCAACGCGCGCTCCAGGTTCACGACGGTGCCCGGCTCGTAGCTGCCGGCGATCGTCCGGTCGAGGGTGGTGCCGATGACGTCGACCTCGAACCACCTCTCGCCGGCGCGTACCGCGGTCAGGCACGCGCCGTCGACGGCCACCGAATCGCCCTGCGCGAGCTCCCCGCCGAACGACGGCGCCTCGACCCGAAAGAGCCGCGTCGTGGCTCGATCCTCCACCGCGGCAATCCGCCCCGTGCACTCCACGATTCCAGTGAACATCACTCCCTCCTGTCCATCACGACGAGGATATCACGCCCGAAGGCGCGGGGCTCCCGGGCGGCTTCGTACCGGTCCCACACCTCCCGCGCGACCCCCGGAAAGGCCGGCACGGCGTCATCTCCGAGGGTGAACGGCGCCAGAAAGAGGTAGAGGCGATGCACGTGATCTTCCTCGAGCATCGAGGCGGCGAGGCGTCCTCCTCCCTCGCAGAGGATCGAGCGGATGCCGAGCGCCGGGCAGGCGTCCAGCACGGCCCGCAGATCGAGCCCTCCCCGCCCGGTCGGTACCTCGTGGACCGACGAGCCCGAGGCGTGGAGGCGCGCCGCACGCAACGGCTCGGCACCCTCGGCGACAAACACGTGCACCGGCGCCTCGGCGACGCCTTTCAGGAGCGCGGAGCCGGCCGGTAACGATGCGCCCGGATCCAGCACGATCCGCCGGGGCGCCGCCCGGCCGGCCGGCGCCAGCCGCACCGTCAACTCGGGGTCGTCGGTCCGCGCGGTGCCGGCCCCCACCATCACCGCGTCGAATCCGGCGCGGAGCCGGTGGACCTCACGAGCTGCCTCGGGACCCGTGATCCGCGTTCGCAGGCCCGGCGCTCGGGCGATCCGCCCGTCGAGCGTCAGCGCGAGCTTCAGCGCCACATACGGCGTCCCGTGCCGGGCCGTATGGAAAAACGCGGGATTCTCACGCCGGCCCTCCGCCTCGCTCCAGACCGGTCCGATGACCTCCACGCCTCCGCGGCGCAGGGTCTCGGCGCCGCCGCCCGACTCGCGACCCGGATCCGCGGCGCCGAAGACCACGCGCCTTACCCCGGAGCGGAGGAGCGCATGGCTGCAGGGAGGTGTCTTGCCTTCGTGGTCGCAAGGCTCCAGGCTGACGTACGCGGTGGCGCCGCGCGCGTCCTCTCCTGCCGCCTCCAGGGCGACGATTTCTGCGTGTGGCCCGCCGAACTCCTCATGCCAGCCTTCTCCGACCACCATGCCGTCACGCACGAGCACACATCCGACCATCGGGTTGGGATGCACGTGCCCCCATCCACGCCGCCCGAGGGCCCTGGCACGCTCCAGGTGGCCGCGGTCGTCGGAAGTCAGACCGACATCCGGGACGGCGGTCGACTTCGCCCCCACGGCCGAATCCCTGCCCGCGCCCGAGTCCGTGCCCATGGCGGGTCAGATCGTGAGGCGCATGGCGGCGCCGGCGAAAAAGGTCCCGCCCGCAGCATCGAAGGGCGCGGCGCGGTAGGCGGGAACCGCCCCGAAGCCGCGGGCCCAGCCACCCTCCAGCGATACCTGCAGGATGAGGAAGTTCATGGAGGCCCCGCCGAAGAGGAGGGTGCGTGTGGCCTCGAAGGAATCCAGCGTCACCTGCCCCCCCCCGCCGTCCGCCAACGAGAGCCGCACATCGCCCGTGTACCGGTCCCATCCCCAGCCCGCGAGGAAGCCCACGGCCAGAAAGTCCTTGCCGACGGTCGCGCGCACCGACGTGACCGCGGGATCGATCGTGATACCCCAGCGATCGCCCCGGTCCACGCTGCCGAGCCGGATGTCGCCGAGAAGGCGCTGCGATACGGAGACGGCCACACCCGGCACCGTGAACGACTCCCTCAGCAGCCCGAGGCGCGCACCGAGCGTAAACGCGCCCACACCTCCGTCGTAACCCTCGCCACGCGGCAGAAACACGGCGCTCGCCCGCCCCACGACGTCGAGCGAGAGAACGCCTCCGATCGTCGGGAGAAGCTGGAAGCCGTCGAACGCACCTACGGTGATACTCCCGTCGAGCGTCCCGGCCAGGAAGGTCGACCTCCGGGCGGGGCCATCGCCTGGATCTGCGGCGTCGGGCTGGGCGGCGCTGGCGAAGCCCACGCGGACGCCGAGCGCCACCCTGGGCGAGGAGGCCAGCCGGCGTCCGAGCGTGCCCGCGCTTCCCGGTACCTCGGAGCCCATCCCGGCCATAAGCCCGACGTGACCCAGCGCGGCGCGCGTCGCGACGGCCGCTTCGACGCAGAGGCCCGAGGAGAGGGGATGAGACGCCTCGCACGCGGCGGCCAGCTCGCCGACGCCCTGGCCGGCGAGTGGGCGCGACGAGGCGGCCATTACCACCAACACCACCCCCAACGCAGGCCTCATCACGGGCCTCCGACGTACTCGACGCCGGCGCCCGCGACGACGGAGCCGATCGTCCACGCGGTCTCGCCGGCGCGGGCAAGGTCGCCCAGCAAACCCTCGACCTCGGACGGAGAGACCACGGCGATCATGCCGACGCCCATGTTGAATACACGGTCCATCTCGGCCTCCTCCACACCGCCCCGTGCGGCCAAGGTGGTAAAGAGCGGGGGCACGGGCCAGCTTCCGCGCCGGATACACGCGCCGAGGCCGTCGGGTAGTACCCTCGGCAGATTCCCGGGGATTCCTCCGCCGGTTACGTGCGCCAGAGCGTGGATCCGGCCGGCGGAGAGCAGAGGCAGCAGGCTGGCCGCGTAGCTCCGGTGCACCGCGAGCAGAGCGTCGGCCACCGAAGCGTCCACGCCCGGGAGCGAATCGCCCGCCTCGAGCCCCATGACGTCGAAGACGATCCGGCGCGCCAGCGTATACCCGTTCGTGTGTAGCCCGCTCGAAGCGAGCCCGATGAGCGCGTCTCCTTCCGCGACGGCCGAGCCGTCCAGGAGGCGGCCCCGCGAGACGAGCCCCACGATGAACCCCGCCAGGTCGTACTCGCCGGGCGCATAGAAGTCCGGCATCTGGGCCGTCTCTCCCCCGAGCAGCGCGCACCCGTTGTCGCGGCAGGCGGCCGCGACGCCACGCACGACGTCGATGACGACCGCTTCATCGAGCGCGCCGGTGGCAAGGTAGTCGAGGAAGAACAGTGGCCGCGCCCCCTGCACGAGGATGTCGTTGACGCAGTGGTTCACGAGGTCCCGGCCGACCGTGTCGTGCCGCCCGGCGAGGAACGCCACCTTGAGCTTGGTTCCCACGCCATCGGCGCTCGAGACGAGCACCGGCTCGGAGGCATCGTCGGGAAGCCGGTACAGGCCCCCGAAAGAGCCCAGATCCGAGAGTGTCCACCGGTCCCTGGTGGCGGCGACCAGCTCCGCAAGGCGCTCCTTGGCCTGCTCGGCAGCGTCGAGGTCGACGCCCGTAGCGCGGTAGCTCAGCCGTGCCTCAGCCATTCTTCCGCACCTCTACGTGGGTTTCGAAGGCGGTCATCTCCCTGAACTCCTGGACCCGCTGCATGACGTCCGCCGCCTCGAGCGTGCGGAACCGATCCACACTGAAGCGCTCCACCGCGTAGGATCCCGTCGCGGAACCGAACATCATGGCCCTCCGCAGATCGTCGGGAGACAGCGCCCGGGTCCGTGCCAGATACCCCAGGAATCCTCCGGCGAACGCATCCCCCGCCCCCGTGGGGTCGAAGACCTTCTCCAGTGGGTACCCGGGCGCGAAGAAGACCCACCCGTCGGCGAACAGGATCGCACCGTGCTCACCCTTCTTGACCACGACGATCTCGGGGCCCCGTTCCCGGATCCACCGCGATGCCTTGAGCAGGTTCGGCTCATCCGCCAACTGCCGGACCTCGGCGTCGTTGACCAGGAGGATGTCGACGCGCTCGAGGAGCGAGACCAGCTCCTTCCGGTTTCCCTCGATCCAATAGTTCATCGTGTCGCACGCCACCAGCTCGGGAGCGTCGACCTGATCGAGCACCTCGTGCTGCAACGTGGGATGGATGTTGCCGAGAAAGACGAATCGGGACGTGCGGAACGGCTCGGGGATCCGCGGGCGGAAATCCGCGAATACACCCAGGCGGGTTTCGAGGGTATCGCGGGTGTTGAGGTCGTAGTGGTACCGTCCGGACCAGAAGAAGCTCTCGCCGCTCTTGCGCTCGATGCCGGAGAGATCGGCGCCCCGCGCGGCCATGAAGCCCAGCGCATCGAGAGGATAGTCGTCACCCACCACCCCGACGACCTCGACCGGATTGAAGACGGTCGCCGCAGCGGTGAAGAACACCGCGGAGCCCCCCAGCACCCGCTCGGCCTTTCCGAACGGGGTCTCGACCGAGTCGACGGCGACGCTTCCTACACAGAGGATGGGCATGGGCGGGGTGCGGGTCCGGATGCGAGGGGTAGGGCCAGCGGCCGGGAGCGGACGGTTGAACGGATCATGACGCGGCCTCTTCCGTCCGGCGCATCCGCGTCGGGGCGTCGATGCCGAGGATCGACAGGCCGTTCCTGAGCACGATCTGCACCGCCCTGGCCAGAACGAGCCGGGCCCGGCGCAGCGGCGCGTCGTCGACGAGAACCGCCAGTGCGGGGTCGCGGCTGGGGTTGCCGGCGTGGTACCACGAGTTCACGGCGCCCGCGGTGCGCTCGAGGTATTCGCACACGAGGTGGGGCGCCTTGGCCGCCGCGGCGCGCTTGACCAGCTCTGGAAAGTCCGACAGCCGCTGGATGAGCTCGCGCTCCAGCGGATGGCTCAGCACGGTCAGGTCCACGTCTCCGGCCGACACGTCCTCCGGATCCAGGCCGCCGCGGGCGAAGATGGAGCACATCCGCGCGTGGGCGTACTGGACCTTGTAGACCGGGTTCTTCTCCGACCGGTCGAGCGCGATGTCGAGGTCGAAAACGAGGTGGGCGTCCGGCTTGCGCATCTGCATGAAGTAGCGCGCCACATCGACGCCCACCTCCTCACAAAGCTCGCGAAGCGTGGTGTACGACCCCGCCCTCTTGGAGAACTTGACCTCCCTGCCCTCGCGCTCGACCCGCACCATCTGGTGGAGCACGTACTCGGGGTAGCCCTCCGGGAGTCCGAGCGCGCGCAGGCCGGCCCGCACCCGGGCGATCGTGCCGTGATGGTCGGAGCCCTGGACGTTGATCACCCGGTGGAAGCCGCGGGCCCACTTGGCTCTGTGGTACGCCACGTCCGGCAGGAAGTACGTAGGCGTGCCGTTCTGCTTGACCATCACGCGGTCCTTCTGATCGCCGTACTCGGTCGAGCGGAACCACACCGCCCCGTCGCGCTCGTACACGAGGCCGGTCTCGCGGAGCGCCTCGATCGTTCGGTCCACGCTGCCGTCTTCGTAGAGCGACGACTCGAGGTAGTAGTTGTCGAAGTGAACGCGGAAGTGTTCCAGGTCGCGGTCCTGCTCCGCGCGCAGGATCTCGACCGCGAAGGTCCGTATGGCCGCGAGGGCCTCGGCGGAATCGTCGTCCAGGTACCGGTCGCCGACCCGTTCGGCGAGGGCCTCGGCGATGTGGCCGACGTACGCGCCCTGGTAGCCCTGTTCCGGCAGGCGGGCCTCCCGGCCGAAGTGCTCCTGATAGCGAGCCTGTACGCTCCGGGCCAGCAGCTCCATCTGACGCCCCGCGTCGTTGTAGTAGAACTCGCGGTACGCGCGCCATCCCGTCCAGCTCAGCAGCGAAGCGATGGCGTCTCCGAGGGCCGCCTGCCGGCCGTGGCCGAGGTGGAGGGGCCCGGTCGGGTTGGCGGAGACGAACTCGACCATCACGCGCTCACCCGATCCGGCGTCGCTGCGGCCGAAGGCTGCATCCTCCGCCAGAATGGTCGGGAGCGAAGCGGTTACCGAGTCGCCCGAGAGCCGGAAGTTGAGGAAGCCGGGGCCGGCGACCTCGACGGAGTGGAGGCCGGCGGCCTCGAGGTCCAGGCGCTCCGCGATCTCTGCGGCGATCTCGCGGGGCGATCGGCGCATAGCACGCGCGAGCGTCATCGCCACGTTCGTCGCCAGATCGCCGTGCGTAGGATCGCGGGGCCGCTCGAGGTGAATCTCGGTCTCGGGCGCACCCATCTCCTCAAGCACGCCCTCGAGCGCGGCGCGGATCGCTTCACGGGCCATGGCTTCAGGAATCTCCGGAGGCGCCCGTCGAGCCCTTCTCCGGCTCCTTGCGGGAGGATTGGGTCCCTCCCTTGCCACCCTTGGCGCCCTCCGCACCGCCGCCCGACTCCGCCGACGCCTTCTTCCGGTACTCCTCGCTGCGATAGTCGGTGGCGTAGAACCCTTCTCCCTTGAACAGGAAGCCGGCGCCCGCCGAGATCTGGCGCTGTGCCGGCTCCCCGCATTCCGGACAGGTGGCGGCGGGCTCATCCGACATCTTCTGGAAGACGTCGAACACATGACCGTTGGGGCAGTGGTACTCGTACGTTGGCATGAGTGGCAAAACCAGGTCTACGAAGGGTCGGACTCCGGACTGGAGGCCGGCGCATGACAGCCGAAAAAGCTAACCAAGTGCCGGACGAGTGACCACATGCGGGGACGTGCCTTGGCCGTCCGCGACCCGCCTACACGCGGCATCCGGCGGCGCGCCTCACGCGCGACGCACCCGTCACGTTCCACGACACCACACCGCAGCCAGGGCGGGCGACCCGCCGAATCGCTCGGGCGGGCTGCTAGCAGCCCGTGGTAGAATTACGGCGGGCCTCACGCAGGGGTCTCGCGAGACTCAGAGTAGGAACGACGACGCGTCGTGGTGGTTCGGGCACCGCCGCCGAAGGCGGGGGTCCGAGGAGGAG
>Ga0114931_10004302_pt1 | contig 17781 bp, 21 predicted proteins | sample 2SBtaG_FD_89579 | JGI IMG/M metagenome (GOLD analysis project Ga0114931, IMG submission 89579) | Deep subsurface microbial communities from Kolumbo volcano to uncover new lineages of life (NeLLi) - 2SBTROV14_V59a metaG | ecosystem: Environmental > Aquatic > Marine > Volcanic | place: Kolumbo...
AAAAAGATCTTTGGCGGCTCTGTGAGAAGCCGCCACTGGCGCGCACAACGCGCCGAAATCAGCATCCAACGCATCGCCTACAACATCGGAGCGTTAAAAAGAATCACCATTTGCCTCTAAGCCACGCCAGCCGCAAGATTTATATATGCCTGCGCGGTGTAATGGAAGCAGAGGTGAACTATGCATAGCATCCGCCACTGGATTAGTTTCTTTGTCGGCATCATCATCTTCCTGCTCGGGCTCTTCCCGCTCATCGACAAGACCGAATGGCTCGGTCCGTTGAACTCGGTGGTGGGTCAGATCCTCATCTACATTCTCGCCTTCGGCGGCCTCTACATCATCGTGGACAGCTTCTTCGAATTCACGTTCCACAGCGGTCTCGGCATCACGACCTTGCTCATTGGCCTTGTCATCTTCGGTCTCGGCCTCATCGTTATCCTGCACAGCATGGGCGTCATCGCCTTCACCATCACCTTCCTGAGCAACATCGTCTACTACATCCTCTTCATGCTCGAAGGGCTCTTCCTCATGCTCGGCTGCTTCGTGATGGACTGAAGCCGGAACCTTTCCGTCTTTCCCTGGGAAAGCGTTTTCTGGACCTTTCCCTTGCGAAAAGCATAAAAGCGGAGGCGGCATCATGCGCTTCATGGCGGAACGGTTCCATGTCATCGTCGAGCAGGGTAGGGACGGCTATCTCCTTTCAGAGGTCGTCGAGCTCCCCGGCTGCCACACCCAGGCGAAGACCCAGGATGAGCTCATGACCCGGACGAAGGAAGCGATCGTCCTGTATCTCGATGCGAAGAAGACGGTTCCCCGTGTCAGGTTCCTCGGCCTCCAGCAGGTCGAGGTCTGAGCGTGAAGCTGCCGATGCTCGATGCGAAAGAGCTGTCACGTGCGCTCGTCAGGCTCGGGTTCGCCTGTACGCGTCAGCGAGGCAGCCACCTGTTCTTTGAGCACCCGGATGGGCGGACGACGGTGGTGCCGAACCACCCCGGTGAGGATATCGATCGTGGGCTGCTGCTGAAGATTGTCAAGCACGACGTGCGACTGTCGAGAGAGGAATTCTTGAAGAAAGGTCTCAGTTGATCTGGACTTCCTGGCCGAGGCTCTGGCCTGGCATGCCGGTCTCGAAACGCACGCGAACAGCTCCTTTCTTGCCATGAGCGGAGGCCACCTCGCCGTGGAGCGCGCGTTTGCCCGTGTTCCAGCTCACTCGTTTCCCGACGAGCTTCTCCGCTGCTTCCCGGCTCTCGCAGCCTTCGGGCTGGACGATGACCTGGTTGCCGCGCGTGCGATGCACACTCCTGCGATAGTTCGCGATCGTGCCTTTCATGGTTTGCGCGAGAACAAAGAGCCATTTATAAACGTTTGCGTGCTAGAGGAGGTCCTCGAGGCCGGGCTTCTTCCCCTTGCCCTGTTTCTTCCCCTTCTTGCCGGTTGGGGGTGAGCCTGCCGCTCCGAGGAGCGCAGCCGCGGGATGGTCGGCGAGCGAGGGCCGAGCGCTCGTTCCAGCAGGCCCTTTCTTGGTCTGCTTCTTCTTGGAGGCTTGCGCCTGCTGCTTGGGCCGCATGGTTCTCTTGCTGGGTTTCGGTCTCTTGGTTGTTGCCTTTCGCTTGCCGCTCGCTTTCGCCTTCTTCTTCGCCTTCATGGCTTGAGGCTTTTGAGGAGGAGATGCCGTGCTTGTCCGGGGCGTGGCTGACGCTCTTGCCGGCCGTGGGGCGGCCTGTTGCGGGCGAACATGTTGTCTGGGCTTCTTGTCCGGACTTTGCCTTTCTTTCTCCGGGATGTGTAGCACAGTCTCGTACTGCTCGGTCTCGACGGTCTCTTTCGGGCCGAAGCCGGAGAAGTGCTTCGTGATGAGCAGCTTGGTCTCGTCCCGTACCTCGCTGAACAAGACGTGCCGCTTGCGATACATCAGGTTGCAGGCCTTGCAGTAGAAGCCGGTCTCGAACGTGCCGAACACGTCGCCCCTGCATAACGGACAGCCCTTCGTGACGCGCATGCATGGATGAAGCCCATAAACTATATAAAGCTGGCGTTGCACTTGTCCAGGCATGGCACTGCTGAGCGAGCGTAGAATCAACAGCCAGGCTTGCATCAGCATGTTTGCTAGCATCATTGGTATTATCAGATAGCGCCGGTCACGTTTCTGGCTGGCGAACCCCCCACGATAATAGAAAAACTCATAAAAAGACCGGAAGTGCGAAGCGAGAGGAAGGTTGTGACATGGTGGGCTATGACTACAAGGCGAGCGAAGAAGGCATCCTGAAGTTCTGGCAGGACAAGGGCGTCTATGCTGAGGCCAAACGGCAGGCGAAAGAAGGCCGAACCGGGAAGAAGGGCACGCCGTTCTACTTCCTCGACGGGCCGCCCTACACGTCTGGCAAGGTTCATCTCGGCACGGCCTGGAACAAGACCTTGAAGGACATGGTGCTCCGATACAAGCGCATGACAGGGCATGATGTCTGGGACCGGGCCGGCTACGACATGCACGGCCTGCCGACCGAGCACGCCACGCAGAAGGAGCTCGGGCTCACGACGAAGGAGGACATCGAACGCTTCGGCGTGGACAAGTTCATCGCGGCCTGCCGCGCGCTCTGCCTGCGCAATATGGAGGCGATGAACAAGGACTTCACCCGGCTCGGTGTCTGGATGGACTTCGAGAACGCGTACCAGAGCATTGCGAAGGAGTTCATGGAAGCGGAATGGTGGCTCATCAAACAGGCGCACGAGAAAGGCAGGCTCTATGAGGGCCTGCGCACCATGACGTGGTGTCCCATCTCGGAGAGCGCGCTCGCGAAGCACGAGCTCGAATACAAGACCGTGGTGGACGAGAGCATCTTCGTCAAGTTTCGGCTCGAGGACAAGAAAGGAAAGCAACCGGAGAAGGAATATCTCATCATCTGGACGACCACGCCGTGGACAATCCCGTTCAACCTCGGCATCATGGTCAACCCCGAGGTCGAGTACGCGAAAGTCAAGGTGCAGCCCCGGAAGCAAGAGCAGGGAGACAGTGGCACTCAGGACGTCGGCAACGGAGAGGAAGAATACTGGTATATGGCGAACGCGCTTGTCGGTGCCTTGCTCGGCGGCGTTCTCGACGTCCAGTACGAGATTGTCGAGACTATCACCGGCGCCCAGCTCGAGGGCTGGCGCTACGCGCACCCCTTCCAGGACAGCCTCGGCGCGCACTACGACGCGATCCGGCAAGAGAGCGACAAGGCCTTCACCGTCCTGCTGAGCAGCGAATACGTCGACATTTCGGGAGGCTCGGGCCTGGTGCACATGGCACCGGGCTGCGGTCCCGAAGACTACGAGGTCGGCCACGCGAACGGCATCCCGCCGTTCAACACGCTCGACACGAAAGGGGGCTTCCCAAACAGCATGGCCGAGTTCGCCGGCCTCGTCGCGAAGAAGGACGACAAGGCCTTCATCGCAGCCCTGGAACTGCGAGGCGCGCTCATCGCCACGACGAAGGTGGAGCACGAATACCCGCATGACTGGCGCTACCACCAGCCCGTCATCTTCCGCACCACGAAGCAATGGTTCTTCAAAGTTGAAGACCTCAAGGACGAGCTGGTGCGGCAGAACGACAGCATCGACTGGGTGCCCGGTGCGGCCTACAATGCCTTTGACTCTTGGCTGAAGAACCTGCGCGACAACAGCATCAGCAAGCAGCGCTACTGGGGCACCCCCCTCCCGGTCTGGCGCAACACGGCCCGGGATGCTGCCCCGGACGACTACCTCGTCATCGGGAGCGCGAAAGAGCTCAAGGACCTCGCAGGCCTCGCGGAGGAACCTGGAGACTTGCACATCCCCACGGTCGACGGCATCGCAATCAAGAAAGATGGCAAGACCTACGTTCGCGTTCCTGACATCATCGATGTCTGGGTGGACGCCGGCACGACAAGCTGGAGCTGCCTGGACTACCCACAGCATGAGCAGCGTTTCGACGCGCTCTTCCCTGCCGACTTTATCCTCGAAGGGAAAGACCAGATCCGCGGCTGGTTCAACCTTCTCCACATCGCGAGCAACCTCGCCTTCGGCAAGCCCTGTTTCACGAACGTCTACATGCACGGCTTTATCAATGATGCGCAAGGCCGGAAGATGAGCAAGAGCCTTGGTAACTACATCTTGCCGGACGAGGTCATCGACCAGTACGGCGCGAATACCTTACGCTACTACATGATTGGTGCCGCGAACCCCGGTCTCGATATGAACTATAACATGGACGATGTCAGGCTCAAGCACCGCAACTTGGGCATCTACTGGAACCTCAAGAACCTGCTCCTCGAGCTCAGGAACGTGCAGGGCATCGCGTACAAGGAGAAGAAGGCTGCCGGCGTGGAAGAACGCTGGTTGCTCAGCCGCGTGCACAGCACGATCAGCGCAGTCACTGAACGGATGGACGCCTACGCCCTCGACCAGGTGCCTGGCTTCATCGAGGCGTTGCTCCTCGACCTCAGCAGGAACTACATCCAGCTCGTGCGCGACACGCTCGCTACCGGTTCTGACGAGGAGAAAGAAACCGTGTTGTATGTCATCTTCACCGCTTATTATCAGGCGATGCGCCTCTTCGCCATCGTCGCGCCCCTGTTCGCGGAGCAGGTCTACCAGGACCTGAAAGGAGCCTTTGGGCTCGAGCACGAGAGCATTCATCTCGCAGGCTGGCCCTCCTGGGACGGGAAGCGCATCGACGCCGAGCTCGAGCAGGACTTCGCCGCGTTGTTCAGCGTCGTCGGTGCAGCCTTGGCGGCGCGAGACGAGGCGCAGCTCGGCGTCCGCTGGCCCTCTCCCGAGCTCGTCGTTGAGACTGCGGACAAGCGGTTTGCGGAGCGCGTACAGCGCCTCGAGGCGAGCCTCAAGCAGCAGGTCAATGTCAAGGCGGTGAGTTACAAGCGGTTCACCGACGCGCTGCTCACCGTCGAGCCGAACTACAAGAGCCTCGGCAAGAGCTTCGGTGCGGAGACCGCGAACATGGCGGCGTTCATCAAGAAGCACGCGAGTAAGATTGGCGGACTCCTCGCAGGAGCAGGGCCTGACGGCAAGGTCTCAGTGAATGGCCACGATTTCAGCAAGAACGACTTCATAGTTTCGCGGCATGTCCCGGACGGGTGGCGCATGGGCACGTTCCCGCGCGGTAGCGTCTTCCTCAAGACGACGCTCACGCCCGCTTTGGAAGCCGAAGGGTTCGCGCGCGAGCTCATCAGGCGCGCGCAGCAGTTGCGCAAGGAAGCAGGCCTGCAGAAGAGCGACACCATCGTCCTCGCGATTGCCGCGTCAGAGCTCGGGAGCAGCATCACGGCATTCGCCGACGAGATACAGAAGCGAACCGGCGCACGCGAGATTGTCCGCGGCGCGCCCGACAAGAGCTACACGCAGACGACGCAGACGAAAATCAAGGGCAAGGCCGTCACGATGGCGCTGAAGAAAGTCTCGTGAACCTGTTTCTCCGCATTGCTCATTGCAGTTCGGTTTTTGTGCAGAAGTTCTAGTCGTTTCCGAAAAGTATATAAACATCTCTGAATCCAATGACGACGGGGGAGTGATTGTGGGCAAGAAGATCAGCGTCGATACGCCGTTGGCTGAACTGACGTTGCGCAAGTATGAGCGCCCCGCCGCCAATATTGGGAAACGTGACCTGGTGCGGAAGCTCTGCTTGACTCTTGGCCTGTTGCAACCGGGGGATTCTCGGGACGTCATCGTTGATGTCCTGTATGTCGTGCTGGAGGCGGAGAAGGAGCTCACCTCAGCAGAGGTCGAGAAGCGCGTCGTGCAGCGGCGCAAGGACGAGAAGTTGGAGCTGCTCGGCATCGCGCCGAGCAATATCCGACGGCAGCTCTTGCGCCTGCGCGACCTCTTCCTCGTGGAGAAGGTGAAGAACAACTACCGCATCCGCGAGAACAGCCTGCTCACCACCATCTTCGAGGAGAATATCGAGAAGTACTTCCTCGAGAGCATCATCAACCGCGTCAAGGAGCACATCGCGCTTGTGGACGAGGTCTTTCTGCAGAAGTGAACGTGACCGTGTCGGCGAGGTCGTCGATACGCGCTTTTAGCTTTGGACTCTCTTCTGCGAACGCTTTCGCGTGCGCGAGGAAATCGTCGAGGTCGTTCCGAAACTCCCCGTCTGGGATGCTGCGCAGCGTGAAGTAGAGTCCTGTCCAGCGGCGCAAGCCGTCACTGCCCTCGAAGTGGCGGTAGAGCCGGTTCCAGCTCTGCAGCGCGCGCCGCCCTTCGCGGAAACCCTTGCTGTCGATGATACGATGCGCTTTGTACGCGACGCAGCCGTTGTAGCTGGTGGTGACGACCGCGGCGGCGAGCACGACGCGGTAGGCGAGCTTGCGGAGGAAGGCCATGCATGCCTGCATCTCTTCGCCTTCAAAACCTTTCCTCTCGCTGCTCTGAAATATTTCCGCTATTTCCAGTTTCCAGCTTTGGAGAAAAAAGTCCGTCGAAGCCACGTTTGCCAACGTTTGGCGTCAGCCAAACTTGGCTTGGCTCGACGGAGTCGGCCACGTTCCCCGACGCAAGTAGGGGGTTGTGGACGACGAAGTAGGACTTTTTCTCCATAGCCCCAGTTTCCGTAAAACTCTTTAACTGGTGCTTGCTTGTCCCGCCATGCCCCTCTACGAGCCGCAGGAGGATTCTGAGCTGCTGCGGCGTGCCGTCGAAGCGGAGGCCAGAGGCAGGGTCCTGGACATGGGTGCCGGCAGCGGCATCCTCGCCTTCGCTGCGGCCGCGAAGGACGAGGTAGAGAGCGTCCTCGCCGTCGATATCGATGACGAATCCTTGGAGTGCATGAGGAACGTCATCAAAGAAAAATTACAATCTGAGAAAAATCAAAAAATAATCAAAAAAATCCAAATAAAAAAATCCGACCTTTTTGGGAGTATTGGCGAAGGGGAGCGGTTCGACACCATCATCTGCAACCCCCCCTACCTGCCGCAGGACCTGGAGGACACGCACCAAGCGCTCTACGGCGGCGTGCAGGGCTACGAGTTCACGCTCCGCTTCCTCGACGAGGCCGCGCAGTTCCTCACGCCGCGCGGGAGCATCCTCTTGCTGTTCAGCAGCCTCACGAACAAGGAACGGATCGACCAGGAACTCAAGCGACTCGGCTATCATTATGCGCAGCTTTTTATGGAGGCACACTTTTTCGAGCGCCTGTATGTCTATCGGATATGGCCTGGCGACGACATGCAGGATGGGAGGAAAGAGCGCATGTAGGTATAGGAGTTGTATAGGAGTTGTCGTTGATGGATGAGTACTTGGCCAAGGGGAAGCGTGGTGAGGTCTTCCTCCGGGAGCGCGGCAGCAAGAAGGTCGTGGTGAAGAAGCGGAATCCGGACAGCGACGTCGATACCATCGGGAATGAGGCGCGGTTCACCGCCCTGTGCAATGGTTACGGCATCGGCCCAGCATTCATCTCCTATGATGCCGAAAAGGGAGAGTTGGTGCGCGAGTATGTGCGTGGTACCGAGCTGCGGCACTGGTTGCCGACTGCGCAGAAGGAAGGGATTCGTCATGTTCTCCTCACAGTTCTCGACCAGTGTCGGACCTTAGACCAGCTCGGCATCAACAAGCTCGAGATGACGCGGCCGTGGAAGCACATCATCGTGCAGAAGGACGGAGAGCCGATGCTGATCGATTTCGAGCGCTGCACCGCGACCGACAGTCCGAAGAACGTGACACAGTTCTGCCAGTTCCTCAGCGGCACCAACTTGACTGCGAAGATTGCTGAGAAAGGCCTGGTTATTGCTAGCACGCAGTTGCTCGAATTAGCTAAATTATATAAGCGAAATATGAAACTTTCTAAGAAAAGAGAGAATAATTCAATTTATGCGCGGATGCGAGCGATTATCTCCGATGCCTGAGAACGACGATTGAGAAGACGATCGCACTCCTCAAAGAGGAAGGCATAAAAACAGAGACTGATGGCCGCATCGGTAAGTTCGAGCAGGTGCGACACAGATGGTGAAACGGCCAATCAGGATCATCGCGCACCGCTGTCGCGGCTACGGCGAGGAGGAGAACACCCGAGCAGCGTTCAAGAAGGCTCTTGCCAGCGAGGTCGATGAGATCGAGATGGATCTCCAAATCACTGGTGACCGCGAGCTTGTTGTGTGGCACAATCCACACTTCTCTACTCTCATCGGTAAGAAACAGCTTATCAGAAAAACGACGCTCGCAGAGGTGAAACGCCACGGTCTGATGAGCTGCGAGGAGGCTCTTCGTCTCTTCAAGAAGAAGGGACAGGGGAAGCTCCTCAATATAGATATCAAGAAGTACGGTGAAGAGGAGCAGTTTGTCAAACTGATTCAGAAGTATACGCTTGAGAAACGAGTCATTGTCGTCTCCTGGATTGCGAAGAGCCTTGAGAGCATCCATACACTCGCGCCGAGCCTTGAACTCAGCTACACCTTTGTTCCCAAAGTGTACACGACAAAGAAGAATGGCATGCCAGTCAGGCCGGCATTCTTTCTCCCTAAGATCCTCAATCGACTCCCCTTGAAGACCGTCAATCTCGTCTCGCACTTCTTGCCCGTCTCGCGATCCATCGTGACCAGAATCAAGAAGCTTGGCATCGATGTCGTCGTCTGCAACGAAGATACGATTCCTGGCAATGAACGCCTCATCAAGATTGGTGTTGGTGGCAGCATGACCAATAAGCCGAAACTCTTGCTTGAGAAATATGGGAAATAGTTAACTCCTTCTCCTTTTCCTTCTTCTTCCTTCTTCTTTTACTCCTTCTTCTTCTTGGTCTTCTTGATCTCGCTCTCGAGGTCGAGCTCGCTCAAGAGTTCCTTGTAGCGGTTCCTGATTGTGACCTCGGTTACGCCAGCCACATCGGCGACCTCGCGTTGCGTGCGCTTCTCCCCGTTGATCAAGGCAGCGACGTACAGCGACGCGGCCGCGATGCCTCTCGGGCCGCGTCCTGAAGTCAGTTCGATCTCCTGCGCCCGCTCGATAAGCTCGACGCTCTTGCTCTGCGTCTCGGCTGTCAGCGCGAGCGCGCTCGCGAAGCGAGCGATGTAATCTGCTGGGTTCGATGGAAGGATCTTGATGCTCAGTTCCCGAGTGATGAAGCGGTAGGTTCTTCCGATCTCCTTCTTCTCGATGCTCGAGGCCTCGCTCAGCTCGTCGAGCGTGCGCGGCACGTCATGGCGCCTGCACGCTGCGTACAGGGCGCCAGCCACCACGCTTTCCATGGAACGCCCGCGCACCAGACCTTTCTGCACCGCGAGTGTGTAGATGCGACTTGCTTCCTCCTCCACGCTTCTGGGGAGCTTGAGGAAGCTGCTGACGCGCTTCAGTTCACTCAGGGCGAGCTTGAGGTTGCGTTCGATTGCGGTGCTGATACGCTATTGCCATTTGCGCAGCCGGAAGAACTTGTTCTTGTTTTTCGCGTCAAGGGCATAGAGGTCGCCTTTCCTACCGACGTCCGTGCCTAATCCTTGGTCGAAGTGCGTGTAGCTCATCGGCGCGCCGGTGCGCCGCTTCTGCGCAGCGCTGTCCGAGTCGAACTCGCTCCATTCCTGGTCGAAATCGACCATGCGTTCCTCGACGACGAGGCCGCAATCCCGGCAGATGACCTCTCCTTTTTCCTTGTTCAAGAGCAGATTGATCGAGCCGCATTCCGGGCATTTCTTGACGAACGCCATGCTTTTTCCCCCTCTTCAGAACCACGAGCTTTAAAAACCCCCTGCTCGCGATACACTATCTTTATATAGGAGAACCCTGATTCATTTTTAAAACTTTCGGTTATCTCTTGTTTCGCTCCCGCTCGTCATCCACGGGTGAAAGGAAAAGTATATAAGGTTCCCAGATGCGGAATACCCTATGCGGAAAGGTCAAGTCTGGAGTATGGACCTCGTCGTCGCGGTTATCGTGTTCCTCCTCGCCATCGGCGTCTTCTACTTCTTCACCCACGGCTCTGTCACGGATGAGAGCAGCAAGCTCCAGGTCGAGAGCCAGATTATCGCGAACAAACTGTCCGGTGACGAGGCCGGCAGCATCGCGAACGGCACCGCTATTGATGAGCAGAGCCTGAAGAACCTCGTCTATGCCAACTATGACGATCTTAAGGAAACCTTCGGCGTGCGCGGGGACTTCTGCATCGTTCTCCGCGACCAGGATGGGAACATCGTTGTCCTCGGCAACCAGACCGGCAGCGGCTACAAGATTGGTGTCGGCAATGAGGATCTCAACCTCACGTTCAAGAACGGGGCGGCCACCGTGAGCTGCGGCAAGCTCCTCACGGAAGAAGAGGTCAAGGCTCTTCAATGAGGTGGGACTGATGCTCGCTCCTTTCCTCTTGCCCCTTATTGGACTCGTCGCGTTCTCCGGCGCAGTGTTCATCGTTCACCCGGACGAACGACGGGCGGTCACCGCTATGGCACCCTTCATCCTCGGCTTCGCGCTCCTCGCTGGCCTCGGCCTCGACGCCTCCGTCTACGCGCCGCTCTGGCTCCAGCTCTCGCTCGCTGCGCTCCTCCTCATCGGCTTGTACCGGCTCCCTGTCCTGGAGCTGGCCCGCTGGCTCCTCGCACCCCTGCTCTTCTTCGCCGGCACGCTCACCCCGAGCCTGTCGCTCTGGGCAGCTGCTATCCTGCTCCTCGCCGCAGTCGCTGCGGGCACCCTGTTCTCCACGGCCTTGCGGGCGAAGGCGCGCTGGAAAGAGCGCCTCTTGGTATCCCTCCGTTGGATTGCTCCCTTAATCTTCATCACAACGCTCGTGCTCTGGAGCCTGTCCCTCGTTCTCTGAGCACCGGGTTTAGCAAGCTTTAAAAACGGCTTCTTGTCTCCTCGACGGCACGCCCCTGTAGTCTAATGGATAGAATAGGCGGTTGCGGTCCGCCAGATCGGAGTTCGATTCTCCGCAGGGGCATGTGGGTACGGAGTGCCTTCAGTTGGACCTGCGGAGCCCCGAAAGCTTTGCTTGAGGATGTTCCGCAGGGGTATGGCCCTTGTAGTCTAATGGATAGAATGGCGGGTTCCGGTCCCGCAGATCCGGGTTCGATTCCTGGCAGTGGCGGTTTTCGCACTTTCTTGTCCTACTTGTTCGTCTTGGGGTTCCATCTTGGGTTAGAAGCATGACGTATATGCTTGATCATGTCTTTGCGCCATTCTCGGCTGCTGGCGCGCTTTGCAGCATGTTGACGCGGAGGATGGCGCTGACGAGTATGGCCGCACCGACCCATTGCCAGCTGTGCAGCACCGAACCGTTCACGAGCCAGTCGAAGATAATCGCGCTGAGCGGCAAGCAGAGTTCGCAGATCGTCGACACTGATGCCTTGATGCGCGTCAGGCCCCAGTAATAGATGAAGATGGCCGTGCTCCCCGTGGTGAGGGTGATGATTCCGATGATGAGCCACTCGCTGGCAGTCACGGCGGGGAACGCGAATGGCACGCCTGCCACGACCATGTAGACAGCGGCGAGGAGTGCGGTCAGCCCGAACCTGCCGAAGGTCGCGGCCTTAAAGTCGAGGCGGCTGAGGAGCCGCTTACCAAAGACTGTGGCGGCGCCGAACGCCGCAGCGGCGACGACCGCCCAGAGGGCAGCCTCCCGAACCGCGCCGGTGATGACGTCGGGTGCGGCCAAGCCGAAGGTGAGGAGGTATGCGCCACTGAGCGCGACGACCGCCCAGGCGAGGAACCGCGCGGTGAGCTGCTCCTTGAGGAGGAGTGCGGCGAGCGCAATCGCGAAGACCGGCTGGAGCTTCTGCAGGAGGATGACGACGCTCAGCTCGGCGAAGTGGATGAGGAAGAGTGCCTTGACGATGGCGAGTGTGCCGAGGAGCCCGCCGGTCACGGCTACGAGGAGGAGCGCCAGCCACCCCTGCTTGTCGAGGCGTGCGAGCTGTCGGTAGGCGGGGAAGAGGAAGGGCTGCATCAGCACGAAGGGTATTGCGTGGATGAGCAAGACGACAAACGGCACGGCAAGGTTGAAGAGCCGTGGCGTGAGCACGACTCCGTCCAAGCCCCAGAGTGTCGCGGCGAGGCACACCATCACTGCGCCGATGATGACGCGCTTCATCGCGTCACCTGCTCGACCACGACTTCGTCGCCGTCGGTGCACCCGAGCGCAGTGCGAAGCTCGACCGTGTCGACGAGTTCGACCTTGTCAGGACCGTAGGTTGTCCTGGTCGGGAGGAGGAGTCCGCAATGGCGATTGCCGACCTTGATAGGATAATACCTGACTGTGCCGTAGGTGCGTTCCTTGCTCTGATAGCCGGGGATCTCGATCGGCACGATACCTGAGAGGAAGAGGGCGCGTTCTTCCGGCTTGACGTGGAGGTTGAGCGTGCCCGGATACGGCTCGGCCCCGAGGAGCTTGTGGATGTGGTCCTTGTAGTGACCGAGGCTGACGTAGTATTTGCCTTCGCCGAGTCCGCGTTCGAGCACGCCGTGGAGCGTGCGGCTCTGCTGCTGGTCAATCGCTTTCGCAATCTTCCCCTGGAGGGTGAGCAGGGTCAAACGTCCTTTGCCGGTCAGCTCGAGGCTGAGCCCAGTGGTGAGCTGAAGCCGCTTGATGTAGCCTTCTCGTTCGAGCTCTTGCAGGACGCGGCTCACGCTCTGCTGGCTGACGTCGACTTTCTCGGCGAGCTGCACGGTCGAGGTGCCGCGCGGCCGCTTCGCCGCCTCGAGGAGAAGCTTGAGTGTCGTGTTCTCGAACATGTCATCGGCGAAGACAGCCACCTACTTATAAATGTGCTGTTACCTGAGGATTAGTAGAAAAAGTCCGTCGAAGCCAAGTTTGCCAACGTTTGGCGTCAGCTTGGCTTGGCTCGACGGAGTCGGCCACGTTCCCCGACGCACATAGGAGGTTGTGGACGACGAAGGAGGACTTTTTCTCCATAGCCGTTACCTGGAGAAGAGTGTGCGGCTTTTTGGTTGTTGCCGGGGAGACGGCCTATTCCTGTGCGTCGAGGAAAGCAAGCACCTTGTCCTGAACACCTGGCTCGTCAAGCAGGAAGGTGCCGTGCTTGTCCGTGTCGAGCACGACAAGCTCATGGTTGCCGTGCAGATTGTTCGTGTCCAGCTCGACGCTTGAATCATAGCTGTACGTGTCGCGCTTTCCCACCACGATGAGGGTTGGTGCAGTGCTCGTCACCGTGTTGATGTCGATGCCCTTGTACTCGAGCCCTGGGCTGAACAAGACGTTCGGAATCTTTTGCTGGCTGCCGTACTTGAAGGCAGTGTTCGCTCCGATGCTGGCACCGAGAATCGCGACGACGTCCTTGTGCTTGCTGCGCAGGAACGCGGCCGCGGCTTCCGCGTCGAGCAGCATTGCGATGAAGTCTCTGTCTGAGAACGTGGCGTAGTTCCCTTGACTCTCGCCGTGTCCGCGCAAGTCAACAGCGAGGCTGGCATAGCCGCTGCGTTGGAGGCGGCGTGCAAAGGCATCCCATGACTCCTTGTCAAGACCGTATTGGTGCAGGAGGATGAGCCCGCTCTCGTTCGTCGCGTCGTAGAAGTTCCCGACGAGGGCGATGCCATCGCTGGCAACGAACTCGACCCGCTCTTTGGTGAATTCCATCGGGACATCTCTGGTTTGAGCTGTCGGCACGGCCTCTTGCTGGCCAATCATCGCTGGCGCACCGTGCGTGGCGCACGAGGTCAGGATCAGCAGGATCAGGATGAGCCCTCTTCCTCTCATCCTACCTGGGAGTGGAAGAAGGTTAAAATGTGTTATCCCAGCTTCACCGGCGGCTGGGTCGTCACGATGGGCTTCGTGGTCACGCTCGTGGTCGATTCGGTGTAGCCGCAGTCGCACTTGCCATAGGTCTTGGTGCAGTCGTCGTAGGTGCCCTCGCACTTGATCGGCGTGGCGCTGGTTGCGCTGTAGCAGGTGTTCACTTTCTCTTCGCACTCGACCTGGCAGGCGTGCTCGGTGCAGATGATCCTGCCGTTGCTGCACGTGCAGGTGTTGCACCCGTCGCTGTCGGGGAAGGATTCGCCTTCCTTGTACGTGGCATCGTCATAGGTGCACCCGACCGGCTGCGGTTGATCCGTTGGGTAGCCGCAGTCGCACTTCCCGTACTTCTCGACGCAGTAGTCGTACGTGCCAACGCACTTGATCGGCGCCGCGGCCGTGACGCCGAAGCACTCATTTACCGTCTCCTTGCAGTCGGATTGGCAGGCGTGCTCGGTGCAGATAATCTTGCCGTTGCTGCACGTGCAGGTGTTGCATCCGTCGCTGTCGGGAAAGGATTCGCCTTCCTTGTACTCGACGCCGGTGTACTTGCAGGTCACCTGCTCCTTGTAGCCGCAGTCGCACTTTCCGTACTTCTCGACGCAGTCGTCGTAGGTGCCCTCGCACCTGATTGGCGTGGTTGACTGTGGTGCTGCCGTCGTGGCGGTTGTGGGCGGGTAGCAAGTCTGGACGTCTTGGTCGCATTGGATGCAGGGGCGCTCGGTGCAGATAATCCTGCCGTTGCTGCACGTGCAGGTGTTGCACCCGTCGCTGTCGGGGAAGGATTCGCCTTCTTTGTACTCTGCGCCGTTGTACTCGCAATAGTCCTGCTGCTGGCACGTGATGGTCCTACAATCCTGGCCGCACTGCTGGCCCGGAGGGCAGATGTACTCTGTTGCTCCCTGGCCGCAGACCGTGACGCGGCAGCAAGCGCCCGGCGGCTGGCTCACTGGCGGCCCGACAGGGGCTGACTGGCCGCCTGTTTCCGAGGAGCCGGTTCCAGGTTGGTTTCCTTGACCGTTAGCACCTGTTCCCTGGTCCTGTCCGTTGGTCCCTTGGCTTCCCTGGTCCTGGCCGTTAGCGCCGCCGCTCGCTCCTTGGTCCTGGCCGTTCGTCGACGGCTCGCTGTTCGGCACGCCCTGATCCTCGCCCGGCCCTGGCGGGTTCGACGCCGAGCCGATGCCGAAGAAGTTGAGGATGCGCGTGACGAAGCCCTTGTGTTCGGTGCAGACGCCGTTCTGGCACTGCAGGTCGGGGCAGCACGTGCTGCTCGCTTCGCCTGCCGACGTGGTCGCAGCGCATGAGTCGCCCGCGACTGCGCACTGCACCGTTGGCGGCATCGTGCTCGGATTCGGCGGCGCGTTGCCCGCCGCGTCGGCCGCGATGACGCTCACGCCCATCAGGACGATGAGCAGCACTAACAGTACCAAGATAGAGCTCTTCATATGTATCCCCTCCACTGATGGTCCAACAGGATGCCTGCAGACGCCTGTGTTTATAAAAATTTTGATAACTCTTAGATTAGCGCGTCACCTGGAACGAGGTAACCTGTTCCTGGAGATGTTTAGCCTCTTTGTCCTTCGCGAAATGCTCTCTGATCGGGTCGAGGATGCGGTTGATGTACGTCGCCGTGGCCGTCTTGAGGTCCATTGGATGGAGCTTCTTCTCCGTGAAGGCCTGCTCCAAAGCGGCGTAGTCCTTGAACGTGACGTTGCCACCGAACTTCTCCGGACGTTCTATCCGGAACGGTTCGTTCCACTCCTCTAGCTTGGCAAAAACGATGTATCGGCAGTACTCGAGGATGGGATTCTCTTCGGCTTCTCCTTCCGGACAATATGCTTTGGTCAGCTTCTTGCTCACTTCATTTTCCGTGTCGGTGACAAAGATGGCAGTGTTCGGCTTTGATTTTGACATCTTCATCGCCATGGCGCGCTTGACCGGATCTTGAACATCTTTGGGCGGCTCCTGCAAGCCCATCAGCATGTGATGGCTGACGACGATGGGCTTCTTGAAACCGAGCTTCGGCGCGAGCTCCCGTGCGAGCACATTCACTTTTCTTTGGTCCATGCCTAATTGGCACACGTCAACCTTGAAGTGGAAGATGTCCGCAGCCTGCATGCACGGGTAGAGAATCTGGCTTGCGGAGAGCGTCTCGTTCTCTGAACGGCCCATGATTTGGGTACAGCGGAGCACGCGCTTCAGCGTGGAAGAGGTGGCGATGCGCATGACGAGCCCCCAGTAGTCGGGATCCTTGACGATATCGCTGGCTCTGACGAATTCGACCTTTGCCAAGTTCATCCCGACGGCTTTCCATACCTCGACCATGTACTCGCCCGCCACCTTGATCTTGTCGAGGTCGCCGCCGAGCTTGTGGTTCGCCCAGGCGTGCCAGTCAGCCACGTACATCTTGAAGCGGGCACCCGCCATCGTCATCCGGTTGACGTTGATGGCGCGCAACACCGCCTGGGCGATGTGCACCTTCCCGCTCGGCTCGAAGCCGTCATACGCGACAAACTCCTGCTTCTCCGCGAGGAGCTGCCGCAACTCGTCCTCGGCAATGAGTTCCTCGCCGACCTGCTGAATGAGCGCGAAGCGCTCTTTTGCTGAGAGGATCATGGAGAGAGAAAGTGAGAATGGGTTTTAATAATCTTTCCCTAGCTGCACGGCCCTGTCAGGCAGCTCCATGCAGGCGGCGTGTTGCCGTGGCCGAGGCAGTAGTTGCTGTAGTCGCGCTGGTCGATGCAGCGGTAATTGACGTATCGCCATTGACCGTTCACGTTGGCTTCGACGGACTTTTTCTCCATAGCCCAACCAACCGTCAAGTTTATATACTCTAGAATATAGGGCTGAGCAGAACCCCTTGTTCGGACGCGGTGTTACTGTTGTTGGGGCAGGGGTTTTTATAAACGACGGGGAGAAAGGTTTATAAAGAGGTGCTTTCTTCCCCGGGACGCGCATATGAGAGGCGCACGACAAGGTCGTGTGTCTCGTCAGCCCCGTGCTGGCAATGACCTTCATCTGCTGCATTACGCGCGGAGTAACCGAGAAGCGCCGCAGCAAGTTCACACCACTTCGTGTGGGAGCGCACAGCATGTTCATGCCTGAGCTAGCGTTCAGGTATGCGGTAGGCGTGGCGGAGGATCGCATCTGTGATCCTCTGATGTATCTGCTCAGATACAAGACCCTTGACAATTCTTTGTGACGTAACAATACTGCGATCGTCTACATGAACAAGGATACTAGCAGTTCAAAGACGCGGCACTGTCTTTGAAACGAGTTCCCGTTGCGCTCCGAAACGGAGTTTCTGGCGCACGGGAGCATGCAAGAGTTCCCGTTGATCCTGCGGGAGATTGCTGCTAGGAGGATTCGACTAAGCCATGCAAGTCAGGTAGCAATACCGGCACCATGCTCAGTAACACGTCGGTAACCTACCCTATGGTCTGGGATAAGCTCGGGAAACTGAGTGTAACACCGGATAGGGGATTGATACTGGAACGTTCTTTCCTTCAACATAGGATGGGCCGGCGGCGGATTAGGCAGTTGGTGGGGTAATGGCCCACCAAACCTTGGATCCGTACGGGCCATGAGAGTGGTAGCCCGGAGAGGGACACTGAAATACTGGTCCCAGCCCTACGGGGTGCAGCAGGCGCGAAACCTCCACAATGCACGAAAGTGTGATGGGGGGATCCTCCGTGCTCATGTTCTGCATGGGCTTTTGCCAAGGCCAGAGATCTTGGCGAATAAGGGGTGGGCAAGACCGGTGCCAGCCGCCGCGGTAACACCGGCGCCCCGAGTGGCAATCGCGTTTATTGGGCCTAAAGCGTCCGTAGCCGGATGGGTAAATCCGCTGTGAAATCGTCATGCTTAACGTGACGGCGTGCAGCGGCGACTGTCCATCTCGAGACCGAGAGGAGCAAGAGGTATGCCGTGGGGACTGGTAAAATGGTATAATCCGCGGTAGACCACCGATGGCGAAGGCATCTTGCCAGAACGGATCTGACGGTGAGGGACGAAAGCCAGGGGAGCGAACCGGATTAGATACCCGAGTAGTCCTGGCCGTAAACGCTGTGAGCTAGGTGTAG